>Ga0157370_10004789_pt1 | contig 15385 bp, 14 predicted proteins | sample C35metaG_FD_113463 | JGI IMG/M metagenome (GOLD analysis project Ga0157370, IMG submission 113463) | Corn rhizosphere microbial communities from Kellogg Biological Station, Michigan, USA - C3-5 metaG | ecosystem: Host-associated > Plants > Roots > Rhizosphere > Soil | place: USA: Michigan...
CCAAGGCCTGAAATTGCTTTATGCTCCATCATCAGTTTTTTTTAGGCAAGAATCAAATAGCTCACATTGCTTTTGGGTAGTTGCCCTTGCCCTATATTTTTCAAATTCTGTCCAATCTGTTCTATTCGATGGCAGGTTACTTTCTGCTACCCCCTTTAAAAAAAAGTTTATCGTTTTACTCGATTTTTTAAAATCAAGAATGTCGGCAACATAACCTGCCTTACAATCGATCAACGATTGGGCAGCACTGCTTTCCAGGTTAAATACAGCCAGTATTGGCTTTTCCGTCATGATATATGGATACATTTTTGATGCAGTGTATGCTGGTTTTTCATGACCTGGGATAAATAACGCATCTGCACTTTGTAAATTGTATAAACTGTCGTAAAAAGATATCCTATCTGTTTGCTCGGTAACATAAGCACCAACACTGAGACGTTCTGCTACACTAAAGATTGTTTTTTGACCACTGCCCAGTGGAGCATAACTGGTTCCTATAAAATGAAACCTAAGTTTGTCAAATAATTTCCTATCAGTTGATAAGCATTCTTTAAAGCTTTTAAACAATAAACTTACTGCTTTTTCCATATCAAAACCGCCCCGCCCGACATACACAATATGCTTAAACGCTTTGTCGTTATCAAAAGCCAATGCCAATTTATCATGATTTGTTTTTGCAATTTCAAGATCCTTTCTAAATCCCCCGAAAGTAATTGTCGCTTTGGGAATTTTTTCAATGTGGGGATATCGAATAACCAGATCATCTAAATAGGCATCTGAAACGGCCATTAATCCATTTACATCCTTCATGGCAATTGGCTCTAAGTACTTGTCGAGACGATAGGAAAACCAATATTTTTTTGGCCTTTTGTGTTTAGGTTTATCCTCATAATAATTGGTAAACCAAGGGTCTTGCATATCAATAAGATAAGGGATCCCGAATTTTTTCTTCCAATATGGTCCTAAGATGCAAACCGGAAATTGTGTGGTAGAAAAAAATATAAGATCAAACTTTTCCCTTTTAAGCAAGCGGTTTACATATTGTTTATAGAACCATAAGGATCTGAGCGCAATACTGCCAAGGCCAAATTTATAAGTCCATTTTTTTGATAAGGCCCTAATACGATGAATTTTTATATCATTTGGTATAGACTCATTAAGAAGATAATCAAAAACGGCATCAGTGTACTTTTCTGCAACGCACACGACTTGAACTTCCCATTCAAAATCCTTGTAAAAAGGTAAGCTCATTCTTATCCTCTGCATATCAGCAGCATTAGAAGGAGCAAAGTATGGAGAAATGATTAATGCTTTTTTCAACTGATTGCTTTTTAGATTCTTTAATAAATGGCCGAAAAATCGTCTCTGGTCAAATGCTGATTATTGTAAACGAAAGAATAGACAATAATACCTTAATTAAGCTGCCCAGATTATTTAATAAAAAAAATAATTATTGGGGCAGGGATCAGGTAAAGGCTGTACGAAATAGTTCCAATCTGTGCTAGTAATGGCTTCATGAGTTTGTTATATAATGCCGCTAAAAAAGAACAAACTAACTTAATATTAAATAGAAATGAAATGAATGGAAAAGATATATATATAAATTTAATCAGGGGTGTATAACTCAAATCTTCAGCAATAAAAACGCATGCCGAAATAAATATGAAAGATTGTAGTGCCACAATTCTATTATTAATAACCACATAATTCCGGTAAACTTTGTGTTGGATGAGAAAAACAGAAAAATGGAACAGCTGTAATGATATAATGTGGATTAAAAGAGTGGTTCATTATTGATAATCTCATTGATAGATGCGTTATTATAACTTACAAGCACGCACCGCCCCTTATCATTTCGAGGTGGAGATTTTTCTTTTTTTGAATATTTGAGCTTTTTTTGACTGGTTTATACATTTGTTATTGTAACGATAAAGCCTGTTCTATAACAGAAAGAAATTTTTTACTTTCAATTTCCCAATTAAATGTTTCGCGCCCTGCTTTCAAGGCATTATGTTGATGTTCTTTTAGTATATTTCTATTTAGAAGGTATCTGGTCAATTTTGAAGAAATGTCGTCTATATCATCTTTTTTATAAACAACCCCAACATTTTGCAAACTATCCATCAATTCTTGTTGAGCTAAAGTATCACTTGCAAATACAGCGATACCCGCCTGGATATAAGTGAATATTTTATTCGTCAAACATATATCCCTGTTTTTTGGAATTCCTATTTCTGTTGCCAAACCGATATCAAACTTAGATGTAAAATCTATCAGCTTATCTGATAAAATTGGCTTTTCAAAATGTATTTGTGCTGTATCGATATTGTTTTTGCTAAAAAAACTGTTAAAATACACCTGATCAGGTTTAGCCAAATCTCCGAGGATAGTAATCGATACGACACTATCTTTCAGTTTATTGATCGCAAGGATAATATTTTCTAATCCCCGGCCAGGGCCTATGGATTGAGAAAACCAGAATAATTTCAATCCTTTTTCAGTCTCATTTTTTTCTTTAATTGTTACTTGGGGGAATACATTTAGTATGCTGGTTACATTTGTATTGTAAAGTTTTGCATACTGAGCAGCAATTAGTGGACTTGCAGCCGTTAATAAATTTACTTTTAATATGTACTTATCTTCAATGTATCTAGTTATTTTAAACTCTTTTGAATCTTCTTCATCTGTAACTTCATACCTGTGAAAGTCTTCTGCATCAAATATAGAGGTTGCACCGTTTTTTTTAGAAGCCGCAACAATTACTGGTAATGCGCCCAAATCATGTCCGATGTATAAATCTGCTTTGGCTTTTATGGCTTTGGAAACTTGCCAGTAAAAATTCTGATTTTTGATCAGCACAGCAGATAAACGAAAAATGGTCTGATTGAAGCTAAGTATTGAGAGAAACTTACTGATGGCAGCAGGGATTTTTCTGAATATTAAAGTATTAACATTCCTTTTTGGATATTTCAGCTTATCGCTTGTCCAGGTTGGATTGTTTGATAAGATTGCCTGGTCTGCGCCAGCAAGATATTCTAGATTTTGAACAAAAATGATATGGACATCAAAGCCTTTTTGGCTTAATGTTAAGGCCTCTTTACAGAGCCTCGGATCTGAAGAAAGATGTCCAGAAGTTATTAAACAAACTTTTTTGTTTAAACTCGGTTTTTGCATGAATCTTCTATTAGTTTAGCTAATTTTTTTCTGTAATCCTGCCATTGCCATTCAGCTGCTTTTAATAATGCAGCGCCGCCAAATTCTGGTAATTTATCCCTGTTATTACTACACCAAAGCATTTGTTTTGTTAGCGAGTTGATACACCCTGCCGGAATTATCCAGCCATTTTTATTATTTTCTATTATATCTGGGGCGCAACAATTTTCAGTTGCTATTACTGGTACGCCTTGTGACATGGCCTCGGTAACAACCATGCCGAAGCCATCTGACAAAGTGGGTAAGATAAACACATCAACACTTGAATAGAGCTCCATAAGCTCATGATTTGGAATATTATCCTTTATTACAACTTTTCCGGGCAGATTGGTTATGAGTTCTTTTGGCAGCATCATTTTTCCTATAACCCATAACTCTACATCGTTTTCTGCAAAACTGCAATTTTTCCAGGCCTGGTACAATAAGTGTATGCCTTTTGTGAAAGATTGGTTACCCGCATAAAGAAATCTTATGGGAGTATCCTTTTTTTTGGGTTTAATTTTTTCTATTGGTTTTGGAAACGCTAAAGGGATAACTTTTATTTTATTTTCAGAGAACCCGGCAGCTAAAAGGCTCCTTTTAGTAAAGCTTGAATTGCATAAAATAATGTCTGCTAATTCCAACTGTTTACCTTTTCTAATGCTTCTTCTTAATGTTTTAATATTATTTTCGAGCATGGTAAAATGAGAGCTAAATTCAGGGTATAGCTGTATTTGCCCCTCCATTATTTTGATTAAAAATGATTCATGTACACTGGATTGTTCATGTATAGTTAATATTCCTAATTTCTTAGCTTTTGTTATTGTATTTAGCCCTGAATGCTCATAAACGTGAATGGCATCGATATTTTTTCCGATCTGTTTGGCAACCCATGAGTCGAAACCCAAATCCGCCCATTCCCAAATGATGTCGGTAACTGATGGAATTAATGCAATTGAAGAGAATGTTCTGATTAATTCAGGAATAGGTCTGCTTTTAAAGTATGCTATCGGTAAAGAATCAAATGATCTTCTCTTCAGGTTGTTAATTATGAAGCCTGATTTCCCTAAAAAATTTGAAAAATTATACTGCGGATGGAAAAAAAAAGAAGTATAAAATAGATCCAGAAAATTGGCATCATAATAAGCCATAACAGTTTGCCTTACATGTGGGGCAACGGAGGAACATGCTACAGAGACTCTCATGTTATTTGACCAGTGAAAGATATCTTTTGGCAATAACGCTTACGGAAAATTTTTTTTCGGCGGTTGCTCTAACTTTCTTACGTTCAAATTGTTGAACAGTTTTAACACGATTAACCAGATCGATGTATAGGTTACTGTAAAAACCGGTTATGTTTTGGTCTATGACTTCAGGTACAGCACCTTTGGAGTACCCTATAACAGGCGTGCCACAAGCCATTGCTTCTACCATAACCATTCCAAATGGCTCATCCCATTCTATGGGGAATAATAAAGCCTTTGATTTACCGAGATAGAAGTTTTTTTGTTCATCGTTCAGTGCACCGAGGTATATAATCTGTTTACCATCGAAGTGAGGCTCGATAAACTCTTTAAAATAACCTATATTCTCTACCGTATGTGGTATGTTGCCGCCAATTAACAAAACACTCGAAGTTTCTTTGGCTATTTTTATCGCCGTTTGCAGTCCTTTTTCCTGGTCCATCCTGCCCAAAAACATTAACGGCGCGTCATCTTCAATTTTCTCCTCTAATTTATATTTGGAAAAATCTATTGCATTATATACTGTTTCCCAGCGACCAGCTACATTTCCGGTACTTACACAGTAGTCACTACATGCGGTATATACAACATTATTGTTAGGAAGTGCATTAAAAAGTTTAATCCCTTTTTTCGCTACCTCTCTACCATAAGTCATAATTTTTGCAGAAGATATATTCAATATTGGCAACAGGTAGGCCAATCTTCCAAAATTATGGATTACATCGAATTTATTTTTATTGCCAATTAAAAAACTCCAAGCAAATAAAACTTCCTTAAACTTTTGTAAACCCGACCTTTTTAGGTCGTTTTTACCGAAAGAAATTGTTCTTGTACCTGCAACCAATGAATTTGGCCCCGCAAGTATGGTTACTTCATGCCCCAATGATAAATATTCAACAGCAAACATATATACCAACCTTTCGTGGCCACCATATAGCGGAGGTGGAATAGGTATGCCGGGATCCATAATTAAAAGAATTTTCAATTCGTGTTTTTTTTTGTTTTATAAAAACCCTCGATAAGAATTTTAAGGCGCTTAGTTAATTTCCACCCCAAAAATCCATTTAGAAATTTGGTGATCCCACCAGCCTCCATTTTCTGTTTCGAACTACCAAGTCTTTTAATTTCTTTTTTGCATTTATAATAAAGTTCCATATCAGTTGGATAAAACTGATATTTCCAATATTGGAACTGGTTTGCTGCGATTTTTTGTACGATATGACTGTTTTCGAACCTGAGCAAGCTTTCTGTACCTAGTTTTGTTGATAAAAATGCAGATTCTAAGCCCTTTTTTGATTTTAGACCCGATAATGAGTTGCTTATTCCCGAGCGGTAATATAATATCGCATTTGGAGTAAACAAGATCTTATTGGAGCTTAAAAGTACGCGGATAAAAAAATCGAAATCGTTAATCAGGCTCAACCTTTCATCCCAAAGTTTTGATTTTGTCAAGATACCCCGTGGAATTAACCATAAAGCACACTGCATCATATTTTGTCCAGATAAGAGTGATTCTTTTAACCAATCTATTGGTTGCATATCTTTCCATACGCTTTCTGGATTCAGTTTAAATGTTGAGAGGTCATTATTGTTAAATCTGCCCCAGGCTGCTGAAGCAATGAAATCCTCATTTCCATTTAATTTTTCAACTTGTAAGCTGATAAAATTCGGAGAAATAATATCATCAGCATCCATAAACTTAATGAGGCTTCCTTTACTAAGGTAAAATGCCTTATTTGCGGCTGAACATTGTCCCGAATTTTCGATTGTAATCACTGTTAGCCGTTGGTCATAAAAGCTATTTATTATCTCAAGGGTTTTATCTGTTGAACCATCATTTACGATAATAAGCTCTAAGTTTTTATAGCACTGTTTTAAAACAGATTCAATAGCCTCTGCAATATAATTTTCTGCATTGTAGGCAGGCATGCAGACTGAAACAAGTGGAGAATCCAAGGTTATTTTAAGATTTTGTTTCTCAGTTTTTCCACAATACTAAACCTATGGAAGGAACTACTCTTATTGATGCCATGTTCTTTCCACATTTCATTGCACAAATGTACCGCGATAGTGTTTTTGGTTATAAAATATCCTTTTTTTTCGTAAACCATAGGCAGTAGTAACCTAATAAATTGTTTAAGAAAGAATATAATGTCGGGTTTTTGAAATGCGATGAGCTGTCTGGTCCAGCGCCAGGATATTGGATTAATGACGTCAAATGGTAGTATTTCTACATTTAATTCTTTTGCACATTTTTGTACAACAAAAGGTCCAAATTCACAATAATCTGGTTTTTCGATACTGTTTTTATATTTTTCAATCCGTTCTTCTGACTCTCTTACAAGAAATCGTGAAATTGTTGAGTTTTTATTCATGCGCATCAAACAACAGTTTGGGTGATCGTCTGAAGTATACTCGTGAGTAGAGCAAAAATACTCGGGTTTATCTATTGTGTAAATATTTTTAAGGAATATGATATCTGTATCCGAATAAATTCCGCCTACTTTATCCAATAATCGATATCTAAATAAATCGCTAACACTTGCGATTGGCAACTTCATTGTTTCAAGGTAATATTTAACCTCATCTCTCGATAAAATGGTTGAAGCGTCCTTAATAATAGTACCCTTCGTAACATCTTCGAAATCATTGTAGCACCATAATAATGGTGTCATCCCAGCTTTTATACAGGATTGAAATGCCAGTTTTTCAATTGGAGATATTTCAGCTCCTATCCAAAAGAAGTGTACAGGGTCTATAAAATTTTCTTCCATTCTGAATTGAGATATTGCTTTTTGGAAAGATCTACATAATGGCAAAGTTTTACGCTATCAATGTTACGTTCGCTGGGATTAGGATTAACCACATATTCATTATTATTTAGCGCAATTCTTTTCTCTTTGGCAATTAACATGGCCGAGAGTGCCTGTTCTAAGAAGTACGATGCACCGTTTTTTTCTAAGTTCTTGCTCCATTTTTCTATCTCTGCCCAGTTAATAATTGCCGAATCCAAGCCCAAAACACCTACGTTGACCAAATCAGGTATCTTGCGCCTGCAAAGTTGGCTCATTGATTCTTTTGGATAACCGTACGATTCCACGCAATCCAGCATGTGAATAGATCCGATAGGGTTTTTTAACCAATCTGTTATTTCTGTTGGATTTTTCCAAAACAACATGTCAGAATCTAATACCAGTTTAAAGCCCCTTTCTGGTAGAGAATGGACATCAGTCAGTTTTCTGATATGCGGATAGACCTCTCTTTTATGATGCAGATAGGGAAAACGTTCTATAGGGAGCACTCTTTGTAAGTTTTGATCAACTTCTTTTGAAGTTATTATTTTCACCCCAGGCATTCGCTGATAAATCTTTTTAATAATTTTTGGGGTAAAGGAGCCATCATCGATTAAGATGAACTGAAATTTTTCTTCACTTGTTTTACATAGTGAAAATGCACAAAAAAGGGTTTGATAAATATAGCTTTTTCCGGTTAAAAAGTATATTTTAAATCCTAATGGATCGGAATTTATAGCCGGTAAAGATTCGGAAGCCTTTTGCATCAGCCTTTTCCCCTGCATCATTTTATAATAACTGCCGTGGCCACCAAACCTTTTAATAGTTTTTTGTTTAGATTTTGGAAACCTGTAAATGTGATCGATTAAAGTTTGGAGCAATCTCATTTTTTTTAGGATATGTACGCGCTAAAGCGTTTCAGTATCAACATCTTTAATTTTAGGGAAACTTTTGCTTTTTCGTATCCGAAGGAGTTGTGTTGCAATGCAGTTTCTTGTATATCTTTTACTGTAAAATTGCATTAACGAATTGTGCATGTATTTTTTCGGTATCGAAAATATTGTTTTTAACATGCACGATCTGTTTGACTAGTTCTTCGGTAAATAAGACCTGTTCGAAAAGCTTTGTAATTGCGGTTGCAGAAATTTTATCAAGATATAAAGGCCAATTGTTATCAATACACCATTTTCCTACTGCAGAATCTTTGGGTGCAACTATAATCGTTGGCAAGCCTATGCTGCAGAACTGTATGAATTTGCTGGGAAAGCAGGTTTTGATCCAAGGCATTTGCGAAACCTCTTCAGGATATATAATCATACCCAAATCGCAATTTTCAAAAAGGAAACCGTTTGATTCTTCAGAAGTTGAAAATAAGGGTAAGGTATTTACATTTTCAAAGTTTTTAGAGAGATAGTCAATATTTGTGTTATTCCCAATAATGGTTAAACTGGCATTTAAATCTTTCAAACATTCACAAAATTTAACGAAAAAGGGCAAGGTTTCGGCATAAAATGTACCAGAATAGCCAACTGAAATACTGGTTGCTCTGATTTTATGTTCAACTGATTTTTTTTGAGCCGATGGAATAGGGAAAAGTAATTTAAACTTATGCGAAAACAAAGGCCAGTTCTGCTTAAATGAATCAGAAGCAATAAATACAGTATTGCTTGTACGCAGTATTTTAACCGTATTTGCTATAGTTGGTTTTATATCCGCGCCCAAACTAATTTCGATGGTATCATCATGAAAAAAGCTAAATAACGGGATTTTTGTTTTCTGCTGGATATAAGCGGTAAATGGTGATAAAAAATTTCCATTTACCACTCCGATTAACCGTTCTATGGTAAATTCTCTTATTATTTTCTTGATATATTCCTGGTATAGCAGATAAAATCTAAGCCATTGAAGTATGCCACTTGGTCGATATGGGGGGTAATAAAATTTTCTGTTCGGGATAACGTGTAGCTTAAAATCCAGTGGTAAGTCTTTAATTCTTCTATTATAGGAATTCTGATCGCAGATGACGTGTATATTATGACCTTCGCTTGCCAATCTGCTCAGATGTCTGTAAAATATAACCTGGCTGGCGTAGGTGTCGTTGGGTATTAGTTCTGAAATAAATAAAATATTCATTAATTTAATTAACGATTTAGCCGTCTCATTATCCTTTCTAAATAGGTTAACCGCTTCTTTTTAAATGGGTACAATCCATTATAATAGGTTGCTTTTGTTCCATGCAGGTATAAATACTTGTTTAGGTCGATCAGGTAATCTTTATAAAGGGGCAATAGGTTAGGCTTATTATCGAAACTGTAACGAGGCCTATCACTCGGTGTTAGTATCTGTAAGTTTTCATCAAAGCCGCTAAAATGATAAAAAAATAAGTCCTCTTCCATATTTACCGTTGGGTGACCATTGTTAAAACTAATATCCCTTTCGTGTAAATTCCAGTAAGCGGCATTAAAGCCATGTTGTTCTAAAATCTCAATATCCTTAAAAAATAGGGGAACAAGATTAAACCATATCTGATCTGTAAAATACCCGTCTTTTAAATCAATAATGCATTTTTCAGATAACCGATCAGTCCACCATTTTAAAAAGGCCATAGATATTGGCGTTCTCCTTAATCCTAAAAAGCCTAGGTTGTAAATTCCATGATTTAAAAAAAGATTTTCTTCCGGGAAAAGGCCATCAATTGGCAGGGGAGAGAGGGTATGTGGTGTTAATAATATTGACTTGTTTTTCCAATAAGGCTCAAAATCGCTCAGTTTCTTATATACTTTAATATCTGGATCAAAGTAGTATATAATTTCTTCATCGGTTCTTTCAAGGATATACTCAAAAGCAACCCCTTTAAGTGCCGTATTAAATTCTATAATATTGTAATTTTCCAACTGCCATTGGAGATTTTGTATTTCAAGATCAGGCGGGAAAATCGTTTTGTCGAAACCTAATGATTCATAATTGATGTTTTCTGATTTTAGGTCGGCTATAAATAAAAATACATTTACATTTTCCCTCGATTTTATGGAATCCAATAACACTTTTGCTTTGGCAAGATAATTATTGGAACAGATAGTAAATGCAATCATTTAAAGTATTTTGAATAAAGATATTTTATAAAGGAACGAAAAGGACGCTGTTTATCGTTTTCGTGAATTAACTTTTCGGTTCTCAATTCATTGAATAGTGTTAAGTATAGTTTGGGATATTTCTTAAAAAAATACAATTGAAGATCTGAAAATCGATTAGCTTTTTCCGATTGTGTTTCATGCAGTGAGTTTTTACGAATACGATAATCAAACAAGACTTCATTAATAAAGTGAAACTTATAATTATTTATTCCAATGTTAAGCCAGAGATCCCAATCTTCATTACCTATTAAGAACCGATTTTCATCAAACCCTCCAACTTTATCCATAGTTTTTTTTCGTACGATTGCGCACATATCGATATAATTTGCCTGGGATAGTTTGTGAAGGTCGAAAGCGGCAGAATTAAACTTACGATGTTCAAGATTTTCTTCACCAAAGAAATGAGGCTGTCCATATACTACGGCTATACCTTTATCATTATTCAAGATATCGATTGCTTTTTCCAAATAACCATTCCTAATTTTATTATCACTATCAAGAAATAACAGGTATTCGCCGGCAGCATTTTTAATGCCATTGTTTCTGGCCGACGCTGGACCTTGGTTTTCCTGATGTACAACCTTACAGGTATTGGCAATGCTTTGAAGATATGTAAGAGTTGATATATCATCAGATCCATCATTAACAACAATGATCTCAAAGCTTACATCGTCTTTCAGATGCTTTAAACTCTGTATTGCCTCTGGAAGGTATTCGCCAGCGTTATAACAGGGTATAATTACCGACAATTGAGGTTTCCTCATAGTTGAATCCAATTCGATAATTTAAGATTTATTTTGGCATTGATGTTTTCATCTAATACCCATCTTTTTGGCATAATAACTATTTTGCTAGAATTACGGTTTAAGAATGCACCCCACCAGCTAAAGGAACTATTTGCTATAATGTTGTGTTTACATTTCGACATTAGATCCAACTCCAAATATGGCTTTTGACCGTTTTCGATTTTGACAAATGTTGCTTGAATTTTAAATTGTTCCTCTGCCCAATTTAAATCATCAGAAAAAATAAAAAAAAGAGGGTTTTCAACCTGGGTTTTTATATGATCGATTGCACGATTATAATAATCGATAGATAATACCCCGAAAATCTCATTTGCATTCTTGTCGCCCAAATAATCTCCGCGTCTAATGTGAATTGAAACTGAATTACTTTTACTAATCAGAAATAGATAGTGAGAATAATCATTGTTATCGACGTTTTTAAGTGTGAGTTCCTCTAATACAATTGGATGTAAATCTTTAAGATATTTTTTATTTTGCCAATAACCATCGATGTATGTGTGATTACTTATTTTTTCTAAACTTTCTTCATATATCCATAAATCGCTTTCCGAAAATATTTTTCTTTTATGCTTCGGTAATAAATTATCTATGTTTCTCTGGATTTTATATCTAACAGAATGTTTTGAACGTAAGTTGGTAAATCTTTTTAAATCTTGTATGCTTGCAAGATTTTCTGCTATATTAAACTTGTCTAATTGATAATTTCTTAAAGTCTGAGTAGAAAAAAAAGATATATCTAATTTGAGTTCTATTTTTTTTTTGAGTGATATATTACGTGCAATAGCATATTGAAAAAGTTGATTTCCTAACCCACTAATAAGATTCACTATGATCATTTTTGTTGTTATCGTTTGGAGAAGCAGTTAAAATAATTTTAGATGTTAGGAGGATCAAAATAATTTAGCTGAATTTTATAATTTGAGAGAAAAGTATTTATGTTATGCAGATGGGAATTTGTAAAGCGATATTTATTTTGAGAAAATATTTTTGCCCCACATGGTAATATATTTATTATTGAATATGCCAATGAAAGGAAATTGTCTTATGCCTTTTTGAATAATTATCAATAAGCCATTTTAAGGAAAGTGTTGAACTTCTTTTAATAGAAATATTACGCCAGTAGGAAATATCCAACATTTCTCTTTTTCTATTATATAAAAAGTGCCCATATGTTTCATACTCTGAAAAACCTGATATAGTATCTCGTGTACAATTCTTTAAAATTGCAAATTCCCAGTTCATTTTACATTTTTTTTCAATTTCTTCTTTCAATTCCAACGTACTTTCTCTGTCAAAAATCATATAATGAGAAATGAACGATAAGGGAAGTAATCTTTTTTCATTTAAGATTTTTTCAAAACATTCGAAATATGGTTGATGAAACTCATCTGAACAATTAAAAAAGAGTTTTTTTTCATCAACAAATATCTGAGGGGCTAAAAATATGGTGTCAGCATCTAAAATGAGGCAGTTTTTTTTTTGAGAAATTTTATCCCAATTCAGCTTTATTAATTGTTGAAATAACCAGCCACTTCTATCTATGCCTTTAAAAGAATAATAAATCTCGTTCAATTTTAGATTGCAAACCCGGCTTTCATCTATAAATAAACAGTTATTTTCACTTGCGAAAAATCGAATTTTAGGAGTGTTTTTAGCTACTAAGTAAATGTTCGCTATTCGATTAAGAGAGAATTTTCTAAGGGATTCAATAGTTAAGCCCAAAATTTCTATATCTCTTTCCGTAACAGGTATTAATACATCCATTTCTTCATAGTCCTTTTTCGCCCTTCCATTGTTATGAAAATTAATATCCGTCTTTATTTTCTTAAAATAGAAAAAGCATAGTGCTCTACTACATTTGAATAGAATGGTCTTTATAAACTTTTTCAATTAAAATATAATGAAGAATAATGTTTTAATTTTTCAAAAAAGCTTAGTTTATCCTTTATCAAATTGAAGTTGATAAATACTGCATCAGCTGAAAAATCTCCCTTATTTGTATATCCCCAAAAGTAAAAGTTTCTTCTAGTTAGAAAACTCTTTAATTCTTTGAATAAAGGTTGTGCCTCATAAATTTCAAAGAATTCAACTTCACTATGAATAAATTTTACTCTGCTTAAATTTTCTTCAAAACCTTCTAAAGCTAATAATTCGGCACCTTGTATATCCATCCATAATATATCAACATCACTGATGTTTAAAGATCTCATTATTGTATTGGCCTTACATATATCAACCTCAATTTCATCCTGAGCGTATTGTTCAATCGGATATTTTCCTGATGCCCTAAATAACGAGGATGCACCTTGATTACCATCTTCCCAAGTTGTTATTGTTTTTTCTTTATTGATAGGATAGAATTTGGTTTTTCCGTCATAATTGCCTACTGCTTTCTCAAATAGCTTTATTCTTTGATTATTTTTAATGTTTAATTTAGCATGTTCTAAAGCTGTCGGATTGCATTCAAAAGAAAATATCTTTGATAAGCTAAATACTTCAGCTAAATATATTGAGTCTTCACAATATCTAGCTCCAAATTCAAATATTAAAGTTGGGGCAAAATCAAAGAATTTATACCAAATGTATTTTATTTTTTGAATCGAGTCCTTACTAGCAATTGCCTTATGCGTCATAGATTAATCATTTGGGTGTCGGTGAAATCCTTTTACAACATTATAATTTCTTTTTAAGTAATATCTAATAGGCATATAGATATCATGAATATCAAGTGCTGGAAATTGTCCAGTTATCAGATCTTTTCTAACAAAAAAGGCATTTACTCCGTTCTTACAACAGGCAACTAATTTGTAACCCTTTATTTTGCCAAGTTTTTCTAATGATTTTAGGCTCGAATTGAAAGCGGTAGAATAGTCCCAAATTTTGTTTTTTTGATAATTCATAATCCATTCGACATCATAGGGAATAAATGCGTTATATTCTATGATTACAACCCTTGGGCTTTGGGTTTTTATTTTTTCCCAAATCCAATAATCGTTAGAATCAATATCTATTGATAATACATCTATAGTTGAAGGGACATTCGCATTTATTAATATTTGCTCAATATTTTCAGTAGTAACGAATTCATTTTTTAGAATTAACGCTTTACTATTGATCTCTTCTCTGAAAGTATTAGTAATATCAAGGGTATAATTTTTATCAGCTTCAATCCATAAACCCTTCCAGCCTTTCATTAGGAGATACGTCGTATTGGTTTCAAGTCCATCTTGAACCCCTATTTCTATGAAGAAACCAGTTTTAATATTTAAACGGTTGAGAATTTCATTTAGTAATCCGTCCTCCCCATTTTGAGAATATACTTGGTATTCAAAATTATTTAACTCATTAAGATTATCTTGAATACCAGTAGCAGAATGAATATCTAAGAGTATTTCATTCATAACATTTAGTTTATTGTTAATTTTATCCAAGTTCTGATTAATACTTAACACAGCATTCATTGTGTTATTTATTTTTTCAAGTAGCCGTTGTATTTTCTTGAGCATTTTTAATTCAGTTTCTGCCAATTTATTAATGGACGTAATAAACCATGATATTTTTCTTTATATTCACTTCTAAATACTTCGTCATAAATATCACTTACAAATAATTTAATCTCATGTTCAATATGTATGATAGACGGATTCAGAGTTGTTATTCCCAGCTTAATAATGTATTCTCCGTCATTCAGTAAATATTTAGGAATCCATGCGATCAGGTTATGATCACCTAATTGATATTCTTTTAATGGTGAAATAGACATAAAACAGATAGTTCCATCCGTAGCGCATACAGCAAAAGTTGCGGCTGGCTTCATTTCGGTGTTTTTGATTTTATATGAAATTTTGACCCCTATAGATTCAGCAATAGAAAATTCGTTTTTTTGACTTTCACTTTCTGATAACGTTCCAAAATATAATAGCTCAACATAAAAGTCTTCTTTGACCTTATCTTTTCTTGTTAAGAAATAAATGTCTTTATCTGAAATATTTGCCTTAGTGTATGTCAGAAGAACATCATCCAGATTACCTTGCTGGATTAAGGTTCCATTTTCTAATAAAATTGCTGATGAGCATAGACTTTGTAATGATGGGATATTATGGCTAACAAACAACACCGTTCTTCCCTCTCCCTTACTTACTTCACCCATCTTGCCCAAACACTTTTTCTGGAACTCCGCGTCCCCAACTGCCAATACCTCGTCTACAATTAAAATC
>Ga0157370_10004790_pt1 | contig 15384 bp, 13 predicted proteins | sample C35metaG_FD_113463 | JGI IMG/M metagenome (GOLD analysis project Ga0157370, IMG submission 113463) | Corn rhizosphere microbial communities from Kellogg Biological Station, Michigan, USA - C3-5 metaG | ecosystem: Host-associated > Plants > Roots > Rhizosphere > Soil | place: USA: Michigan...
CTTGGCGGCGAAGGCATTCGCCGAAAGCCCTAATTCGGCAAGCTCCTCCCCCAAGATTTGGCCTGGATGAACGGGCGGCAGCCCGTCGGTCGCCGCGTCAATGGTAATCGCAGATTTCGACATTCTCCGCTCCGTCCTTTCCCCAGCGGAAACAAATACGCCACTGTCCGTTGATCCTGATGCTGTATTGTCCAGCTCGATCGCCCTTGAGCGCTTCCAACCGATTGGAAGGCAGTCCTGCTAGATCTTCGAGCCTCGTCGCCGCGGCGAGTATCGTCAGTCGTCGCGTTGCTTGATCGGCGAAACCGGCGAATTCCCTGACCCGCTTCCCGGCAAGGAACTGTGCCGTCCGCTTGTCGCGACAACTTTTGATCACCGCTTAATATAGCCGACTATACGCTATACGTCAAGCGTATAAATCGTGTGGCGATGGGCTCTACGCCACCGCCTCTTCCGCGACCGGCACGCGCGTCACCGCGTGTGCCTGGAGCTTCGGCAGGACATCGCGGGCAAAGCGGCGGATCTGTTCGAGGAACATCTCCTGCGGCATCGCGCCCGCGTTCATCATCACCTGCACCGTGCCGGCGCCGGCGCGCGACGCCGTCGCGATGATGCGCTCGGCGACTTCGTCGGGCGTGCCCCAGGCGAGGCGCTCGGCCATGCGTGCGACATCGTCCAGGGTCATGTTGCGGTAATCCGCCCGCGCGCGCTCGACCTCGTGCAGATTCTCAGGCCGCACATAATCGATCGACTGCTTCGACATATAGCCCTGGGCCTGGCCGATGCTGGTCTCGGTGAAATTGCCGTGGCTGAAGAGCGTGCGGTTGAAATAGAGGAAATAGGGCGCGTTCTCCTTGACGGCTTGCGCCTTGCTGTCGGCGATATAGGCGTTGACGCCGACCGAGAGATGATCGGGCGTGACGCGCTTGCCGCGCGCGGCCAAGCACTTCGCGTAATAGCGGATGACGTCTTCTTGAAGTCCGCCCGGCCGCAGGCCCGGGGTGATGTGGATGTCATGTGCCGCCGCGAACTCGATCGATTCCTTGCTGCCGGTGATCGGGATCCACACCGGCGGATGCGGGCGCTGCACCGGGCGCGGCCAGGTCGCCACGTCCTTGTAGGACCAGAATTTCCCTTCATAGGAAAACACCTCCTCGGTCCAGGCGCGGGTGATGATGTCGTAGGCTTCCTCGAAGCGCGCGCGGGATTGCGCCAAGGGCACGTTGTGTACCTGGTATTCGCGCGGAATGCCGCGCGCGAAGCCCGAAATGAGGCGCCCGCCCGAGAGGCAATCGAGCATCGAAAGCTCTTCGGCGAGGCGCAGCGGCTCGTGCAGCGGCAAGAGATTGCCATAGATGAGGAGCTTCGCTCGCTTGGTGCGCTGCGCCGCCGAGGCCGCCATGAGGTTGGGCGAGTTCATGAGGCCGTAGGGCGAGCAATGATGCTCGTTGAAGCCGATGCCGTCGAAGCCCAGACGGTCGGCTTCCTCCCAGGCATCGAGATGCTCGGCATAGGTGCGCATCGCGACCTCGGGCTTGAAGTGCCGGCGCGGTAGCGGGTAGGGCAGCTCCGATCCGACCTTCAAATGCTCGAGCTGCTCGCCATAGGGCAGAAGATCAAAGAGAAAGACTTTCATGCGCGCCCTCCTAGGTGCCAGGGACTCTGCCCCATTACGGCGACCGCGCAGCTTGGCGCGCGCCTCGGCGCTCCGCAAGCAGGACGAGACTTCCGCACCGCCGCTGCTCTGCGCCGCGCGTGGGGTGCGCGCGCGATATGGAGCAACGCGAAGGTCGAGCAGAGTGGAGGGCTAAGGATGCCGTCGCCAGGATGCAAGCAGACGCGTCAGCCAGCCGCCTGTCCCTTTGCCTTGCGGCTCATCCGCGCGAAGAGGCGGCAGCTCGTAGGCCGATTCTTCCGGGCGCATGGGCGGCAGCTCTTCGTAGGCCCCATTGCCGAATTCGTCGTAGAATTCGCCGTCGTCGTCTTGCACGCGCGCATTCAAGGCCTGGGCAAGACGCCAAAGTTTTCGGCGTATATCCTCATCGGGATTTTTCGTATCAATGTTCCCACCCGAGAGGCACATCAATGCCATGCCCCCGTCCGCGCCATGGCCCGGATAAGCGGTCCACACCGCGAGGCTGGCGTCCTCGACGCGAAGCACCTGCCCGCCCGCGAGCGGGGCTTCGGCGAAACCGTCCAATCGCATCTCAGGATCGGCGGCAACGACGGAGAGCCATTCGTCGAGCGTGATGTCGTTGCCGCGGAGCGGCCAATCGGATTTACGGGTGATGTGCAAATCGTAGCCCATCCCGGCCTCCCCAAAGTGCGTGCGCGGCGAGGATGCGTCACAGTGTGAAGGTTGTCAAGAACAAAACACGAACATCCCCTCTATAGCCGGTGATCTCGCTGGGCGGCTTCTTGCAGGATCGCGATCATGCGTTCGATCACTTGGTCCGCGCTGGTGCCGGGTGGAAAGGTTTCCTTCGTGCTCGGATCCGGCACCCATCCCCCACCCTCTTTGACGTAGCCATGGAGGGAGAAAACGCCGTCGCTCTCGCCAAGGGACCAAGTCGAGGTCCCACGCGCGAAAGATCGCCAACTCTTCACCCCCGCGTATTTGAGGACGACGGGCGGCGGGTAGTTCGGGGGGCGCGGAATGGGCACTTTCGGATTGCCGCGCACAATCGTTTCCGCGAAGGCATTGTGGAGCGCTTTCGTCTCGGCGAGAGGAACGACAGCCACCGGTTCGACATCCAGATAGAAACCCTTGTCCATCATGCCCTGCGTCGGGATGTAGACGATGCCGTTTCGGACGTAGCAATGGCTGTCCATCGTAATTCCTAGAAGGAGGTCACAGTCAAAGTGATACCACGCGACTTTGCTCTCTCGATGGCAGCGTCGATCGCCGTTTTCTGAGTTGCTGTCATACTCCCTTCCGGAGTGACCAGTTTGAGCGTGCGACCGGTAATTTGTTGGGCCCTCACCTCATAGCCGGTATAGCTTTTCCCGTTGAACGCCGCGAGTTTATTCACGTAGCGGTTAATCGTGGAAGTGAGGTTCTGGGGGCTTTGATAGGTTGCAGCATCGAGGTCGATTGTTTTGAAGCTCGTTGCGACGCCTTCGGTAAAATCGTCGATGCCCTTAAACCACCAAGGAAGATTCCCTCCCATCGCTTCGTGAATGGCGAATCCTCGTGCTGACCAGCCTAGCTTCCAAAATTCCGATCTTGCCCGCTCGACCGCTTCGGCCGTTGTCGCGGCTCCCGCAGCTTCCTCGGCAGTCTCTGCAGTCCGCGCGCCTGGCAGGATGGAGCGAAGCGCGGGCAGAATTTCGGGCACGCGAAGGAGCGCTGCGCCAGTGATGTCATCGCTGATTTCGCCCGCTATTTGCGGATCGCGGTGAGTAATGGGCTCGTAGCCTTCGAGGAGTTTTTCTCGGCTTGCCGGGTCGGAATGCTGCACAGCATCGGCCAGCGCGCGCTGCATGATGCTTCCGCCGAGTGCATCATTTTTTTCATAGAAGATTCGGTGAATTTCGCGTTCGATCGCTGGAACATCTTCAGGTTTGGAATTCGCGATCCATTCGAGGAGATCGCCGATCTCGTCGTTGCGCTCGGCCGGCGGCAGGTGGAGGCGGCCGTCGTCATCGGTTTTGTCGGAGACAAACGTCGGTTGGATTCCGGCATCGCCGCCATCGGTCGGCGCGAACCAGCCGGGATTGGGCGCGGTGCCGGCGCGCGGATGCTTCGCCGGATCCCAGTTGCCGGCGGCGGTGGTCTTTTGAATGCGCTCGAGCGTCAGCGAGACATCCTCGAGCTGCATGTCGAGGCGCGCCAAGGCATCCGGCAGAGGAGGGACGCGAAGATGAACCGCGGCGATGCGGGCGCGGCAGAGATTGTTATCGTTGAGCGCCGAGGCGACGGCTCTGAGTCCCGGCATGATCCGCACGAGCGCGACATCGGCGCCGTAGCCGCTGGCGAGGAGCCGCTCGAGGTCGTCTTGCGGGCGGACGAGAAAGGAACCGCCGCGCTCGCGCTCAAGAAGCGGCGTCGCCCCAAGGAACAGCCCATCCTTGGTACAGGAGAGCCCGAGACCCGCTTCCGGGCCCTCGTTCAAACTCCAAAGGTGCTTCGCGCTCTGCAACCGGACTGCCTCCGCTGCGCATTTTGTACACTATTTGTTCTTATTTGTCAACGCATTTTGCGTTCGATCCAGCGTGAGCCGATTTTGCGGCGCCGGGACCGACACGCGAGCACTGCGACCCGAGCCCGCGAGTCAGCACAGAGCGGCGCTGCGGCCTTCTCTGCTGTGCGATCCCGATTTTTCGGGGAGACAAATCCGCCTCGATGTGGTGGATTTCTCCGCGTCAGAAACGAGAGCCGTCACAGGGAGGATCGATGCCCGCAAAACAATCCTGCACTTTCACCGCCGTCGCGCTCGCCGCCGCTTTTGGCGTGAGTGCCGCCGCCGCGCCCGGCGCACGCGCCGCCGATACTTACGACCTCAATGTCATTCTGCCTTTGACCGGCAATGGCGCGTTCTTGGGCAAGGGCGAGCAGCAAGCGCTCCAAGTCGCGGAGAAGACCCTCAACGAGGCCGGCGGCATCCACGGCAAGAAGATCCGGCTCGTCTTCCATGACGACCAGACCAGCCCGCAAGTTGCGGTCCAGCTGACCAATCAGGTGATCGCCGAGCATCCCGCGGTGATCCTCGGCTCGACGATCTCCGCGCTCTGCAATGCGATGGCGCCATTGGTCGAGGCGAACGGGCCGGTAATGTGGTGCTTCTCGCCCAGCATTCGCACCAAGCCCGGCGGCTTTGTCTTCACCTCGCAGATCGACAGCCACGACCAGCAGCGCGCGCTGATGACCTATTTTCATGCCAAGGGCTGGAAGCGCATCGCCCTCATCACCACGACCGACGCCTCGGGCCAGGATGCCGAGAAAGCCATCACCGGGCTGGTGAAGGAACCCGAGTTCAAGGATGTGACGCTCGTCGCCAATACGCATTTCGCGCCGAGCGACGTCACTGTCACGGCGCAGATCGCGACCATGCAGGCGGGCAATCCGCAGGCGATCATTTCCTGGGCGACGGCGGCGGCGGGCGCGACCGTGTTTCGCGGCTTGAAGCAGGCGGGGATCGATCTGCCGACCGCGCCCTCGGGGAGCAACATGACCTTGCAGCAGATGGAGGACTACGCCGCCTTCCTGCCGAAGCAGGTTTATTTCGGCGTCGGCGAATGGGCGGCCAATGGCGATCCGCGTTTGAGCGTTTCGCCCGCGGTCGTCGCCAAGCAAAAGCAATTTTTCGCCGATATGAAAGCGGTCGGCGTTTATCCCGATTCCGGCATCGAGCTCGGCTGGGAGCCGATCCACACCGTGGTCGACGCGCTCAACAAGCTGCCGGCGGGCGCCACCGCCAAGCAGCTGCACGACTTTCTCATCAGCTGGACGGCGCATGTCGGCGCCGAAGGCGATTACAATTTCAAGAAAACGCCGCAGCGCGGCCTCAACATCGACAACGCCGTGGTCGTGCGCTGGGATCCGACGAAGAAGGAATGGCACCTCGTCAGCAATCTGCGCGGCGTGCCGCTCGAGTAGTGTCTATTCTGCGGCCTCGTGAAGCCGCGTCGCGCGCTCGAAATCCTCGCGGCTGAGCACGTCCTCGAAGACGGGGATTTCGATGTCGCGGTTCTGGGCCGGATCGCGCACCACGCCCTTGGGGTCGCGCCCGGCCTCGACCGCGGCGAGTGCGTCGCGCAGCAGCTTGCGCGCGATGACGACGCCGCCATCGGACGGCGTCAAATGCTCGTTCTCGCGATCGGCGAGCGCGCCCATGCTGTCCTGGATGGTCGCGTCCTGCGCGCTGACCATTTGCGGCCAGTCATAACCGAGGCTCGGCTTGTCCTCCATGCGGCGATATTCGCGGTAAGGCTCGACCGGATCGGGCCGCCAATCGGGCGTCGTCAACAGCTTGCTGCGGTCGTATTCGGCGGGGCTGCCTTCAGGCACCCAGATCGCGCGCACCAGCATCGTATGCGTGTCGTCGAGCGGCACGTTGTAGCGCGCGCCGCGCGGCATCAGTGCGTGCGACAATTTCAGCGACCCGAAATCATTGGCGGTCATGCGGCCATAGCCCTCGGAGGCGAGGGTCACGCCCGGTAGCAGCCAGTGCTGCTCGCGATAGGCAAAGCGCTCGCGCCGATCGATCGGCCGGCCCGAGCGATAGATCAGGCCCCAGTCGGTCTCATCGAAGCTCATATGGATCGGCGCCGAGGCGACGCCGCCCCAGCTCATCGCATGCGCGAAGGTGACATGAAGCGGATCGCAGCCATTCTCGGCGAGCTGCAGCCAGTTGGAATTGGCGAAACCGATCACGCGCGCGAGCCGCAGCCCGGGCTTGGTGAGAAAATCGAAGCGCGGCAGCAGCGGCGCGGGGGCGGGGCCGAGATAGGCGAAGATCAGCCCGCCCAGCTCTTCGACCGGATAAGCGCGCTGGCGAAAGCGCTCTTTCAAATCGCTCCCGGGCAGGGTTCCCGGCGCGTCGAGGATGCGGCCTTGCGTGTCGTAGAGCCAGCCGTGATAGCGGCAGCGCAAGCCTTCGAGCCCGACCGTGCCGAGGCAGAGATTGGCGCGGCGATGGGCGCAGCGCGCCTCGATGAGCCCGGCGCGGCCGCGGCGGTCGCGGAAGAGCACGAGATCCTCGCCCAGAACGCGGACGAAGGTCGGCTTCTCTTTGAGGTCCTCGGCAATGCCGACCGGCCACCAATAGCGGCGCAGCACCTCGCCCATCGGCGTGCCGGCGCCGGTCGAGGTCAGCAAGCGGTTCTCCTCGGCGGACACCAGGCCCGGATCGGTCGTCATGCGCCCCCCAATCGGCTGTATGTGGGGCATAGTTCCACGCGCAGGCCCCGCCGTCCACGGGCTCGTGACGGGGTGCTATTCGACGACGATCTTCGGCGCGGCGCGCTTCAAGCCGCCGAGACTCTCGGCGACGCGCTCGGCGATTGCGCGATAGGCTTTCGCATGCGCGCTGTCGGGCTGGGCGAGCACGATCGGCGTGCCCGCATCCGAGGTTTCGCGGATGGCGATGTCGAGCGGAATCTCGCCGAGGAACGCGACGCCGAGGGCGTCCGCTTCCTTGCGCGCGCCGCCATGCGCGAAAATGTCGCTGCGCTCGCCGCAATGCGGGCAGACGAAATAGCTCATATTCTCGATGAAGCCCAAGACCGGCACATCGACCTTGCGGAACATGTTGAGGCCTTTGCGCGCATCGAGCAGCGCGATGTCCTGCGGCGTCGAGACGATGACCGCGCCCGCGAGCGGTACCTGCTGCGCCATGGTGAGCTGCGCATCGCCCGTGCCCGGCGGCATATCGACCACCATCACGTCGAGCTCGCCCCAATTGACGTCGCGCAGCATCTGCTGGAGGGCGCTCTGCACCATGGGGCCGCGCCAGATCATCGGCGTGTCTTCGGGCACGAGAAAGCCCATCGACATGCATTTGATGCCATGCGCGCGCTTGGGCTCGAGCATTTTTCCGTCGGCTGAAACGGGCTTGCCGGAAATGCCCAGCATGCGCGGAATGGACGGTCCGTAAATATCGGCATCGAGCATGCCGATCTTCAGTCCGAGCTGCATCAGCGCGAAGGCGAGATTGACGGCGGTGGTCGATTTGCCGACGCCGCCTTTGCCCGAGGCGACGGCGATGATCGCCTTGACGCCGGGGGCGAGCGGCTTCGCCGCCGCGGCGTGGCGTGCGCCGCCATGTGGCGCCTCGGTGCGCGCCGCCGGCGCCTTCTCGGCGGTCAGCACCGCAGTCACCGACAACACGCCAGGGAGCGCCTCGACGGCCTTCTCGGCCGCCTTGCGCAAGGGCTCGAGCTGCGCCGCGCGCGCGCGATCGATTTCGATCGCGAAGGCGACATGGCCCTCGCGCAGCTGCACGCCCGACACCATGCCGAGGCTAACAATGTCCTTGCCGCGTTCGGGATCGATCACGCGCGCGAGCGCAGCGAGCACTTCCTTATCCGAAACCGTGCTCATCCCGTCCGCCTCTCATCCTTGACAAGACTCGCCGCCGCCGATATCGGGGATGCCGTTCCCGCGCGTCTGCCGCGAATAATGGCTGACATATAAGAGATGCCGGGTCGCGTGCCTAGCGAGCGCTGAGAGGATTAATCGATGTCCTGGAATCAGGGAGGCGGCCCATGGGGCGGCGGAGGTCCGGGCCCCTGGGGTAGCGGGGGCGGCGGTCGCGGCTTTCAGCCGCCGAATTTCGAAGACACGCTGCGCCGCTTGCAGAACTTCCTGCGCCGGATCCTCCCCGGCGGCACCGGACCGGGCGGTCCCGGAATTTGGGTCGTCGGATTCGCGATTGTCGTTCTGCTCTGGCTGGCCAGCGGCATCTACCGCGTCGAGCCCGACGAAGAGGGCATCGTTCTGCTCTTCGGCGCCTATGCCGGGAAGACCGCGCCGGGACTCAACTATCACTGGCCTTGGCCGATCGAGGAGGCGATGACGCCGACGGTGACGCGCGTCAACCGCATCGAGATCGGCTTTCGCGCCGGCGCGCCCGGGCGCGGCGGCAGCGTCACCGACGTGCCGGAGGAATCGCTGATGCTCACCGGCGATGAAAACATCGTCGATGTCAATTTCACCGTGTTCTGGCTGGTGAAGGACGCGCCCTACTATCTCTTCAACATCCGCGATCCCGAAATGACCGTCAAAGCGGCGGCCGAGAGTTCGATGCGCGAGGTGATCGGGCATACCGAAATCGCGAGCGCGCTCGCCGAGGGCCGCGCCAAGATCGAGAACGATACGCAAAAATTATTGCAGGAGATTCTCGACAGCTACGGCTCGGGCGTGCAGATCACCCAGGTCCAGCTGCAGAAGGTCGATCCGCCCGGGCCGGTGATCGATTCCTTCCGCGACGTGCAAAGCGCGAAGATCGATCAGCAGACGCTCATCAACCAGTCGCAGGCCTATGCCAACAGCGTCGTACCCCAGGCGCGCGGCGACGCCGCGCGCGCGGTGCAGGAGGCGGAAGCCTATAAGGCACAGATCGTGCTGCAGGCCCAAGGCGATGCGGCGCGCTTCGATTCCGTCTATCAGTCCTACAAGGCGTCGCAGGATGTGACGGCGCGGCGTCTTTATATCGAGACGCTCGAAAGCGTGCTGAAGAACACCAAGAAGATCCTCATCGACAAGAACGCGTCGCAATCGGGCGTCGTGCCCTATCTGCCCTTGCCGGGGCTGAGCGCACCCGCGCCCTCGCCATCGGCCGCGCCCCCGCCGCAGCCCGCTCCCGCTGCGCCGACATCAAGCCGCGGAGGCTCGCGATGACGCAGCGCACCGTCGCCTTCCTGGGCGGGGGGATTCTTGTCCTCCTCCTCATCCTGTTCACGGTGTTCTTCACCGTCAACCAGACCGAGATCGCGCTGGTGCTGCAATTCGGCAGGCCGGTGCGCGTCATCGATCACCCGGGGCTGCAGGTGAAGCTCCCCTATCAAAATGTCGTGATTTACGACCGGCGGCTGCTCGATCTGGAGCCGCCCGCGGAGGAGGTGATCGGCGCCGATCAGAAACGATTGGTGGTCGACACCTATGCACGTTTCCGGATCGTCAATCCGCTGCAATTCTATCAAAGCGTCGGCACCGAGGCCGTGGCGGATGCGCGCCTTTCCGCGATCATCAGCGCGTCCTTGCGCCGCATCATCGGCAACAACGAGCTTCAGGCCGTGGTCTCCGCACAGCGCGCCAACATCATGCAGCAGACGCGCGAGGCGGTGAACAACGAGGCCAAGAGCTTCGGCATCGAGGTGGTCGATGTCCGGCTGCGGCGGGTCGATCTGCCGGAGGAGAATGCCGAGGCGATCTATGCCCGCATGAAGGCCGAGCGCCAGCGCGAGGCAGCGCAGTACCGCGCCGAGGGCGCACAGCAATCCGTGCAAATCCGCGCCGGTGCCGACCGGCAGCGCGTCGAGATCATCGCGGACGCGCAACGCCAGGCCCAGATCCTGCGCGGCGAGGGCGATGCGCAAAGCATCAAGATCTACGCCGACGCCTATGGCAAGGACACGAACTTCTTCGCCTTCTATCGCTCGCTCCAGGCCTATCGCGACAGCCTGACGGGTGACGGAACGACGCTGGTGCTCTCGCCCGACGATGAATTCTTCAAATACTTGAAGAATGGACCTGCGGCCACAACGAGCGCCACCGCGCCCGGACCGGTCGGCGCGCGCCGGTGAAGGATTTCAGCACCGCTTTGGCGCTGGCATTGGTGATCGAGGGGGTGCTCTATGCCTTGGCGCCCGCCGTGATGCAACGCCTCAATGCCCAAGTATCGGCGATGCCGCCGGCGGCGCTGCGTCTCGCCGGGCTCGCGGCGGCGTGCCTCGGGGTGGCGGCGGTGTGGTTCATTCGCCATTAGCCGAGGCTTGGCGCGAAAAGGCGCACGGATGTCGTCCGGCACTGGCTTGCGAGCGAATAGTTTTCTAAAATGCGCGTTCCGCGCCCAATCGGTTCGATGGAGGTTCGCCGGTGAACCAGGCCAAGCTTAGCCTGATCATGCGTCTCAGCGGCGCGCCCGGCCCGCGCCATCCGCTTGCCTGGGCGCGGTTCGTCGTCGTGCTGGCAGCGGCGCTGTCGTTGTCCTTCGCCGCCGCGGCGAAGCCCGCGCCGGACAGTTTCGCCGATCTCGCCGCAAAGCTCCTTCCCGCCGTCGTCAATATCTCGAGCACGCAAACGATCAAGCCGAAAAGCGGCGGTGGCGGCGGCGGGACGAACCGCGCCATTCCCGACGCGCCGCAATTCCCGCCCGGCTCGCCCTTCGAGCAGTTCTTCAAGGACTTCCTCGATCGCAACCAGCGTCAAGGCCAGGGTCAGCAGGAAGCGTTGCCGCGGCAGCAGACCTCGCTCGGCTCGGGCTTCATCATCGATCCCTCCGGCCTCGTCGTCACCAACAATCACGTGATTGAGGACGCTGACGACATCACCGTCACCATGCAGGACGACACCAATTTCAAGGCCGAGGTGGTCGGGCGCGACACCAAGACCGATCTCGCTTTGCTGCGGGTCAAGTCGAGCAAGCCCTTGCCCTCGGTCAAGTTCGGCGACAGCGACCAAATTCGCGTCGGCGATTGGGTGCTGGCGATCGGCAATCCGTTCGGCCTCGGCGGATCGGTGACGGCGGGGATTCTCTCTGCGCGGGCGCGCGAAATCAATGCCGGCCCCTATGACGACTTCCTTCAGACCGATGCCGCGATCAACCGCGGAAATTCGGGCGGCCCGATGTTCAACATGAACGGCGAGGTGATCGGCATCAACACCGCGATCTACTCGCCCTCGGGCGGCTCGATCGGGATCGGCTTCGCGATCCCCGCCAATGAAGCCAAGCCCGTGCTCGACCAGATCAAGCAATTCGGCCATGCGCGGCGCGGCTGGCTCGGCGTCAACATCCAGAGCGTCAATGACGAGATCGCCGAGAGCCTCGGCCTCGACAAGCCGCGCGGCGCACTGATCGCGAGCGTCCATGATGGCGGGCCGGCGCAAAAGGCCGGCATCCAGCCTGGCGACGTGGTGCTGACCTTCGACGGGAAAGAGGTGACCGATATGCGGCATCTGCCGCGCATCGTCGCCGAAACGCCGATCGACAAGACCGTCAAGGTCACGGTGTGGCGCAAGCGCAAGGAAGTGCCGCTCGACGTCAAGGTCGGCGAACTCAAGGAAGAGCCGCAGCAAGCATCGCTTCCGGCGAAGGAGAAGGCGCCCGGAACGCCCGCCGAGGTGGTGAAGGCGCTGGGCTTGTCGCTCGCGAACCTGACCCCCGATCTGCGTGACCGCTATGGGCTCGCCGATGACGCCGCAGGGGTGGTGATCACCGAAATCGAAGCGGGCGGCCCCTCCGCGGATAAGGGGATGCGCGCCGGCGATGTCGTGGTCGAGGTGGCGCAGGACAGCGTCAAGACGACCCAGGAAATCCTGACAAAGATCGACGAAGCCAAGAAGGCGGGACGCAAATCCGTGCTGCTGCTCGTCGACCGCCAGGGCGATCTGCGCTTCGTCGCGGTGAAACTCGACGCGAGCTGAGCGCCGCTCCGCCTATCCGGCAACAATCTCGTCGTGCCGATAGCCCTGGGCGTAAAGCAGGGCGCTGAGATCGGCATGGTCGATCCGCCAGCGCGCCCGCGCCACCGTGTTGGGCTTGGCGTGATAGGCGATGCCGAGCCCCGCCGCCTCGATCATCGGCAGATCATTGGCGCCGTCGCCGACCGCCAGCGTCGCGGCGAGGGACAAGCCGCGCTCCGCGGCGAGGGCGGTCAAAGTCTGCAGCTTGGCCTCGCGCGCGAGGATCGGCAGCTTGACCGTGCCGGCGAGCTTGCCATCCGCGAGAACGAGATCATTGGCGACGATCCGGTCAAAGCCCAGGCGGCGCCCGACCTCTTCGGCAAAGACGCGGAACCCGCCCGAGACGAGGGCGGTGCGGGCGCCGGCGGCGCGCATGGTGGCGACAAGCGGCCTGGCGCCGGGATTGATGCGCATCCGCGCCGCGACGGTGGCGAGCGCGCTCTCGGGAAGCCCCTTCAGCAAGGCGACGCGCTCGGTGACCGCCGCGGCGAAATCGAGCTCGCCATTCATCGCGCGGGCGGTTATGGCGGAGATCTGCGCCTCGATGCCGCGCAGCGCGGCTAGCTCGTCGAGCATCTCGTTGGCGATGACGGTCGCCTCCATATCGGCGACCAGCAGCATCTTGCGGCGGCCGGCGCTCGGTTGCGCCACCACGTCGATCGGCGCCGTACCAAGCGCTTGCGTGATGGCGTGGCGGCAGGCGGCATCCGCCTGATCGGGCGCGATCCCGTCGAGGGCGATGTCGCAGGCGATGCTCTCGGCGAGCCAATCGAGGCTGGCGGAGGGCGCGCCAAGCTGCTCGAGCGCGCGCGCGGCGGCGGCGGCGGCGGCGGCGAGCGACGCGGCAGCTTCAGGCGCTGCGATGAGCGTGACGATCGTGGCGGGCATGGCGCGTTATCGGCGAGGCGGCGATGAAAGGCAAGCGGGTGCCGCGCGTGCTAGAAGGCGCGAATGGCGAGCCTCAGTGAAACCCCGATCGTCATCATCGCCGGTCCGACCGCAAGCGGCAAATCGGCGCTGGCGCTGCCTGTGGCGGAGCAGTTCGGCGGCACGGTCATCAATGCCGACAGCCAGCAGGTCTATCGCGATCTCGCGGTTCTGAGTGCGCGTCCCGGCGCAGCCGCGCTGGCACGCGCGCCGCACCGGCTCTACGGCGCGATCGACGCGGCGGAGAGCTGCTCCGCCGGCCAGTGGCGCGGCTTGGCGCTCGAAGCGATCGCCGAGGCGCGGCAGGCGCGGCGCCTGCCGATCCTCGTCGGCGGCACCGGTCTTTATCTCGAGGCGCTCCTCACTGGGCTTGCCGAGCTGCCGCCGATCCCGTCCGCGGCGCGGGCCGAGGCGCAAGCGCTGCACGAGAAGCTCGGCGCCAAGGGTTTTCACGCGGCGCTCGCCTCGCTCGATCCCGAGACGGCCGAGCGTCTCCCGCCAACCGACAAGCAGCGGGTCACGCGCGCCTATGAGGTCGTGCGCGCGACCGGCGTCCCGCTCTCCGAATGGCGGCGGCGGCAAGCACCGGTTGGGGGCTTGCGGGCGGCGGCGATCGTTCTGTTGCCGCCGCGCGAGGCGCTCTACCGCGCTTGCGACGAGCGGGTCCTGGCGATGATCGAGGCGGGCGCCGCAGCCGAGGTCGCGGCGCTGATCGGCCGCCGCCTCGCCCCGAGCCTGCCGGCGATGAAGGCGGTGGGCGTGCGCGAGCTGGCAGCTTTTCTCGGCGGGCAGGTCTCGCATGCGCAAGCAGTTGCTGCAATGCAGCAAGCGACGCGCAATTATGCCAAACGGCAATACACTTGGTTCCGCCGCCGCTTGCCGGAGAGCAATTCGCTGCAAAAACACGTGGCTGAAACGCAATTTTCGGAAAGTTTATTACCGGAAATTTTTTCGTTTATTCGCGCGTTTTTGTTGACCCATCCTCTCTAGCTGTCTAGGGTGGCGGGCTTCGCGGCGGAAATCCTTGGCCGTTGCGGGACTTGGGAGCATGTCATGGCGGCGGATCGAATGAACGGAGCGGAAATCGTCATCAAGGCGCTGGGCGACCAGGGCGTTGATGTCGTCTTCGGCTATCCGGGCGGCGCCGTTCTGCCGATCTATGACGCGCTCTTCCTGCAGAACCAGCTGCGCCACATTCTCGTCCGCCATGAGCAGGGTGCGGTCCATGCCGCCGAAGGCTATGCCCGCTCGACCGGCAAGGTTGGGGTCGTGCTGGTGACGAGCGGACCGGGGGCGACCAATGCCGTGACCGGCTTGACCGACGCGCTGATGGATTCGGTGCCGGTCGTCTGCCTGACCGGGCAGGTGCCGACGCATCTCATCGGCAATGACGCGTTCCAGGAGGCGGATACCACCGGCATCACGCGTCCCTGCACCAAACACAATTACCTCGTCAAAAGCGTCGACGATCTGGCGAAGACCCTGCACGAGGCCTTCTACGTCGCGCGCAGCGGCCGGCCCGGTCCGGTGGTCGTCGATCTGCCGAAAGACGTGCTCTTTGCCACGGGCAGCTATCTCGCGCCCGAGACGATCGAGCCGCGCAGATCCTATCGCCCGCAGACCGAGCCCGACCCGGCGCGGATCGCCGAGGCGGTCGAGCTGATCGCTCATGCCAAGCGGCCGCTCTTTTATGCCGGCGGCGGCATCGTCAATTCGGGGCCGCAGGCGGTGAAGCTGTTCGGCGAGCTGGTCGAGATGACTGGCTATCCCTGCACCCTGACCTTGATGGGGCTCGGCGCCTTCCCGGCGGCGGATAAGCGCTATCTCGGCCTCGTCGGCATGCACGGCACTTACGAAGCCAATCTCGCGATGCATGGCTGCGACGTCATGATCAATGTCGGCGCGCGGTTCGACGATCGCGTCACCGGCAAGGTCGCGGCTTTCTCGCCGGGCTCGAAGAAGATCCACATCGACATCGACCCCTCGAACATCAACAAGAACATCCGGGTCGACGTGCCGGTGGTCGGCGATTGCGCCAAGGTGCTCGAGGCGCTGATCGCGGGGCTGAAGGCGCGGCGCTTCGCTCCCGATCACGCCGCTCTCGGCAAGTGGTGGAAGCAGATCGAGACCTGGCGCAAGCGCGACTGCCTGCACTACGACCAGGACGACAAGATCATCAAGCCGCAATACGCGATCGAGCGGCTTCATGCGCTGACGCGCGACCGCGACACCTACATCACCACCGAAGTCGGCCAGCATCAGATGTGGGCAGCGCAGCTCTTCAAATTCGAGAAGCCGTTCCATTGGATGACCTCGGGCGGCCTCGGCAC
>Ga0157370_10004791_pt1 | contig 15384 bp, 8 predicted proteins | sample C35metaG_FD_113463 | JGI IMG/M metagenome (GOLD analysis project Ga0157370, IMG submission 113463) | Corn rhizosphere microbial communities from Kellogg Biological Station, Michigan, USA - C3-5 metaG | ecosystem: Host-associated > Plants > Roots > Rhizosphere > Soil | place: USA: Michigan...
ACCGCGCTGGCCTTCATCTGCCACCACGGCATGTCCAGCCGCGCCATGGCCGAACGCTTCGCCGCGCACGGCTTCAGCAACATCTACAACGTGGAAGGCGGCATGGACGCGTGGGCCAGCGAGATCGACCCGGGCGTGCCGCGCTACTGAGCAGCACATTCTTGCTGAAAGAAAAGCGCCGTGATGAAGGTGCTTTTCACGGTGAAACAAGATGGCTGCGCGAGCCGGGCTTTCTGGCTGGCCGCGTATTCAGGTGAGGGACACGAGATGCTGTTCGATGCCCACGCGCAGTGCCTGACCGGCCTGGGAGGCGTGGCATCTACGACAACATGAGGGCGGCTGTGGACAGAGTGGGCAAGGGCAAGGAGCGCATCGTCAACGCCCGTTTCGCGGTGATGTGCTCGCACTATCTGATCGATGCGGACTTCTGCAACGTCGTCGCCGGTTAGGAGAAGGGGCGCATCGAGAAGGACGCGCAGGATAACCACCGTGGTCTCTGGCAGGAGGCAGAGAGCGAGCGTTGGGGCTCATTCGCCGAGCTCAATGCTTGGCTGACCGTACGCTGCCCGCAGGCATGGGCCGCCGCATCTCACCCGAACCATCCAAGCATGAGCATCGCTACCGCCCAGGCGAACAAGGCTAAAATCACCTCGCGCGAGCGGACACGCAAGCGGGGCTATGGCAGTGTCGACCCCATCGAAACTAATGGGGGCCATCAATCCGTTTTGAGCGTCAGCCACCTGTACTTATCCACAGTCGATGGGGCATTCCCTCGGCCTCGTTGCCCTAGTCAATTTTCAGTCTGCAGAGGTGGTCGGTTTTCAACCGGCGCCAACACAGTGGTCATTCAACGCGAGCGCGTCGTTCAGCACGATCGAGGGTAGGCTGCAAATCAGGGAGAACCTGTTTGATCAGGTCCGCATGCCGGTGCCACTTGCCCGGAGCGGGCTCGGTCACGGTGTAACGTGAAAGCGGCAAAGCACCGTCGAACGAGCAATCCCAGTCAAACCCAAGCTCGGCGCACAGCCGCGCCACCTCTGCCGCAGGGTTCGCAAGGAGCACGTCATAGCGTGCAATATGGCAACGACCAGACGGCAGCGAATCAAGATCGTCGAGCAGGATGCGTGTGGTGGTGTCCCACTGCGCTGCCACGATCTCGACCAATGGCCGCCCGATGAGGTTACGCCAACCCGGCACCAGCAGTAATGACCAAGGCAGACCAGTCCAACCAGGAAGGTTCGGATAAGTACGGAATCTGCCGGACTGCCAGGCCTCGATCATGCTGCTCAGGATCTCGCGCGGATCGCGGTGCAGATAAATGAACTGTGCCTCCGGAAAAACCTTCGCCAGGAACGGTATGCGCAATGCGTTCTTGGGCGTTTTCTCGAGCAGCCGAAGCGGTCGCTGTTCCGGCGACCTGCCACTCCTGTCGCGCAGCTCGGCGAGAAAACGGCGCCGCAATACTTCGATCAGCTCCGGTGACGCTGCAGTTGCATCAAGCCGGTTGGAGTCATAACCAAGCTCACTTGCGCTCAGGCTAGGGGTGCCTTCGATCAGCGAATGACTTTCGCGGCCAATCGTGTAAAGCCCCGGGGCTTTCGCCAAGGTCTCAAAAAGCAGGGTAGAACCGGAGCGGGGTGGCGAAATAATAAATACCGGACGATCGTAGATCGGGTCGCGGTCAGTTCCATCCGCACGCGGCCCCGGAATTGTGGAGATCGTATTCTGGCGCAATTCATCGCCACTGGAAGCACGATTGTCGTCACCAATCGCCACTGACAGGACCATGAGTTGCAATGCGACTACCAACGACGAGTCATTGATCAATTGCAGTTGCGATGCTGAATTCTGCAGCCACTGTTGGTAGGAATTCAACGCTTTGCGATAGGCAGGCAAACCGGCCGGATCGGTACCATATTCCGACCACAGCGCCTGCCAGGCGGCAAGAAAGCGTGCTGTCACATGCTTCACTGGCTCTAGTTGCGAATGCGGGCGCACCTCATGCAGGAGAAAGGTGATGTGCTCTCGCAACTCCCAGGGTGTCATCACGGCAGGCAGGTTGACCGATTCATAGCGTAAGGCAGGGTGGAGTTCGTCAGTCGGCGCAACAACCTCGGCACGCCAGTCCTCAGGCACGTAGTTGCCCGGCATCTGGCCGTCTCTCACCAGCTCCCCGAACCCGTCGCTGCCGACGGTATCTGCCACCAGATGAATCCGCTCGTCGTCGGAGCCATTGATCACTTGATGCTGGCGCCAGGTATCGAATATCCAGCACTCACCCGGCCCCATATTCACTTCGCCTTCCCCGCATATGAATCGTACGGTCGGCTTGGTCACGATGGGCACGTGCACACGTGCGCGTGCACGCCAGTAGTAGTTGACGTCGAAGTGCGGAGTGACCTCGGCGTGACCGGTAAGTTTCATCAGGCGGGTCCGTCCCCATACGGCGCCAATTCGTGACAGCACCTGCATCAGATAGGGACTTTGCAGAAGATAGGGCGTGGGCCGCATCGCACCTGAGAAGGATTCATTGTCAGGATTGCCATCGACCGCAATCAACGGTAACCACAAATTGCCGGGATACTTCTGCGGGTGTTCGTGCCAGGCGTCTTCGCCAAACGCCGCGATCTCCCGCGCGAGTACCTCGGCATCGAACTGTAACGGCAACTGGATAAATGGGACCGGCAGTTTCACTGATTATATTCACTTGGATGGATTGAACTGTGCACCGACAGTAGGGCTGAATGAGCTGCTTCAGCGCATCAGCCCCATGGGAGCCGACCACTTCATCGTCAAGAAGGGAATACATCCTTCAACCACTCATGAATGGGATGACCCAACGCGTTTGCCTCAACACACTATATGGTGATCGCCCGGCGTAACGGCAGCAGGTGTTCTTCATAGTGCCGCCACTCCTGGAAAAACCGCTGGTGAATCGGCTCACGAACCTGGGCCGCGCTGAGGGTCGCGACCACCGCCTTGTTGCTCGTTATATCCACGCAGCCCGGCTCCCACTCCAGACCACAGAATGCAAGCGCCTTGCGGGTGGTTGTTTCCGGGTCCCTGACAAGTTCACTGTACGACACGTCATGAATGACCCCCGGCATCGCCGCATGCCAATGGGCCAGCACCTTCCGGTATTGCAGATAGTGCGCAGCGAGAGCCTGCAGGTCATAGTTCCACGGAAACGATTCGCCCATGACCCAGGTACGGAAATTGGAAAAGCACACATCCATGGGATCGCGGACCATGTTAAGTATCCGCGCCTGGGGCAGCGCCCGATGGATCATTCCGGCAAGCATCCAGTTGCGCGGCATCTTGTCGACGAAAAACCCCGTATCCCGGGCGCGCCATTGCGTCCGCTCCAGGTACCGCCGCCCGATTTCCGCATAATCCAGCCCGGGCAATCGCTCCACGACACGTTCGTCCAGGATGCTCTGGTTGTTCGCCGCCCAACGAAGCTGCATCCCGAAATCATAGAGTTCGCCTGCAGATGTCACCTGGGAGTGGTTGCTAATCACGCGCTCCATCAGCGTTGTCCCTGACCGGGGCATGCCGATGATGAAAATGGGTTGCGGCCCTTCGTGAACCACATCCTCAGGTTGAAGAAATTCCGGGGTGCAGCGCTCGATCAGGCCATTGAACAAGCGCCATGCATAATCGGGATCATGGTTCTGGCGCGCGTACATGGTTGCGTTGGCGCGCTCCAGTGCGGCCCACGCCTCGTCATAGCGACCAAGATCCTCCAGCTCCTTGTAGAGCGCGAACAGGAGGGTCGCCTCATCGTCGCTCCCCGGTGCCACCTGCTGCAATTGCTGTCTCAAGCGGTCCAGATGATTGCGCTCTGCGGTCTGCTTGCGCACTCTGGAAAGCGAGAGTGTCGTCATGCCATCCAGCGGCCTCAGACGAAGGCTCGCCTCCAGTTCGGCCTCACCCTCCTGCAGATGTCCGTTGAAGATCAGCGCATGTGCACGATCGAATCTGAACTCGGCGCTGTTCATGCCGGCGGCGTCAGCGCGATTCAGCAAGGCCAATGATCCCTCATGGTCGCCAAGAATGCGGCGCAGCTTCGCCAGCCGGGTCAGCCTGGCCGCGTCGCTGATTCGCGCAATAGCGGCATGCTCCAGGGTGTCCCGTGCCACCACCGTTTCACCCACCTGCAACAACGCATCCACGACATCAACAATCAACTCCGGATCGTCCGACAGATGGTTCACGGCGGTCAACGCCAGCGCCGTCGCCGCTTGCACTCTTCCATCTTCCAATGCAATTGCGTGAAGAGCCAACATCGAAGGAACATGCACCGGATTTCGCTGGATCAGCGACTCCAGGGCAATGCGTGCTGCCATGGTCTGGCCATTGAGCAGATAGCGTTGGGCTCGACCCCAGTACTTGGCTGTTGCATCAGACATCTTGTAATTGCGCCGGCGATTGCTGTCACGAATCAGGGCGAAGCAGCAGTGAGTTAGCCAATGACCCGAACGGAATACCGACGCATCCGCGTTCGTCATCGATTTGGTCACCATGCTCTCAGATTGAACTTCGACGCGCCAGCTCTCGCCTCTTCCAGCAAGCGGCGAGCCTGGGAGAGTCACCTGATTCCACTGGCAAGCGAGCCTGGCCAGGCTTCTCCGGAGGAGGGTCGCGCGCCCCGGCATCTGGTGCTTCGGGCATGAAGGCGCACATCGGCGTGGATGTGGAATCAGGGCTGGTGCACACGGTGGCTACGACGCCGGCGAACGTGAGCTGCACATAAAAGCCAGACCAAAAATCATCATTTCGGCGTAACCATGCCGACATTTTGGTACGGCCGTCCGGACGGCCGTTTCGGACTTTAGTGGATCAAAGCATCCTTAGTGAAGTCAGGTAGGTCCACTCATCTGGTTGAAATCGCCAATGGCCCCCACCAGGTCCGTCACCGCCAAGCGCTCGGCCTCGCTGAGATCCGGATTCCAGCTATCCAGAATGAGCACGACCCGGGTTTCGCCACTGCGGTTCCACGCCTCGTGTACAAAGGTGTCATCGAAGGTGACACAGTGACCTTCCTGCCAGGCGTGGTTCTCGCCACCCACGCGAATCGCGCAATCGGGCGGAACGATGAGCGGAAGATGAGTTACCAGACGCGTGTTGGTGACGCCGGTGTGCGGCAGGATATGGGCGCCCGGACTCAATACGGAAAAAAGCGTTTCGGGCGCATGATCGCGGATACGAACCAGCGGCAGGGTGTCGAGCACGCTCGTGGTTTGCGGACACGCCGCGCAGTTTGCGTCGTAGCGCTTGCCGTGACGGTAGAAAAAGTACGCGTCCCAGGCGGCGGTCCGGTCATTGGAGGAACGCAGCATTTCCCCGACTTCCTCAGGCGACTGCACGCCGAGGAACGGCTCCAGTTGGCGATCCTTCGTCAGCACCGCACGCAGCTCCTCGCGGACGGCGCCGGTCGTCGCCTCCAGCGCCTCCAGCCAGGGGAAGCGCTCGCGCGGATAGAACGGCTGGCTCGGGATGTCGGGAAAGTACAGGAACTTCGGTTTCTGGCGCTGATCCGGGACGCTCATCGGCTGCTCGCCCAGATAGATGGCCAGGCAACGTTCCACCCGTGCCAGCTCGGACATGCCGTAGCGTTGCCGCAACGGGGCCAGTACCTCGTTGAACAGCCGCTTGCGCCCCTCGTTGACGTAGTTCATGGCGTACTTGACCACGGCACGTAGCACCGGCGCCGTGGTGGCATCGTCAAGCCAGCGTCCATTCAGTTGCGCCGTTCGTACCGCAGTGAAATAGGCCAGCAACGCCTCATGCGCATGCCCCAGCTGCTCCAGCGCGATACCCAACTGCAGACGTGCAATGAAAGCTTGCGGTGTCCGCGCAAGGGCCGCCCCGAGACTGACCGCGGCGGCGCTGAAATCACCCGCTGCGAGCTGGACCGAACCCAGCTGGCTCAGAACGGCGGGATCTTCCGGCTTGACCCGATCGGCGTCTCGCAACAGTTTGATCGCCTTGGCGTGGTCATTGCGGGCAAGATGACAATCAGCGAGAAACTGCAGCGCCTGCACGTCATCCGGCGTAATTCCGTGAAGACGGGCAAAACACTGTTCGGCAAGTTCGGCCTCGCCGCGACGCAAATGCTCCAGCGCCATCAACCGGTATGTCTCAGGGGTTGCTTGCTGCAAGTTGTTCATCGTTCCGGCTTCATTCTCTGGTTGGCTGATACCGGTACCCTGCTGCGTCTACGGTGCGGTCACAAAGGCATAATACGCGTTCACGCGGTGCTACCGTCGACGTACCATGTCAGTTATGGGCCATGTTGCGCCTGGTCGGAATGCCACGCATTGGAACAGCTGCCATGGCGCCGCCGGCCACCCGGAGTGAAGAATGACCACACGCCTCGATGGACTGACAGTGATTGCCGCGCAACATGTGGTGGCCGCGGGGCAAGCATTGGATGCAGGCCGCGTCGACCAGGCCAGCCTTTATCTGGCCAGCGTCACGGCGGCGCATCCCGACCACCCGGAAGTGCTGCGCATGTTGGCCGGCATCCAGGGCATGCAAGGTCAGCACCAGGAGTCGGTCCGCACGATGCGCCGTGCACTGGCGCAGCGATCTGACGATCCCGCGTATCACAACACCCTGGGCACCCTGCTTGGCCAGGCCGGCGAATACGATGCCGCTATCACCGCCTTGCAACGCACCTGCGAACTGCAACCGGACATGGCCATTGCCTGGTACAACCTCGGCGTGATGCTGGTACGCTCGGTGCGCAATGAAGATGCGCTCCACGCGCTGCAACGGGCTGTGGCGCTTGCCCCCAATCACATGTCGGCGCGAGCGCTGCTGGCCGACATGCTGCGAATGCGCGGGGAGACCGCGCAGGCCGCGACGGAGTACCGGCGGGTCATCGCGGAACAGCCGTGGGCCGGTATGGCATGGTGGGGACTGGCCGACCTCAGGACGCAGTGTCTTGCCGGACGGGATATCCAGCAAATGCAGCAGGCGCTGCGCGAACCGCGGGCAAGCGACGACGACCTGATGGCAATCGGTTTCGCCCTGGCCAGGGCGTATGACGATGCTGGACAATACGCAAAATCGCTTGCGGCGCTGGCCTCTGCCAACGCCATTGCGCGCCGTCGCCAGATCTGGGACCGCCAGAGCTACTCGACGGCGATTTCGTTGCTCAACGCGGCTTTTACGCCGCCGCCGGCGGGCGCGCCACGGGAACTGGGCGAGGAGGTCGTCTTTATCGTCGGCCTGCCACGCTCCGGCTCGACCTTGGTCGAGCAAATATTGGCGTCACATTCCATGGTGAACGGCGCCGGCGAGCTGCCGGATCTGCCTCAGGTATTGGCTGAAGAGTCGCGGCGTCGCGGCCAACACTTTCCGCGCTGGGTCAATGCCATGCAGCCAGCCGACTGGGAGCGACTGGGCCAGCGCTACCTCGAACGTACCGCCTATTGGCGGAAGACACGGCCGCGCTCCACCGACAAGCTACCGGGCAACTGGATCTACCTCGGCGCCATCCGCGCAATGCTTCCCGGCGCACGCATCATCGGTTGTCAACGCGACCCGCTGGAGACCTGCTTCTCGTGCTACCGACAGCGCCTCGACAACAATGAATACACGCGTAACTTCGACGACCTCGCAAGCTTCTGGCGGGACTGCGACCGCAGTTTGCGGCACTGGCACAACCTCCATCCAGCGCACGTGCTGATCCACGATTACGAGGCCATGCTGGCAGAACCGACTACCCGCATTCGCCAGCTGCTGGAGTTCTGCGGCCTGTCTTTCGAGGAAGCCTGCCTGCGATTTCACGAGAACACACGCGAAGTGCGGTCGCCCAGCGCAACCCAAGTGCGCCAACCGCTGGCAGTGAACACCGCCAGGGCGCATCGTTACGGTGCCCTGCTCGATCCGCTGCGTACCGCGCTGGGCTTGCCTGCATGGAGCGATTGACAGGGCGCGCGGGGGGGCGTGTCGAAGCGCCCACTGAGTTCAACACTTGAGTCCGCGCATCGTAAGGTCGCTCTGCAATGAACTATTCCACCGAAAGCACTTCCGGCAGCCGCAGCCACACCGACCTTGCCCTCGCCGCATATGATCGTCAATGCTCGACCGGCGCCCGCTCGCATTCCGCGTTGATTGATGCTCTCACCGGTGCACCGGAGCCGGCCTGGCTGGAATGTGCCCAGATGCTGATTCTGCGCAGTGATGCCGAGGCGACGCTGGCCGTTCTGGACGCTGCATTGGCGCAATTTCCGACCTCCCCTGAAATACGCCTGGCGCTGGCTGGCATCGCGTTTCAACAGGGAGCAAGCAACCGCGCGGAATCACTGCTGCGCGGCGTGCTCGATGATGACCCCGACTGCGTCGCAGCGACCTTCCAATTGGCGCGACTGCTGAAGGCGCAGGGGCGGATGCATGCCGTTGCATCAGTGGTTCGCGCCGGATTTCATCGCGAGCAGCATGACGCCGAGCTGGTGATCCGTGCTGTGGAGCTGCTCGACGACTGCGGCCGCAAGCGTGAAGCGGCAGCACTGTGTGAACGCGAAATCACCGCCGGATCCCATGATCCTCGCCTGCATGCCTATGCGGGTATGCTGCTGACCCAGCTGGGTCAGTTCGAGCTCGCCCGCACGAGACAGGAATATGTACTCGATCACGGCTTGGCCGGACTGGAATGGCATGTACCCCTGGGCTTGACCGGCCTGCAGCGCTACACGGACGGCAATCACCCCGACTTCGCCCGATTACGCCAATATCTCTTGCTGCCCGATCTCAGCGAACGGGCACGAGCCTCGCTGCTATTCGGGCTTGGCAAGGCACACGATGACATCGGCGAGTATGCCCAGGCCAGCGGCTATCTGCGCGAGGCCAACACGATCGTCCATGCCGCCACACACTGGCCGCGCAAACGCTGGCGGCGAAGCATCGAGGCAAGGATCGGCCGCACCCTACCGCCCGAACAGCTCGCTGCGCCCACCGACTGGGCGCCCCTGTTCATCATCGGCCTGCCGCGCTCCGGCACGACCCTGCTGGCCGATCGGCTGGCCCGACATCCCGACATCTGCCAGCGTGGCGAGCTGCCCTGGCTCCCAGTGCTGGTAGAACAGGTCATCAATGGCACCGGCGAATATCCCGAGCGCCTCCAGCGAGCGGCGGCGACCTATGCAGCCCAACTGCGCCAGGACGATTCAATCACGCACTGGATGCTCGACAAGCAGCCGCTCAACTTCATGCATGTTGATGTGATCCTTGCACTGTTTCCCAGTGCCCGCTTCCTCTACTGCAAACGCCACGCACGCGACAATGCGCTTTCACTGTGGATGCAGTCGTTTCAGGCCGGGTCGCAGGATTATGCCTATGACTTCGCCGACATCGGCGCTGCCATCCAGGGCTCACGCCGGCTGATGGGGCATTGGTTGACACGCTATCCCGATGCCATCTGCGTAATCGAGTACGAACGCCTGGTATTGGACTCTGCAAGCCTGCTGCGCAAGGTGACGGACTGGCTGGAACTACCGCCGCATGATCTGCTCTCCAGCGACGCCGATGGCAACTCCGTCATCAGCACCGCTAGCCTGTGGCAGGCCCGACAACCGATCAACACGCGGTCGCTTCGCCGATGGGAAAATTACGCCGCGTACGTGCCCGAGTTGCTCCAGTTTCCGGACAACTGAGCGAGCCCTGCAGGCGTCAAACGGGCGCATCCACCGAATAGCCCCAGTGATCCAGCATGGGTTGCAGAATAGACAGGGCGGGCGCCAGCGCCCCACGATAGCGCACCCATCGGTCGAGCCCCTTGCGGTTCACCGGAACGATCACCTGAGTGTAACTGGGTGTGGCGATGTACCCCTTGTCGCGTGCGCGCTGATCGAAGTTCAGCATCGCAGAGGCATCTTCAAGGCCTATGAACTCGGCGATCTTGCGGGTCTGCCCCACCGTATCGGCAACCAATTCCTCGTACCGCGAAACGAAGACGTTGGGCTTGAACACCTCGACATGATCAAGCCAGCATTCCATCGCGGCGACGTAGGCCCTGGCCAGCTGAGGCAGCGACTCACAGGCCATCGCCAGTACGGTCGAACGGAAGTTCTGCATGTAGTTGCTCAGCAACACGTCACATGGGTGCCGCAGCGCCAATATGATTTTCGCCTCCGGAAAGAGACGATGAATCATTGGTAGCCACAACATGTTGAGCGGATTCTTGTCTACCAGTTGCGTGTCCCATCGGCGTGGAACCTTGGTGCACACCATGCTTACGTAGGCTTTGCGCAGCTCGTCGCAATCGCGCTGGTCGAGCTTGTACATGTCCCGTGGAAACTGAAATTCATGGTTGTCCAGTCGATCGGCAAGAACGTTGAAGAACGGCCGTTCGTCCATTGACTGCAGATTTGGATGTGCATCCAGCATCTGTTCAAGCAGGGTTGTCCCGGAACGCGGGAACCCGACGATAAAGACGGGGGAGTGCGCTGCATCGGGAGCGCTGAGTGTCGGCCATGTGCGGTAGTCCTGTGCCGTCACCCGGCCTACCGCGGTCGGAATGATGGGCGCGTCCGGTGCGAAACGATCCGGCACCACCGTACGCATTTCCTCTGTCTGCAGTGCATGTGCCGACTCCAGCGCCTGAAGTGCTCCGGCGATATCACCGAGCTTGTCGCATACACCCGCCAGCATGAAGTAGTGAGTGTAGTCGTCGGGGGTGCGCGGTCCGGCGAGCTCAAGCATGCTTCTTGCGGCAGCGGGGGCGCCCCTGCGCGCCGCGAGCGAGGCACGCTGATGCGCGATTTCGAGGCGCACCGTGTCCTCGAATGCATGCTGCCCGGCTTCGATCTCCCGCAATTTGGCTTCGGCCAGATCCAGCTGGTTGACCCTTTCATAGACGCTCGCCAGCAGCAGTTGCGCCTGCAGGTGCGACGGCTCGCGCGCCAGCAGCTCCTCGAGCAACGCCTGCACCGAGTTGGCGTCGCCCAGCATCAGTTGCAGCATGGCCAGCTCGAACTGCTCCTCCGGCTCCAGGGGCAACCAGCCACGCCATGGCTTGAGCAGTTCGTCCACCCGTTGATCATCCCTGCAGGCGGCGCAGGCACGCGCCGCATGGATCCGGACTGACGGAGCATCTGGCTCAATTGCAAACGCATCCAGCAAGGTGTCTCGCGCCTCGACGAAATGACGCTGTTGCAACTGCAGCATGCCCAGATTGAGCATCTGCTCGGTGTTCTTTGGGTCCAACCGCAGCGAAGTACGGTACGTCTCTTCAGCCTCATCCAGGGCACCGGCATCTCGCAATGCGGTGGCATGGTTGCCCACATGCAGACTGTTTTCCGGAAACAGCCGTGCCAACTCCGCATATACCGGCAGGGCTTCCTGGAATTTCTTCTGCTGTTGCAGACTTAGAGCCAGCAAGAAAAGCAGCTCTTCATCCCCCCCATGCCGTTCCAGCTGAGACCGGGCGAGCTGTTCCGCCTCGGCAAGTTGGCCGATCTGAAACGCGGCGAGAATTTCCTTTTTCGCTTGTGTCGTCATGGCAGCCCTGAAAAAAAGAGCCGCGCGATGTGGTTCGCGCGGCTCTTCAACATACAACTTTTACAGGAAGTTACTCGATCAGAACTTGACCGTCACGCGAGCCCAGAAGTAGCGACCGATCAGGTCGAAGTCGCTCGGATCGGTGTTTGCGTTCAGCGTATTGTTCGCGTAGAGGAACGGCGGCTGCTTGTCGAACAGATTGTTCACACCGAAATCGACACGGGTGTTGAACGGCTCGATGTTGTAACCCACCGAAACGTCGTTGTAGATCGTAGCACCGTACTTCAGCACCACGCCGGTTGCGTTGCAGTGATTACCTTGTGGCTTGCCTTCGTAGTAGCACACGCCACCCGGGAACGTGTCCTGGCTCGGGCTCTTCGAACCGTTCTGGAAGCTGCCGATGTAACGCATGCGCCAGGACGCATCCCAGTTGCCCAGATTCCAGTTCAGGTAACCCTGCCCACGCCAGCGCGGGAACAGGCAGACGCCACCGCCACTGGGGCAGGCTGCGGCTTGCGCCGAGCCGAACGGCATGAAGTGGCCGGCATCATGATAGATCGCATTGGCATCGCTACCCGGCGCCGTCTGCTGATCCCAACGCGACAGGTAGGTTGCATCCAAACCGATTGTGAAGGTGCCGAAAGAGAACTGCGGCAGCTTGTAGCGCAGCGACATGTCCACGCCGCCCGCATCGGTACGGCCGAGGTTGCCGGTCGGCTCGATGATGTTGTCGATCTGTCCAGCATTGACGTTGCCAGCCGGGAAACGCTTGATCAGCGGGCAGTACGTGGTTTCACCGGCGTAGCACAAGTTGAGCACCGTCTGCGCACCAATGGTGGTGATGGTGTCGTTCAGGTAGATCTTCCAGATATCCACGCTGGCCGACAGACCCGGGACGTAGCTCGGCGAGTAGACGATGCCCCAGTCGAAGGACTTGCCCTTCTCCGGCCCGATCGGGATGCCCGCGTACTGGGCACCGGCCGCCACGCCCTTGATCTGCTGACCCGCCGCCACATCGGAGTTGGTGAAGCTGCCGTCAGTGGGCACGCCCACGCAAGCGGGGTTGCCGGGAGTAGTAATGCCGTTGCAGGGGTCGTTGCTGAGCTTCGGCGCGTCGCTCGCCGCTGCACCGAACTTGTCGAGGACGGTCGGAGCGCGGAACACGTCCGACACGGTGGCACGCAACATGAGGTCGTTGATCGGGCGATATTCCACCGCGAACTTCTTGCTGTTGTTGGTGCCGAACAGGTTGAACTTGGAATAACGGTCGCCAATCGTGACGTTCAAGTTCTGCACACCCGGCAGATCCTTCAGTATCGGCACGAACACTTCGGCGTAGACTTCCTTCGAGTTGTAGCCACCCTGCAGGGGCGAAGCGCACTGACTGCCCAGCGTGCAGTTCAAGGTTGTTGGATCAATCAATAGCAACGGGTCGACCGTGCTGTTGGTGTACTCCTTGCGATAGCCAGCGCCAGCCGCCAGTTGCACGGTACCGGCCGGCAGATCGAACAAGCCACCGTTGACGTCAATGGAGTAGACCTTCTCGATCCGGTGCGCGTTGCTGATGGCGGGAACGGCAGCGGCCTGCAAGGCAGCGACCGACTGCGGGTCAAACATGTTGAACGGATTGAACGGAACGCAGCCGGCAGCACCCGAATCGCAGACCACCTTGCCAGTAGCCGGGTCGAGATGGGACGGCCCAAGATCGGCATTGATCTTGTCCGTGTTCGGCAGGCCGCGGGTAATCAGATCCTGCGAGAAATGGCCATAGCTCATCCCCGCGTCCCAATTCCAACTCTGGTCGAGGATGGTGAAGTCACCCTTCAGTCCGGCATGAACCTGATCGGTCGAGGTGCCATAGTTGGCGCTGCGGTTGCCGGCGGAAACCAGGCGCACGCGGAAATCGTTGCCGCCCGGTACGAAGTCTTGGCCAAACGGGTTGTAATAGCTGTCCTTCGAGATCATCGCGCCGTAGGCGGTGCCGTACAAAGCCGGCGCCAGCTGGAAACCCGACGTCGTCTTGTTGTGATAGGCATCCATGTAGGCCGTCACGTGCTCACCCAGATTGTAGGTGCCGTTGACGAACAAGCTGGTGCGTTCCTGTGGGGTCTGGATCAGGTTGACGCTGGCGTAGTTGTATTTGTCGGCATTGGTGAAGCAGTGGTAATCGGTCGCCGGGTTCTGACCGCTAGCGCCGGCATTCGCCACACCGTACTTGCAGCCCAGGGTTGCCTGCAGAGCGGCCGGCAGCTGGACGCGACCGTGGGCGTTGAAGGTCGAACCACCGATGTAGCTGGCGATCGGGGTGCTCTTGGTGCCATAGAGCGACACCGCGTTCTCGGAGAACTTGCGGCTGCTGGCGAGAATCGCATCCGACTTGTTGTAGTCGATGCCGGCAACGATGCTGCCCTTGTCCGAAGTCTGGCCGAACGTAAACGTGGCGCCACGCGAAGTGCCATCGTTGCGGTCGGACTCACCATAGTTCACCGAAACTTGGGCGCCCTGATAATCCTTCTTCAGGATGAAGTTGACCACGCCGCCGATCGCGTCGGAGCCATAGACCGAAGACGCGCCGTCGGTCAGCACCTCGACGCGCTCGATCATATCCGCCGGGATCGAGTTCGGATCCTGATTGATGATGCGCTTGCCGTTGATCAGCAGCAAGGTGCGCTGGGAACCGAGGCCGCGCAAGCCGATCGAGCTGCCGCCGGTGCCGCCGCTATTGTTGACCTGCGGGTTGATGTTGCCGCCGGTCACTGCCGGCAGCTGCTGCACGATGTCGCCCAGCGTCAGCTTGCCGGTGGCCTTGATCTGCGCGGCATCGATGGTCACGACCGGGTTGGACGTTTCCAGGTCCACGCGGCGGATGTGCGAGCCGGTGACCACGACGGTCTGCAGTGTCTGGGCCTTCTCCTGGCTGGGCTTGTTGGTGTCCTGGCTGCCCGTGTCTTGGGCGAACACCGTGCCCGAGGCACCCACCGCGATGACCGCGCCCAGCGAGAGTGCCAAGCGGACTGCCGAAGAAAGTTTCTTGACCCCAAGTTTCATGAAAACACCCTCCCGATTAATTAATACCCTCCGATGGGCTACTGCCTTGGGCTGGAAAATCCTGCCCAAAACCTCAACCTCGGCCTCACCCTCCCAAACCAATGAACCTCAGACTCACGGAACTCCCGTTGCGGGTCGATACCGCGACAGGCAACAACGCCGCGTTGACACGCAGCACACCTGCCTCTTCATCACTGCCATTGCCCTGCCCCGGCTACCGCGACGCAGGGCCAATCCTGTCATTGACGCAGCTGGCCCGGTCTGATGCGTACTTATTACGCCTCATTTACATACTGTCAACAAATTTTGTACTGTAGAAACTTGCGCTTGGGGGTTGATTCAGGCTGTTTTGGCAGGCTGTTGTTCCGGTTATCCGGTGGGCAAACCGCCCTCCCACCCGATCCTGCCGCCGGATCGCGGCTATTCAGCGTCTCCGTCGGCCTCGAAGCGCAGGTGCTTGACGCTGCGCCCGTTGCGGCGCACCAATTTGAGGGCCTCGATGCCGATCTTGATGTGCGCCTCGACGAACTGCGAGGTGATGTTGCGGTCGCTGGCCTCGGTCTTCACCCCTTCCGGAATCATCGGCTGGTCGGACACCAGCAGCAGCGCGCCACAGGGGATCCGGTTGGCGAAGCCGGCGGCGAAGATCGTCGCGGTTTCCATGTCCACCGCCATGCAGCGGGTGCGCCGCAGGTAGTCCTTGAAGGTGTCGTCGTGTTCCCACACGCGGCGGTTGGTGGTGTACACCGTGCCGGTCCAGTAGTCGTGGCCGAGGTCGCGGATCATGGTGGAGACCGCGCGCTGCAGCTGGAACGCCGGCAGCGC
>Ga0157370_10004795_pt1 | contig 15374 bp, 12 predicted proteins | sample C35metaG_FD_113463 | JGI IMG/M metagenome (GOLD analysis project Ga0157370, IMG submission 113463) | Corn rhizosphere microbial communities from Kellogg Biological Station, Michigan, USA - C3-5 metaG | ecosystem: Host-associated > Plants > Roots > Rhizosphere > Soil | place: USA: Michigan...
CCATCAGTGATGCGTTCGGCGAGCGCGCCCAGACGCGTGGCGAGCACGGGAATGCCGAAGCTGCGCAGTTCCGACAGCGTGTAGCTGAAGGTCTCGGCGAAGTCGGGAAGGATCAGCGCGCAGTCCGGTGCGACGCGTGCGAGCAGGGCCGGCAGTTCCGCGGCCTTGTAGTTGAGCAGGATGTGGACATCGGCCCGGCCGAAGAATTCGCGTACCTCGGGCCCGGCGCCGATCAGGAACAATTCGGCATCGTGCAGGCGCGGCAACAATTTGCGCAGCAAGTGCGAAGCCTTGCCGCGGCGCACGCGGCCGAGAATCATCAGGCGCAATTTCTCGCGCGGCGGCGGCGTCGGCAGCGGCAGTTCCGCCGCGCTCGGCCACGGCATGATGCCGTGCGCGATCGCATGCTGCGGCAGCACCGCCAGGCGCGGCTGCAGCTTCAGGAAAATTTCCACGGCCGAGCGGCTCGGCGCAACCAGCATCGCCTTCGCGGCAAGCGCCGCGTCGGCCAGTGCTTCGCGCAACGCCAGCCACCCATCCGGATCGCGCTCGGCGAACTCGAATCCGGCATCCGCGGCGGCGAGGTCGGCGCGCAATTGCGCGGCGTCGAACGTCACCGCCACATCGTCCAGGTTGCGGTGCAGCAGCGGCCACAACGGATAAAAATCGTGGATGAAATACGTGGTCGGCAAGCCGGTGCGCAGCGCATCCAGGCTGTGGCCGATCAGAGACGATACGACCACCGCATCCACGTTGAAATCGCGCAGGATGCCGTCGAGGAATTCGCGATAGCCGCGATGCGTAAGCGCGGTGCTGGCGATGGCATCGGGCAACGTCGTTGTACGCAGCGGTGGCGTGGCGAGCGTCGCGTCGCGCAGTTCCAGCACTTCGCCGTAGCGGCGGCGGTCGAAGTTGCCGCGCGCCATGAATACCAGGTGATGGCGGGCGTGGTCGACGCTGGCGATGTCGCGCACGAAGCGTTCGGCGCCGCCGCCCCAGCCATGCAGCACGTGCAGGACGACGGGTTTTGCGTCGAGGCCCGGGTAAGCTGCTTGGACTGGCGAATTGGCAAGCGCGGCATGCAGCACTTCGCGCAATTCGCCCAGCGGCGATGGTGGCGGGACATCTTCGCCGGGGACCGGCGGATGCGGGCCACGCAAGCCTCGCGCCGGGTCGGCGACGCAGACATGGTCGAGCAGTACGCTGCGCAACGGCGCGGTGGAAGCGGGCAATGTGGATTTGTGGATTTTGTCGGGATCGGTGCGTTGCAACGCGGCGCCGTTCCACACGCTCGACAGCGGCGAGAATGCCGGCCAGTCGATCGCGTCGTGCCTGCCGTGCGCCCAGCACAATGCATCGATGCGTTGCGGATCGGCGTCGCTTTGCAAACCGGCGGACAGCGGCGCGGCCGCGGGATCGGCGTTGTCCAGCGGCGAGGCGACGAGGACATCCGCCAATTCCAGCGCCGGCAGCAAGCGCTCGAACCAGAATGGCGGCAACGCGACGCCACTGCGCAGCAGGACGAGGTTCTCGCCGGGGAAGCGCTTGGCGGCGGCACGCAGCGCGGCGGCCGCCTCGGTTTCGGCGAAGGACAACGCCTGCGCATGCGCGGGCAGCGCCGCCGCGACCGTGCGCTGCCACTCCGGCGCCGGTGCGGCGCCGAAGATGCACACGCGCACCGGTCGGGCGGATGACGGAAGAGATGCGGTCAACGAGGCGATTTCCCGTTCATCCCGGCGGCGTCCAACGCTTGCATCGATTGGCGCAGGGTTGCGCCGAGATCCGTGTAGCCGGCGGGAATGGCGAAATCCGCCGCATTTTGCGCACCGATGACGAGGCGATCGAGCGCTTCGACCAGGATCGGCTGGCCGTCGCTATCGTAATGCGTGAGCTTGATCAGCAATTCGTCGTCCGGAAGACGATCGCCGTGCGACTCGCGTTCGAACATGGCCGAGAGGGCAGTGCTCGCGCTGCGCGCCTGCAATGCGAGCGCTTTCGCAAGCGCTCGCGCATCGGCTGGGGCAAGGCCGAGCTTGTCGGTACTGACGAAGCACATGTCGTAACTGGGTTCGCCGTTCGTGGACTGGCGGTAGATATCGCAATCGATGCCGGCGGCGCTGTCGCCCTGCGCCTGCTTCCGGGTACGCACCTCCAGGAATCCGTGGGGCCCGCCGTGGGCCATCATCTCCAGGCCGGGGCGCGCGGCGTTTTCGAACTTCACGCGCTTTTGCGCTTCGTAGGCTTCCAGCAGCCCGATGGCCACGGACATTGGCGTAAGCTTGTTGCCGAAGTTTGCCGCCGTGCGATTGGGATCGTCCATCTGCTCCAGTTGCTGGCGTGCCAGCACCGCTCCGGTTTGGCGCAGTTGCGGCATCAGGGTCATCACGACGTCCGGTTCGATGTAGCTACGTTGCGCGGGCATCAGGACGATGGTTCTGCCGGTATCCGCGTCGATCAGGGCAATGCTGCCGCCGCTGTCCGTGCGCAGGTGCGAGCCGGACAGCTCGACGCTCTGCAGCGGCGCTGGCGCCGCGCCTTTCAGCAATCGGTAATCCGCACGGAAATCGGCGAACGCGGATGCCGAAAGCGTGCAGCCGAGGATGGCCGTGGAAAGCACGAGGCCGGTACGCATGAAAACCTCCGGAACTTGCGACGGGAACGCCCGCGGATTATCGCGGAAGCGGCCTGTCCTGTCACCGAATCGGGTAAACTTGCGCGACGTATTTTGCCTGCACCACCGTCTTGTCCGCCTATCGTTTTCTTCCACATCCCTGGGTGCCTCTGGCCGGCCTGAGCATCGTGCTGGCGGCGTGTTCGTCGCCGCCGATCAAGGTGCCGACGCCCGACAACGCCGGTGCGGTCGCGGCGATCCGCGTACTCGGCGCACATTACGAATCCAGCGTGCAGGTGCATGCCGTGCGCGATCCGGCCGTGAATGGATTCCTCGACGCGGCGCATGCGCAGGAAGCCAAGGGTCAAATTGCCGCCGCGCAGGCCGACGTGGACAAGGCGCTGAAGATCGCGCCACGTGCGCCGGACATCCTGCAATATGCCGCCGAGCTCGCCGTTGAATCCGGCGATTGGAAACGTGCGGGCGAATTGGCGCAGCAGTCGTACGATCTCGGGCCGAAAATCGGCGACCTGTGCGCGCGCAATCTGGAAACGCGAGCACGTGCGCTCACCGTGCAGGGCGACGAGGGCAGCGCGGTGCAGGCGCGCGCGAAGATCGAAGCTTGCCGCGTGCCGCCGGTGACGCGGTTCTGACGATGCGCATCGCCAGTGCGCGCGAATTGCTCGGCGCGGATGGCCCGTTCGCGGCGGAAGTTTCCGGTTTCGTACCGCGCGATTGCCAGCAGGACATGGCTGAAGCGGTCGAGGAAGCGATCGCCGAACGCCAGACGCTGATTGTCGAGGCCGGCACCGGCACCGGAAAAACTTTCGCATATCTGGTTCCGGCGCTGCTGTCCGGCAAGCGCGTGATCGTTTCCACCGGCACCAAGACCCTGCAGGATCAGTTGTTCCATCGCGACCTGCCGCGCGTGCGCGCCGTGCTCGGTGCGCGCCTGAAGACGAGTCTGCTCAAGGGCCGCGCGAATTACCTGTGCCGTTATCGCCTCGAGCAGACGCTGAAAGACGGACGCTTCGCCTCGCGCGAGCAGGCAAGTCAGGTGCAGGCGATACGCGCCTGGGGCGAACGTACCGCGAGCGGCGACCGGGGCGAGTTTTCCGAGGTGCCGGAAGACTCGTCGCTGTGGCCGCGCGTGACCTCGACCGCGGAAAACTGCCTCGGCGCAGAGTGCCCGCTGTACGCAGATTGTTTCGTGGTCAAGGCGCGGCGCGCGGCGCAGGAAGCCGATCTCGTCGTCGTCAATCATCATCTGCTGTTCGCCGACCTTGCGATCAAGCAGGAAGGCTTCGGCGAAATCCTGCCGGGCGCGCACGCCTTCGTGCTCGACGAGGCGCACCAGATTCCGGAGCTGGCCGGCGTATTCTTTTCCACAAGTATAACCGCGCGCCAGATGACGGAGCTGGCGAGCGACACGCTGGCCGAATGCGCGAGCGTGTCCGGTGCGCTGGCCACCTTGCGCGAACCGTTCGAGGCGATCGCCCCGGCGGTGCGGCGCGTGCGCCTGGCGCTAGATGCGCTGCCGGCAAAGGGCGCCTTCGCGCAGATCGAGCAGAACACCAGTGCGCTGTCCGATTTGCACGCGCTGGAAGACGCCTTGCGCAAGCTCGCCGATGCGCTCGGCGCGCAGGCTGAGCGCTCGCGCGGAATAGCCAGCGCGCACGAACGCGCCGAAGCGCTGTGCCAGCGATTGCATACCGTCATCGACGGCGGCGCTCACGACGCCGTGCAATGGTACGAGACGACGCCGCACGGGTTCGCCCTGCATGCGACGCCGCTGGATTTGGCGCCGCCGTTGCGCGCCTTGCGCGAACAGTCGCTGGCGGGCTGGATATTCACTTCGGCCACGCTGTCGGTCGCCGGCAGTTTCGAACATTTCTCGCGCCAGCTCGGCCTCGACGATCCGGTGGAAGTGAACCTGCCCAGTCCCTTCGATTACGCGACGCAGGCGCTTGCCTATCTGCCCAAGAACCTGCCCGATCCCAGTGCTCCGGACTACACCGAGCGCGTTGTCGCTGCCGCGCGTCCAGTGATCGCCGCGGCACGTGGACGTACTTTTCTCCTGTTCACCTCGCATCGTGCGCTGAAGAAAGCGGCGGAATTGTTGAGCGACCTGCCATATCCGCTGTTCGTGCAGGGCACCGCGCCGCGCCACCAGTTGCTCACAGATTTTCGCAATTCCGGCAATGGCGTACTGCTTGGTGCGGCCAGCTTCTGGGAAGGCGTGGACGTCGCCGGCGAAGCGCTATCGTGCGTCATCATCGACAAGCTGCCGTTCGCCGCCGCGGACGATCCGGTGCTCGAAGCGCGCCTTTCCGCATTGCGCGAATCCGGCGCGAATCCCTTCTTCGCCTGGCAGGTGCCGGCTGCGGCGATCGCGCTCAAGCAGGGCGCGGGACGCCTGATCCGCGATGCCGGCGACCGCGGCGTGCTGATGCTATGCGATCCGCGCCTGACCACGCGCGGCTACGGAAAATTGTTCCTGCAAAGCCTGCCGCCGATGCCGCGCACGCGCGAGCTTGCCGACGTGCAGGCGTTTTTCGCGGTGGATGCGATGCTTGCCGACGATGCGTCGCTGGCCGACCTGGGTTGATGCGCAGGTGAACGCAGCCGCGCACCCGGCCACCGCGCGACTCGAATTGAACGGCGCACCGGCGGGCGTGGACGACTTGCGTCATCCGGCGCAGACGAACTACGGCCACTTCACCGTCATGCGCGCGGAGGACGGCTGCGTGCGCGGGCTGGACCTGCACCTGGATCGCCTGCAAGCGGCGACACGCGAACTGTTCGGCAGCGAACTCGACCGCGAACGCGTGCGCGGCTATTTGCTGCATGCGCTTTCCGGCGCGACGGGCGCGTGGTCGTTGCGCGTCAATGTGTTCGCGCGTGCGCTCGACCGCGAACACATGGATAGAGCGGTGGACGTCGACGTGCTGGTCGGTGCCAGTCCCGCTTCCGCTCCGGCGACACAGCCGCTGCGGGTCAAGTCATTCGTTTGCGCACGCGAGGCGCCGCAGATCAAGCACGTCGGCACGTTTGGTCTGTTCCATCATCGTCGCCTTGCACGTCTTGCGGGATTCGACGATGCGCTGTTCGTCGATGCCGGCGGTCGCATCAGCGAAGGTTCGATCTGGAACATCGGATTCGTCGATCGCGATGGCGACGTCGTGTGGCCGCAGGCGCCGCAACTCGACGGCGTCGGCATGCGCCTGGTCGATGCCGGGCTGGCGAGTCAGGACATGAGCAGCCGCGTGCGTCCGGTGCACCTCGCCGAGCTAGCGACTTTCCGCGCCGCCTTCTTCAGCAATGCCAGCGCGCCGGTGCGAATACTTGCGTCCATCGACAATTGCCGTTTTGAGGTCGATTCAGAAATCGAGCGGCGTTTGATGGCCGCGTACGAGTCCAATCCGCCGCAGGCGATTTGATTGGCGCGTGCGAACCGGGGTTCCGTCGCCGCTCCAGAGCCGTTACGATGCTGCCATGCCGAACATCATCGCCATAGAAACTGCTACCGAAGCCTGTTCGGCCGCCTTGAGCGTCGATGGGCGCATCGTCGAACGCAGCGAGATCGCGCCGCGCCGGCACGCCGAATTGATCCTGCCCATGATCGAATCGCTGCTCGCCGAAGCGGGGATCTCACGCGCGCAGCTCGACGGCATCGCCGTCGGCCGCGGACCCGGCGCGTTCACCGGCGTGCGTCTTGCCATCGCAGTGGCGCAGGGGCTTGCGTTGGCGCTGGATATTCCCATCGTTCCGGTTTCCTCGCTGGCCGCGCTCGCGCAGGATGCGCCCGATGCCGGCGTGCCGATCCTTGCCGTCATCGACGCGCGCATGGGCGAGGTTTACGCCGGCGCATTCCGGCGCGGTGCGGATGGCCTCGTCGCAGCCGTGAACGAGGAAAGCGTTGGCCAGGCGAGCGAGTTGCTTTTACCGCAAAGTACACAATGGTGCATCGTCGGTACGGGCTGGGATGCGTATCGCGATGCGCTTGCGGCACGTCTTCCCGCACCGCCCACGTTCGCCGATGGCGCGCGCTTCCCGCAGGCCCGCGATATCGCGCGCCTCGCCTCGCCGCAGTTCGCCGCCGGATTGGGCGTGCCGCCGGAACAGGCGCTGCCCGTGTACCTGCGCGACAAGGTGGCGTTGACGCTGGCGGAGCAACACGCGCGGCGCTGAGTCAGATTCGCTCGATCCAGAAACTGCTGCCGCCGTAAGCGCAGCCGCGCGGATGCGCAAGCGCGCCGCGCACCAGGTCTGGTAAGGGTGAGTAAGCGTAGTTGCAGCCGAACACCACGCGAAAGGCGTTGCTGTGCATGAGCAGCGCGCGCAGCAGGCATTGCTCGTTCCAGCTGCGGTTTTACCGATCACCCACCCGTTGCGGGCGGTAATTATTTCGCCACGGGAGCAGCGGCCTCGCCGATCAAATCCGATTGCAGCGCGGGCATGATTTTCTGCATCAGCCGTTCGCGGCCTGAAACATTGTTGTGGTAGAAGTCGAAGAACGCGCTGCAATCGGTGCCGGCATCCGAGTTGAACAGGTCCGTTTCGTCGAGCAGACGGATCGTGCCGTCGGCAACGAGCGGCGCCAGCACCTGCAGCGCCCATGAATGCGCGCCTGCGGGCATGGCATCGCGCAGCCAGGCATCGTGCATCGGCATCAGCACGATCACCGGTGGAATTTTCCAGTGCAATCCGCGCAGTTGCGCGCGCACCAGGTCGCTGACCTCGGCCAGCCGAGCCGTAAGCGGTTCGCGCCCGTCCAGATAGACACGCATGTCGTAGCGGCCCTTCGCGGCGCCTTCCAGTTCGCGGCATTGCGGCGCGAGTTTTGCGGCCACTGCTGGATCGCGCGCGGCCATCGTTGCGCAATCGGACAACTTGGAGATGCCGGCGCTGCACAGCCCAGTGGTTTCGTTTGCGTTTGCCTGCAAGACCTGTTGCGGCGCGCGCGCGTGGAACCAGCGCAGCAGCTTGCGCCGATGCTGCGGGTGGGCGACGATGTCCTGCACGTCTTCGTGGTACTCGAACAGCCCGGAATACAGGCCATACGTTGCCGGATCGTGCCAGTCGAACGGCACGTGTTCACGCATCCACGGGATTTCGGAAAACGTGCGAAACGGATAGGCAATGCCGAGTTCGTAGCTGCCGTTGCCGGGCGCGAGAAAATCTTGCACGGCCAGTGCGATGATGCCACCTTGGACTTCCGGATGCTGCCGCGCCAGCCAGTCGGTGATGACGCGCAAACTCATCCAGTGCATGCCCGGCACGCTCAGGTTCGCGTAGACGAGTCCGTGTGCGGCAGCCGCACGCGTCAGTGCTTCGTGATCGATGCCGTAGACCGGGCGCGAACTGCCAAGCGTCACCAGGTCGACACGCGCGAACGCGGGTGCGTCGAGCGCGCTTTTGACGGAAATGCTCATGCCGGCATGGCTTCCCGGCGAGGCGAGCGGTTCGTAGATGCCGAGCTGGAATACCAAGTCCAGGCAGACGACGAGTAACAGCGGAAGGAGGAATTTGAGATAGCGCATCGTCAGAACTGGAAGTAGATGAACGGGGCGCTGTGGTTCGGCGTGAACAGCACGAGCAGCAGGATTGCGGCGGTCATGGCGACGACGAAGGCCGGGCCGCGGTCGTCGCCCAAGCGATCCTTGACGCGGCGGTTGGCGTTGAGCGCGTGCACGATCATCAAGACGATGAACAGCAGGGCGAGACCGGTGTGTTGCGCCGGAGCGAAGTTGGCGAATGCGTGCATCACGCCGTGTGCCAGGTTGGCCAGCACCTGCCACGCGGCGCCGAAGGTCTTGGCACGGAAGAAAATCCAGGCAAGGCAGACGAAGTGGAAGACCACCGCCCAGCGCACCAGGATCATCGCGCGCGACGGCGACTGCCAGAGTTTCCAGCGCGACAGGCCGATGCGTTCAATGACGAGGTACAGGCCGTGCAAGCCGCCCCAGATCACAAAGGTCCAGCTTGCGCCGTGCCACAGCCCGCCGAGCAGCATGGTGATCATCAGGTTCGCCAGCGTGCGCAGCTTGCCGGCGCGGTTGCCGCCGAGTGAGATGTACAGGTAGTCGCGCAGCCAGCGCGACAGGGTCATGTGCCAGCGCCGCCAGAAATCCTGGAAGCTCTGCGCGATGTAGGGATAGTTGAAGTTCTGCGGAAAGCGGATGCCGAGCAGCAGCGCGCAGCCAGTGGCGATGTCGGTATAGCCGGAGAAGTCGCAGTAGATCTGGAACGCGAACGCATAGACCGCGAACAACGTGTTCCAGAATCCCGCGCCGGCCGGGTTGTCGAATACCGGATCGGCGACCAGCGCGAGCGAATCGGCGAACACCATTTTCTTGACGAAGCCGAACGCGATCAACACCAGCGCGCGTTGCACGTCGCGCAGGCGCACGAGTTTCGGGCCATCCAGTTCGGCGAAGAATTCGCGCGCACGCACGATCGGGCCGGCTTCGAGCTGCGGAAAGAACGCCACGGCCAGTGCGTAGTCGAGGAAGTTGCGGCGCGGCGCCATTTCGCCACGGTACACATCGATGGTGTAGCTCAGGCTCTGGAACGTGTAGAACGAAATACCGACCGGCAGGACGACGTCCAGCGGCGTGATGTGCATGGCATCGCCGAGTGCCGCGGAAACGCCGTTGAGCGAGCTGATCATCCAGTTCGCGTATTTGAAGATACCGAGAAAGCCGAGGTTGACGATCACGCTCAACGCGATCAACCGGTGCGGTTTCGGCGAATGCGGCAGGCGCAGGCCGATGCTGTAGTCGACTACGGTCGAGAACCAGACGAGGAACAGGTAATGCCAGTTCCACTGCGCATAAAAATAGTAGCTGGCCAGCACCAGCATGGCCTTCTGCGCGATCGGCCAGCGCCGCAACGGCTGGTTGAGCACCAGCACCGCGATGAAGAAGACGACGAATTGGATCGAAGTGAATAGCACGGATCAGCGGGCCGGGATCAGGTGGCCGTCGCCGCGCATCCGGTAGTCGAGTGCGGCACGGTAGTCGGGCGATGCGACAACCAGGACGCGCCCAGCGACGGGCGCGCGATGATAACTTGGAACGTTCCCCAGCAGACGCCGCAGAATGAAATCGTCGCCGCCACGTTGCGCCTGGATCGCGATTGGTTGTGTCGCACCGACGAGGATCCCCGGCAAATCCGTGTAGAGGTTGTGTTGAATCGTACCGATGTGGCGGATGTCGCGGATTTGCTGCCCGCCGTGAACCAGCAGCATCGCGATCGGCAAAATCATGAGCACGCGCAGAGCTGCGGGAATCCTCCCCCAGATGAAGGCGATAAAAGCGCATGCCCAAGCGCCGGCCAGATACGCGTACTGGTTGTAGGCGTCGTCGAGGATCAAAACCGGTCCGAGCGCGGCGATCCAGCCGATCCAGAAAACCAGACCACGACGCCAACCCGCGCCGAGCGATGCCGACAAGACGATGCCCAGGCCGAGCAGGGCCGGCCAGTTCGCCAGATGCGTGCGGCTGGCAATCACTTCGAAGTGTCCGACCAGAAACGGGAAGACGGTGTACTCGGCAAATCGCGCCGGAATGTTGGCGAAGCTCCAGTGGTAACCGAACGTCGCAACGTGCGGAAACAGGATCGTCTGCAGGCGCAACCCCAGATAAATCAGCACGACGACGGCGGAGGCGGCGAATGCGGCAACGCCGACGCGGTCGCGACGGCGCAACACGGCGATCAACAAGGCGGCGGGAAACACGATCGCGGATTCCTTGCTCATGAGCGCGAGCGCGGTCAATGCCGCGACAGGCAACGCGTTGCCGATGATCGATCTCCAGCTATCCGTGTGCGGCAGGATCAGCGCATGGCGTAGCGCGAGCAGCATGAAGATCAGGTACAGCGAATCGCCGAACGTGCCCACCCAGCCGTGGGTGTAGACCGTGTACGGGATCAGCAGCCAGATCCAGCACGCCAGCGTCGCGCGTCGTGGCGCGACATCGAGCTGCAGCAGAAGCGACCGCAGCAGCCACGCTGCCACGAGTCCGAACACGATGCGCACCAGATGCATCGCGATGGGGTGGTAGCCGATGAAGTGCGAAAGCAGCAACCACAAGTTGAACGTCAGCGGTCGGTATTGGAAGGGGCTGAAGTCGAACCACGCGTTCCATGGGACGTCGCCGAGCGAGGGTTTGTCGGCGAATGCCAGCCATTGCAGTTCATCGCTGCTGAAGTAGCCGGGGTTGAGGATGAGCGGCAAGCCGATGAGAAAGGCGATCAGCAGGAACACAAATGCACCCTGACCAGCATGCAAGATCATTGCCGGACTACCCGATCGATACGCCGAACCCGCGATGCTCATTTCGGAACCGTAACCGACGTCAGGCGAATCGCCTGCCGCATGTCCGGCACGAGCCAGACGAGGGTGTAAATCCCGTGCGGATCGAAATGGCGGATATAACCATCGAACCCACGCTTGCGAGGCGCATCGAAACGTAGAGCGGCGCTGCCTGGTTTGAGTTGGCTGAATTCGGCAAGACCCACGATCACGTCATTCGAATCGATAATCGCGATCTGCCCGCTCTTTTGAATCTGCGCGATGCCGCTGGATACCACTCCACTCACGCTCACGAAAGCGGTTCCATCGATGCCGTCCGTGCCACTCGATGCGATGGCAGCTTGGACAGAGACATTTTTGCCGTCCGCAATCGACCAAGGACATGGTTTACCGACCATTTCCCACATCGGGTCGGCAAACATGGCCAAGTGCTCGCGCCGCAGCAGGTTGAGCGTCGCAAGCACGGTCGGCTTCCACGCTGCTGCGTTGTCGGGGAATTTGTCAGAATCATAGACGCCGCTGCGCGCAGCCGCGGCCGATTCCTGCGCGTTTCGATAGACGATGCTGGCCCACGCGACGCCTTGACGATGGGCCGGCCATAACGCGAAAGGCATCGCGACGAGAAAACAAATTCCTGCGAATTGCGCATATCTTCTCGGCGAATGCGCGAGATCGAATGTCGCAAGCAACGCCAGCGCACACCAGAACAGGCTGGGCCAGACCATGTAGCGATCGGCGTAAACCTGATCCGGATACGTTTGCAGATAATCGAGTCTGCCAACCGCGAAAATCGCGGCACTGCACAAGGCGAACGAACCCATTCCAATGGCGACGGATTCCCAGGCCGTGAGCGTGCGCACGCCGCGCCAAAGCGCAATCGCGACGCGTGCGGTGAATAGCGAAATTCCGGCGAAGCCGATCGCAATTCCCAAACCGCGCCAGGACACCCCGGTCGCGCCGGCGAGTGCATTCGCACTGCTGCGCAACACATGGCTCGTGATCGCGGGCTTGTCCAATACCACCCATGCCGCTTGTGGATCGGCCAGCCCGAGCCAGCCGTTGATCCACGGCGACGAAAGCCACTGCGCCATGATGCGCAGGCTTTCCAAGGGACGGACATCCAGCATGTGTCTTACACCCTGACTCCCTGGCAACACGAGGACATACAGGACAAGGCAGCCGGTAAGCATTGCGAACGGCACGAACAGCCAGCGTGCCGGCAACCGCATGATCAACGCCAGGAGCACGATGGAAACGAAGCTCGCCGCACCGGGGCCGAAACAGAACATCGCGACCACACAGGCGGTGGCGGCAGCAATCATCCATGCCAGCGCACCGTTTCGGCGGGCACGATGCACGAAAAGACCCGCACTCGTCACGCACAGGGTCAGCAGATATGTGTGGACCGATTCGTTGCCGTGAAGCAGCATTCGAGAATTTGCCAGCCAAAGCACGCCGATGACGGCAAGCATTGTTCCGGCGCAACGTGCAACAAATGGAACGGATCTTTCGCGCAGTGTGACGAAGATGATTATTGCGGCAGAGAGAAACGCGAACACGGCACCACAGACGATCTGCAGGTGCTGGTCGGCGGCGAACCAATGAATCTCGGCGACTCGAATCAGATTCGGAAAAATTGGCCGGTGGCCGTTTTCGAGCTGCAGGACGTTTTCGGGGAATGGCAGCGACAAAAAAGTGTGGTAGAGCCGCCATTGGTCAAGCATGGGTTGGCGCCAGGCGAAGTTGACTTCAGCACATAGCGCGGTCCAGGCATAGACAAAGGCAGAGCCGAGGAAGAGTGCGCACGCCACAACGCTTGCGCCGACGCGAAGCCATCGCCAGGACCGATGTGAGTTCGGGCTCGAGTTCGATGGCGAAATGGCATCCGCTGCGGAAAAAAGAGATGGCATTTTCATTCCGTCACGCGGAGCGCGGCAAACGCGAAGGATGCCACAAGACGTGGCAGCTATGCCTTCTGGCGCGCGCCCGCATTCCCCAATACCCGCTCTATCCCCGCCTTCGTCTGCGCGCGCAGCAGGCGTGGCGCGAGCTTGCGCAGGCGCGCGTGATCACTGGCGGCGACGGCCTGGCGCACTTCGAGCAGCGAGCTCGGGTGCATGGAAAATCCGGTCAGGCCGAGCGCGATGAGCAGCGGCGTGCAGCGAACATCGGCGGCCATCTCGCCGCACAGGGTGACTGGCTTCTTCGCACGCGCGCTGGTGGCGATGATCTGCGCGAGCAGCTTGAGCACGGCCGGATGCAGCGGATCGTAGAGGTCGCCGAGCGCATCGTTGTTGCGATCCACGGCGAGTAGGTACTGAGTCAAATCGTTCGTGCCGATGGCGATGAAATCCACGTGCCGAATCAGCGTGGGCAGCGCGATCGCCGCGGCGGGTACCTCGATCATGGCGCCGAGTTCGTAGTGGTCGGTGATTTCGTGTCCGCTGCTGCGCAGCTCGCGCGCGCAAGACTCGATCAGGCCGCGTACTTCGACGACTTCGCTCGCGCTCGTGACCATCGGCACGAGGATACGCACCGGCCCGAACGCGCCGGCGCGGAGGATAGCGCGCAATTGCGCCGTGAACACCGCCGGACGGCGCAGGGCGAGGCGCACGCCGCGCACGCCGAGCGCGGGATTCGGCTCGGCGGCGAGCGCCAGGCCGGTGGCGTCGGCCTTGTCCGCGCCGAGGTCGAGCGTGCGGATCGTCACCGGCGCGCCGCCCATTGCCAGCACGACGTTGCGGTAGGCGGCAAATTGCTCCTCCTCGTCCGGCAGTTCGCGGCGTTGCAGGAACAAGAATTCGGTGCGGTACAGGCCCACGCCCTCGGCGCCGCAGGCACGCGCCTGGGCCAGGTCGGCTGGCATTTCCGCATTGGCGAACAAGTGGATATGTATACCATCGCTGGTGAGCGATGGCGCATGCTTGAAGCGCGCGAGCAGATCCAGGCTGCGCACCTGTTCGCGCTGGAACTGCCGGTAGCGGCTCAGGTCCTGCGCGGTCGGGTGGGCGACGATCTCGCCGGAGCCGCCGTCGACCAGCAGCAAGTCGTCTTCGGCGATGCGTTCCAGCGCCTCGCGCGCGCCGACCACCATCGGCAGGCGCAGGCTGCGCGCCAGGATCGCACTGTGCGACAGTGGACTGCCGCCAGTCGTGACGAGTCCGAGCACGCCGTGCTCGGTCAGGTGCGCGACTTCAGCCGGCGCGATCGTGTCGCCGACGAGGATGGTGCCCACGCGCGAGGCGATCTGGCGTTCGGCACGCGTGGTGTCGCGGTTGAGCACGGCTTGCACGCGGCCGACGACGTGATCGATGTCTTCGCGGCGGCTGCGGAAATAAGGATCGTCGATGGCGTCGAACGCAGCGGCGAGGCGGTCGCGCTGCATCTTCAGCGCCAGGCCGGCGCGGTAGCGGCCCTTGCGGATCAGTGCGTACAGGCCTTCGGTGAGTTCCGGATCGTCGAGAATGAGGCTGTGCGCGTCGATGAATTCGCCGACCTCGCGCGCCAGCGCGCCATGCAGTTTTTCGCGCAGCACCTTGAGTTCGTTGCGTGCCGTATCCAGCGCGAGGCGCAGGCGTTCGACTTCGGCTTCGATCTCGTTTTCCGCCAGCGGACGCTCGTCGACGCGGATCTGGCTGGGCTGCACGAGGCGCGCACGTCCCAGCGCCATCCCGCGCGCTGCTGAAGTTCCACCGATGACGAAGCGACTACTCATGCACCCTCGTCGAACTTGCGCGCGAACAAATCCAACATTGCATCCAGCGCGGCGGATTCGTCCGGCCCGTCGGTGCGCAGCGTGATGCTCTGACCGATGCCGGCAGCAAGCATCATCACGCCCATGATGCTTTTCGCGTTGATCTCGCGGCCGCGATGAATCAGCCACGCATTGCTCTTGAAGCCCTGCAGCAGTTGCACGAGCTTGGCCGAGGCGCGGGCGTGCAGGCCGAGTTTGTTGGTGATAGTCACTTCCTTTTCAACCATGTTCGACGATTCCCGCGCGGCCACCATTGGCTGCGGTCTGTGCCAGTTCGGCCAGTGCCTGCTCCGGATAATTGAGCGTGCGCAGCAGCATCGGCAGGTTCAGGCCGGAGACGCGGCGCACCTCGAGTCCGAGTTCGGTCAGGCGTTGCGCGACATTGCTCGGCGTGGCGCCGTAGACATCGGTGAGCACCAGCACGCCTTCGCCGGAATCGAGTTTGCGCACGCGCGCGGCGGCGTCGCGCAGCGCGGCATCCACGTCGCTGCCGGGCGGAATCGCCTGTGCCTCCAGCATCAGCGGCATGCGGCCGAGGATGTGACGCGCAGTGGCGATCAGCGCATCGCCCATCGCCTCGTGGGTGAGTAAAAGTATACCGACGCTCATTCCAGCTCCCGGTGGAAGGTCAGCACCTGTTCGCGTGCGGTGCGGAAATGCGCGGCGAGTTGCTCGGCCAGGTACACCGAGCG
>Ga0157370_10004800_pt1 | contig 15367 bp, 13 predicted proteins | sample C35metaG_FD_113463 | JGI IMG/M metagenome (GOLD analysis project Ga0157370, IMG submission 113463) | Corn rhizosphere microbial communities from Kellogg Biological Station, Michigan, USA - C3-5 metaG | ecosystem: Host-associated > Plants > Roots > Rhizosphere > Soil | place: USA: Michigan...
CCTCGCGGTAGTTCTGGAACACGTAGCCGATGCGCGTGTCCTTGAGCGACTTGCCGTCGAACAGGATCTCGCCCGCATCGATCGGCACCAGCCCCGCGATCATGTTGATCAGCGTGGACTTGCCGCAGCCGTTGGGCCCGAACACCGAGACGATCCTGTGCTTGGGAATGTCGAGGTCGAAGTTCTCGTACAGCGGCCAGCCCGCGAAGTACTTGGTGAGACCCCGGATGGTGATGTGCGTGCCCGAGGGGCCGGGCTTGAAGACCGGCTTGGGCACATCGGCGTAGACCGGGCCGTTGATGACGACGTCCTGCGTGACTTTCATCGTCCGCTCCAGTGCACGATGCGGCGCTCGGCGACGAGGAAAAGAATGTTGAGCGCGTAGCCCAGGGCACCGGCCGCCAGGATCGCCGCGTACATGCTCTTCACGTTGAGCACCTGCTGCGCATCGATGATGCGGTGGCCGAGTCCGACGTCGGAGCCGATGAACATCTCGGCCACGATGACGATCACCAGCGCCATCGACACCGCCGAGCGCAGGCCGACGAAGCTGGGCTGCAGGCTTTCCCAGATCAGCACGTCCTTGAAGACCTGCCAGCGCGAGGCGCCCATGACCTTCGCCGCCATCACGCGCTGCTTGCGCGCGTTGATGACGCCGTAGGCGCTGTTGAACACCACGATGAGCAGCGCGCCGAAGGCCGCGATGGCGATCTTGTTGACGTCGCTCACGCCGAAGATCAGGAGAAACAGCGGAATGAGCGCGGACGAGGGCGTCGAGCGGAAGAAGTCGATCAGGAACTCGACGCTGCGGTATGCCTTCTCGTTGCTGCCGAGCAGCACGCCCAGCGGCACGCCGACCACCGCCGCGATGAGAAAAGCCTGCAGCGTGCGCCACACGGTCATCGCGAAGTCAGTGAGCAGCGGTCCGCCCGCAAGCCCCGTGATCAGCGCGGCGATGGTGTCGGCCGGCGTGGGCAGCAGGATGGGCTTGATGAAGCCCAGGCGCACCACCAGGTCCCATGCGATGAACAGCACCACGGGGCCGATGAAGGGCAGCAGGCGGCCGCGCAGCGGGGGCTTCGGCGCGATGGCGCCGAGGCTGGCCGGCGGTGTCCACGGCGCGGCCGTGGTCGTGCTTGCATCGGCCATGGTCATGCCTTGTAGAGGAGGCCGTCCACGAGCACCTTCTTCTCGAAGATGCCTTTCTCGGTGAACAGGTCGTAGAACTTCTGGAAGTACGTGACGTCGCTCGGCTTGAACTCGTTGTAGAGCATGTACGAGGCGAGCGGCACCTCGGCCGTGAGCTTGCCTTCGATGGCGGTGTAGCCCTTCATGTGCTGGCGCGCATCGTCGGGCTTGGTGCGCACCAACTCGACGCCGCGCGCGTAAGCGGCGATGTACTTCTTCGCGATCTCGGGGTTCTTCTTGATGAACTCGGTGGTGAGGCTGGCCGCGCCGCCGTGCCACGGCGCCATCGGGTCGCCGAGGATGTACTTGGCGACCACGCCGGCCTCGATCACCCGCGTGGTGCCGTTCATGCGGCCGACGGTGCCGGTCGGCTCCAGCGTGTAGCAGGCATCGACCTGGCCCGCGACGAGTGCGGCCACGTGCTGGCCGATGGGGAGTTCGCTCACCACCGCACCCTTGGCGCCGGCGCGCTCCAGCATGGTCTTGCAGAGCGTGACGTTCTGGATGCCGGGTCCCGAAGCCACCTTCTTGCCGGCCAGCTCGGCCACGGTTTTGACCGGGCTGTCCTTGGGGACGATGAACTCGTCGAGCACGAACTTCGCGTTGCTCGGGTTGGTGCAGAAGATCTTGAAGAAGCCCGGCTGCGCGATCTCGCCGATGGCGAGGTTGGCCGAGCCGACGCCATTGGCGCTGCCATCGCAGCGGCCCGCGAGCATGCCCTCCATCACCTGCTGCGCGCCGGCGAACTTGAGCGGCTCCACGTCCAGCCCCGCTTCCTTGAAGTAGCCGCGGTCCACCGCCGCGAAGAACGGCAGGCCGGCGGCCACGGGCCAGAAGCCGATGCGCAGCTTGGGCGCGGCCTGTGCGCGCACGATGGTGGGCGCGGCCAGCACGGCCAGGCCTGCGGCACCGGCTTGCAGCAACTGCCGGCGCGATGCGGAAGATTTTTCAAGGATGCTCATCGGGACTCCTGGATCAGTCGATCAGTTGGTAATGGCAGTGGCGCGGCTCGCGACGTAGGCACGCCAGCCGCCGTGATGGGTCACGTCCTGTGCGTCGGTCAGCGCGTGGCCTTCGCAGATGAAGCCGTTGACCCAGCTGCCGTCGGCCAGCTCGACGCTGCCGAGGCCGAGCGGCGGCGGGATCAGCGCGAGGAAGCTGCCGACCTGCGCGATGGGCATGGCCCAGACCTCCAGCGCGATGGCCCCGCCATCTCCCGCGCTGCGCTGCAGGCCGGGCTTGGGCGGCGTGGTGCCGGGCAGCGCGAAGAGCCGGTAAGTCGGCGACGTGGTCGTGGTGCGCAGCAGCGTGGCGCCGCGCTCGGTGAGCTGGCCGTTGAGCGGCATGCCCGACAGGTGCGCGCCGACGACGGCGATGGCGAGCGTCTGCGGTGCCGGGGCCATGAGGCCCGGCACCGGGCGCGGCGCGGGCAGCGGCAGGCCGGTCGCACCCTGCGGGAGGCCGCTCGCGTGGTGATAGCGCTGGCCGAGGTCGGCCAGCGCGAGGTCGCTTCCGCTCGGGCCGATCAGCGTGATGCCGAACGGCAGGCCGTCCGCGCGCAGGCTGCTCGGCACCGAGAGCGCCGCGTAGTCGAGCAGGTTGACGAAGTTGGTGTACGCGCCGAGGTTGCGGTTGAGCACGACCGGATCGGCGCGCATTTGCGCTCGCGTGTAGTGCGTGGGCGCGGTAGGCACCAGAAGCACGTCGATGTCGCGCCACATCGGCTCGACCTGTTGCGCGATGGCGCGCAGCCGGGTCTGCGCGTCGAACACGTCGGCGGCTGAATAGCCTTTTCCGCTCGCGAGGATGCTGCGCACAGGCTCGATCACCTCGTCGGCATGCGCGTCGAAGAACTCGCGCACCGCCGCGTAGCGTTCGGCGACGAGTGCGCTTTCATAGAGCAGCGCGGCGGCTTCGGCGAGCGGCGCGTACGGAATGGCGACGGCCGTGCCGCCCAGTGCCACGAGCCTGGCCTGCGCATCGCGGAAGGCTTCTTCGGCTGCGGTGTCGCCGAAGAAGTCCAACGCGTCGGGCACGCCGAAGTTGAAGCGAGCGGGCAGCGGCTTGCGATGCATCGCGATGTCGCGCGAGTACGGGTCGCGCGGGTCGTGGCCGGAGGCGGCCAGCATCACGTCGACGGCCAGCGCCACGGTGCGCGCGAAGATCGAAACGCAGTCCGCGCTCTGCGCTGCGGGCACCACGCCGAAGGCGCTGAGCAGCCCGCGCGAAGGCTTGAGGCCGACGATGTTGTTGAGCCCGGCGGGTACGCGGCCGGAGCCGGCGGTGTCGGTGCCGAGGGCGAAGTCGACCTCGCCCGCGGCCACCACATACGCCGAACCGGAGCTGGAGCCACCGCAGACGTAGCGCGCATCGAATGCGTTGGGCACTTCGCCATAGGGCGAGCGCGTGCCGTTCAGGCCGCAGGCGAACTGGTCGAGGTTGGTCTTGCCGGTCAGGGATGCACCGGCTTCGAGCAATCGCTGCACCACGGCCGCATGCGCCGTGGGCCGGCGGTCGAAGGCCGGGCAAGCGGCAGTGGTGGGCACGCCGGCCACGTCGATGTTGTCCTTGACCGCGAAGCGCAGCCCGGCGAGTGGCAGGGTCACGCCGGGGGTGTCGGCGGTTTCGGCACCGGCCACAGGTACCGCGAATTTCGCGATCCAGGCAGCGGTGGTCAGCGGGTCGTATTCATGCACCATCATCAGGCATCCAAACTTGTGTACAAGTCGAGATGCAAGCAATGTGCCAGCCGGAACGAGCCTGCGACTAAGACTGGGTGTTTGCTCCCTCTCCCCTCGGGGAGAGGGTTGGGGTGAGGGCAAGGTGCTGCCGATGAAGCGCGGCTCTCAGGTGAAGGCCGCCGCCCTCACCCCTACCCTCTCCCTCTGGGAGAGGGGGTCATATATCAACTCCGCTTGGCGTTGCGGTAGAGGCTCTCCACCTTCGGGATGTTCGCTTCGAGCTTCGCGATGCGGTCCGTGCCGCTCGGATGGGTCGACAGGAAACTCAGCCCGCCCTGATTCTTCGAGGCGGTCGCCATCTTGTTCCACAGCGACACCGAGGCCTTCGGGTCATAGCCTGCGCGCGCCGCGAGTTCGAGCCCCACGAGGTCGGCCTCTGTCTCGTCGCTGCGGCTGAACTTGAGCGTGATGAGTTGCGTGCCGGCCCTTGCCGCGAGGTCCCCCACCTGGCCAAGGCCAAGCAGCTGCGCACCGATCGACAGCGCCGCGCCGGTGCCGGCGCTCTTGGCCATGCGGGCGCGGGCGTGTTCGCGCAGCGCGTGGGCCATCTCGTGGCCCATCACCATCGCGACCTCGTCGTCGGTGAGCTTGAGCTGTTCGAGGATGCCGGTGAAGAAGGCAATCTTGCCGCCGGGCATGCAGAAGGCGTTGATCTGCTTGCTGCCGATCAGGTTGACCTCCCACTTCCATTCGCGCGCGCGGGTGTTCCAGGGCGTGGCGAAGGGAATGAGCCGCTGCGCGATGGCGCGCAGCCGCTGCAGTTGCGCGTTGTTGTCGCCGGCGAGCGCGTTCTTGGCGCGGGCCTGCGCGAGCAGCTGGCCGTACTGCTGGACGCCGGCCGCCTCGATCTTGTCCGCGGGCACGAGGTTGCGCGCCACCGAGGCGTTGCCGACGTTGACCTGCGAGAGCGCCGGGCGGCTCATCGCCACGCCGGCCGCGATCAACAGGAAGGCCCTGCGCAACTGCCACGGCGAGGCAGGAGAGGTGAGGGAAATGGGGCGTTCGCAGCGTGTGCACATGGGGCGGATCATAGGAACAAATGAAGACAAACAGGCGGGTCGATTCCCGCGGCGGCTCATGGACAATCCGGGGCTCATGTCCGCTCCGCCGCTCGAAACCCCCGCCCCCCCCAAACCATCCTGGCGCGACACGCTGAAGGTCTACCTCGAGCCGGCCACGCTGCGCATGCTGGCGCTGGGCTTCTCGGCCGGACTGCCGCTGCTGCTGGTGCTGGGCACGCTGAGTTTCCGCCTGCGCGAAGCCGGCATCGACCGCACCACGATCGGCTACCTGAGCTGGGTGGGCCTGGCCTATGGCTTCAAGTGGGTCTGGGCGCCGCTGGTCGACCGGATGCCGCTGCCGCCGCTGACCACGCTGCTCGGCCGGCGCCGCGGCTGGCTGCTGCTGGCGCAGGGCCTGGTGATCGTGGGGCTGGTCGGCATGGCGATGAACGATCCGCGCCACGGCCTCGCCCCACTGGTCTGGTGCGCGTTGCTGGTGGCCTTCGGCTCGGCCACGCAGGACATCGCGCTGGACGCCTTCCGCATCGAATCGGCGGAGACGCGGAAGCAGGCCGCGCTCGCCGCCGCGTATCAGACCGGCTACCGGCTCGCGATGATCTGGGCCGGCGCCGGCGTGCTGTGGGTCGCAGCCTGGGCCGAGGTGGTGCCCGCCGTCGCCGCGGCCGGCGCGGCGGCCTACCAGAACGGCGCCTGGAAAACGGCCTACCTTGTGATGGCCGCCTCGATGGGCGTCGGCGTGCTCACGGTGCTGCTGTCGCCCGAGCCCGTGCGGTTGGTGCTTCCGAAGGCGAAGAACGCGGCCGAGTGGCTGCAGAGCGTGCTGATCGACCCCTTCGCCGACTTCATCCGCCGCTACAGGTGGCAGGCCGCGCTGATCCTCGCGCTGATCGCCATCTACCGCATCAGCGACGTGGTGATGGGCATCATGGCCAATCCGTTCTACGTGGACATGGGCTTCACCAAGGACGAGGTGGCCACGGTCAGCAAGATCTACGGCGTGGTCATGACGCTGGCCGGCGCCTTCGTGGGCGGCGTGCTCTCGATGCGCCTGGGCGTGATGCGCGTGCTGATGCTGGGCGCGGTACTCAGCGCCGCGAGCAACCTGCTGTTCGCCTGGCTGGCCTCGCGCGGGCACGACCTCACGGCGCTCATCGCGGTGGTCTCGGCCGACAACCTGGCCGGCGGCATCGCCTCGGCCGCCTTCATCGCCTACCTGTCGAGCCTGACCAACATCAGCTACTCGGCCACGCAGTACGCCCTGTTCAGCTCGCTGATGCTGCTGCTGCCCAAGTTCATCGCCGGCTACTCGGGCGCCTTCGTCGACGCCTACGGCTACAGCCAGTTCTTCACCGCCACCGCGCTGCTGGGCGTGCCCGTGCTGCTGCTGGTCGCGCTGGCCTCGCGGCTGACGACGACCACAAGCGCCGCCGACCGTCAATAGGGCCGTGGCCCTAGGCTGCACTTATGGGAAACCGCCGACGCGGGCCCGGGCGCTCTGCTGGTAGGCTGCGTGACATTCATTGCGTGAGAATTACGCCTGTCGTCTCACCGACGTTCTTCCGCTTGTCGCAGCCCCAAGAATCATCGTGCTCTCCCGTATTTCCCCTCTACAGATCAGCGCCTACACGGCAACCTCGGCCGTCGGCGTCGGCAAGGCGCCGCTGGCCGAAGCGCTCGAAAACTCGCGCAGCGGCCTGCGTGCCAACGATTTCGGCGATGCGCCGCTGCCCACATGGATCGGCCGCGTCGACGGACTCGAAGACGTCCGCCTGCCCGAGCCGCTGGCCTCGTGGGACTGCCGCAACAACCGGCTCGCCTGGCTGGGCCTGCAGGCCGATGGCTTTCTCGAAGCGGTGGCCGCCGCGCGCGAGAAGTACGGCGCCTCGCGCGTCGCACTGATCCTTGGCACCTCGACCGCCAGCATCGGCGAGACCGAGCTGGCCTACACCCAGCTCGACGGAAACGGCATGTTCCCGCCGGACCAGCGCCGCGCCGCGGTGCACACGCCCCATTCGCTTGCGATGTTCGTGCAGCAGGTGCTGGGCCTGGAAGGGCCGAGCGAGACGATCTCGACCGCCTGCTCGTCGAGCGCCAAGGTGTTCGCCTCGGCCGAACGGCTGATCCGCCTGGGCCTGGCCGACGCGGCGGTCGTGGGCGGGGTGGACACGCTCTGCGGCAGCGTGCTGTTCGGCTTCAACTCGCTGGAACTGGTGTCGACGGAGCCCTGCCGTCCGTTCGATGCCGGCCGCAATGGCATCAGCCTGGGCGAAGCGGCGGGCTTCGCGCTGGTCGAGCGGGTGCAAGGCGGGGCCGATGCGTCGGCGCTGCACCTCCTGGGCTACGGCGAGGCGAGCGATGCGCACCACATGTCGACCCCGCATCCCGAGGGCCTGGGCGCCGAGCGCGCGCTCGACGAGGCACTGGCGCGCGCCGGCCTTCCGCCCGAGGCGATCGACTACATCAACATGCACGGTACCGCGAGCCAGAAGAACGACGAGGTCGAAGGCGCCCTGGTGGCGCGCCGCTTCCCTGCCTCCACGCACGCGAGTTCGACCAAGGGCTTCATGGGCCACACGTTGGGCGCGGCGGGCATCGTCGAGGCGGTGATCAGCCTGCTGGCCATCGAGCGCGGCCTGAAGCCGGGCACGGTGGGCACCCGCACGATCGACGAAGGCTTCGGCCCGCAGATCCGCCTCGCGCCCGCGCACGGCGAGGTGCGCTACGCACTCTCCAACTCCTTCGGTTTCGGCGGCAACAACTGCTCGCTCGTGTTCGGCAAGGCGGCCGCCGCATGAGCACGACAGCCACGCCCCCGATGCCCCCCACCCTCTACATCGAAGGCCCGGCCTTCTGGACGCCCACCCTCCCCGGCTGGGACGCCGCGCGCGCGGCCTTCCGCGGCGAAGGCGCGCTGGCCGATCCGCCCGCCAAGCGGCCGTCGCCGCAGGTGCTGGCCCCGGCCGAGCGCCGCCGCGCGCCCGACACCGTGGCGCTGGCGCTCGAAGTGGCTGCCGCAGCCATGGCGGCCTCGGGCCGCAACGCGGCCGACGTGCCCTGCGTGTTCGCCTCGGCGCACGGCGACCTGTCGATCAACGACTACATGTGCGGCACGCTCGCGAGCGATCCGAAGATGCTCTCGCCCACCAAGTTCCACAACTCGGTGCACAACGCGGCCGTGGGGTACTGGACCATCGGGACGGGCTGCATGGCGGCGAGCAATGCCGTGTCGGCGTACGAATACAGCTTTGCCTCCGGCCTGCTCGAAGCGGCCGTGCAATGCGCGGCCGACCAGGAGCCGGTGCTGCTGGTGGGCTACGACACGCCCACCGTCGGCGCCCTGACATCGGTGACCGACAGCCGCGGCCTGCTCGCGGTGGCCATGGTGATCGCGCCCGTGCGCACCGAGCGCAGCGTGGCCGCGCTGCAGTGGTCGCTGGCCAGCCACGACGCGGCGGCAACCTACACGCCGCTGCGATCGGAAGCAGCAAAGTCGCTGGTGTCCATCAATCCGATGGCGCAGGCGCTCGGCCTGTTCGAATCGCTGGCGCATGTCGAAGGCGGCGACGAACCGGCGCTCCGCCTGCAACTCTCGCCCACCCTGTCACTCAGGCTGCAGTTGCGGCCTCCTCCAAAGGACTGACACCATGACCGACACTGCGCTGGATTCGTTTGACGCAGTGATCATGGGAGGCGGTCTCGCCGGCCTCACGCTGGCAATCCAGCTGAAGCAGCGCTTCGGCGACCTGAAGGTGCTGGTGCTGGAGCGCCGCACGCATCCGGTGCCGCTCGCGGCGCACAAGGTGGGCGAATCGTCGGTCGAAATCGGGGCGCACTACTTCGACACGGTGCTCGGGCTCAAGGCCCACATGGACGAAGCGCAGCTGCGCAAGTTCGGCTTCCGCTTCTTCTTCAGCGAAGGCCGCAGCGACATCGACAACGTCACCGAGATCGGCGCGAGCCGCTACCTGGCGGTGCCCAGCTACCAGATCGACCGGGGCATCTTCGAGAACTTCCTGGCCGAAGAGGCCGCGCGGCACGGTGTGCGCTTCGTCGACAGCGCGCTGGTTCGGCGCATCGACCTGGCCCAGAACCCCGCGGCGCCCCACCGCGTCGAATGGACGCGCGGCGAAGAATCCCACGCCACACAGGCGCGCTGGCTCATCGACGCCTGCGGCCGCGCCGGCATGCTCAAGCGCAAGCTCGGCCTTGCCGAGCCCAACGCGCACGACGTCAATGCGGTGTGGTTCCGCATCGGCGAGCGCATTGCCGTCGACGACTGGAGCGACAGCGCCGACTGGCGCGAACGCTGCAACCCGCAGGCGCGCTGGCTCTCGACCAACCACTTCGTGGGCGCCGGCTACTGGGCCTGGCTGATTCCGCTGGCCTCGGGCTCGCATTCGGTGGGCATCGTGGCCGACCCGGCGCTGCATCCGCTGGACACCATCGACACCTTCGAGAAGGCGATGGCATGGTTCGCCACCTACCAGCCGCGCCTGTACGAGGCGCTGGACGGCAAGCGCCACCTGCTGCAGGACTTTGCGTTCCTCAGGCACTTCTCGCATGGCTGCAAGCAGGTGTTCTCGGGCGAACGCTGGGCGATGACGGGCGAGGCGGGGCTTTTTCTCGACCCCTTCTATTCGCCCGGCAGCGACTTCATCGCGATCGCCAACACCTACATCACCGACCTCGTCGCGCAGGACCGCGCCGGCCGGCCGCTGGAAGCCCGGGCCCAGCTCTACGACCAGCTCTACCACTCGTTCTACGAGAGCACGCTCGCGCTCTACCAGGACCAGTACCCGCTCTTCGGCGACCCGGAGGTGCTGCCGGTGAAGGTGATCTGGGACTATGCGTACTACTGGGGCGTGCTCGCGCAGATCTTCTTCCAGCGGCGCCTGACCGACCTGCCGGCGCTTGGAAGCCTGAAGGACGAACTGCAGCACTGCCAGCGCCTGAATGTCGCGGTGCAGCGGCTGATGCGCGACTGGTCGGCCTCGAGCGACAAGCGCAATCCGGCCGTGATGCTCGACCAGGCTGCGATGCCGTGGTTCGCCGAGCTCAACCGGAGCCTGAAAGACACGCTCGACGATGCCGGGTTCAAGGCCCGCATCCGGGCTTCCACGGCCATGCTGCGGCAGCTGGCTGGCGAAATACTCGGGCGGGCGCGCACTGCCGATCCGGACGTGGACGCCGGCGCCCTGCTGGCGCTTCTCGAAGAAAACCGCGGAAAAACACCCGCGACGGCAGCCCGCGACGCTATGCTTTTCGCAGCACCTCCGGTTGACACCCACGCCTGAGGTTTACCCAACTTTACGGAGCGTTCAAGCCCGCTTGCTCCCTGTGGACGACCATGAAGCGCATGAGCACCCCCCAACTCCTGATGATCGAAGATGACGCCCGCCTGGCGCAGATGGTGGGCGAGTACCTGACGCAGTCGGGTTTCGCCTTCAACCACGCCGGTGACGGCGCGAGCGGCCTCGAACAGCTGCAGCAGCACGCCCCCGACCTCGTGATCCTCGACCTGATGCTGCCCGACACCGACGGGCTCGAAGTCTGCCGCCGCATCCGCGCGCTGCCCGGCCCGATCTCCAAGGTGTCGGTGCTGATGCTGACCGCCAAGGGCGATCCGATGGACCGCATCATCGGCCTGGAAATCGGCGCCGACGACTACCTGCCCAAGCCCTTCGAGCCGCGCGAGCTTCTGGCGCGCATCCGCGCCGTGCTGCGCCGGCGCAGCGAGAACGCCACCGAGAGCGAAGCCTCCACCGTGATGCGCTTCGGCACGCTGGAGATCGACCGCAACGCGCGCACCGTGTCGGTGGCCGGCGCGCTGGCGGACCTCACCTCCTACCAGTTCGACCTCTTGGTCGCGATGGCCGAGCGCGCGGGCCGCGTGCTCACGCGCGACCAGATCATGGAAGCCGTGCGCGGCCGCGAGCTGGAGGCGTTCGACCGCTCGATCGACGTGCACATGGGCCGCATCCGCGCCGCGATAGAAGTCGACGCCAAGAACCCCAAGCGCATCCTCACAGTGCGCGGCGTAGGCTACGTCTTCGCCAAGCAGCAAGACTGAAAAGATGTTCGCCCCCCGGCTTTTCACTCGCTTCGCTCCGTGTCATTCGCCACCCCCCGAGGGGGAGGCGCGGCTCGCCTTGGGGCGGCCCGGCGGCGGCCGCATCGAGCCATGCTGAAAAAACTGTACTCCCGCCACCTCTACGTCCGCATCTGGCTCGCGGTGGTGGGCGGCGTGGTCATCCTCACGCTGATGGCCAACTGGATCGTGCGCGAGGCGGCAGAGGCCGAGCGCGAGCGCCTGGCTCCCGTGCCGCGCAACGTGGTCGTGCTCGATGCGCAGGACCGGACGATCGGCTCGGGCACCGCGCTGCGCGTGCCGGGCCAGGGACTGGAGTTCGACGTGACGCTGAGCGACGGCAAGGCCATCACGCTGCGCGTGGCGCCGCGCGAGCGCCCCACCGGCACCGGCGGCTTCGCGCCGTGGCGCACGCCGTTCGGGCTGGGCTGGATGATCGCGCTGGTGGGCGTGGCAGTGGCATTGGGCGTCTACCCCATCGTGCGGCGCATCACGCAACGGCTGGAATCGCTGCAGCGCGGCGTGCAGCGATGGGGCGAGGGCGATCTCTCGGTGCGCGTGACCGAAGAAGGGCAGGACGAAGTGGCTGATCTCTCCAAACGATTCAACGCGTCGGCCGAACGCATCGAGCAGCTGGTGCGCTCGCACAAGTCGCTGCTGGCCAACGCATCGCACGAGCTGCGCTCGCCGCTCACCCGCATCCGCATGGGGCTGGAGCTGATGGGCGAGCACCCGAGCCAGAAAGCACGCGAGGAAATCTCGCGCAACATCGGCGAGCTCGACCAGTTGATCGACGAGATCCTGCTGGCCAGCCGCCTGGATGCGAGCGAGGCCGACATGGGCACCATCGAGGCCGTCGACCTGACGGGCCTGGCCGCCGAGGAGTGCTCCCAAGTGAACGCCGAGCTCGACCTCGCCGAGGGCACCGACAACGCGGCGCTCACCGTGCCCGGCGTGTCGCGCTTGCTGCGCCGCGCGATCCGCAACCTGCTGGAAAACGCCCGCCGCTACGGCGCCGGCAGCATCAGCGTGGAACTGGGCAGCGCCAACGGCTTTGCCACCGTGCGCGTGAACGACCGCGGCCCCGGCGTACCGCCCGCCCTGCGCGAACGCATCTTCGAGCCCTTCTACCGCCTGCCCGGGGCCAGCGAGCGCAATGGCGGCGTCGGCCTGGGGCTGGCACTGGTGAAGTCGATTGCCGAGCGACACGGCGGCACCGTGCGCTGCGAGGACGCGCCCGAAGGCGGGGCCAGCTTCGTGATCCGCCTGCCGGTCGCAGCTCCCGCGCACTGACAACCGATCCCATTCGCGGGACGCCGCGGAACCGGCTTCGCCGGGCCGCAGGCGTCGCCCGGCGAGGGGGAAGGAGAAGCGACACGAAGTGCGCGAAGCCTGGGGGAGTGCCAAGCCAGTCAGGTTGGGCGCTGCAGGCCCCACCTAAAATCCCGCACCTATGCAGAGATCGCACATCGTTCGGCCCGCGGCCATGTTCTGGGGGCTGGTGGTGTTCATGCCGGTCGGCGTCACCTACCTTTCCGCGCTGCTGTTGCTCGCCACCATGGGCCTCGCCGGCGGATACGCCGAACGCTTCGCGCGCCTGCGCGCCAACCCGCTGTGGTGGCCGGTGGTCGCTTACCTGGCCTGGACTCTTCTCGTGCTCGCCTTCGGGCCGCACTACCCGGAAACCGGCTCCAACCTCTTCCATGGCCTGCGCATCGGCCTCACGATCCTGATGGCGATGGCGCTCACGCGCGAGGAAGCGATCTGGGCGCTGCGCGGCTTTCTGCTGATCGCGGCACTGAACATCGTGCTGATCGTTCTCCACTATGCCATCGGCTTTCCGATCTGGTCGCCGCTGCGCGCGGTGGTGATGGAGGTGGGCAACAAATCGATCAGCAACGCGCTGCTGTTCAGCGTGGTGGCCTCGACGGCCGCCGTGTGGGGCATCGCGCAGATCGCTGCTCACAAGCCGCTGCGCGCCATTCCGGCCTTCGTGCTGATGCTTGGGCTGGGCTTCGTGGTCGCGCTGCCGCTGACCTCGCGCACCTCGGTGCTCGCGCTGCTGCTGGTGATTCCGGTGGTGTGCATCCACCAGTGGCGCAACCACCTGAAGATGCTGGTGAGTGCGCTGGTGCTGGGCACCGTGGTGCTCGGAGCCGGGCTCTACCAGCTGCCGCAGCTGCAGCAGAAGGTCGAGACCGGCGTGCAGGAAATCGAGGAGGCGCAGGCCGGTGCCGTCTTCAAGGGCAGCTGGGTCATCCGCTACTACATGTACCGCGACACGGGCCGCATGATCGCCGACCGGCCGCTCACCGGCTGGGGCATCGGCGGCTGGACCAGCCAGTGGCACAAGCGCGGACCGGCGATGTTCGCGGACTCGAACATGCCGCACAACGACTTTCTCTGGGTGGGTTCGCAGGGCGGCCTGCCCGCGCTGCTGAGCCTGCTGGTGATCATGGTGGCCGCCGTGTGGCAGGCGTGGAAACGCCCCGATATTGCGGGCCGCTTTGCCTTGGCCGCAACGCTGATCGCGCTGATCGCATCGAGCGTGAACTCGGCCATGCGCGATGCGCAGATCGGGCTTGCGCTGCTCTGGATCGCGATGGTGTACCTGAGGCTCGCGCAGGAAAAGAACGACCCCGCGCCGTGGCGCGACCTGTGGCCGGGCCGGCGCATCGAGCCTTCGCCCTCGCCTGCTGCCCCGGCGAACTGATTCAGTTGTTCTTGTTGCGCCGGACCTCGGCCGCCGCATGCTGCTTGCCGGCAAAGCCGACGAAGAACCAGATCACCAGCGTGTGCAGCACGCCGACGAAAAGCAGCACCAGCAAAGCCGGTCCCAGCGACAGGCGCGCCGCGCCGGCGAACAGTACGACCGCCACCGTCAAGGCCGCCTGCATCGCCATGTCGATGGCGAGCATGCCCAGGATGGCGCGCTTCTTCTCCTCGGATGTGAAGTAGCGGCCGTTCTTCTTGGCGAAGTCCATGCACACCCACGTCACCGTGCCGAGCAAGGCGGCCACGTTGCCGCCCGTGCTCGAACTGGCACCCGCCAGGCTCAGCGCGACGCCGACGACGACCAGCAGCACCACGTAGGCTGCGGCAAAGCGCCACAGCAGGCCGCGAAGCGTCACCTCAGGTCAGGCAGGCCGACTCAGTGGCGCGCCGAGACGGCTTCGCCGGCCTTCAGCCGGTACACCGTGCCGCAGTACGGGCACTTGGCTTCGCCGGTGCGCGCCACGTCCAGGTAGACCTTGGGGTGGCTGTTCCAGAGCTTCATGTCGGCCTTGGGGCTGGGGCAGAACACGCCGCCCTGGTGGTTGAGCTCCTTGGCCAGGAGTTCGACGACTGCATTGGTAGACATGGTTTCTCAGACTTTGGTGAGCCAGTGGGCGTACTTGGGATTCTTGCCGTTCACGATGTCGAAGAAGGCAGACTGGATCTTCTCGGTGACCGGGCCACGCGAGCCGCCGTCGCCACGGTTGCCGATCTCGACGCGATCGAGTTCGCGGATGGGCGTCACTTCGGCGGCGGTGCCGGTGAAGAAGGCTTCATCGGAGACGTAGACCTCATCGCGCGTGATGCGCTTTTGCACGAGTTCGATGCCGAGGTCCTTGCAGATGTGCAGGATCGTGTTGCGGGTGATGCCGTTGAGCGCGCCGGCCGACAGGTCGGGCGTGTAGACCACGCCGCCCTTGACCACGAAGATGTTCTCGCCCGCGCCTTCGGAGACGAAACCGCTCGCGTCGAGCAGCAGCGCTTCGTCGTAGCCGTCGTCCAGCGCTTCCATGTTGGCCAGGATCGAGTTCGTGTAGTTGCTCACCGACTTGGCCTGCGTCATCGTGATGTTGACGTGGTGGCGGGTGTAGCTGGAGGTCTTCACGCGGATGCCGCGGCGCATGCCTTCTTCGCCGAGGTAGGCGCCCCAGGACCAGGCCGCGACCATGGCGTGGATCTTGTTGCCCTTGGGGCTCACGCCGAGCTTTTCGGAGCCGATCCAGATGAGGGGGCGCAGGTAGCAGCTTTCGAGCTTGTTCTCGCGCACGACCTGCTTCTGGGCTTCGTTCAGTTGCTCCTGCGAGAACGGGATCTTCATGCGCAGGATCTTGGCGCTGTTGAACAGGCGCTCGGTGTGCTCGGCCAGGCGGAAGATCGCCGTGCTGCCGTCCGCCGTCTTGTAGGCGCGCACGCCCTCGAAGGCGCCGCAGCCGTAGTGCAGCGTGTGGCTCAGCACGTGGATCTTGGCGTCGCGCCAGTCCACGAGTTCGCCGTCCATCCAGATCTTGCCGTCACGGTCGTCCAGCGAGGGGGGGATCGAGCTCATTTCCTGA
>Ga0157370_10004801_pt1 | contig 15366 bp, 12 predicted proteins | sample C35metaG_FD_113463 | JGI IMG/M metagenome (GOLD analysis project Ga0157370, IMG submission 113463) | Corn rhizosphere microbial communities from Kellogg Biological Station, Michigan, USA - C3-5 metaG | ecosystem: Host-associated > Plants > Roots > Rhizosphere > Soil | place: USA: Michigan...
ATTTATCTATATGATTTACGTGTTGATTAAACCAGAAAAATTTTAACCCCTTACCCTTAAAGGGAAATTAAAAAACAAAAAAATGAACACTGAATTAATTGGCATCATTGCCACCTTCCTGCTTACCTTAATTATTGCTATTCCTTTGGGTAAATACCTGGCGAAGGTTTTTGCAGGAGAAAAAGTTTGGACAGACTTTTTAAAACCGCTCGAAAACGGAATTTATAAACTTTCAGGCATCAACATTAAAGAACAGATGAACTGGAAACAACAGCTAAAAGCCTTACTAACCATCAATATCCTCTGGCTGGTATATGGCTTTTTTGTATTGATATTTCAGGATAAACTGCCTTTCAATCCCGATGGCAACCCAGGCATGACACCTGATTTAGCTTTTAATACCATTATTAGTTTCGTAGCCAACTGCAACCTCCAACATTATTCGGGCGAGAGTGGCGTAAGTTACTTAACACAGCAGTTTGTACTAATGTTCCTGCAGTTTGTGAGCGCCGCAACAGGTATTGCCGCAGCAGTAGTATTATTTAAAGCTTTCAGAGATAAAACTGCAACGCAACTGGGCAACTTCTGGGAGTTTTTTGTAAAAGCCATTACCCGTTTATTATTACCTTTATCAGTTATAGTGGCTTTAATCTTAACTTTTAATGGCACACCAGCAAGCTACGAAGGCAAAGATCAGTTCATTTCGATGCAGGGCGATACCGTAAATGTCTCGCGCGGACCTGCAGCTCAAATGATAGCCATTAAACACCTGGGTACGAATGGTGGTGGGTATTTTGGTGCGAATTCTGCTCACCCGTTCGAAAACCCAAGCTATTTAACCAATATGGTTGAGGTTATTGCACAAACCATTATTCCAATAGCCATGATTATTGCCTTCGGTTATTTTATCCGCAGGAAAAAACTAGCATGGACCATATTTGGCGTCATGACTATTGGTTTGTTTATGCTGATGATCCCAACCGTAACTTCCGAATTGGGCGGTAATCCGGCCATTGCCAAAATGGGCATTTCGCAAGCCACAGGAGCAATGGAAGGTAAAGAAGTAAGGCTTGGGCCTGCCGCTACGGCCTACTGGAGCACTTTAACTACAGTAATTTCTACCGGTTCGGTTAACGGAATGCACGACAGTACCATGCCACTTACAGGTTTATGGCAGTTATTAGCCATGATGATTAACGCCATTTACGGTGGTTGTGGTGTAGGTTTATTAAACTACTTCATTTATTTAATTATTGCGGTATTTATTTCGGGCTTGATGGTCGGCCGAACACCCGAATTTCTGGGTCACAAAGTTGAGGCTCGTGAAATTAAGATTGCAGCGCTCATTACCTTGTTAAGTCCCTTTTTAATTCTGGCTGGAACCGCAATTGCCAGTTATGTATTTACCAACCATGGTAATGCAGCATGGGCAGTGCAACCTAAAGCCTGGTTAAACAATCCCGGGTTCCACGGCTTTTCCGAAATGCTTTACGAAGTAACCTCATCTAACGCCAATAACGGTTCAGGTTTTGAAGGTCTGGGCGATAATAACATTTTCTGGAACGTTTTAACTGGTGTAATTATTTTCCTTGGCCGCTTCTTACCAATTATTGGTCCGGTTGCCATTGCAGGTTTGCTGGCTGGCAAAAAATTCATTCCCGAGTCGGCCGGTACTTTAAAAACAGATACCAAAACATTTGCGCTGATGACCTTTGCCGTAATCCTGGTGTTAAATGCACTATCCTACTTCCCGGCCCTGGCTTTAGGCCCGCTGGCAGAATACTTTACCATGCTTAAATAAACTATGGTAAATGTGAGATGTAAGATGGAAAATAACGCCCATCATCCATCTTACATTAAACGTCCTACATCCATGAATAAATGTGTGAAATCACTTCATCCGTGCAATCACTTAATATAAATAAAAATGAAACCCAATAATAAATTGTTCGAACCTGCTTTAGTGCAAACTGCATTAAAACAATCTTTCATCAAACTCGATCCACGGGTAATGGTGCGCAACCCCGTTATGTTTACGGTAGAAATTGGCACCCTGGTAATGGCTTATGTTACGGTATATTCTTTTAACCATAGCGAACAAGGCTCTGCAGTCTACAATTTCTTCATCTTTTTAGTGTTATTGCTTACTGTTCTCTTTGCCAATTTTGCCGAAGCCATTGCCGAAGCCAGAGGTAAAGCCCAGGCCGATAGCTTACGTAAAACGAGAGAAGAAACCCCGGCTAAAGTACTTTTAAGCAATGGAACAACCGAAATCCGCTCTTCCAGTCAGTTGCAGAAAGGCGATATTTTTATCTGTGAAACCGGTGATATCATTCCAACGGATGGCGAAATTATTGAAGGTATTGCCACCATTGATGAATCGGCCATTACCGGCGAGTCTGCTCCCGTGATCCGCGAGTCGGGCGGCGATAAATCATCGGTAACCGGTGGTACAAAGGTATTGTCAGACGAGATTAAAGTTACAGTGAGCACTGCGCCGGGTGAAAGCTTCTTAGATAAAATGATTGCCCTGGTTGAAGGTGCTTCACGCCAGAAAACGCCAAACGAAATTGCCTTGACTATTCTTTTGGCCAGCTTCACCTTAGTGTTCATCATCGTTTGCGTAACCTTAAAACCCTTTGCCGATTATGCCAATACGCCTATTACCATTGCTGCTTTAATTTCGCTGTTTGTTTGCTTAATCCCAACCACCATTGGCGGTTTACTTTCGGCCATTGGTATTGCGGGGATGGACAGGGCTTTAAGGGCAAATGTAATTACCAAATCGGGCAAAGCCGTAGAAACTGCAGGCGATATTGATGTGCTTCTTTTAGATAAAACCGGAACTATCACCATTGGTAACCGCAAAGCAACCAACTTCTACCCTACTGCCGGGGTAATTATTAAAGATTTTACCGATGCCTGCGTACTAAGTTCTTTGGCTGATGAAACTCCTGAAGGGAAATCGATTATCGAACTCGCTGCCGAGCAGGGATTTAAAAGCTTAACCACGCCAGAAGGTTCAACCTTTATCAAGTTTACAGCCGAAACACGCTCGAGCGGTTTAGATACCAAAGATGGAAGGCGCATTCGGAAAGGTGCTTTCGATTCTATCCGGAATATAGTAGAAAAAGCTGGAAACATATTCCCATCTGATATTGAAGACCACGTAAAAAGTATTGCCACCAACGGCGGAACACCTTTAGTAGTTGCCGAAAATGAAAAGGCACTAGGCGTAATCGAATTGCAGGACATTATTAAACCCGGTATCAGCGAGCGTTTCGAACGTTTAAGAAAAATGGGGGTTAAAACGGTAATGGTTACGGGTGATAATCCGCTAACCGCCAAATACATTGCCGAAAAAGCAGGTGTAGATGATTTTATAGCTGAGGCAAAACCCGAAGATAAAATGAACTACATTAAAGATGAACAAGCCTTGGGTAAACTGGTGGCCATGATGGGAGATGGCACAAACGATGCCCCTGCCCTGGCACAAGCCGATGTTGGCGTAGCCATGAACAGTGGAACCCAGGCAGCAAAAGAAGCCGGAAATATGGTCGATCTGGACAACGACCCAACCAAGCTAATCGAGATTGTCGAAATCGGTAAACAATTGTTAATTACCCGCGGTACACTAACTACTTTCTCCATCGCTAACGATGTGGCTAAATATTTTGCCATTGTACCAGCGCTGTTTATTGCCTCGATCCCTGCCTTGCAAAGCCTAAATATTATGGGGCTTCACACACCAGAAAGCGCGATTATGTCGGCAGTAATTTTTAATGCCATTATCATCCCGATTTTAATCCCACTGGCTTTAAAAGGTGTAGCCTACAAACCAATCGGAGCTACGGCACTGCTTCGGAGAAACCTCTTTATTTATGGAATCGGAGGAGTTGTAGCACCGTTTATCGGTATTAAAATAATTGATTTACTGGTAGGAATGTTTATATAAACCTGTGTGCTCTATTAAATCTGAATAATCATTATAAAAATCTGTGTAATCACATACATCATGAAAAAGTACATCATACAATCTTTACGTTTAACCTTAGTATTAATCGTATTGTTATGCATCATTTATCCAATCGGGATTGCGCTTGCAGGTAAACTTTCAAAAGGAAACGGCGGCGGAGAAAAAATCACCAAGCACGGAAAAACAGTTGGCTATGCCTTACTTGGCCAGTCGTTTACCAAACCCGAATATTTTTGGGGCAGACCATCGGCTGTAGCTTACAATGCTGCAGGCTCTGCAGGTTCGAACAAAGGCCCATCCAATCCCGATTATTTAAAAGATGTTCAGTCGAGAATTGATACTTTATTAAAATACAATCCCGGATTGAAAAAATCAGATATCCCTGCCGATATGGTTACGGCATCTGGCAGTGGCTTAGATCCGAATATTTCTGAGCAAGCTGCTGCAATTCAAATTGCCAGAGTGGCCAAAGCCAGGAAAATAGACGAGAAAAAAGTAAAGGAACTCATAGCCATGAATACCTTAAAACCGCTGATGGGATTATTTGGTCCCTCTTCTGTAAATGTGTTGAAGTTGAATTTGGCTTTGGATAACCTATAATTAGTTAACAGTATTCAAAATAATCACCTGCAACAACAGGTATTGGCGGTCAATCTTTCCCAACTTGTTATCGGATGGGAATCGTAAAGCTTAATTATAGCATTAAGATTCCCACCTGCGTGGAAATGACGAACAACTTTAACCTGTGTAATCTATCAATAAATCAGTGTAATCATCCCATGAAAAAACTCATCACACTTATAACAACATTAACTGCTACACTTACTGCAGCTGCACAAACCGAACCAAAGGTTAAATTCTCGGGTTACTTAGAAACCTATTACGGGTACGATTTTAATAAACCTGCAGATCATAACCGTCCAGGATTTATCTACTCGCACAACAGGGCAAACGAGGTAAACCTGAATTTAGGTTATATTAAAGCAACTTACGATAGCGGGAATATCCGCGCCAACCTGGCTGTAATGGCTGGGACTTATGCCAACACCAACCTATCGGCCGAGCCTGGAGTGTTAAAAAACATCTTCGAAGCCAATGCAGGCGTTAAGCTATCAAAAACAGAAAACCTGTGGATTGATGCAGGGGTATTTGCCTCGCATATTGGCTTTGAAAGTGCTGTTTCGAAAGATTGCTGGGTACTCACCAGAAATATAGCCTCAGAAAATACACCCTATTACGAATCTGGTGCTAAAGTTACTTATGGCACACAGGATGGAAAATTTACTGCGACCCTACTCTACCTAAACGGATGGCAAAGAATTACCCGTACAGCTGGCAACAATAAACCTGCCGGCGGCTTACAATTAACCTGGAGACCTACCGGTAAAATAACCGTAAACTACAGTAACTACCTCGGTACCGAAGGTGCGGATTCGGTTCGGGTAAACCGTTTCTACCACAATGTGTACGGTATTTTTCAACTAACAGATAAATTCGGTTTAACCCTTGGCTTCGATTACGGCACACAACAAAAGGCAAAAGGCAGCGGCGATAAAAACGAAGTAATTTCGCCAGTGGCCATTGCACAATACAAATTTGCCGATAAATGGGCTATTGCCGGAAGGTTTGAGTATTACGACGATAAAAACGGGATCTTTATTGCTACCGGTACACCAAATGGTTTTAAAACGAAAGGATATTCACTCAACCTCGATTATTTGCCAATACCAAATGCAGTAATCAGGTTAGAAGGTAAAACTTTCGATAGTAAGGATAAAATTTTTAATCGCGAAGGCAACGCGGTAAATGCGAATACAACTTTAACGGCAAGTATAGCTGTAGCGTTTTAAGTAAACCGTATCATCCTATTGCTTAGCGGTAGGATGATACTAAATTTCAAAGGAGATGAAACTATATATCGAAATCTTATTCAGCATACTGCTTTTGGGCAGTGGCATTTTCTTTTTGGTTTTAAAGCACCGCAAAAAAAAACGAAAAACTCAAGCGGCTTTATGCCCGGTTAAGCAACAGCAAAAAAGAAATGGCGCTTGCCATGCAAAGGGCCAAACTATACAAACTGGTGATGATCCTCTCGGGTGTATTTCTTTTCACCGTGTGCGTATGCGTACTGGTAAACAAGCACATTATCGCCATACAATGGTAAGGTTAAAATAAATTCCATCACCATTTCATAACTTACATCACATTCAACATGTCAGAAAAAGAAGATTCGGTTAAACACTTCCTTGAATTGATTAAAAAATCGAGAAGAGGGAAACTCAAAATCTACATTGGGATGAGCGCCGGTGTGGGCAAAACCTACCGGATGTTACAGGAAGCCCATGCCCTCTTACGTGGTGGTATCGATGTTTGCATAGGCTATGTAGAAACACATAAAAGAATCGAAACCGAAGCCCTGGTAGCCGGCTTACCCTTAATTGCGCGGAAAAATATCTTTTACCGGGGTAAGGAAATAAATGAAATGGATTTGCAGGGCATTTTAAACCGCCATCCCGAAATTGTGGTGGTTGATGAACTGGCACATACTAATGTTGAGGGCAGCAAAAACACCAAACGCTGGCAGGATGTTTTCGATTTGCTCGAAGCCGGTATCAGTGTTATTTCGGCGGTTAATATCCAGCATTTAGAAAGTATAAATGAAGAGGTAGAACAAATTACAGGAATTCAGATTACCGAACGCATCCCCGACAAAATACTGCAGATTGCCGATGAAATTGTAAATATTGATTTAACGGCAGATGAATTGGTTACACGCTTAAAAGAGGGTAAGATTTACGATAAAACGAAGATTGAAAGTGCACTGGGAAACTTCTTTCAGGCCGATAAAATTTTACAGCTACGCGAACTGGCACTTAAAGAAGTGGTGCATCAGGTTGAAAGAAAAATACAAACCGAAATTCCTAAATCCATTAAACTTCGTCCCGAACGTTTTTTGGCCTGCATTTCATCAAATGCCGAAACCGCAGGTGTGGTAATTAGAAAAACAGCCCGGCTGGCCTCCTACTACCGTTCGCCCTGGATTGTTTTATATGTGCAGAGTGATGCAGAAAGTTTAGACCGCATTAAACTAGATAAACAACGGCACCTGATCAATCATTTTAAGTTAGCCACTGAGCTGGGTGCCGAAGTAATTAAGATAAAAAGCAACCAGATTACGCAAACCATTATCAATACGGCGACAGAAAAAGAAGTTACTACCATTTGCATCGGGAAACCCCACTTAAATATTTTTCAGGTCATACTCCGAACGGCAATTTTTAATCAATTGTTGCGTAATTTAGCCAGTCAGGAAATAGATCTAGTGATACTGTCTTAAAGCTAATTTAACCACAGAGCGCATAAAGAAAAGATACAGAGCTCGCGCAAAATGCTTTGAGGGCGCTGTGAAAAACTCAATGTCTTCTGTGGTAAAACTAAAAAAATAATGTCATGAAAATAAAAACCAAACTCCGCCTCGGATTCGGCTTTCTCTTTATCATCGTCTTGTCCTTCGGCTTAATTGCCTTATTCTTCCTGAATGAACTTTCGGATAAATCGAAAATGATTTTGAAAGATAATTACAAATCACTGCAATATGCAGCGGCCATGCGTAAGGTTATTGATGAAAATCACTTCCCGTTAAGCGAACCGCAACGTTTAGCATTTGTAGAAAATTTAAACAACGAAAGCCAGAATATTACCGAACAGGGAGAGAAAATCGCTTTCCTAAAGCTCGAAAGTACCTATAAAACTTTAAATAGCACTTCGGGGGCTGCCGTTAATGAAAACAGCCTGAAAAATTTACGTACTGCCCTGCATGATATAGAGCGGGTAAACCTGGCTGCCATTTACGATAAAAATGAGCGTGCCAACGAAACTTCATCAAGGGCTAACCTCTACATCATGATAGCAGCAACTCTAAGCTTTATTATTCTGTTCACATTTATTGTCAACTTTCCGGGCTTTGTAGCCAATCCATTGGCCGAATTTGGAGCAGCCATTAAACAGATTAGTCGCAAAAACTATAAACAGCGGCTGCATTTCGAAAACGATGATGAATTTACCGAACTGGCCGATTCGTTTAACGGGATGGTGGTGAAGCTAAACGAGTGGGAAAATAGCAACCTGTCTACTATTAAATCAGAAAAATTACGGATTGAAGCCATTATAGCACAAATGCAGGATGCCATTATAGGCTTAAACGAAAAAGGTGAGGTACTTTTCTTAAACCACCTCGCCGCAAAACTGATGGGATTGGATGAAGATAAAATCATCGGGCAGAATGTGGCCGGGCTGATTCAAAAAAACGAATTACTTAAACGCATTATTAAACCCGATACCGATGAGCCCACCTTAAAAATTTATGCTGATGATAAAGAATCTTATTTTCAGCTAGAAAACCGTGAAATTATTATCCCCAATTATGAGGAGCAGGATGAAGACACTTTAATTTCAGCTACGAAATCTGCAGGCAGCGTATACATCCTGAAAAACATTACACAGTTTAAAGAGCTTGATGAAGCCAAAACTAATTTTATTGCCACTGTTTCTCACGAATTAAAAACACCACTGTCCTCCATAAAAATGAGTTTAAAACTGCTCAACGATGAACGCGTAGGCAGCTTGAACGAAGAACAGCACGAGTTGCTCACCCACATCAAAGAAGATAGCGACCGGCTTTTAAAAATCACCAGCGAGTTATTAGATCTTTCGCAGGTAGAAACCGGCAACCTGAAACTTACTTTTGCCATTACCAGTCCCGCAGCTATTGTTCAATATGCTATTGATGCTGTGAAATTTCAGGCAGAACAAAAGTCTATCAACCTGACATTAAACTGCGATCAAAACCTTCCCAATGTATATGCCGATATCCAGAAAACGGCCTGGGTAATGGTTAACTTCTTATCCAATGCTCTGCGTTATAGTGCCGAAAAATCGAAAGTGATTATAGATGTTTTCCAAAAAGATCAATTCATCCGGTTTTCGGTTCAGGATTTTGGAAAAGGTATAGAAGAAAAATACCAGAAACGTTTGTTCGATCGCTATTTCCAGGTGCCAACCGATGGGCAAAATAAATCAGGTTCTGGTTTAGGTTTGGCTATTTCTAAAGATTTTATCGAAGCAGAGCAAGGCAAAATATGGGTGGAGAGTGCCATTGGCGAGGGCAGTAAATTTTGTTTCACCTTACCGGTCGTGATGTAGTCATTAGTGCTTGCGCTTGTTTCTAACGAGTGCGTAAATAGCAAAGCGATTTTATCGCATTTTAATCCACGCTAATAACACACATTTATTAGCTAATCATCCTTTGGGCCAGGTCAGGAGAAAGTATGCTATTTAGCATATCGCAATTTTTACATACTTTTAGGAAATCTAAATTTAATCGCGAAATGAAAAAATTATTTCTCCTTATCTGCCTCTCTGCAGCCCTATTATTCACAAATAGCTACGCTCAGGAAAAAAAGGTAGCTGTTGTTAGTTTCTATACCGTTAAACAAATTGGTATTACCCAATTTGGATCGGCCGCAGCAATTGCAGCTGTTGCCAAACTTGGAAACGATCCGAATTTTAACATGGCACCTTTGCTACAAAATTTCCACAAACAGTTTTTTAACGATTATTCAAAATCATTCCCTTTTCAGCTTTTACCAGAAAAAGAGGTTCTTGAGAATGAGGCTTATAAAAGCTTTACCCCACAGGGAAGCAGCACCACAGGAGTTTTAAAAGATAACACCAACCTTCCTATTGACGGGTATAAAGTACTTTATGATGTAATGGGAAATAAGGATGAAAAAGGTTTACTTGCAATCTTTAATCAGGCCGATGGCATAATGAAAGTTTACGTTGATTTTGACCTTGTTAAAATCGGACTTGGCGGAATGGGTGTAGTAAAAGTTGAAGCATTTGCCAATATTGTATTGTACAACAAAAAAGGCGACAAAGTTTTTTCTGTGCGCGAAAGTGCAAAGTCAAAAAATGTAAGCCCACTTGTTGGAGGGGTACCAGTACTTACACCTGAAAAAATACTTCCAATGTGCGAAAGTGCATTAACGGAGTTAATGTCTGACCTGAATAAAAGCATTCCGAAGATTGTTAAAAAAGCAGACGCAAAGCTATAACGATAACCAGATCTGATAATAAAACAGCCCTTCCCTAAAATGAAGGGCTGTTTTATTATCACTTGCGCTCCTCAAAGCAAAGCTTATTTATTTTTCACTACGGAGAAAAAAGGAAGATGGAAGACGGGAAACCTACCCTAATGCTTACCCTTTGTTTGCTTTGTAGTAAAAAATAGCGGCAACGAAAATAGTGAGACCAAATGCCCTCGCCTACACAATATATGGTTCCATTTCCTTATCAATGCTTTTGCGTAGTTCCATTAGTTTAATGGCGTAACCGTGCATAGCAATTTCTTTTTCTGTTTTGGGTTTAAACTCTGGTATGCGTTCCGGATTCCCATTATCATTTACTGCTACAAAAACAATAATACAGTGGGTGTTTTTTACAAAATCACTTTTTCCTACGGGTTTCGAGTAAGCATCAACAGCAATGTGCATACTCGTTTTGCCTGTGTAAATAATCCGTGCGTCCATTTTAACTAAATGGCCGATGTGCACCGGGTGAAAAAAACGGATACCACCAACATATACCGTTACACAATACGATTGGCTCCACTGTAAGGCACAAGCAAAAGCTGCCTGATCAATCCACTTCATCATCATCCCCCCATGTACTTTACCGCCGTAATTTACGTCTGAGGGTTCGCTTAAAAACTGAAGTTCGATATGATTTTTGATTCGTGCCATTTTAATAATACTTTAGAAGGTTTGGTTGTGATGTCGCTAATATATTACAAAATCATTAACAACAACAGAAAATTATGACATTTATCATAATCATTTAACTAAAACTTAACAATAACCGAAATCAACACAGAAAAACTTTTAAACACAAACAAAAAATTAAATAAAGCACAAAAAACACCGATAAAAAGCTCATTAATAAACACATTTAACACCTAAATAATTAATTACAAACAAAAAACACAGACAGGAACACCCTATCTGTGTTTATCCCCGTCTGAACGGCCGGGTAGGAATGTCCATCTGTGACAAAAAATAAGTGCCTTCGTTCTTCAGCTGTTCGTATTAAGTGTCGGTTGTTACCAACCGACACCACGGAAATTATTTCGCAATAACGCTAATCGCATAGCCCCCACCCGGTGCACAATATTGGGTAAGTTTGCTTTTGCTGGTTACTTCTATTTTACGAATGGTATAAGCTTTTGGATTGGTTTCATAATGTGCATCCTTAGCATCTGCATAAATGGTTGCAATATATTTTTTACCCGCATCTAAAAAGCCGAAATCTATTTTCGAAGTACGCGCAACCTCATCGTTGGTGCGGCCAACAAACCAGTTATTGTTTCCTTTTGCCTTACGTGCAAAAGTAATGTAATCGCCAGGCTCTGCTTCAAGTACTTTAGTATCATCCCAGTCTACAGCCACATCTTTAATAAACTGGAAAGCATCCATATATTTATTATAAGTTTCGGGTAAATCGGCAGCCATTTGCAACGGACTATACATGGTAACATATAGCGCCAGCTGACGCGCCAAAGTACTGTGTACAAATGAAGTATTTTCAGGATTGTAAGCACTTACCTTAGTCTCGAAAATTCCAGGCGTATAATCCATTGGTCCGCCAATTAAACGCGTAAAAGGCAAAACAGTGGTATGGTCGGCATTGTTACCGCCAAAGGCTTCGTACTCTGTACCACGGGCCGATTCGTTACCGATTAAATTCGGGTAAGTACGCGCCAAACCTGTAGGCCTAACCGCTTCGTGGGCATTTACCATAATTTTATATTCGGCCGCTTTCTGGATGGCATACAAATAATGGTTGTTTAGCCATTGGCCATAGTGGTGCTCTCCCCTCGGAATCATATTACCCACATAACCGCTTTTTACAGCATCATAGCCATTTGCTTTCATAAACTTGTAGGCTGTATCTAAATGGCGCTCGTAGTTACGTACCGATGAAGAAGTTTCATGGTGCATAATCATTTTAACACCTTTACTTTCCGCGTAACGGTGTAGTTCCTGTACATCAAAATCAGGGTATGGCGTTACGAAATCGAAAACATAATCTTTGGTTTTACCAAACCAGTCTTCCCAGCCTTCATTCCAGCCTTCAACCAAAACAGCATCCAAACCATTTTTAGCTGCAAAATCGATGTATTCTTTTACATGCGCAGTATTGGCTGCATGTTTTCCGTTCGGTTTGGTTTTAGCGTAATCGGTTACCCCCAGTTGTACACTGGTTAAATCGTTATAGGCCCAGGTACTTTTTCCGGTAATCATTTCCCACCAAACACCCACATATTTTGTCGGTCTAATCCACGATACATCTTTAAATTTAGTGGGTTCGTTTAAGTTATAGGTTAATTTCGATGTTAAAATATCGCCTGCTTTATCGCTCACAATAATGGTACGCCAGGGCGATTGGCAAGGTGCCTGCATATAGCCTTTATCGCCAATGGCATCAGGTGTTAACCACGACTCTAAAACCATATTTTTATCATCCAGGTTTAACGACATTAGCGAGTAGTTAATCAAAGCCGCTTCGTGAATATTAATGTACAGGCCATCTTTACTTTTCATCATCAAAGGTGTTTGCAAACCTGTAGGCGAAAAAGTAGTTTGTGATGCATTGGGTGTAACCGCAGCTTTCATTTTGCTGCGCACTTCCGATAAGTTCGAAGTTACCGTGCTGTATTCCTGGGTATCGTAATCGCCGGGCAACCAGAAGGCTTTATGATCGCCGGCCAATGCAAACTGGGTTTTTTCTTCCTTAATTACAAAGTAATCGAGGTTTTTCTGTTCCGGGAACTCATACCTGAAACCCAAACCATCATTAAATAAGCGCATGCGCACTATAATAAAGCGATTGCTTTCCTTTTGGGTTAGCGTAAGGGCAAGTTCATTGTAATGGTTTACAATTTCTTTTACCTCGCCCCAAACCGGTTTCCAGGTTTCGTTAAATGTACTGGTTTTGGTATCGGTAATGGCAAAACCGTTCATTAAAGATTTGCCATCCTTGAGTTCCAGACCAAGCTTACTGGTTTTAATAACATCTTTTCCCTTGTACTTTAAACTATAGGTAGGCACTCCCCCTTCGGCCAAAGCAAAGCTGGCTACCAGCTGGCCATCCGGCGATTTCAATTGCTCTCCGGGAACGTTCCCGAAAACATCCCCGAAAAATAGCAAAGCACATATTAAAGTAAGAATTATTGAGCGGTTAATGGATTGGTTTGGTTTCTTATTCATGCTATCATTAATTATTATTATTACTATTTATATCGCATTGGCACTTTTGGTTGCGCTAATACTAAAAACGAATTTAATTAAATACAAATCATATCTTGCAATACTCCAAATATATTTAATTAGCTACTAACCAGCTCTTGTTTGAGGCAAATAGATTCAAATAAGAACCAATTAACCTTTAATTACAGATTAACAGGCTCAAACAAGAACTTAATAGGTTCAAAACAAAGATCATTCGCTTCAATCAACTTGCTTTGCGCCTTTACAAACCAGCGTTTTTAGTAACTGCTTATTTTATTTTAATCCAGTAGCAGTGTTTCATCTTCATCTGTCAAACTCAGCTGAATGCTATCGCTACCGGCAATCCCTTCAATAGAGCCCCGGATGTGTGTTGCATTTAAAAGTACCTTTTCGAGTTGTTTTTCACGAGCTTTCCACAAACGCTCCATCGCATCGCGCTCACGCTGAATGGATAATTTCATGCTCATAAAACCTTCGCGAATGGCTTTCCACTGCTCCGAAAACTCTACTCCGGTTAAATAATCGTACAACATGTGCATTTTATCTCCCCGGTTTTCCTGCGATTTCATAGCACTAGATAAACGCAGAATTCCATCGCGTAAAACATAGGCTACGGCATTTACTTCTTCGAACGAACAAATCCAAACCCCATCACGCTGGCCAAAACTGGTCATGCCTTTAGGGTAACACTGACTCACAATCACCGCTACATCTATCCCCATGCTGCGCATGTCTTTTTTCAGCTTTTCAATCCAGTCGCCACCAAAATCTTTGGTGCGTTTACTTTCATATATGATTTTACCACATTCCTGTCCAAACTGGTTACGCACAACCTGTACACAGTCGGCGCCACGTACGCCCTTACCTACTTCCTCAATCAAATCAAAAGGGAAGTTACTGCGCAACAGTTCTTCCAAAATCAGCTCCTGTACCTCGCCCTGTAATTGCATGCTGCCCTGCTCGGCTTTGCGTTTCATTTCTTCAGCGAGCTTTTTCTGGTCATCCAGCTGTTTTTCGAGCTCTTTTAAGCGTAATTGATGCTCCGTTTCTTTAATGCTGTTTTTTTCGGCTTCCTGCTTTCTAATCTGCTCTACCAGCTCGTTTCGCTGTTCCTGCATTTTACGCTGAAAAGCCAGTTCCATTTCTTCCTCTTTCAGTTTCAAGCTTTGCTCGCGTCTTAAAAATTCCAGTTCCTTCTCCCGGGCAAGTTTTAACTTCTCTTCGTTGTCTTTTGCATTGCCCTCCAGCATTTGAAGTTTAGTTTCAAAATCGGCAGCAATACTTTTACGCAGGTTGCCTTCCAGATCATCTTTCAGCTTAAGCTTCTCTTCGGCAAGTTTAACATCAAAAGCTTTCAACTGCTGTTGTTTTTCTGATTCAAAAACCTGCAGTTTACGTTGATATTCTTCATCTTTCTGTCTGGCATAAGCAGCCGCTTTCTCACGTAATTCCTTTTTATAATCTTCGGCCATCGCTTCTTCCATCGGAAAAACATGGGCACAGTTGGGGCATTTTATTTCGGTAGGCATAAGTATTTTCTTTACTCCGGAAGAAACCAGAGCGATGCAAAGATATTAAAGCTTTTTATCAATGTGTAAACGAGTTTTGCACCACCGGCCCTACAGCACTTTCGATCTTATTTCGTGCCCTGTAGCTAAAATCTTGCTTACCGGGCATTTCGAAGCAATATCTTCCAGTCTTATTTTCTGCTCTTCGGTAAGTACGCCAACGCAGGTAATTTCTTCAAAGAAAATAGTCTCACCATTTTCCATATCAATACTCACTTCCACTTCAATCCGGTCGACAGGCCAGCCTTTCCGGTCAATATACATCCTTAAAGTAATGGCTACACAAGAGGCCAGCGAAGCCATCAGCAGGCCTTTTGGCGCAAATCCTTTGTGCGTGCCGCCATATTCCAAGGGCTCGTCGGCTATAATTTCGTGTGATCCGTTGCTTACCGAGCATGCATAGTGCTCCCTGTTTATTGTCGCTTTTACCATATTTTACTAACTATTAAAAAAGCTAAACTTAACAAATATTTCC
>Ga0157370_10004803_pt1 | contig 15363 bp, 13 predicted proteins | sample C35metaG_FD_113463 | JGI IMG/M metagenome (GOLD analysis project Ga0157370, IMG submission 113463) | Corn rhizosphere microbial communities from Kellogg Biological Station, Michigan, USA - C3-5 metaG | ecosystem: Host-associated > Plants > Roots > Rhizosphere > Soil | place: USA: Michigan...
AGCGTCGAGCCGGTGTCGACGGCACCGACCGCGATGACGTAAGGGTCGTTCGCCGGTGCCGTCATGCCGTGCAGGCCATCGTTGCCAGCCGCCGCGACGACCGTGATGCCCGACTTCCAAGCCGCTTCGACCGCCGCATCGAGCGGGTCGCGGGTGTACGGCAGCGGGCTGCGCACACCGAGCGACAGGTTCAGCACCTTGATGTTCAGGCCCGAGTCGGCCCGGTGCTGCACCACCCACTGGATGCCCGCGATGACCGCAGACTCGACCGTCGTGCCGCTCGCGTCGGCGACCTTTACGCTCACGATGTGCGCGTCGGGTGCGGCGCCGAGGAAGTATCCGCTGTTCGCGTAGTACGGCGCGGTCGCGCCGGGGTCGCGGCCGGCGATCAGGCCGGCCATGAAGGTGCCGTGACCGAACGTGTCGAGTCCGCGCACCTGCGAGAAGTAGCCAGTGGGTGTGAAGTCGGGGCCGTAGAAGATCTTGCCCGTACCTGACAGCGCCGGCACCGGCGCGACGCCGGAGTCGATGAGCGCGACGCCGATGCCCTTACCGGCGATCCCCTGATTCCAGTAGGCGTTGTAGCCGATGTCGCTCGAGAGTCCGACCGTGCCACCCGCGTCGGTCCACGGGTCGTACGTGCTGCCTTCGACGCTGCTCACGGCGTCCGCACTTACTTCGCGGACGTCGGAAGAGCGGGCCAGCGCGGCCGCGGCAGTCGGTGACAGCGTGGCGCTGAAGCCGTTGATGATCGACAGGTCGAGACCGACTTGACCACCCAGCGCTGCGACGTCCTTCTTCGCATCACCGACGTGGCCGGCCGTCGCCTGCACGATGTAGGAGCCGGTCGGCGACGCTGCGACGGTGGTCGCGGTCGAGGCTGCACCGGGTGCGGCGTTCGCGATTCCGGGCAGCAGGCCCATGAGTGCTGCACATGACACGGCACCGACAAGCGTCTTGTTTCGCTTGCGAGCCCAGGTCGATCCGGGGGCAGCAGCCCCTCGTCGTCCGCCGCCTTCCATGGCTTCTTCCACGGTTCCCCACCTCTGTAGCTATCGGTGACATGCATGTCACGCAGAGTGATTCCAGTGTCGGAGGAACTGGGAACCGCGTCATCAGCCGAGCGGGCACGGTCAATACACCCGTGCGGAGTAACGCGGCTAGCGTCGGGCCACGACACGTCGGACATGCCCGGACATGCCAGACTTCCCGGCGTGAGTGCGGTGACGGCAGTGCCCGGGAGCGGCTGGCCCGGGGATCTCGCGACGGCATCGACACCGGTGGCCAACAGTGCGGACGACGTTCGCATGATCGCCGGGTCGGCGACCGAGCTGGACGAGCTGACCGCCAGCGTGTCGGTGTGTCGTGCCTGCCCGCGGCTCGTCGAATGGCGCGAGGGCGTCGCGGCGACCAAACGCCGTGCGTTCGCCGACGAACCGTATTGGGGCCGGCCGGTGCCGGGGTGGGGAGATCCGGAGGCCCGCATCGCTGTGGTCGGCCTCGCTCCCGCGGCGCATGGCGGCAACCGCACGGGCCGCATCTTCACCGGAGACCGCAGCGGCGACTGGCTGTTCGCGGCGCTGTATCGCGCGGGCCTGGCCGAGATCCCGACGAGCCTGCACGCGGGCGATGGGCAGCGGCTCATCGGCGTCCGGGTCGTTTCTGCGGTTCGGTGTGCACCGCCCGCGAACAAGCCGACCACCGACGAGCGCGACACCTGCCGCCCGTGGTTGGCCCGCGAGCTCGAGTTACTGGCCGGATCGCTCCGCGTGGTCGTCGTGCTCGGAGCGTTCGGCTGGCAGGCGCTGCTGCCGGTACTTGCGGAAGCCGGCTACCGGATTCCCCGCCCGGCGCCGCGATTCGGCCACGGGGTGAGCGTGCCGCTGGCTTCGGCGGACGACCGCGCGTTGCACCTGCTGGGCTGCTACCACCCGAGCCAGCAGAACACGTTCACCGGCAAGCTCACCGAGCCCATGATCGACGACGTGCTGCGGATGGCAGTCGAAGCTGCGGGATAGGCTCGCTGCATGGCTGACGAGCATGGTCGGGGCGGCCGGCGGCCGCACATTCTCATCGTCGGCGGTGGTTACGTCGGCATGTACGCCGCGTTGCAGTTGCAGAAGAAGCTGCGCCGCGACGAAGCGACGGTCACGGTCATCGATCCGCTGTCGTACATGACGTACCAGCCGTTCCTCCCCGAAGCGGCGGCCGGCAACTTGGAGCCCCGGCACGTCGTCGTCCCGCTTCGTCGTGTTTTGCCGCGGGCGCAGGTGCTCAACGGCCGCGTCACGCAGATCGACCACGAGCGACGCGTCGTTCGCTTCTTGCCGAATGCAGGCGAGGCCTTCGACATCTCCTACGACATCATCGTGGTCGCGGCGGGCTCGATCGCTCGCACGTTGCCGATCCCGGGCCTCGCCGAATGCGGTGTGGGTTTCAAGACGGTCGGCGAAGCGATCTTCTTGCGCAACCACGTGCTGGCCAAGCTCGACATCGCTGCCTCGACGTCCGACCCCGCGGTGCGCCGCCGCGCGCTCACCTTCGTGTTCGTCGGCGGTGGTTACGCAGGTGTCGAAGCATTCGCAGAACTCGAAGACATGGCGCGCGACGCGTGCAAGTCGTATGACGGCGTCGAGCCGTCCGACATGCACTGGGTGCTGGTCGAGGCGACCGACCGCATCCTGCCCGAGGTCAGCCGCGACCTAGCCGAATACACCGTGCGCGAACTGCAAGGCCGCGGCATGGACATTCGCTTGAACACCAGGCTGAATTCCGCCGAGCACCACCACATCGTGTTGTCGGACGGCGACGAGTTCGACGCCGACACTTTGGTCTGGACGGCGGGCGTGAAGCCCAACCCCGTCGTCTCGCAGGGCGACCTGCCGATCGACGAAAAGGGCCGCATCAAAGGCACCGAGTTCCTCACGATCGTAGGAATGCAAGACGCATGGACGGCGGGTGATGCGGCCGCCATCCCCGACGTGACGAGGCCGGGCACATTCTGCGGACCGAGTGCGCAACATGCGGTGCGGCAAGCTCGTCAACTGGGCGACAACATCGTGGCCGTGCTGCGTGGCGGCAAGCCGGCCGAGTACCGGCACTCCTACGCCGGGTCGGTCGCGAGCCTCGGCCTGCACAAGGGGGTCGCGCAGATCTACGGCGTGAAGCTGCGCGGATTCATCGCCTGGTTCATGCACCGCACCTATCACGTGTCGCGGGTGCCGACGTTCAACCGCAAGGTTCGCGTCATCGCCGACTGGACCCTCGCGTTGTTCTTCCACCGCGAGATCGTGTCGCTGGGGGCGCTGCAAAACCCCCGCGAGGAGTTCGAACTCGCCGCCCGGCCGCCGTTACCAGGGCCGGCCGATGTGCCAGACGGCGAGCCGGCGCCCGCGCCGCGCAAGACGGTGGCTCGGCGCGCTGCGGAGAAATCGTCGGGTCCTGAATCCTGAGCCAGCCGCGCACTAGCCTTGGGAGCCGCGGTTGCTGGAAATCGGCAGCCCCCGTAGCCCAATAGGCAGAGGCGAGCCCCTTAAAAGGGTTTCAGTGTCGGTTCGAGTCCGACCGGGGGCACCCGTCGGCTCATGCGAATCTTTCGGTAGGCCGATAGGAAACGGACGCCGGTGAGCGCCGGCGGTAGGAGGGGCGACCGATGCAGTGCGTTGCCTGCGGGCGTGCGTACGACGGCCCCGCCAACTTCTGCCCGTCCTGCGGCGCGGCCATCAGCACGCCGCCGGTGTCGAATCCCTGGGCGCCGACCGCGCCGCCGTCCGCACCAGCGCCGCCCGACGGAGCGGTGCCGCCGTACGGAGCTGTGCCGCCGTACGGAGCTGTGCCGCCGTACGGAGCGGTGCCGCCGTACGGCACCCCGTCGTCCGCATATGGTGGCGCGCCGGGTTACGTGCTCCCGCCGACCGAAGTCGTGCGGGCCCGGCATCGACGCCGGCAGGGCATCTTGATCGGTGCGGCCGCAGTCATCGCGGCAGCGGTCGTCGTCGCAGTTGCGGTGAACTCGACGTCGAACAGCGGCTCGAGTCGTAGCACAGACGCGGTGGCGCAGACGGTCTCCGAGGACGACGGCAGCGTGCTGGTCACGTACCCCGCAGGCCACTTCACAGATCGATTTCCCTCGACGCCAACGGAGTTGCAGGAACCCGGCTCATTCGGCGGCGCCCATTTCACCATCTACCTCGCGGTGGTGGCGGCACCGCGACGCATGCTCGTCGCCTCGGAGGACGTCGACATCCACGTGCCTGACGCCCAGCTCGGAGCCGAGGTGCGAGCCGCCGTCGGATCGTTCGCTGCGTCGTCCGGATTCACGTTGTCAGAGCAGCACGTCACGACATTTCGCGACTATCAGGCGAACCAGGGCACCCTCACCGATCCGCAAGGCAACACCTACACGCTGCTCGCGTTCATGTACCGCGACAACCGGATGTACATGATCTTCGCGCCTTCGGGCGACCAGTTCGACAGCCTGACTTCGAACTTCGTCGCGATCAAGTAATTACCCGAAGTTGCGGAACTCGCTCGAAGGGTTGACCGCCGCTCTCGGCGTCCACTAGAAACAAGCCGCCAGGCCTTTCGGGGGGAGCGCGGATCGCCGGCGGTGTCCGGCTGCCAACTTCTCGGCCTTGTCGCCCTGTTCGCGGCTACCAACTCAGAAAGGCGCAGCGCAGATGCATCTACCCATGAATGAGAGCGCTCTCCGGCGCGGCTTGGGCACCCGCGCGCGGTGGCGGTTAGGTGGCCGCGTGCTCGCGGTCGGCGCCGTCCTCGCAAGCTTGATTGGCATGACCGGTGTTGCCGTGGCCGCGCCACCGCCTGCGGGTTCGGCAGACCTTGGCCCCAACGTCTTGGTGTTCGACCCGAGCATGCCGACGGCGCAGATCCAGGCTGCCGTCGACGCCGTGGCGAACCAGCAGGTGTCGAGCGAGTTCGGCACCCAGCGTTACGCGCTGCTGTTCAAGCCCGGAACTTATGGCTCAGTAGCCGAGCCGCTGATCTTCCAGGTTGGCTACTACACCGAGGTCGCCGGTCTGGGCAGCTCGCCCACCGACGTCACGATCAACGGGCACATCGACGTCTACAACCAGTGCCTCGCCGCCGACAACTGCATCGCGCTCACCAACTTCTGGCGTTCGATGTCGAACCTGACGATCAACGTCACAGGGGAGTCCGGTTGCCGGTCGAGCGCCGACTTCTGGGCGGTTTCCCAAGCGGCTCCGATGCGCCGGGTGAACATCACCGGCGGCAACCTTTCCCTCATGGATTACTGCACGGCCGGCCCGCAGTTCGCGAGCGGTGGCTTCATCGCCGACTCGGCGTTCTCCGGCGGCACGGTGATCAACGGCTCGCAGCAGCAGTTCTTGGTGCGCAACAGCAACCTCGACGGCTGGACGAACGCGGTCTGGAACCAGGTGTTCGCCGGCACCATCGGTGCGCCCGCGCAGTCGTTCCCGAACCCGCCGTACACGACGCTCGACACCAACCCGGCCTCGCGCGAGCGGCCGTTCCTTTACGTCGACGCAAGCGGCAACTACCAGGTGTTCGTTCCTGCCGCGCAGCACGACTCGGCGGGCACGACCTGGCAGAACGGGCCGACAGCGGGCCGGTCGATTCCACTGTCTGACTTCTTCGTCGCAAGCCCGTCGGACAGTGTGCAGCGCATCAACTCCGCCCTCGCCCAGGGCAAGAACCTCCTGTTCACGCCCGGTGTCTACAGCGTTGACCGCACGATCGACGTCAAGCGACCCGACACCGTCGTACTCGGCCTCGGTCTTGCGACGCTCGAGCCGCAAAATGGCGTGATCCCGATGGCAGTTGCTGACGTGAAGGGTGTCGACATCGCGGGTCTCATCTTCGATGCGGGCCCGGTCAACTCGCCGGTCCTGCTCCAGGTCGGAACGCGGCGCGCCGCGAACGGCGACGCGCGTGAGCGCAACGGCTGGAGCGACCCGAACGACCCGTCCGCCATTCAGGACGTGTTCTTCCGGATCGGTGGCGCACATGTCGGCAAGGCAACGGTCAGCCTCGAGGTCAACAGCGACAACGTGATCCTCGACGACATCTGGGCATGGCGTGCCGACCACGGCACTGGCGTCGGCTGGACGAGCAACACCGCCGACACCGGGCTCGTCGTGAACGGCGACGACGTGACGGCGACCGGCCTGTTCGTCGAGCACTTCCAAAAGACCGAGGTCATCTGGAACGGCCAGGGCGGCAAGGACATCTTCTTCCAGAACGAGCTGCCCTACGACGTCCCCGACCAGAGCGTGTGGAACGTCTCGTCGACCCAGCTCGGGTACCCGTCGTTCGTCGTCAGCCCGAACGTGCAGACGTTCAACGGCTATGGGATGGGCAGCTACGTGGTGTTCATCCAGACGCCGGCGACGATCTTCGATGACATGGCGTTCCAAGCGCCGCAGCGGCCCGGCGTCACGTTCAACGACGTGTTCACGATCTGGATCGCAGGTTCGGGCGGCTACAACTCGGTGATCAACGGTGTTGGCGGGCCCGATACCTCGACCAACCCGGGAACGGTGACACCGGTAGCGGTCGTCAGCTACCCGTGACCTCACCCTGAAGACACCGGTGGGCCGGGGCGTGCAGAACGCACCGGCCCACCGGCGTTTCGTCGTCTCCCGCTCGAGTGCGGGGACCGCGGCTCTGTCGAGGAATGGGCTCCAGGTGTCCAAGGCTCTTCGGCCGCGGTGTCCGGGCGCGGCCAGCACGCAGCGCACCCTGATTGGTGACTCGGCTGGTCAAAGACGTACTGCGCGCCTCGGTGTGTCGTCGCCATCTGTGACCAGCTGGCGGAGGGAGCCTCGGCGAATGACGCCCGGCGAAGAGGCCGCGCGAAGGCCACAGGCTAGCTGTGGGCGGTACGGCGCTTCTCGTGTTCGCGCACGATCGCGGTCGCGTATCCGTGCGGAAGCTCGTGCTCGTCGCGCAGCCAGTTAACCCGCTCGTCGAAGCGGCTGAAGCTAGGACCCTGCTCTATTTCGTGGAACCACTCTGTTAACCCGCGCCCCGTGACCTGCGGGACCCTCTCTACAAGGTTGCGGTGGGTCTCCTCGGAGTGGTGCACGCTCATGAGCGCCTCCCGGGCTACGAATCTCTTAGCGGTCCATGTAAGGCAGCGTGCCTCAGTCGGTGTCCGCAGGCAACCCCCTCCGGCGTGTCGACTGGCCCATCTTGCTGGGAGCTTCGGCGCGGTACCGTGCGCCGCGTGGATCATCTTCTCGAGGAGATCGAACCCGCGCTCGCGGCGATCGTGACTGCGCTGCGCACGATGTCGTCCGGGCGTATCTCCGCCCCGCTCACCGGCCCGATAAAGACGAGGGCGGACGCCGGACGCATGCTCGCGCGGGCGCTCGTCGTCGCAGCTCAGGGGATTGAGGAGGCCGGTTCGCAGACGATGCCGGCCTGGCGCCGCCTCCCCGACGTGCCCGATCTTGTCGTCGGCGATCAAGTTAACGTCGTGGCACGCGATTTGCGGCTGGCAGCCGACGGGTTTCGTGGTCTCGAAGTCTGGACGCCGGACGGTCGGGCGCAGCTCGTCGACGTCCTGACTGATGTTCTTGCTACTGCTCGAGAAGTGCGGCGGCTGCTGTAGCGAGATTTCAGCCCAGTCGCTCGACCAACATCGCCATGCCCTGGCCGCCGCCGACACACATGGTTTCGAGTCCGATCGTCTTGTCGTGGAAGTCGAGCGAGTTGAGCAACGTGGTGGTGATGCGTGCGCCGGTCATTCCGAAGGGGTGGCCGACCGCGATCGAGCCACCGTTGACGTTGAGCTTGTCGATGTCGATCCCGAGATCGAGGTAGCTCGGAATCACCTGTGCCGCAAAGGCTTCGTTGATCTCGACCAGGTCGACGTCGTCCATCGTCATGCCGGCTCGACGCAGGGCCTGGCGGCTTGCGTCGACCGGCCCGAGGCCCATGATTTCCGGGCTGAGTGCCGACACGCCGGTCGCGATGATGCGCGCGAGCGGTGCGATGCCGAGTTCTCGCGCCCGCACGTCGGACATCACGATCACCGCCGCGGCGCCGTCGTTCAACGGGCAGCAGTTGCCGGCCGTCACGGTGCCGTCGGGCCGGAAAACTGGCTGCAACGCCGAGAGTTTCTCGATCGTGGTGCCGGCACGCGGGCCGTCGTCCGCTTCGATCGTTCTACCGTCGGGGAGCGTGATCGGCGTGATTTCGCGTTGCCAAAACCCTGCAGCCAAAGCCTTTTCGGCGAGATTTTGGGATCGGCAACCGAATTCGTCTTGCATTTCGCGGGTGATTCCGCGTAACTGGGCGACGTTCTCGGCGGTCTGGCCCATCGCGATGTAGACGTCGGGCAATGTCGCGTCGTCGCGCGGGTCGTGCCACGGGTCTGCGCCGGTCGCCGCTCGGCTGGCTGTGCGCGCTCGCGCTTCGTCGAATCGCGGGTTGCGGGTGTCTGGGTGGTTGTCGGAGCTGCCCCGCTCGAACCGGCTCACGCACTCGACTCCGGCGCTGACGAAGACGTCGCCCTCGCCCGCCTTGATCGCGTGGAACGCCATGCGGGTGGTCTGCAGCGACGACGCGCAGTAACGAGTGACCGTCGTGCCGGGCAGGTGATCAAACCCGAGCAGGACGGCGACGGCCCGGGCCATGTTGAACCCTTGCTCACCGCCCGGCATGCCGCAGCCGAGCATCAGGTCGTCGATGTCGTGCGGGTCGAGCTGCGGCACCTTCGCCAATGCAGCCTGCACGATCGTTGCCGTCAAATCGTCAGGGCGGACGTCGACCAGCGAGCCCTTCTTCGCGCGGCCGATCGGCGACCTGGCGGTCGCCACGATGACGGCCTCGGGCATGGGGCACTCCTTTCGTGGCCGGCCGTTCGTGGCCCGCTCTTCGCAACGCTAACGCCGATTTCGGCCGCGTCGGGCCGGGCCCTCGACAGCCTTAACCCCCCGAGGAACGGTCTGCACGCCTGTCAAGGGGGGCTGGGACCCCCTGAACGTGATCGACTTCGGCCTCGGGGTTGACGGGTGCAGTATCGAAAGAATACTTTCGAAACATGGCTTTCGACGATCGAAGCGTTACCGACCCGCGTGGTTTGCGGGCGCTCGCGCATCCCACCCGGCTCGCGCTGCTCGAACTGCTGGCCTATGAGGGGCCCTTGACGGCGACCGAGGCCGGCGAGCATCTCGGCGAGAGTCCGGCCTCGTGCTCGTTTCACCTTCGCCAGCTTGCCAAGCACGGCTACATCGAGGAGGCCGGCGGCGGGAGTGGCCGGCAACGGCCGTGGCGGGTCGTGCGCGGCGCCGACTACACCGCGAGCGAGAGCGACCCCGAGACGGCGCTCGCCGGGGCTGCGCTGACCCAGGTCGTCGAGGCCACCCGCCAGCAGCGGTTGGCGACCTGGCAGGCGACCGCCCGCAACTATCCGCCCGAGTGGCAAGAAGCCGCCTTCGCGAGCTATCGGCCCACGTTTCTGACGGCCGCCGAGCTGAAGGCGATGGGCGAGGCGATCGACAAGCTCTTCGAGCCCTTTCGCGGTCGGATGATCGGCGACGACCCGCGCCCGAAAGATGGCCTTCCCGTGGCGCTCATCATGCATGGATTCCCGGTCGCGCCGCCAGCCCAGCAACGACCGCCGCGCCCGCAATCGAAGAAGGGCCGGAAATGAAAGAGATTCTGCGGCACGCCGACGTCCGGCGGCTGCTGTTCGCGACTGCGCTGTCGATGCTTGGCGACAGCGCCTTGTGGCTCGGTCTCGGCATCTGGGTCAAGACGCTGACCGGCAGTAACGCCGCTGCGGGCCTGGTGTTCTTCGCGTTCACGCTGCCGTCGATCTTTTCGCCGCTGTCCGGGTTTGTCGTCGACCGAAGCCCCAAACGCAGCGTGTTGCGGCTGGCGAACCTCGCAACGCTCGTGCTTGTCTGCATGCTCTTCCTGGTGCAGGACAAGCATCAAGTGTGGCTCATCTATGTCGTGGTGCTCGGGCAAGGCGCGGCGTACACGTTCCTCGGCTCGGCGTCGTCCGCCTTGCTGCGCACGCTGTTGCCCGACGAGCAACTGGCCGCGGCCAACGGTGTGCGGCAGACGGCGAATGAACTCATGCGGCTGCTCTCGCCACTGGCGGGTGCGGGGTTGTTCAGCTTGGTCGGACCGCGCGCTGTCATCGGGTTCCAGCTCGGCGCATATCTGGTCGCCGCCTTCCTCCTGATGCGGTTGCGTCAAGCCGGCCCGGCAGTGGTGGGCGAGCGCACGCATTGGCGGGCAGAACTTTCCGCTGGCGTAAGGCATGTCTGGGTGACGACGTCGCTTCGGCAGATGGTCGGATCGGTCGGCGTCGTGCTGCTCGTGGTCGGATTTCTCGAGACGATCAGCTTCGCGCTGGTGACCCAGGGGTTGCATCGCAGCGCAGCGTTCGTCGGTGTGGTGTTCATGGCGCAAGGGCTCACGGCCGTACCCGGAGGGCTCACTGCGAGCACTGCGGTAAAGCGCTTCGGCGAATTGCGGACGGCTGCCCTCGGCATGGCACTACTCGCCGCAGGCAGCGCAGTGTGCATCGTGTCGCAACTCGTCGTCGTGGTACTCGGCATCGGGTTGCTCGGGTTTGGCGTGCCGTGGTTAGTGGTTGCACTCTTCACCGGCGTCCAGCGCTGGACGCCACCCGCGCTCCAGGGCCGGGTCTATTCGGCGACCGACACGTTGATCTCGACACCGCAGACGATTTCGATCGCGCTCGGCGCGGGGTTGTCGACGTTGGTGTCGTACCGGGTGCTGCTCGCGGTCATCGGCATCGTGGTCGGCGGGTGCGCCGCATATCTGGCGACCCGGCGCGGCCCGGTACCCGAAGTCGACCTGAGGCCGCTGCCCGCAACCCAAGCGGCCGGACACTAGGCTCGCGTTCGTGGACGTTCATGACAGCCTGCTCGACCTGATCGGCAACACTCCGCTGGTGCGGCTCGGGCGCATCGCGCCGGAGGGCGGCGCCCAACTCCTGGCGAAGGTCGAGCAGCTCAACCCCGGCGGGTCGGTCAAGGACCGCATTGCAGTGCGCATGGTCGAGACCGCCGAGCGCACCGGCGCGCTGAAGCCGGGCGGCACGATCGTCGAGCCGACCTCGGGGAACACCGGCGTGGGCCTCGCCATCGTCGCTGCGCGCAAGGGATATCGCTGCATCTTCGTGATGCCCGACAAGATGAGCGCCGAGAAGATCAACGTTCTCAAGGGGTATGGCGCCGAGGTTGTGGTTTGCCCGACCGCGGTGGCACCCGAGCATCCCGACTCCTATTACTCGGTGTCCGATCGGCTGGCACGCGAGGTCGAAGGCGCCTGGAAGCCCGACCAGTACAGCAATCCCGACAACCCGCGCTCGCACTACGAGACCACCGGGCCCGAGCTTTGGCGGCAAACCGACGGCACGATCAGCTGCTTCGTCGCCGGCATCGGCACGGGCGGCACGATCAGCGGCACCGGGCGATACCTGAAAGAGGTGTCGAACGGCGCGGTTCGCATCGTCGGCGCCGACCCCGAGGGCTCGGTCTACTCGGGCGGCACCGGTCGGCCCTATCTGGTCGAAGGCGTCGGCGAGGACTTCTGGCCGACCACGTACGACCGCGACATCTGCGACCTCATCATTCCGGTGTCTGACAAGGATTCCTTCCTGATGACCCGCCGGCTCGCCCGCGAAGAGGGTTTGCTCGTCGGCGGATCGAGCGGCATGGCCGTCGTCGCCGCCGCCGCGATGGCAAAACAGATGAGCCCGGACGACGTCGTCGTGGTGCTGCTCCCGGACTCAGGGCGCGGCTACCTCTCGAAAATCTTCAACGACGAGTGGATGGCCGACTACGGGTTCCTGACCGCCAAGCACGACATCACGATCGCCGATGTGCTGCGGCGTAAGGGAACTCGGCTGCCCGAGATGGTGCACCTGCATCCCACCGAGACGGTGCGGGAGGCGATCGACGTGTTGCGCGAGTACGGCGTCTCCCAGGTGCCGGTCGTGCGTGCCGAGCCGCCGGTGATGAGCGCTGAGGTTGTGGGGTCGGTTGTCGAGCGCGACCTGCTTGATGCGCTGTTCTCCGGGCATGCCGCGCTTTCGGATGCTCTCGAAAAGCACATGTCGCCACCCTTGCCGATGATCGGCGGCGGCGAACCGGTGACCGCCGCGATGACTGCGCTCGAGAAGGCCGACGCCGCAGTGGTGTTGATCGACGGCAAGCCCGCCGGGGTGCTCACCCGGCAGGACCTGTTGGGTTTCCTAGCTCACTGACGGCCCGTGACGTCCTTGTCTTCCATTTCCCAGGCGTGGTCCATCGTGTGGTAGGCACTGTGGCGAATGAGGAACGGCAGGTTCCACGAGCGCATCCGCCTGCCCTCGCCGGCGTTGTACTCCCGCATCGTTGCGATGTAGGTCTCCCGGTGAGCGCGCAGGCCCTCGGGCGTGAGCGCGCCCTCCTCAGGGATGTGCAACCCGAGCCGCTTCGCGAACTCCTCGCTCTCGGTGCGGATGGTGTGGCGGATGATCCGGTCGCGATCACGCCCGCCGCCACGCGGCCCCTTTTGCATCTCCGGCGAAACTCGCGCGGCGACGCCGTCGAAGAACGCCCAGCAGGCGCGCAGCAGCTTGAGCTTGCGGTTCAGTTCGTCGTCCGGCATCGGCTCTCGTTCGAGGTCGCACGGAGCGAACGAGATGCCCCAGAAGTCGGTTGAGCCAGGGCCGACCCGCTCCTCGACAACTTTGAGCGGTCCGGCGGCGTCGAACTCCTTCGCCATGCGCGCGCCCGCGGTGACCGGCCTGTATCGCTCGCGGTATGACTCGAGTAGCTCGAGCGCCAGGTCGGCAGTCTTGGCGCCCCGGCTCCAGCCCGGCCAGTCGACGGCGAATGCTACTGCCCGCTTGCCTTTCGGGCCGTGCTCGATAACCGTGCGCACCGGCATGCGCCGGATAGTACGCGCGGCCGCCTTCGCTCGCGAGGTACCGTCGGCCCCATGGAGATTGACTGCGCCGAGTGCCGGTGCCGAGTCGACCGAGGCATCATCGCCAGCCCTTGCGCGCAACATCCCGCTTGCTGCTGCGCGAACTTGCCCGTCCGTTCCAGTTCGTCGCGGGGCTAATCGCCGTCGGTCGCCAGCCCGATGCCAACCGGGCACGAGACCCCGGTACCGCCGATGCCGCAGTACCCATTGGGCACCTTGTGCAGGTACTGCTGGTGGTAGTCCTCGGCGTAGTAGAACGGCCCGGCGTCCGACAAGGATGCGATCTCGGTCGTGATCGAGCCGTACCCGGCCTCTGACAGCCCCTTCTCGTAAGCGATCTTCGTCTCCTCAGCCGCTGCGCGCTGTTCGTCGTCCGAGACATAGATCGTCGAGCGGTACTGGGTGCCGACGTCGTTGCCCTGGCGCATGCCCTGGGTCGGGTCGTGTGCCTCCCAGAAGATCTTGAGCAGGTCGCGGTAGCTCACGATCTTGGGATCGAAGACGACCTGCACGACCTCGGCATGACCGGTCGCGCCCGAGCAGACCTCTTCGTAGGTCGGATTGGGCGTGTGGCCGCCGGCGTAGCCGGCTGCCGTCGAGTAGACGCCCGGCGTCTGCCAGAACTTGCGTTCGGCTCCCCAGAAACAGCCCATGCCGAACACCGCGACCTCGAGGCCGGCGGGGAACGGTGGCTCGAGGGGTGTGCCGAGCACGGCGTGCTGTGAGCCGATGTGGAACGGGCGCTGAGCGCGACCGGGCAGGGCCTGCTCACGCGTCGGAATGGCCAAGGGGCGGCTGAAGAGTGCCATGTGTTTGACGTTACCTCCGGCTACGGCAACAGCGGATTGTCGCTGGTGGGCCGTTCGCGCTTACCCGTCGCAGCGGCTCCGAGCACCGCTGCGTTGGGGAAGTTCATCGGCCCTTCCGCGGTGTCCAACGTCGTGAACATGAGCGTGATTCCGGTTACCTCGCCGTCGTATTGCCCGCCCATGCCGCCCGACCGGAACGTGATGTAGTCGCCGACGACGAACGGGCGCGAGATCAGCAGGACGATGCCGGCGAACGCGTTGCCCAGCGACTGCTGTGCCGCCAGGCCGATCACGACGCTGCCGATCGCCCCAGACAGCAGCACGCTCTCGACTCGAACCGCAAGCAGGCCGAGCAACACGACCAGCACCAGCAGGTAACCGACGATCTGGATGACCACCCGCAACGAGTTCGCCGCCGCCGGGCTACCCCGCAGCCGGGCGATTCGCGCGATCTCGTTCGCAATGAGCCGGATCGTCGTGATCCCGGCGAGGAAGCAGACCACGATCGCGATCCAGCTGCCGAACCGGTGGGAGCCATACGCCTCAAGCGTCTTGGTTCCGTTGTTGGTGACCGAGTGCGTGGCGTGGATGCCGCCGAGAGCCGCGGTAGCGGCCGCCGCGCCTATGAAGATCACCGTGCCGGCGATCGCCCGGCGGAACTTCGGCCGCACGATGAGCTCTTTGGCTTCGGAGATCGCGACGGCTGCTGGCCGCAGCGATGTCACGGCCTCGACCGGCTTACGGTGCCACGCCACGTCGGAGTCCTCTCTGTCGTGTGCAAATTAGCGGTTCGGGGGTCCGCATCCGCGCAGGCGGCCGGAGCCGGGCGGGATAGCCTCGGGGCATGGCCGACAACCAAGCGTTCGAGACGCTCGCGATTCACGCCGGGCAGGCATCCGATCCGCGCACGGGCGCGGTCGTACCCCCGATTTACCAGGTCTCCACCTTCCACCAGGACGCCGTGGGCAACCCTCGCGACGGGTGGGAATACAGCAGGTCCGGCAATCCGACGCGGGCTGCGCTCGAGGAGTGCCTGGCCGCGCTCGAAGCCGGTACCCGCGGCCTTGCGTTCGCGAGCGGCCTCGCGGCGGAGGATTGCGTCGTCCGCACTGTTTGTGCGCCTGGCGACCACATCGTGTTTCCGAACGACGCGTACGGCGGCACCTATCGCCTGATTGCGCACGTGTTCGATCGGTGGGGCGTAGAGCACACTGCAGTAGGGCTGGACGACGTCGACGCGGTGCGCGCCGCAGTGCGGCCGAATACCAAGCTGGTGTGGTGTGAGACGCCCAGCAACCCGCTGCTCGGTATCGCCGACATCGCGGCGCTGGCGGGCATTGCGCACGACGCGGGCGCCACGTTCGTCGTCGACAACACGTTCGCCTCGCCCTACCTGCAACAGCCGCTGACGCTCGGCGCCGATGTCGTCGTCCATTCGACGACGAAGTACCTCGGTGGTCACTCCGACGTCGTCGGTGGTGCGCTCGTGACTTCGGACGCCGAGTTGGGCGAGCGGCTGGCTTTCCACCAGAACTCGATCGGTGCGGTTGCCGGCCCGTTCGACGCATGGCTGGTGCTGCGCGGGGCC
>Ga0157370_10004804_pt1 | contig 15363 bp, 16 predicted proteins | sample C35metaG_FD_113463 | JGI IMG/M metagenome (GOLD analysis project Ga0157370, IMG submission 113463) | Corn rhizosphere microbial communities from Kellogg Biological Station, Michigan, USA - C3-5 metaG | ecosystem: Host-associated > Plants > Roots > Rhizosphere > Soil | place: USA: Michigan...
AGCGGCAGCAGGCCGAGCAGCAGCGGCAGCAGCAAAGCCAGCAGGCCGAGCAGCGCCGCCAGCAGGAGCAGCAGCGCCAGCAGGCCGAGCAGCAGCGGCAGCAGCAGCAAAGCCAGCAGGCCGAGCAGCGCCGCCAGCAGCAGGAGCAGCAACGGCAGCAGCAGGAGCAGCAGCGGCAGCAGCAGCAAAATCAACAGGCCGAGCAGCGCCGCCAGCAGCAGGAGCAGCAACGGCAGCAGGCCGAGCAACAGAAGCGCGAAGCCCGACCGCCTGAGCCTCCGCGTGCAGCGCCGCCGGCGCCGCCACGGGAGGCCCCGAAGGCTGAGCCGAAGCGGGACGAAGGCAAGGACAAGGATCAGAAGGACAAAAAGGGCTCCGAAGGCTGATCCGCGCCGATCGGAACGACGTGCGGCCGCACCTTGGATGGTGCGGCCGTTTTCTTATCGGCGCGCCCGGCTTTTGGTCTTGGGGGCAGGGGGTCCGGCAAGCGACGCCCTGGAGCGGACGGCCAAACGGCACGGTTAATGCTGCAACGGTGTCGTGGCCGGCATCGCGCGCGCATCCGCAGGCAATCGCAGAAATATTTACAAGCACTTGTAAATAGTTGTGCCTGTGCAGTCGCTTCGGCGCGGCGCGCGAATCGGCCGGGCAATCCGGCGGCGGCTTTTCGCCGTCACTCGACCGCAGGAGATCACATGACACCGATCATCGCCGGGAGATTCGAGCAGGAAGCGGAGGCCGACCGTGCGGCCGAGGCGCTGCGACAACAAGGTTTCGCCGCGGAAGATGTGACTGTCTTCTACCTCAACCCGCCCGGGCAGCACGCGACCTTCGCAGTAGGCGGCGATCGCGACAAGTCGCACGGCGCGACGCATGCGCACAGCGGGGCGCTCAAAGGCGCGGCGATCGGGGGCGTTGTCGGACTCGGCGTCGGCGTTGCAGCGGCGCCGCTGGTGGGACCGGCCGCCGCCGTTGCGGGCGCTGGTGCAGGCGCCTACGTCGGATCGCTCGCCGGTGCGCTCAACGACATGGGCGAAGGCGATTCGGCGGCCAAGGAGGCAGGCGAGCCGCTGCCCGAAACGCCGGCCGATGGGGTGCCTCTCGAGCGTCCGGCGGGTTTCATCGTCGCCGCGCGCGCACCCGAATATGCGCGAAGAGTTGTCGCCGCGAATGTGCTGGAATCGATGGGCGCGAAGGACGTCGAGCGTGCCGACGGCACTTGGCAAATGGGGAAATGGGTCGATTTTGACCCGCTGCAGTCACCGAAACTGGTCGATCCGCCGGCGTCGGGCCGCGGAGCGGCGCAGCGCTAGCGAACTACCGCAGACCGCACAAGGAGAAACCAATGAACATTACGCTGACGTGGGGACCGCTGATTTCGCTGATCGCAGGCATCCTGATCCTGCTGGTTCCGCGGTTGCTCAACTACATCGTTGCGATTTACCTGATCATCTTTGGCTTAATAGGGCTGTTCGGACTCGGCAACATGCACCTGCGATGACGGTGGCGCACTAAGTCGCGCTAGACGACTTTCACATTGATGCTCGACAGGCCATCGATGTGGGCTTCCATCACGTCGCCCTTCACGACCGGGCCGACATTCTCCGGCGTGCCCGAATAGATAATGTCGCCGGCCGCAAGCTCGAACGCCTCGGAGAGCTTGCTTATCTGCTCCGCGACCGACCAGATCATCTGCGAAAGATCGGCGTTCTGCTTGGTCTGGCCGTTGACTTTCAGCCAGATCGCTCCCTTGGTGAAATGTCCGACGGCCGCAACCGGCTGCAGCGGTCCGAGCGGCGCCGAATGATCGAAGCTCTTGCCGATTTCCCAGGGTTTCTTTTCTTCGCCCGCCGCCCGTTGCAGATCGCGCCGCGTCATGTCCAGGCCGACCGTATAGCCGAAAACGTGACCGAGCGCCTGATCGATCGGGATGTTGCGCCCGCCGCTCTTGAGCGCCGCGACCAGCTCGACCTCGTAGTGATAGTTCTTGGTCAGCGGAGGGTAGGGGTGGTCGGCGACCGTGCCTGGCGGCACGTTCTGTACGGCGTCGGTGGGTTTCTGAAAAAAGAACGGCGGCTCGCGTGTCGGATCGGAACCCATCTCACGCGCATGCGCCGCGTAATTGCGTCCGATGCAATAGATGCGGCGCACCGGAAAAAGCTCGCTGCTGCCCGCGATCGGAATGAAGGTCGGCGCGACGGTGAACGGCGTGCGCGCCTGTGCCGCCGCGGCTCCGGACATCGCATAGCCGGCGCCGCCGGCGGCAAGCGCGCTCGCGCGGAGCAGGATTTCCCGGCGCTGCTTCGACGTCATGGCCGCCTCTAGCGCCCTTTCGGGCTCGCCTTGGTGCGAGGCATGACCCGCGGCACCGACGGGGCCTGCGGGCGCTTGACTTGCGGAATCTGGATCGGCTGCCCGGTCTTGGCGTCGCGTCCGCGAAAACTGCCACTGCCCTTGCCTTTGCTCATCGGTCGATCTCGCTTCGGTGGGAGGACTCGATCATCATGCTACTGCGCATCGGCGGCCGCAAGCCTTGCCGCCGCGGCTCGCTCACGCTTCGGCCGTCAGCAACGACACCCCGAGACGGGCGCGGCGCGACAGCCACGGACTCGGCCGGTAGCGCGGGTCGCCGTAGGCGCGCGCGAGCTCCTGCAGGATCGTGAGCACGCGAGCCGGGCCGAGCGCATCGCCCCACGCCAGCGGTCCCATCGGATAGGCGAGGCCGATGCTGACGGCCCGGTCGATGTCGACCGGCGCTGCGATCCGCTGTTGCGCGATATCGCAGGCGATGTTGACGATGTGCGCCAGCACGCGCTGCACGATAAAGCCGGGGCTGTCGTGAATGGTCGCTACGCTGCCGCCGTCGGCGGCGAACAGCGCGTGGACGGCATCGCGCACGCGGGACGAGGTGATCGGCGTCGTCATCAGCGTGCGGTGCCTGGCGAGGTCCGGGAGGACGTCGAGCGCGACGGTCCGCGCCGGGTCGAGGCCTTCGTCCAGTGCAGCCGTCGTCGCGTCGCAGCCGCAGGGGAGGACCAGGCAGGCGGTGTCGGCGGCCGGGTGCGGGCTGGAATCGACCTCGGCGCCGAGCTGCGCGACCAGCGCGATGACGCGTTGCCTCGCGGCGGCGTCGCGCGCGCTCACCCAGATCCGGCGCGCTGCCGAGGCGCCGGCTGGCGGTGGCGCGGTAACGGGCGCCGCAGCAGGCGCCGCGCCGCTGCCGTAATCGTAGAAGCCGCGGCCGCTCTTGCGCCCCAGCACGCCGGCGGCCAGCCGTTGCGCACCCAGCGGCGAAGGCCGGAAGCGCGGTTCCTCGTAGTACTGGTGATAGATCGATTCCATCACCGGCTGCGATACGTCCAGCCCGGTCAGGTCGAACAGCGCGAACGGTCCCATGCGGAAGCCGGCGCCATCGGTCAGCACGCGGTCTATGGTGGCGACATCGGCGATGCCTTCGCCGAGAATGCGCAGCGCTTCGGTTCCGTAGCCGCGGCCGGCGTGATTGACGATGAATCCCGGTGTGTCGCGGGCGCGAACCGGCGTATGCCCGAGCGCCGCGCCGAACGCCAGCAGGCGCTCGACGACCTCCGGCGCCGTCAGGAGTCCGCCGATGACCTCGACCAGCTTCATCACCGGCACCGGGCTGAAAAAGTGAAGGCCGGCGACCCGTTCCGGATTCGCGCACGCGGCGGCGATGGCGGTGACCGACAGGGACGAGGTGTTGGTCGCGAGGATGCATTGCTTGCCGACGATCGCCTCGAGCGCGGCAAACAGCGCCTGCTTGGCATCGAGGCGCTCGACGATCGCTTCGATCACCAGGTCGGCGTGCGAGAGCTCGCTGAGCTTATCGACGAGCGCAATCCGCGCGGTGGCGCGCACGGCGTCGTCCTCGGTGAGCTTGCGCTTGGCGGCGAGTCCGGCCAGCGTCGCGCCGATCGCGCGCTTGCCTTCCGCCGCGGCCCCGGGCTTGACATCGAACAGCGCGACATCGCATCCCGCCTGCGCCGCGATCTGTGCGATGCCGCGGCCCATCAGGCCGGCTCCGACGACGGCTATCGTGCGCGGGGCTTCGGACATCGCTTATCGTCGTGCGCGGATCGGCATGCGGCGGCCATTATCCAATGAACGGCGCGGCGAGGCGAACGATCCTCGCAACGTCGATTCCCGGGATCGGGCCGATGACTTGCCATGCAGTAAAATCCGGGTCGACCGGCTTGCCGGCTCGACCCACGCACCGCGAGGCGAAACGTTTGCAATCCGGCAGCACCGACATTCCCGCCCTCGTTCTGACCGCGACCGTATGGGTCTACTGGTTCGCCGTAGGGGCGATGGTCGTCCGCGCACGGCGGAAGACCCGGCAGCTCGCGGGTCTCGTTCCGGAACAGCCGCTGGAGCGCAGGATGTGGCTGGTGCTGGTGCCGGCGATCATTTTGTGGATCGTGCTGCCCTGGCTGGCGCTGACCCGCACGGAGCCGCCGCTGTTGGCGCTGCCTGCGTTCGCCCGCGGCGTTCCCGCCTACGCCGCGCTCCGCTGGGCGGCGGCGCTGTGTGGGGTGATGTGCCTCGCGCTTACCGTCAAGTGCTGGCGGCGGATGGGCAGCGACTGGCGGATGGCGGTGAGCGAAACGCAAAAGAGCGCGCTGATCACCGACGGCATGTTCGCCCGCGTCCGGCATCCGATCTACGCCCTGCAGATGCTGTTGATGCTGTGCTCGGTGCTGATCGTGCCGACGGTACCGATGCTCGTCGTCGCGCTCGCGCACCTGGCGCTGATGAACCTGAAGGCGCGAAACGAAGAGCGTCATCTGCGCAAGCTGCACGGGGCGCGCTATGAGGCTTATCTCAAGCGGACCGGCCGCTTTTTTCCGCGGCTGCTCGCGGGTAGCTAGCGCCTGCGCCGGAGGCCCTCCGATCGACAGACGCCGAATTCCTCTGCCGGGCACGACGCGCAGGTACCGCGCCTCGAGCCGGCACGGGGCAGCAGGGCGGCTCCGTGCGGGGACGGCGCTGGCGTTGCTGGCCGTTTTGCTGTCGATGGCGCAGACGGGGTCCGCCGCCGCGACCGACATCTCGGCCGACGGCGTCGCGCCCGGCCGCCCGCCGTTGCTCGATCGCGCGATCGAGGATCGCATCCTGGCGCTCGATCCGCTGCACATCAGTGCCGCCGAAGTTCGCGATGTGCTCAAACGCGCGCCGGCGCCGCGCATCATCGGCATTCAAGGCAGCTTTCCGCTGATCACGATGGAACCGTTCGCCCAATTCCTGATTGCGATGGGATATCCGGAAGAGCGGCTGCGCGATCCGCGCGACGGCAGCATGTCGCGCAACAGTTTCAGCGACAGCGAGCAGCTCGCCGGAGAGATGGCCTGGTACTACGAATCCGACGGCATGATGCCGATGCTGATCGGCCACAGCCAGGGCGGCATGCTCGCGATCAAGGTGCTCTACGAGTTCAACGGATCGTTCCATCATGCGATCCCGGTGTGGAATCCGCTGACCGGACAGCCCGAGCCTCGCACCACCATCGTCGATCCGCTGACGGGTGTCGAACGTCCGGTAGTCGGGCTCAAGGTTCCCTATGTCGCGGCGCTCGCCACCGGCAAGCTGCCGCGTTTTCTGCTCGGACAATGGACGATGATGGGAAAGCTTCGCGCCATCCCCGACACCGTCGAAGAATTCACCGGCTTCTCGATCGAGTGGGACATGATCGCTGGCACGCCGCCGGGCAGCGAGGAATATCACGCCGACGGGAGCGCGCAGGTGCGCAATATCGAACTGCCGGCAACGACCAGCCACATTCGCATGCCGCGCACACGCTACCTGACTCGCAACCCGGCGACGCGGGCCTGGATCGACAATTACGACCCATCGGTGCCGCTGCCGCCGTTGCCCGAGGGGCCGGACGTCGACAGCGCCAACATCGTGCACGCGGCGGACATCTGGTACAGCGTCAAAAAGCATTGGTGCATCGAAGCGCAGCAGCTGATCCGGGCGCGCCGCGCTGCCGCCAAGCAAGGCGGCGCCCAGTGAAAGGCCGGCTCAACCTGTTCCAGTCGGCGATGGTGCGCTGGCGCGAAATGCATCCCTACAACGCGGTGCACGTGGTTACGCTGCCGCAACCGCTCGACCCGGACCGGCTCGAGGCGTGCATCCGCCGCAGGCTCGAGTCCCTCGGTCTCACCGGCCTCACGCTCGACGGCCGCCGCTTGCGTTACGAGTGGACGGGGGGCGCGGCGCAGACGCCGCTGACAGTGTTTGACGGGGGCGCCGATCCGCGGGCGCGCGTGCAGGCCGAAATGGAGCGGCAGCTCAATCTGCCGTTTCCCGCCGGCGGCGGCATCGAACCGTTTCGCTTCTTCGCCGTCGACGACGCGCCGGCGTTCCATTTCGGTCTCGCCTACGACCACTTCGTCGCCGGCGGTGATTCGATCGCCCGCCTGCTGCGGCTGCTGGTCGAAGACTACTATCGCATTGCTGCTGCCGGCGCGCCGCCGCCGCACGTCGATCTTTACCCGCCCGGGTATCGCCGCCTCTTTGCCCGCCAGGCCATTCCGCTGGCGCGGGGCCTGTCCAGCTGGCGCCAGCTGATCGCCAGCTGCCGTCGCTCCGCCCGCCCGCCGTATCCGAAGGACGGCGATGGATACAACGGCGTCGTCTTTGCCCGCCTCGCTCCCGCGGAGTCGGCGACGCTGGCCGCGACGGCGCGCGCGTGGGGGACCACGCAGAACGATATCTTCCTCGCGATCATGCTCAAGGCCTTGTCCCCGCAGGTGGCCGAGCGTCGCCAGGCCAGGCGCCGGCGCGACCTCGCCGTGGGGTCGATCGTCAACGTGCGGCGCGATTTCGGCGCCAGGGGCGCCGAAGGCTTCGCGCCGCTGCTCGGGTCGTTTCGCGTCGCGCATCCGGTGCCGGACGACATGCCGCTGTCCGACCTTGCCCGGTTCGTGTGCGGCGAGACCAGCGGCGTCAAACGCCGCAAGCTCTATCTGCAGACGCTGCTGGCGATCGCGGTGTCGGGACTGCAATGGCGCTTTCTTTCCAGCGAGGAGCGGCAGCGTTTCCACGCCAAGAACTATGCGGTGTGGGCGGGAGTAACGCCGCTGCAGCTCAACGCCCTGTGGCCGGAGGCGAAATCCTATCCGTTTCGGGTAGGCTATGTCCGTGCCGTATCGACCGGCCCGCTTTCGCCGCTCGTCCTCGCGTTGACGACGCTGGGCGATGTCGTCGAGGTCGCCTTGTCATTCAGGCGATCGGCCATCGATCGCCGGCGCGCCGAGAGCCTGCTTACCGATATCGTCCATAGCATCAGGAGCATCGCACCGTGATCGCACCCTCCCGAGCCGCCGGATTCTTGATCGCAGTCGTACTGGCGCTGACTGTATCCGGATGCGCAACGATCCCGATCGAACCTCCGACCGAAGATATGCGCGCCGTCACGGCGGGCAGCGTGCTGCGCTCGCTCAAGGTCGAGCCCGCCGTGGAAGCGCGAATCCTGGCGCTGGATCCCGACCACATCAGCGACGACGACGTGCGCAACGCGCTCGCCAAGGGGCCGACGCCGCGCATTTTCGGCGTGCACGGCGGCGTGTATGGCGTGTATCTGCTGATGGAATCGTTCGGCCGATTCCTGGTCGGCATGGGCTATCCGGAGTCGATGATTCGCGATCCCGGCGACGGGACCTACTCGCGCAGCCCGTACGAAGACAGCGCGCAGCAGGCGGGAGAAATCGCCTGGTATTACGAGCACGAAGGCGTGCGGCCGATGCTGGTCGGCCACAGCCAGGGCGGCATCCAGGTCGTCAAGATCCTGCACGAGCTCGCCGGGAGCTTCGGCCCGGAACGACACGTGTTCAATCCGCTGACCAGGCAGTTCGAGGACCGCACGACGATCATCGATCCGCTGACCGGTCGCCAACGACCCGTCGTCGGGGTCTCGGTCGCGAGCGCGTCGGTCGTCGGCACCGGGGGCTGGTCGCTGGCGCTGCCGGTGCACTGGAAGGTGGTGCCGATGATCCGGTCGATTCCCGATACGGTCGACGAGTTCACCGGCTACCGGATCGGGCTGGACCTTTTCGCGTGGGATGCGCCGGGCCTGGAAAACGTGAAGACGTTCCACCCCGTGGGCAAGGCGATCGTGCGCAATATCACGCTGCCCGCCGAATATTCGCACGTCTTCGTGCCCGACACGGAGCAGCTCGCCTTGTCCGCGCCGATGCGCGCATGGATCAATGCATTCGATCCGGACAATATCGCCCGCTTGCCGCCGCTGCCGGACGGGAACGCGAACAATGTCATGTGGGCTGCCGACATCTGGCACAGCATCAAGAAGCACTGGTGCCTGGAGGCGCAGCGTTTGCTGCGCGCGCCGCGCCCGCCACCCGGTTGATAGCGGCGATCGCGCGATGAGACGGTGCGGGCTTGGTGCGGCGATTCGCGGCTTGAGCGGGCTGGAGACCCGTTCGTCCCGTCGCCGCGGTTGCCCGGCAGAGCGAAGCAGGCGATAATTATCGATTGTCCGGGCACGGCGCGCGGTGGCATGTCCGCCCACCTTAAGCCTTAGCCGCCTGGTGCCGGAATCCACGACGACCGACTACGCCCGATGTCAGGCCCCCTTGCCGGAAAGGTTGCGCTCGTGACGGGCGCCTCGCGCGGTATCGGCCGCGCGATCGCGACCAAGCTCGCCGCCGGCGGCTGCGATCTTGCCGTCAATTACTACAACAGTCACGACGAGGCCGAAGCGCTCTGCTCGGCGCTACGCGCGAGCGGCCGGCGGGCACACGCGTTCCAGGCCAGCGTCGGCCTGCCCGACAGCGTCGACGAGATGTTCGCCGCGATCGCCAAGCATTACGACCGTATCGACATCGTCGTCAGCAACGCCGCCAGCGGCGTGCTCAAGCCGGCGATGGCGATGTCGCTCAAACACTGGCGCTGGTGCCTGGAAACCAACGCGTTCGCGCTGGCCTTGCTCGCGCAGCACGCGGTGCCGCAGATGCGTGAAGGCGGGCGCATCATCGCGATGTCGAGCCTGGGCGCGTCGCGCGCGATGCCCGATTACGGCTTCATCGGCGCCTCCAAAGCCGCGCTGGAGTCGCTGGTGCGCACGCTGGCGCAGGAACTGGGACCGCGGAACATCCGCGTCAATGCCGTCAGCGCCGGCGTCGTCGACACCGACGCGCTGCTGCACTTTCCGAATCGCGAGGAGCTGCTGGCCGATTTCGCGCGACGCACACCCGCCGGGCCGGCGCTGACGGCGGACGACGTGGCCGGGGCCGTCTATCTGCTGTGCCTGCCGGAGGCGGCGATGATCACCGGACATACGCTGGTCGTCGACGGCGGATTCTGCATCTCGGGGTGAGCCGGCGATGATGGATTCCGGGCTCAGCGGCAAGGTCGCGATCGTCACCGGCGGCAGCCGCGGCATCGGCCGCGCGATCGTCGAGCTGCTCGCCGGCGAAGGTGCCGCCGTCACGTTCTTCTATCGCGACAACGCACAAGCCGCCGCGGGCGTCGTGGCGGCCGGCGCGGAGGGGGGCAGGGCGATCGGCGCCGAGCAGGTCGACGTCTGCGACGCCAAGGCCTGCGCCGACGCCGTCGAGCGGGTCGCGGCGCGCACCGACCGGATCGACATCCTGGTCAACAACGCCGGGGTCATCCGCGACAACCAGCTGGCGGCGCTCGCTGACGACGACATCCGCGCCGTCCTCGACACCAACATCGGCGGCGTGTTCAATATGACTCGTGCGGTGATTCCGCACATGATCGTGCAGCGGTCCGGCAAGATCATCAATCTTTCGTCGGTCAGCGCCGACAAGGGTGGGCGCGGCCAGACCAACTATGCGGCGAGCAAGGGAGCGATCAACGCCTTCACCCGCTCGTTGGCGGTCGAGCTCGCGCCGCGGAAGATCACGGTCAATGCGGTCGCGCCCGGCGTGATCGAAACCGAAATGTCTCAGGATGTGCGCGATCTCGCCGGCGAGCAGGTGAAGTCGCGCATCCTGCTCAGGCGTTACGGCAAGCCCGAGGAAGTCGCGTATGCGGTCTGGTTTCTGGCCTCGCGCTACGCCGATTACGTGACAGGACAGGTCGTCGCCGTCGACGGCGGCTTCAAAATGGAGTGAACAGCATGGCGCAAAACGAGATAAGCAAGGAAGAAATCCTGGCGGTGTACCCGAAGGTCGCCGAGACGATGGCCGATGCGCTCGGCTGCGACGTCGAAGAGGTCAAGCTCGACGTGTCGCTGATCGAGGGCCTCGACGCCGAGTCGATCGACTTTCTCGACATGGTGTTCCGCCTCGAGCGCGCGTTCAAGATCAAGATTCCGCGCGGCAAGATCGTCGAGAACGCGCGCGGCGACCTGCCGGAAGCCGAATTCGAGCAGAAGGGCATCGTCACCGAAAAGGGACTGGCGCAGCTCAAGTCCTACCTGTCCGAAATTCCCGCCGAGCGCTTCAAGACGCCGATGAAGGTCGCCGATATTCCGCGCCTGTTCACGCCGGAGACGTTCTGCAAGCTGGTGATCAGCGCGCAGCGCGAGGCGAAGGCGGCCGCCTGACCAGCACGCGACGCGCTGCATGAGCGATCATTTCGCCGCGTTCTCCTTCGTCGACCGGATCGCCGACTTCGCTCCCGGCGCACATGCGCGCGGCTGGTATGCCGTGCCGCGCGACATCGCCGAATTCCCGGCGTGCCTGGTCGCCGAGGCCGTCGGGCAGCTTGCCGCCTGGGTCGCGATGGACAAGCTCGGCTATCGCGGTCGGCCGGTCGCCGCGCTGGCGACCGAGACGGTGTTCGAGGGCAGCGTCGCGCCCGGCGATCTGTTGGAGCTTGACGTCGACATCGACGATTGCGACGACGAAGTCATCGCCTATGGCGGATGGGCGAAGGTCAACGGCCGGCGGGTGATCGAGTTGAGGCACTGTCTGGGTCCGATGGTGCCGGTCGAAGAGCTCGATTCGCCGCAAGCATTGCGCGAGCGCTTCGCGTTGCTGCGCGGCCGCGGCGCGACCGCCGGGGTCTTTCGCGGGGTGGCGCCGGTGCCGCTTGTCGTCGACGCGCGCGTGCCGGGCAAGTCGCTGCACGCAAGCTTGATGGTGCCCGAGCGCGCGGCCTTCTTCGGCGATCATTTCCCGCGCCGTCCGGTGTTTCCGGCGACGCTGCTGCTCGACCTGCAGATGCGGCTTGCCATCGAGCTCGCCGGCTCGATCGGCGATCGGCCCGGCGGCGCGGCGCTGACGCCATCGCGCATGACCAACGTCAAGATGCGCAGCTTCATCACACCGGGGCAGCAAGTCGGACTGAACGTCGAGATGCTGCCGGGGACGGATGAACACTCGGCCGCAAGGGTCGCATTGAGCGCGCACGTCGGCGATCGAGCGGTCGCGACGGCGCGCGTCGAGCTGGCCGACAAGGTGCTGGCATGACGCGCCGGCGCAGGGTCGCGATTACCGGCCTGGGACTGGTCACGCCGGTCGGCAACGACGTGGCCACGACGTGGTCTGCGCTGCTCGAGGGCCGAAGCGGCGTCGCGCCGATCAGCATTTTCGACGCCAGCGGCTTTTCGACGCGGATCGCCGCCGAGGTCAAGGATTTCGACCCGGCTGCGCTCGGCGCCGACCGGAAGCTCCTCAAGTTCGCCAATCGCTCGCATCGCTTCGCCCTCGGCGCGGCCGAGCAGGCGATGCGCGACGCGGGCATCGCACCGACGGCGGCGACCGCGACGCGCTGGGGCTGCTCGGTCGGGACCGGCATGATGGGCGTCGCGTACGAGGATCTCTCCGCCGTGCAGCGCCATTCGGCGGCGGACGGCGAGCTGCATGCCGACCAGCTGGTCGACGATCCGACCGCGAGCGACCCGATCGTTTTCTGCCGCAGCCAGTCGACGGCGGGACTCGCGTTGCTGACCCGGCGCTTCGGCATCCACGGTTATGCAACCTCGGTCCACACCGCCTGCGCGTCGGGCGGCCAGGCGATCGGCACCGCGCTCAAGCTGATCCGGCGAGGCAGCGTCGATTACGCGCTTGCCGGCGGATTCGATTCGATGATCAGTCCGGTCGGGCTGGCGGGATTCTGCCTGCTGTCGGCGGTATCGGCCGACAACGACGCGCCGCAACGCGCGAGCCGCCCATTCGACGCGACGCGAAACGGCTTCGTGCTCGGCGAAGGCGCGGGCTTTGTCGTGCTCGAGGAATGGGAAGCGGCGCGCCGGCGCGGCGCGCATATCTATGCCGAGCTCGCCGGAGACGGCAATTCGTTGTCGTCGTACCGCATCACCGATTCGCCGCCGGACGGAGACGGCCCGATCCAGTCGATGCGCGCAGCCCTGGCCGACGCCGGCGCCGCGCCGGACGACGTCGATTACATCAACGCCCACGGCACATCGACCTACATGAACGACAAGAGCGAGAGCGCCGCGATCCACACGGTCTTCGGGGACAAAACCGCGGACGTCGCGGTCAGCTCGACCAAGAGCTCGATGGGTCACCTGATCGCCGCGGCCGGCGCGGTCGAGGTCGTCGTCTGCGCGCTGGCGATCCGCCACGGCCGGCTGCCGGTCAACGCGAATCTGCGCGAGCGCGATCCGGACTGCGATCTGAATCTGGTCGTCGCGCCGACGCAGAGGCGGGTGCGGATGACGCTGTCCAACTCGTTCGGCTTCGGCGGCTCGAACAGCTGCGTCGCGCTGCGCCATCCGGATGAAGTGGAGCAGCTGTAGCATGCCGCGTCGCAGAATTCTGATCACCGGTACCGGCGCGGTTTGCGCGTCCGGCATGGACCCGGACGCCGTGCTGGCGGCGGCGCGCGAAGGACGTTCCGCCATCGGTCCGATCGCGCAATGGGATACGACCGGCTGGCCGGTGCGCGTCGCCGCCGAAATGCCCGACTTCAATCCGCGCGCGCTGGTCGAGGACCGCAAGCTGCACAAGCTGATCCGCCGCAGCGACATGTTCGGGCTGTATGCCGGCAGCCAGGCGATCGATGCCGCCGGATTCATGTCGGCGCGCGATGGCAACGATGCTGAAGCCGCCGCGGCGTTCAGCGATCGCAGCGGACTCTACGTCGGATCGGGCGGCGGTGCGTACATGTCGCAGTACGAATATTTTCCGCTGATGAGCGAAAGCGGTGGCTCGCTCAACGCGTTCGGCCGCGATCTCGGCAACGAGGTCAACCCGATGTGGCTGTTGCGCACGCTGCCGAACAACGTGCTCTGCCATGTCGGCATCAAGTACGGACTCAAAGGCGCCAACGCCTGTATCACCAATCACAGCGCCGGGGGCACGCTGGCGGTCATCGAAGCGGCCGAGGCGCTGCGCCAGGGCGAGGCGGACCGCGCGGTCGCCATCGGGCACGATGCGCCGATCGAGCCGCAGATGCTGCTCTACTATCACCAGTGCGGCCTGCTCGCGCCCGACGCGATCCGTCCGTTCGACCAGCGGCGCAGCGGGAGCGTGTTCGGCGAGGGCGCGGGCGCGCTCGCGCTCGAGACTGAAGACGCCGCCGCACAGCGGAGCGCCGCCGTGCTGGGCGAAGTGCTCGGCGGCGGCTATGCGGCCGAAGGCGAGGGACTGCTGGCGATTCGCGAGGACGGCGACGGCCTTTGCCGCGCGATCACGCAGGCGCTGGCCGAAGCGGAGCTCGCGCCGGCGGACATCGGGATGATCGTCGCACACGGAAACGGGACGCCGTTGTCCGACTCGTCGGAAGCGGCGGCGCTGCGCGCGGTGTTCGGCACCGGAAGCGCCGCGCCGCCGGTCACCGCATTCAAGTGGGCGACCGGGCACCTGATCGCGGCGGCCGGCATCATGGAGACGGTGATCGCGCTGGCCGCGCTGCGCGCGCGCATCGTCCCGGGGATCGCCACGCTGGCTTCGCTCGATCCGGATTGCGAGGGACTGCGCGTCTCCGCTTCGCCGCAGGTGCCGCGCGGCGACACGGCGCTGATTCTGTGCCGCGGCTTCGCCGGGACCAATGCCGCGCTGATCATTCGCGCGCTGCCGTGACCGCGGATGGCCGGCGCCGCCGACCCGTTCGAAGCGCAGCGCGGGGAGCCGACGCGCTGCGGCATCGATAGCGTCGAGATCGCGCGCATCGAGCGGCTGCTGCGCGAGACTCCGGCGGGTGACCTGACGCGTTTTTTTTCACCGCAGGAGCTCGCCGACAGCGGCGACGGGCCGGGGCGCGCCGCAAGCCTGGCAGCGCGCTTTGCCGCCAAGGAGGCCTGCGCCAAGCTCTTTCCGCGCGAGCTGGCGCTGGGCGAGATCGAGCCCGCAGATTTTTCCGTCGCGCGCGACGCTTACGGCGCGCCCCAGATCATCTGCAGCGCGCGCGCGGAGCGCCTGCTCGGCCGGCAGCGGCTGCGGGCGATCGCCGCATCGCTGACGCACGACCGGACCAGCGCGTCCGCGGTGGCGCTGGCGCTTCCCGCGCAAGCCGAGGCGCCGCTGGCCGGCCGGCTCCTGTATCGCCTGCTGCCGCTGCGCCGGCGGGTCATCCTGGAAAATCTGCGCCGCGTGTTCGGCGCCGGCGCGCCCGAAGCAGAAATCGTCCGCCTGGCCGAGGCACACTACGCGCACCTATGGCGGCTCGCCGGCGAGTTCATCCGGTTCCGCTGGCTTTCGGCACAGAAGAAGTCCGCGCTGATCCGCGTCGACAACGTCGAGGCGCTGGCGCGCGCGCTCGAGCGCGGCAAAGGCGCGCTGATCCTGACCGGCCACTTCGGCAATTTCGAGGTCGCGACGATCGCGGGCCTGCGCCATTTTCCCCATATGCGCGGCCGCTTCCATTTCGTCCGCCGCGCGATCCGGCCGCGCTGGCTCGACGCGCTGGTCAACCGGCGTTTCCGCCAAGGCGGCTTCGGCGTCCTGGGCAAGCGCGGGTCGCTCGACGCGATTCTCGAGCGCCTCGAAGCGGGCGACGTGGTCGTCTTCCCATTCGATCAGCACGCGTCGCCGCCCGACGGCATCGCGGTCGAGTTCTTCGGTGAACCGGCGGGAACTTTCAAGAGCCTCGCGATCATGGCGCTCGCGACGGGCGCGCCGGTCGTGCCGGCGTCCAGCTGGCGGGAGCCCGACGGCTCGCACGTGCTGCGCTTCGAAGAGGCGCTCCCTCTGGTCGAATGCGACAAAGTCAGCGAGGAAATCCGGCGCAACACCCGCGCCTACAACGCGATGCTGGAGATCCTGGTGCTTCGCCACCCCGAGCAGTGGTTCTGGGTGCACCGGCGCTGGAAACTCGCGCCGGCGCCAGCGCCGTAACAGCGGCGCACCGAGGCCGCCGGCGACCCAGGCGCTATAATGGCGCCCACCACGGAAGATCGACGATGATCGCGTACCTGCCCAATCTTCTGGCGCCGAAGTTTTTCATCCT
>Ga0157370_10004805_pt1 | contig 15363 bp, 13 predicted proteins | sample C35metaG_FD_113463 | JGI IMG/M metagenome (GOLD analysis project Ga0157370, IMG submission 113463) | Corn rhizosphere microbial communities from Kellogg Biological Station, Michigan, USA - C3-5 metaG | ecosystem: Host-associated > Plants > Roots > Rhizosphere > Soil | place: USA: Michigan...
TGCAATCCTGCAAACGCAGCCGCGAAGCGACATCCGGGATCCAGTGTCTCTGCACATCATCGCATTGCGGGAAAGACACTGGATTCCCGCTTTCGCGGGAATGACGACAAAAGTGGACAACCAGGCGAAGCAGGTAGCAGCTTCGCAACCGCTCAGGATGGTGGTGGAGGCGCCAGTACCTCGCGCTGCCCGTTGTGTTGCGGCGGCGTCACCACGCCTTCCTGCTCCATCTGCTCGATCAGCCGCGCGGCGCGGTTGTAGCCGATGCGAAGGTGTCGCTGCACACCCGAAATCGAGGCACGCCGGCTGGACGTCACGATCTGCACCGCCCTGTCATAAAGCGCATTGTCATCGCCGGAACTTTCTTCCTCCGGCAGCCCCGACTCGTTGATGACCTTGCCGTCGCCGAGCGTCTGCACTTCTTCCAGCACGCCCTCGATGAAATTCGGCTCGCCCTGAGTGCGCAGCCACTCCACCACCTTGTGCACATCGTCGTCGCCCACGAACGCACCGTGCACCCGTTCAGGCGTCGCGGTGCCCGGGGGCAGGTACAGCATGTCGCCGTTGCCCAGCAACGTTTCCGCGCCGGACTGGTCGAGGATGGTGCGCGAATCGATCTTCGAGGAAACCTGAAATGCGATGCGGGTCGGGATGTTGGCCTTGATCAGGCCGGTGATCACGTCCACCGACGGCCGCTGCGTCGCGAGAATCAGGTGCACGCCCGCGGCGCGCGCCTTTTGCGCCAGACGTGCGATCAATTCCTCGACCTTCTTGCCGACGATCATCATCATGTCGGCGAATTCGTCGATGATCACCACGATGAACGGCAGCGGCTGCAGCGGTTGCGCCTTGTCTTCCGGCGCTTCTGGATTGGCCTTGAACAATGGGTCGGGCAACGGCTGACCTGCGGCCTCGGCGTCCCGCACCTTCTTGTTGAAGCCCGCGAGATTGCGCACACCGACCGCCGCCATCAACTTGTAGCGGCGCTCCATTTCGGCGACGCACCAGCGCAACGCGTTGGCGGCCTCCTTCATGTCGGTCACGACCGGCGCCAGCAGATGCGGAATCCTGTCGTAGACCGAGAGTTCCAGCATTTTCGGGTCGATCATGATCATGCGCACGTCGGCCGGCTTCGCCTTGAACAGCAGCGACAGCACCATCGCGTTCAGTGCCACAGACTTGCCAGAACCCGTGGTGCCCGCCACCAGCAGATGCGGCATCTTCTGAAGATCGACCACCACCGGCCGTCCGCCGATGTCCTTGCCCAGCGCCAGCGACAGCGGCGAACGCGCGTCACCGTATTCGCGCGAACCGAAAATTTCGGACAAGTACACGATCTCGCGGTGCGCGTTGGGGATCTCCAGACCGATCACGTTCTTGCCGGGGATCACGTCCACCACGCGCACGCTGACCAGCGACAGGCCACGCGCGATGTCCTTGTCCAGCGAGGAAATCTGACTGCCGCGCACGCCGGGCGCCGGTTCCAGTTCGAAGCGCGTGATCACGGGTCCCGGATGCGCGCTGACCACGTGAGCGTCGATGCGGAAATCCTTCAACTTCATTTCGACCTGGCGCGACAACACTTCCAGGGTTTCTTCCGAATAGCCCTTGCCCGATTGCGGCTGCGGTTCTTCCAGCAGCGACAGCGGCGGCAGCTCGCCTTCCGACGCGGCGCCGGTGAATAACGGGATCTGGGTTTCGCGCTTGGCGCGCTCGCTTTTCACGATCGGCGCGGGTGCGGATTCGATGCGCACCGGTTCGCGCTTGGCGCGGCGTTCGGTGTCTTCCTTGCGTGCCGTCTCGCGTTCGATACGTGCGGCGCGTGCGGCCAGGGTCTCGGGCGCGCGCTTCAGTCTGCCACGCACCCAGGCGACACCCGTCAGCACTTGCTGTCCGGTCCAATCCATCACCCGGAACCACGACAAGCCCGTGATCCAGGTCACTGCGATCAGCGTCAGCGCAAACAACAACAGCAACGCGCCGAGTTCGCCAAAGCCTCGATGCAGGATGCTGCCCGCCCCGCAGCCGAGAAGGCCGCCGGCGGCGGTGGCGTTGTTGCACTCCGGATCCGACGCGTGCAGCCACGCCAGTCCGCAGCAGCCGACGAAAAACGCCACGAATCCGATCAGGCGAAGGCTCGGCTCCCATTTGCTCTCGCCTTCATCGCGCCGGTACCAGCCGCGCAACACCCCTACCGCCAGCACGATCAGCAATAGCGGAAATGCGTAGGCGATCACGCCGAACAGGTGGAACACCAAATCGGCGAGGTACGCGCCTATCGAACCGCCGAAGTTGTGCACCGGCTGCCCCGGCACACCCGAGTGCCACCAGCCGGGGTCCGTCGCGCTATAGCCGACAAGGCACGCGAACAGATACACCGCGAGCGGAAACAGCAGCAATGCGGCGGCCTCGCGCAAAAGCCGCCGCGTGCGCTCGCTCATTCCGATGGATTTGGTTTCAGCCTGAACTCTGGCACGCGCCACGCGTGGCAACCCCGCACAACCTGCAAACGACGGCGGAAACTATAACGCCGTTTCGGCGAGGACCAAGCCCCGGGGCATTGGTCAACGCTTCCATCTGTTACCGGCACACGATCCCGGAAATTCGACAAGGACGCCAGACGGCATCATGCGCGAATTCCAGCGCCACGCGCAAAAAACAGGAGCAGCGTCTTGCGCCCCTCTCGCGAAATGATGGGGGACCGCTCCAGCTTGTGCCGGAATGATTCCGGGTGTCAGAGCTTCATGCCCTTCAGCGCCGGATGCACCAACTCTCCGCCCTCGACGTTGATGCCACTGGCGAGAATCGCGTCCTTGTGCCAGTTCTTCTGGGCGAGGCGCGTCACGTACGGCAGGATCGCCGCCGAGATCGCCTGCGTGGAAGTCTGCGGCACCGCGCCCGGCATGTTGGTGACGCAGAAATGCGTGACGCCATCGACGACGTAGGTGGGATCCTTCCATGTGGTCGGCTTCGAAGTCTCGAAGCAGCCGCCCTGGTCGATGGAAATATCTACCAGCACGCTGCCCTTCTCCATCGATTTCACCATGGCCTTGGTGACCACGTGCGGCGCCTTGGCGCTGGGCACCAACACCGCGCCGATCACCAGATCGGCAGTGGCGACTTCCTCGGCTACCGCGGATTCATACGCATACAGCGCGGTGACGTTGTCGCCCCAGCCGCGCGCCTGCGCCAAACGCTCCGGCCGCTTGTCGAACACCACCACGTTGGTGCCGCCACGGGCTGCCAGCTTTGCCGCATTGCCGCCGGCGACACCCGCGCCCAGCACGACCACCTTGCCACGCTCGGTCGCGGCAAGGCCGCCCAGCAGCTTGCCCTTGCCGCCGCTGGGTTGATGCAGCAGCGTGGTGCCGACCTGGGTTGCCAGCTTGCCCGCCACCACCGACATCGGCGTCAGCAGAGGCAACGAACCATCCACTTCCTGCACGCTCTCGAAGGCCACGCCGGTCAGGCCGATCTTCAGCAACGCCTTGGTGAGCTTGGGATCGGGCGCGAGGTGCAGATAGCAGAACAACAGGTGGCGCTTTTCCAGAAGCTTCAGGTCGCCTTCGATCGGTTCCTTCACCTTGACGACCATTTCCGCCTTGCCGTACAGCGTGGCGGCGTCCTTGGCGATCTTCACGCCGACCTTGGTGTAACGCTCATTGGCGAAGCCACTCTTCTCGCCCGCGCCCGATTGCAGGTACACCTCGTGACCATGACGGATCAGGTCCGCGCAGGCCGCGGGAACGAGGGCGACGCGGCCCTCGAGGGTTTTGGTTTCGGAAGGAACGCCAATACGCATTGAAATCATCCTCGTGCAAAAATCGCAACCATCGCGCGCTTGAAATACCGCGACAAACTCCCCATGCTGCACGACTCGTCACGGCGGGAACCCGAAACCAGGCGCGCGACGCACCGAAGTCACGGAGGCAACAGCCGTCGGAAATCGCCGCATCGAAGGGTTCACGCGGCGGACGAGAGGAAGTTATGGGCGGACCTTGAAACAAACCAAGGATTATACATGAGCACCCCGAAGCACAGTCGCCTTCTGATCCTCGGCTCGGGTCCGGCGGGCTATACCGCGGCCGTTTATGCGGCCAGGGCGAACCTGCAACCGATGCTGATCACCGGTTTGACACAGGGCGGCCAATTGACCACCACCACCGACGTGGACAACTGGCCGGGCGATGCCAAGGGTGTGCAAGGGCCGGACCTGATGCAGCGCATGGCCGAACACGCCGAGCGCTTCAACACCGGCGTGGTGTTCGACCACATTCATACCGTGGACCTGAAGCAGCGGCCGTTCAAATTGAAGGGCGACAGCGGCGAATACAGTTGCGACGCGCTGATCATCGCCACCGGTGCGGACGCCAAGTATCTCGGCATTGCTTCGGAGAGCGCGTTCAAGGGCAAGGGTGTTTCCGCGTGTGCGACCTGCGATGGGTTCTTCTTTCGCAATCAGGACGTCGCCGTGATCGGCGGCGGCAACACCGCGGTCGAGGAAGCGTTGTATCTCGCCAACATCTGCCGCAAGGTCACGCTGGTGCATCGGCGCGACAAGCTGCGCGCGGAAAAAATCCTGCAGGACAAGCTGTTCGAAAAGGCCAACGCCGGCAAAATCGAACTGGTGTGGAACCACACCGTCGATGAAGTGCTGGGCGACGACACCGGCGTCACAGGATTGCGCCTCGTCAGCACGGCAGACGGCAGCAAGCGCGACATCACGGTCACCGGGATGTTTGTCGCGATCGGACACACGCCGAATACCGGTGTGTTCGAAGGCCAGCTCGACATGCGCAACGGCTACATCCGGATCAACAGCGGACTGGAGGGCAACGCCACCGCGACTTCGGTGCGCGGGGTGTTCGCCGCGGGCGACGTTGCCGATCACGTTTATCGACAGGCAGTGACGTCGGCCGGCTTCGGCTGCATGGCGGCGTTGGACGCCGAGAAGTTTCTGGACTCGATCGGACTTGCGGGCTAGCTCTGCGTCAGCTTTCCAGCGCGTACAACTCCCATTTGCCGGCGACGCCGTCCAATGCGTGGGCGCCGATGCTGCGCAGTTCCAGACCCGAACCCGCGACCAGTTCCCGCACCGCAGCCGTGGCCAGGATTTCTCCCGCCTGGGTCGCCTGCAGGACGCCGGCACCAACCTCCACCGCGGTGCCGGCGAGCGTATCGCCAACGCGCTGGCATTCGCCGATGTGGAGACCTACCCGTATTTCGAGGCGAAGTTGATCGCGCGCGGCCTGGCGTACCGATGACGCGAATCGCAACGCGCGCGCGGGGCCATCGAAGCTGACCAGGAAACCCGTCCCGTCATTATCGGTTTCGAGGCCCTGGAAGCGCGACAGTTCCGCACGCACGATCGCGCGAAAAGAATCCTGCGTTTCGTGCCAGCGCCGGCCGCCGAGGTTCGCGGCGGCCTGTTGCGAGCTGGCGACGCGCATCCGCAATACCGTAGCCAACGCGCGTTCGCCGCCTTCCGCGGGGCGCACGTTGGCCAGGAAGGATTCGATCAATTCCAACGGCCGCTCGTCTCCGGGCAGCAGCACATCCATGTCACCGCCCGGCAGGAGTTCCAGGCGGGAGCCGGCGATGTGCTCGGCAAGATAGAACGCGTGCGCCTGGGGTATCACCGCGAAATCGCGTCGATGCAGGATCAGGGTGGGCGCACGGATGGAAGGCAGCACCGCGCGCGCATCGAAATTGATGATGTAGCGGAATTCGGCGCCCGCGCGGCGCGGCGAATACGCTACGCGTTGCATCCGCGTCACCCAGCGCACGTATTCGGGATCGCCCGCCAGCGTAGGCCGCGTCGTGGCCACCATCTGCTCGGTCCCCCAGGTTTGATCCCAGGCCTGCGACAACCGTTCGGAACGCTCGTGGTTTTCGCCGCACGGGTAGCCTGGCGCGACGCGGAAACGCGCGCTGGTATTGCAGAGCAGCAGCGCGCGCACGCGCCGCGGATGACTGCTGGCGAACAGCAAGGCAGCCGCCGCGGCATCGCGCTCGGCCAGCAACGTGGCGCTGGTGATACCGACGTGGTCGAGCACCGCCAGCATGTCTTCGATCCAGTCTTCCCACGTCGGTGGAAGATCGGCCGGCAGCGGATCGGAAATGCCGCTGCCGCGGCGGTCGAACACGATCACGCGGCTGAAGCCGGCCAATCGTTGCAGCAGCGCGGCGTTGGCCGGATAGTCCCACAGCGTTTCGATGCTGCGGCTCATCGGGTTGACGAGCAGCAAATCCGCCGGTCCCTCGCCCATCACCCGATACGCGATGTCGCCCCGTGGCGTCCTTGCATATTGGATGGGTGGAGCTTGCACGCTCATCCTGTTCGGATCACGCCGGCAGCACGGGGGCACCAATTGTACGCGCACCGTAACCCCGGGAACGGATCCGGGACGTTCGGCTGGCCTCGAAGGGGGCGCTGCCTCCAGGCCGGCCTACAATGCAAACATGTTGGCGCTGCGCACGCATGAATCCATCGACGACATCGACGCTGGTGCATGGAATGCACTGACGGCGGACGACAATCCGTTCGTCAGCCACGCGTTCCTCGCGGGGCTGGAACGCACCGGCTGCATCCGTGCGGCGTTCGGCTGGCGCGCGCAGCACCTGACGTTGCACGACGGCGAGGCATTGGTCGGTGCAGCGCCTTTGTACGTCAAGGGGAATTCGCACGGCGAATACGTGTTCGACTGGGCGTGGGCCGATGCCTGGGAACGTGCGGGCGGCGACTACTACCCGAAGTTCCTGTGCGCGGTGCCCTACTCGCCCGTGACCGGACCGCGGCTGCTGACCGGCAAGGGACCGGACGCCGGCAGGCATCGGGCCACGCTCGCGGCGGCCTTGCGCGAGTTGACCGACCAAGCCGGGCTGTCGTCGGTGCACGTGGATTTCCTTCGCGAAGACGAAGCCGGCGCATTCGACGATACCTGGCTGGCGCGCTCGGATTGGCAGTTCCAATGGCGCAACACGGATGGCTGGCGCGGCTTCCAGGATTTCCTCGATGCCCTCACCCACAAGCGTCGCAACGCGATCCGGCGCGAGCGCACGCAAGTCGTGGAAGCCGATGTCGAGTGCGAATTCCGCAGCGGCGGTTCCCTGGACGATGCGGAATGGCGCCGCATGCACCATCTCTATACCCACACCTTCGACGAGAAAGGCAACACGCCGACGCTCACGCTGGATTTCTTTCGCCATCTTGGTGCGGCATTCCCCGCCCGCTCGCATGTTGCCTTCGCGCGCCGGGAAAACGAAGTCATCGCGGGTGCGTTGTTCCTGTCCAGCGATGACACCTTGTACGGTCGCTACTGGGGTGCGCGCGAACAGGTTCCAGGCCTGCACTTCGAGCTGTGCTATTACCAGGGCATTGAACATTGCCTCCGCCACGGCCTGCAGCGATTCGAGCCGGGCGCGCAAGGCCTGCACAAACTTGCACGAGGATTCCTGCCCACGCGCACCCATTCTCGCCACTACATCGCGGATGCGGGATTCCGCGCCGCGATCCGCACGTCGCTGCAACGCGAAGCCGCCTTGCTGGACGCGCGTGGCGTCGAGTTGCTCGCGCATTCGCCGTTCGCCCAACGCGACGCTTCGCCGCAATGAAGATCCAGCGACTCGACGCGCTTTCGCCGGGCACATTCCCCGATCCAGAACATGCACTCACAGATCCCAACGGGCTGCTGGCATTCGGCGGCGACCTGTCCCCGCAACGCCTGATCGCCGCATACGCGCATGGCATCTTTCCCTGGTACTCGGAAGGCGATCCGTTGTTGTGGTGGTCGCCCGATCCGCGCTGCGTGTTCGCTACCGACGGCGTACACGTCTCGCACAGCCTCGCGAAATTCCTGCGCCGATGCGGCTGGCAGTGGAGCATGGACCGGGCGTTCGAGGACGTGATGCACGCTTGCGCGGCGCCCCGCATGGACCAGGGCGGCACATGGATCACCGCCGACATGCTGACGGCTTACACCAATCTGCACGTGCTGGGCTACGCGCATTCGCTTGAAATCTGGGAAGCCGACGAATTGATCGGCGGCCTCTACGGCGTATCGATCGGGTGCATGTTCAGTGCCGAGTCGATGTTCTCGCGTCGTACCAACGCCTCCAAAGTCGCGCTGCTCGCACTGGCACGGGCTCTGCGCGAACGCGGTTTCCCGTGGATCGACGCGCAAGTTCCGAATCCGCATCTGCTCCGCATGGGCGCGCGCATGCTCCCGCGCACGCGGTTCCTCGAAGAACTCGCGCGGCTGGCTGCAGAACCCGCACCACAAGATTGGCCACGATACATTTCACCAGTCGCCGGGCCACGTAGCCGGTAAACAACTCGCGCGGCTGGCCTGCAGGGTCACCGTCGCTGCCGGCGTCCATGAAATCAGGCTCCGGTTGGCGTACATTGGGCTTCCATAAACCGGAGATGCCGCCGATGAACGACAAAACCGATCCCTTCAAAGCCGCGAAGGACGCCGCCACATCGGGACAACGCTTCAGCCGCGGCGTGATGGATTCCGCGCAGCAAATCTGGCTGGCCGGCTTGGGCGCACTTTCGCGCACGCAGCAGGAAGGCGGCAAGTTTTTCGATGCGCTGGTCGAGGAAGGCGTGCGCATCCAGGAGAAAACCCACGCTTACACCCAGGACCAGATGAAGCAGGCACGCGATCAGGCCACGCCGTGGATGGAGGCTGCGCGCAAGCGCACCAACGCGGCGATGGGCAAACTGGAGCAGGCATTCGATGAACGCATCGCACGCGCGGCCAAACGCATGAACATGCCGAACCAGTCGGATATCCAGGAACTGTCCGCGCGCATCGACGCCTTGGCGCAAGAACTTCGCGCCGGTCGTGCATCGGCGGCCAAGCCGCGCACGACGACGAAACGCGCCAAGCCGAAAGCGTGAGCGCCGCCGTGTCCGGCGAACTCAACACTGAATTCCGGCAAGCTGCCGAAGACGTCAAGCGTCTGCCCGAGCGCCCGGACAACGACACCCTGCTGAAACTCTACGCGCTCTACAAGCAGGCCACGGATGGCGATGTCAATGGTCCCAAACCCGGCTTCTTCGACTTCGTCAACACCGCGAAGTACGAAGCCTGGTCGCGCCTGCGCGGCATGCGCACCGACGAGGCTCGACAGAAATATGTCGAGTTGGTGCGGCAACTCGGGGCCTGACCACGTTCGAACGATGGCTCAGCTTGCGGCCGCTTCAAAAGCGGACCTTGCGGCCTGGCGCCGTCTGCCGTGTTTCGGGACAAAAAAATACCCCTGTAGCAATCTCTTTTCTTCGCCCGCCTGCGTGCAGTGCTTACCGGCGCATGAAACGGCGGCGTGCCACGGACAGGAGCAATTGCTGCAGCGGGTTGTTGTTGCCCCCCGGCCGCCACGTGTGTGCAAGCTTGTTGCGGTAGGCGTCGAAGTGCAAGCCATGGGGTGCCGCGAACACCTTGCCTCTTTCGAGCAGGATCTTCAACGCCTGGGTGCCGGCGATCCCGGCGCAGATTTCACAGGCCATCGGCGTCGATGGCCCCCGATGGTTGACCAGGTCCACGGCGGATGGATCGACCAGATAGGACTGGTGGAGCACGGCGGGTGCCAATCCCACCATGAAGCGCAACAACTGCTCGTTCGTCGATTGGCCTTCCAGCCGGAAATATTCTTCGAACGTCATACGGCCCGGCAGGAACACCAGCACCGCAGCGCCCATGCCCAACGGCGCCGCGGTAATCGCCGGAATGCCACGTTCGGCACACAGGGCGAACAGCCTGGCACGGATATCCAGTACGAAAAAATCCAGCCCATCGATGTACAAATCCACCCCTGAAAGAAACTGCTCCATGTTCTCGAAAGTGACGCCGTCGGGGAATTTGTTGATGTCGAGGTCCGGATTGATATCTCGCGCCATCCGGGATACCACGTCGACTTTGGGTTGACCCATCGTCGACTGGAAGGCTCCTGCTTGCCGGTTGAGATTCTCGATGCCGAAATGGTCGAGATCCGCCAGATTGAACGACTGGATGCCGAGCCGTGTCAGGGTCAACAAATGAGCCCCGCCGACACCGCCGAGTCCGGCAATTGCCACGCGTTTGGAACGAAGCTTCGGTTGCTCGGCCGCGGTCATCCAGCCGATGGTCCGGCTGAATGCCGTTGCGTAATCGAACGGCTCTGTCGAGGCCGTTGCATCAGACATCATGAGACACCTACGTTTCGCAAGACACGTAGCGTTGTTGCCAAATCGGGACGGCGCCACCGACTCGCGACGGTACACAACGTTGACCAATTGTGCGGCAGTGCGTTCGTTTGAATTCACTCCGTTCGCGTTGAGCGTAACGAAGTGCAGCGAGCGGGGTAGAAACGCCGGCAGCCCTTCGCTTCGGCCCTGCGGACCCACGCTCGGGGCGAACGGATTTCAGAAGATGATTCGGACGCAACCGCGGATTGGTTCAACGAAAGCAGCGTGCAGCGTGCGGAAAATGGCGCCGCTTGGGCAAGCGGCGCCATTGATTGTCAAAACGCTTGCATGAGGTTTTCGTTCTACTCGCGCCGGTCAGTTTCTTTGCGGTGCCGCCGAATGAGGAAACCCAGGACGCCCAGGCCGAGGCCCAATAGCCCAATTTCGGCCGGTTCCGGTACCGACGTCACCGATTTGCCGATCAAGCTGGCCGTTCCCTCAATCGGATAACTGCAGAGAAGATCCAGATCGGTCGTGGGCATGGTTCCACAGCCGTTGGCCGGGAAAGTCTGGAACTCCGAATTGAGCGAAAAATCCGCAAATCCGCCCAAACCGTCGGGTTGGCTATTCGAGTCGACATACATCATCGCCGGGCCACTCGTCGCATCCAGGAATCCTTGCCCCGAGGAGCCTGTCGTGGGATCCGCGACGGTTCCGTTCACCTTGCCGAAGAGCGTCCCGGTCGTCGCGAAGCCGATAAGCGAACCGGTGTGCCCCGTCAAGGTCAACCACGATGTGCCCAAGCTGGCCGTGGTCGGATCGGTCACGTCGTAGGTGCCGGGGTTGGAAACGTAGAAGTTGATGAGCCCGTCATCGAACACGACCTGCTGGACGCCAATGGTCTTCACCGTGTAGGTGAAGGTAAAGGTGAGGTCGCAACCCGAACAAAAGTTATTGTTCCCGTTGATCGAGCCGATCTGCCCATAGCCGTGCAGCACCTGGCCGATCCCCGAAACCGAAGTCTCACGCAAATTGAGCGCATTGATGGTCAGGTCCAGCGGGCTGGCAGTGTCCCACGAAACGCCATCCACGGTGACCATGGTCGCAGACGCGACTCCGCTCGCACCCAGCGCCAGCGCGCATACAAGTGCGGCTCCGATGCTTTTCTTCGTCAACATACTCGTCTCCTCCATTGAGAATGGATACCAAACAACCGAAGGCATTGACGAGTGGTGTTGCGAAAGGGTCGAAGCATCAAGCGTGCCGTAGGTGTAACTTTCTGTTTTTAGTCGAAATTCTTCTCGCAACCTTGCGAATTTGCCCAACATCTGTAAGGTAATCCGACAGCCTCTCGCGATAGGGAGCCTGGAGTTGGCTATAACTGATTGTTTTGAAATATTTTATCGTCTGCACAAATGGCAAGCGGCATTTGTCAAGGAGTCCGACACAGCATCGAGCTGCATGCGCTTCGCGCTCACGGTATCAACGGTGAAACCGGGCAGGCCCGCAGTCAAACGCGTGTTTTGCTGCGACAGCCTTGGGGCGCTTAGACAGCGCGGATGGATGAACAGCAAGGGCGTGCAACTTAAAACCACCGCTCCCACGATCCCACAACGAACGTAGCGCTAGCGCTGCTATTGAATAACCCCGAAACTTTCGAGCGCTCGTCGCCCACTGCGGCTGCGCGGTGCGGACCGCGCATGGCCGAGCCGCAAAAACACGAGTCCATGTTCCGACGCACTCAGGTCGCTCAGGGCTGATTTCAGACGCGAGAGCGGCTGCTGAAAGATCGGCTCGATAAGCGCGAACCCGAGGCCGAGTACTCCCGCTGCCGCATACGGCTGTACCGACAGCCCTTCCAAGGTAGCCTGAAGCCATACGCGCTGCAGGGCGCGGCCACCCGCGAACACATCGGCTCGCGATATGGACGGAACGACGATCAGGCAGAGACCGGGTGACAGCCGGATCGGCAGCCAAGCCGAGCGCGACCCCAGCATCGACGCCGCACCCAGTCGGTTGAACAGGGTCATCACCGCCGGACGACGCATTGCCTGAAAGACTGGGCGCATCGGTGGCTCGACGGCCAGCGTCGCCGGCGCCAAGCCTTCCTCGCACGCACCGTGCCAACCCGCGGAAAAGCGGATACTCGAAAACAGTTCCGCGTGCAGCGTCGGGCTCCTGAAACGCAGCGTCTCGGCCTGCCTGATGACGCTCAGCGCTGCTTTTCTCTCACGCGATGTCTGTGGCCACCAGAGCCGCGGCCCGGGAATCAGCCGGGCCTGGGCATCCAGGCGCGCCTGCGTATCGGTTGTGACCGGGCCGCGCCAGGGAAAGCGGCGGTCGGTGTGTCGCTGTTCGATCGCGGCGGCCAGTGGTTCGGATTGCTCGCAGTCCGGATCGCGGCGCCAATGGATGCGCGCGACCCACAGCTCGTCGTCGTGCCGCGGGAAGACCTGCAGGTCCGCCACGTGCCCCAGCGACCGTGCGTGGATGAGCATGTTTTCCAGGCACGCGCCGACGGCCAGATCGCTGAGGATGTATCGGGTATCGGATATACGACCGCTGCGATCCGCATCGATGCGAAGATCCAGATCGTCACCGCTCCACACAAACCGCCATGGCTGCGAGTTGTCTGCGGAGGGTGCGGCAATGCCCGCGCGCAAAATGCCTTTTTTCGTATCCCGGTCCATGGCCCGCGCCTGTCCATATGCGACTGTTCCGACTATACGCGCAGATCAAGCCCGATCCAAAAAACATCCTCGAGCAGGCCGTGCGCACACCGTGATCTTCCGCGGCAGGTGCGCAATCACCCAAAGCTGGAATCACGTTCGATTATTGGCACACAGTTCACACAATCACGGGATGCGATACAACCATTCATTAGCGTATATTTCACGCAGTCGTGTCGCATCTGTTACACAATGCGACAAAGGAGCAGCACAGAATGGACAACTGGTCGTTTCTGAACGATCAGGGGATGGAATGTTGCCCGTGGTGCTCCTGACCAGGTTCTCGCTCAGCAGTGAAAGTTTCCGACAGCTCGCAAGCCTGGTTCCGGCCGGGGATCGCAAAACATCGCGGCGTACATCCACGGCGTCAGCATCGCGAGACAATTGGAACCGGCGGCGAAGTGGTGCGACCGCGGCAAAAAGGGCGGCGGATGATCGCCTTGTTTGACGGCAACCCCACTCGCAGCGCGCTTGACGCCGGCTCTTCGTGCGCCCTGCGGTTGATCGTGCAGCCATTGCGGTCACCCATGCGGGCGTCGTCGAACCGCACAAAAAGACTGTCCACCCGACGCGATGCCTCGCGTTCGTCCGTGGCCTGCATCACTTTGCGTCTGACCGGCCTCGCCGCCTTGCGGATGGCTTTCCGGTGATACATCCATCGCAGCAACGACTGGACCATGTTGGTCGACGTCGGCAATTACAGGGGTACGTCCATGCCGCCGGAAGAGCAGCATGCCTTGAAACCATGTACCCCGAACCGGCGATCGAAACATGCACTCCATTACATCATCAGAAAAGCCCGAGAAAGTCATCGACATCACGCCGCGCCTCGCGCGCTCTGCAGTGCGCAAAAGCGAACCACCGTGTTCATGCGCGACCAGTCTTGAAAAGGTGGAATCGGCTTGGCGGTTGGTCTACGACCGATATTCGCAAATGGGCCTGATCGACGAAAACCCGTTCGGCATTCATACCACGCCCACCGCCGTGGGACAGCATGCGTGCGTGATATGGGGGCAGGAAGGGCCGGAAGTCGGCTATACGATGACACTGTTTCGCGACAATCCGATGGGGCTCGCGCTGGACAGCGTATACGCACCGCATCTGGACAAGATACGTCGACAGGGGCGCCGTCTGCTCGAGGTGGGAATGCTGGCGGATCGCCGCCGTTGTGCTTCACGTGGTATCACCGCCCTCTTCAGCATGATGCGCTGGGCCATACACTTTGCATTGCACACCGATTTGACCGATATCGTTATCGGTGTGCATCCGCGGCACACCCAGTTCTACGTACGTTGCTACGACTTCGAAGAATTCGCGCCGCCGACAAGCTACCCGATGGTACGAAATCATCCGGTGGTACCGTTGCGTCTCCGTTTGCTCGAGCGACTGAGGAAAGACGTTTTGCCACGCGGACTAGCGAATGCCTGCGCCAACCCGGTACCCGCCAGTGCGTTCTCGCATCGCTTCGCGTTTGAGCCGGAGCAACTGCGTGACTCCCGGATCGCAGGCTTCTTGAAGGCCCGTTATGGGATTGACCCGGGCAGGAAGGCCGGCCCAGAGCAAGCCGTCTGCAGTCTCGCCTGGTCAGCCTAGGCTTTGTCACAAACCTGCCGAGTCAAACGGCATTCCTGCGCGTCGGCAGCGCCGGCGTTCACTTGAAAGCCGCTGCGTCATGTATCGGCTGGCAAGCAGGTACGACGAGGAGTCGTTTGCTGCCGCGCAGACTCAGCGCACCCGTTGCGTCGCCGCAATGGCTTTGGCCATTTCGCGCTCGCGTTCGGTAGACGCGGCCGCCAGTCCGGCGCGAGCGCCTTCCTGATCGGCGGCGTTGCGGTTTTGGCTGAGCTTGTAGCGACCGACCAGCGATTCGACGCGCAATTCGATGCCGACGATATGGCGCATTTCCTTGCGCACATAGTCGTCGGGTGCGTCGGTGACGTACCAGCGATGTTCGCGTCCGGCTTCGTTGCGGTCGGTGAGACGGGTCAGCAATTCGTGCAGGCGCACCTCGTCGTCGAACTTCACGAGCTTGCCGCGCGCCTCGATGGCAAGGTAATCCCATGTCGGCACCTGGCGCGGATCTTCGCGCTTGCCCGGATACCACGAAGGTGACACGTAGGCGTGCGGACCCTGGAACAACACCAGCGCGTCGGCGCCATCATCCGGCACCTGCCATTGCGGGTTGTAGCGCGCGAGATGACCGACCAGCGTGCCGTGCGGTCCATGCTCGGCATCGAGTTCCCACGGCAGGTACGACGTCGCGAATCCGCTTTCGGGGCAAGTGACCAGCACGCCGAAATACAGGTCGCGGATGGCCGCGTGCAGTACGTCGGTGCGGTCTTCGCGAAACGCGGGACTCGGGTATGCCATGGATGACCCCGTGATATGCGTGCGGACAATGGCTCAGCGACGCGGCGGCGCACCGATGATCGGACCTTCGTGCTGCCGGTCCCACGCGCGCAA
>Ga0157370_10004806_pt1 | contig 15361 bp, 10 predicted proteins | sample C35metaG_FD_113463 | JGI IMG/M metagenome (GOLD analysis project Ga0157370, IMG submission 113463) | Corn rhizosphere microbial communities from Kellogg Biological Station, Michigan, USA - C3-5 metaG | ecosystem: Host-associated > Plants > Roots > Rhizosphere > Soil | place: USA: Michigan...
ATTCCCAGCGCTTCAACCGCGGCCTGGACAATTTCCGGGCCGCCCGGATGGATCGCCCATTGCGCGACGTCGGCGATTCGCAAGTCGCGGGATGCCAGCCAAGGCTCCAGCCACTCCCGCAGCGACCCGCGGATGCGCCGCGGCACCTCCAGCGTCAAGCCCATCTCGAAGCCGTGATTGCCGATCCGCCAAGTCATCGCATCGGCTGAATCACGGGTCAACAAACTCGCGGTATCCCGCAGATGCAGCGCTGACTTGCCGACGGGCGCCAGGACCACGGCGGCGGCGCCATCGGCAAACAATGCGTTGGCGACCACCCGCTGCCGATTGAAACCGTAGGCAAAATGCAGGCTGCAAAGTTCGACGCAGCAGAGCAATACACGTGCATCCGGCGTGTCGCGCGCCAGCGCCGCCGCCACGCGCAAACCATTGAACGCGCCGTGACACCCCATGAAGCCGATATTCACGCGACCGACGCCGCGTGCCAATCCGAGGCGCTCGATCAGTTCGGCATCGAGGCCCGGTGAAAACGATCCGGTGCACGACACGATGACCACATGAGTGATGCCAGATGGATGGATGGCGGCATCCCCGAGCGCGGCCGCGCTGGCGCGCGTCGCAAGCTCGCCGGCCTCCCGCATGTAGCGGGCGAGCCGAACGGCCGTGGTCGGACCAGCATCCTGTTCGGAGTGCCGCGGCGGATAAAACGACTCGATGGATGCGGCATCATCGTCGTGCGCGAGCAATACACTGCCACGTCGTTGCACCCCACAGCCGCGATAGATCCGCTGCAACCATGCACGCTCACCCTCGTTCGAACAGCAGCGCGCCGTGGCCAGAGGGATCGCCACGTCCTGCCCAAACGCTGCCGCCGGAACCGCCGTGCCGATACCGACGATCGCGGCGGGTGTCATTCCGTCACCACGATGGTGCCCTGAAGATCGCGATTCAGCCACGCAAGCAGCGGTGCCGAGGCGACAGGCGCGCGGTCGAGCCATGGAAGCGCCGCGGCCAGCAAGGATGGATGGCGCAGCAATCCCGAAACGCCGCGGCACACGTGTTGTCGTGCACGCAGCATCCGGCGGTGGCGCGCGCCCCATCGTTCGGCGATGTCATCCGTCCAGCAGGCGACGGCTGCGCGCGCGAAAGGCAGCACGGCAGCGGCATCCGCCAGTGCCCAAGCCATGCCTTCGCCCGTGAAAGGTTCGACATAGCCTGTCGCATCCCCCACGATCAGTACGCGCCGTTCGGCACCAAGGCGACGGCGCGTGCGGGTGAGTCGAGGGGTTCCGCGCCAGCCCAGGCGATGCAGATTTTCAATGGCCGGCAATCTCTCCGCACGAAGAATCTCCATGATGGCCGCTGCCGGCCCTCCGGTTGCGTGGCACCACGCCGGATCCAGTGCCGCGGCAATGTTGGTCATACCATTCCCGGCACGAACCAGCCCGACATAACCTTGCGCCGCGCAGGCCATGTGGATGATGCCCGCGCGATAGCCTGCAGGTGCTCCGGGGACAGTGGCGGCGACGCCGATGCGCGCACGCGATGCGATGCGCCAACCGGGATCGGGCACGAGGCGGGTGGCAAGCCCGCCGCAATCGAGGACCACGCCTGCATCGACGACGCGGCGCGTCGAAGCATTCCGCAATGCCACGCGGCGGCCGAGCTGCGTGGGTCCTTCGAGCGTGGCGCGCGTCGCTGGCACGAAATGCGCTCCGGCGTCGATGGCGTGTCCGACGAGTATCGCATCCAGTCGCATCCGGGAAATTGCCACGCCCAGCGGCAACGGAAGATGGGCCATGCGCCCTCGGCAATACAACCGCATGCCGGTGCACGCACTACCCTCGCGCAGCTCAATGCCGGAACTGGCAAGCGCCCGGAGCGCGGCCGCGTTCAAGCAGCCGCCACAGGCCTTGGCCCGGGGCCACGCAGACTTCTCCACCAGCAGCACGCGCAGCCGGGCGCGCGCGAGGTGCAGCGCACTCATGGCCCCGGCGATGCCCGCGCCCACGACCACCACATCCCACTCGCGCGGCAATTCGTCAAGGTCCATGCGGCGCCTCGTGCACGCGTGGCCAGGTCATCAAGAACCGCTGGGGCCAGTGCCGCGCGAAATGCGCGTCGTCCAGTCCGGCCCTGCGCGCAAGCTCGCGTGCCTCATCCAATGTAAGCGCGGCGCGCACGGAACGGAGACCGTCTTCGTGCACGATCGGCGAGCGCGACAGCAGCTTCGTTCCCATCCATGCCAGTGCATAACCCGTCCGTCCGCGGATCAGGTCGCTGACGAGGAGGTGGTCACAGCCGCCGGCGAGCGTGCGCAGCAGCGTGACGATGCGTGCATCGGTGAGGTGATGCAGGAACAGCGTGCAGGTAATGAAGGTGTAATGCCGAGGCAGGCGTTCGGTGGTCACGTCTGCCCGAAAAAACTCCACGGACTCGCCGGCCCTTGCGGCAGCTTGTGATGCGTGCTGCAGTGCCGTATCGCTGATGTCGCACCCTTGCACTTCCAGCACCAGGCCTCGACGTCGTGCGCGTTGCGCGAGGTCGATCGCAAGATCGCCGCCACCGCACGCCACATCCAGCAGCGATGCCCGTGGGTTCGGAGTCGCAGACAGAACCCGCTCGATCCGGGGCCACAACGAGGCAGCCGTGCGGCTCACCCGGTTGATCTTCTGCAGCCCGCGCAACGCGCGATGGTGCGCCGGAGCCGCAAGCGCGGGGTCATCCATCAGTTCGCCAACAAGGTCGCGTTGCGCCAACATGAAGCTCCTGGATACCGCCCATTTCCACTCGGCCACCACGCGATGAGTGCGCCCGGGCGTTCAACTGGTTGCTTGGGCGCGGTGCGAGCGATCGCCACGATTCATTGAAGATGGTACGCCGCCCGCGTATCGCCCGTTGGCGGCCACCAACCTTACCCGCCCGGTCAGCATCGATGATCGATGCCCGTGCCCGAATTCGCCGAAGACCGCATGCGGAAAGAGGGAAACGCTACGGGATGCGCAGGCTGCGCGAAGCCCGCCTCGCTGCGGTGACCGCATGGAGGGAGCATCAGTGGCGCAACGTGCTCACGTGCGAACCCCCCATCGTCCAGGACGGCGGATCACTCGCCGGGAAAGTGCCGTCGAGCGCGTCGTCGAGCAGGCGCTCGCATTCGGCTGTCGATTCATCCCGATCCGGCGCGTGGCTGCTTGGTTGCGGCGCAAGCCTTGCGTTGCCATCGCCGCGGGAATGTTTTCTGGTGGACGTGTTGTGCATCTCGGAACTCCATCATGGCCGTCGAGCCCCGCACGTTTTCGCGCTGCCCGCTTCGCATGCCGACTTTCAGCATACGTCCCCTGTTCCACGCGCGGGCTGGGAACAAGCTCGCCCGTCACGACGGGTTCAGTGACTTGTCCGACCCATCTTGACGAGGCAATAACACCGCAGGGACGATACTCACGCGCGCAGGGGTTGACGCGTCTCCTGACGCAGAAGGTGCATCATGCGTCCGCAACGTTCGTTGTGTGCCCTTGCGGGTTTGTTGCTGGCAAGCACCGCCACATTGGCGAGCGAGCCGCCCGGCAAGCCCTTCGACATCAGTACGCCGCAGAGCTTTCATGAGCAGGCGGCGCAGGTGCGCGCAGGGCTGGATCAGGGCAGTTCGTACGTACTTCTATCCGCGCAGGATCGCGCGCGGGTCGCACGGGAAATCTCCGCGATGGACATGCTGTTCCAGCGCTACGGGAATATCGAGGCGATGGGCGGCGCCCAGCGCGTCGAGCTGTACAACGCGCAGGAATCGGTCAACCGTATCCTGACGCGCGGCCGGACGGGCACCACCCGCTGCGCGTGGGCGCAGCAGACCGGCTCCCACATTCCGCGCACGCTTTGCTGGTCCATCGAGGCCTGATCCGCGCCGCGGATCACACCTGCAGGCGATCGCCCTCGCGCGCCACCAGCTTGTACAGCGCGGGCATGATGAAGATGCCGATCGCGAGGCGCGAGATCATGCCCGCCACGATCACCAGCGCGAACGGGCGCTGCGAATCGGTGCCGATGCCGTGCGCGATCGCGGCCGGCAGTAAACCCAGCGCGGCCACCAATGCGGTCATCAGGATGGGCCGCAACCGCAACACCGCGGCCTCGTGCGCGGCCTGCTGCATGTCCATGCCGCCCAGCCTGAGCTCATTCGCACACGAGATGTAGACCACGCCGGTCAGCACCGACACGCCGAACAACACGATGAAGCCGATGCCGGACGACACCGAGAACGCCGTGCCGGTGACCCACATCGCGAACACCGCGCCGATCGGCGCCGACAGCAACACCCCGACCACCGTGATCATGGGAAACTTGAAGTTGCCGTACAGCACGAACAACAGTCCAAAGATCACGACTACGGTGAGCGGCAGGATCACCCGCATCTGCGCGCGCGAAGCGGTGTATTCCTTGTATTCTCCGCCCCACTCCAGCCGGTAGCCCTGCGGCAACTTCACGTTTTTCGCGACCTGCGCGATCGCGTCATCCACCGCACCGGCAAGATCGCGTCCCGTCACCGAGAACTGCACGCCGATGTAGCGCGAATTGTTTTCGCGATAGATGAAGGATGCGCCGTTTTCCACCCTGATGTTGGCCAGCTCCTTCAACGGAATCTGCTGGCCGCCCGGCGTGGCCACGGGAATGTCGCCGATCTCAGCCGGATTGTCGCGGAAGCGTTGCTGCAGGCGCACGATGAGGTCGAACTGCTTGTCGCCCTGCACCACGTCGGTGGCGACGTCGCCGCCTATCGCACTGTTGACCATGTTGTTGATGTCATCGACATTCAGGCCGTAGCGCGCGATCCTCGCGCGGTCGATGTCGATGGCGAGGTTGGGCTGGCCGAGCTCGTGCACGAGCGTGATGTCGGCGATGCCCCGCACCTTTTCCATCACCGCCTTGATGGCCTTGCCTTGCTTCTGCAACACCTGCAGGCTCGGCCCGTAAAGCTTCACCGCCAACGCACTCTTCAGGCCCGTTTCGGCCTCGTCCACCGCATCCTCCGCGGGTTGGGTGAAGTTGAACTGGATGCCCGGGAATCTTTCGAGCTTCTTGTCGATTGCCGTGATCAGGTCCTGCTTGTCGCGGTAGGTGCCGTGCCATTGCGGATACGGCTTCAATCCGACGAAGAACTCGTCGTTGAAGAATCCCGTGGAGTCGGTGCCGTCGTCGGGGCGGCCGAGTTCCGAAGTCACCGTGGTGACGACCGGAAACGACATCAGCACCTTGCGGATTTCCGGCGAGATTTCCGACGCCTTCTCGAACGAAATGGTGTACGGCATGGTCGCGCGTACCCACAACGCGCCTTCGTCGAGATTGGGCATGAATTCGGACCCGATGCCCTGCATCATCAGGAAGGTGAGCGCCAGCAGCGCCCCCGACGCCGCCGTCACCCGCCACGGCACGCGCTGCGCGCGCTCCAGCGCACGGACGTACCACGCCTTGAATTTCTCGTAAATCGCGTTATGGCGCTCGCGCACGCCGTGGCGCATGAACAAGCCGCACAGCACTGGCAGCAACGTCAGCGTAACGACCAGCGAGCCGATCAACGCGAAGATCATGGTATCGGCCATCGGCTTGAACAGGGTGCCGGACGGTCCGGTGAGGAAATAGATCGGCAGGAAGCTGGCGACGATCACCGCGACCGCGTACACCAGCGGCCGATCGATCTCTGCGGCGGCGGACAGGATCACTTCCTTGATTTCGTATTCAGTGCCACGGCGCGCCGCCAGTTCGCGGAAGATGTTCTCGACCATGAAGATCGCGCCATCCACAAGGATGCCGAAATCGACCGCGCCGATCGACAGCAGGTTGGCGGATGCATTCTTCAGGTCGAGGCACAGGAACGCGAACAACAGCGCCAGCGGCACCGTCACCGCCACGATCAGCCCTGCACGTATGTCGTACAGGAAAAAAATCAGCACCACGATCACCAGCACCAACCCGATCGTGAGGTTGTGCATCACCACGCCCTTGGTCTGGTCGATCAGGTCGGTGAGGTCGTAGAACGGATGGACCTTCACGTCCTTCGGAAGGATCGTTTCGTTCAACTCACGCGTCTTGGCCTCGACCTGTTTCAGTACGTCTTCGGTCTTGCTGCCGGTCAGCGCCAGGATCACGCCTTCGACGGCATCGTCCTGGTTCATGTAGCCGAACTCGCCGAGGCGCGGCGCGATGCCGATCTTTACCTCGGCGACGTCCTTCACCAGGATCGGCGTGCCGTCGTGCACCGCCAGCACGATGTTGTCGATATCCTGGGGCGTCTTGATGCGGCCGAGCCCGCGCACGTAGAAGAACTGTCCACCCTGCTGATAGAAGCCGCCGCCGGCATTGCTGTTGTTGGCAGCGAGCGAAGCCTCGACCTGGGTGACGGAAAGTCCGAGCGCCGCGATCTTCACCGGATCGAGCAGCACCTGGTACTGCATGTTGCCGCCGCCGAACGCGGAATCGTCCGCCACGCCGGGCACCGAACGGTATTGCGGCGCGATCACCCAGTCCTGCAGCGTCTTCAACTCCATCGGGGAGCGATCGGTGCTCTGCAGCACGTATCGATAGACCAGCCCGGACGGGGGCGACATCGGCGAGACCGATGGCGACACGCCTGCGGGCAAGCCGATGCCGGGCAGGCGGTTGTACACACGCTGGCGCGCGAAGTAGTGATCGGTGTCGTCGCTGAAGGTCAGCGTGACGTCGGACAATCCGTACAGCGAGATTGAACGCTTGGTGACGAGGCCGGGGATTGCGTTCATGCCGAGTTCCATCGGCACGGTGATCTGCTGCTCGACTTCTTCCGCCGAATGGCCCGGCCACTGGCTGACGATGTCCACCATCGGCGGCGACAGATTCGGATACGCATCCATCGGAAGGACCTTATAGGCCCACACGCCGGCGGCGGCCATCGCCAGCGCCAGCAGCACGATCAGGAGGCGCTGTTCCAGCGCGAACGCCACGACGCGATTGATGATCGAAGCCCTGCGCGGCGCTTCGCCTTGCGGAAGCTGCGCGCTCATTGCGACTGGATGAATTGCAGGAAGATCGAACCGTCGGCCACCACCTTGTCGCCGGCACGGAGCCCCTCTGGAATCGCGTAACGATCGTCGATGCGCGTGCCAAGCGAAACCGCGCGCCGGGCGTAACTGCCGTCGGGCTCGACCACGTACACGAATGGCAGGTTTTCATCGTCGCGCAGGACCGCGGAAACCGGTATCAGCAAACCCTTGTATTCCTCGCGCGACTGGATTCGAACCGTCACGTACATCTGCTTCTTCAGCTCGGCGTCCGGATTGTCCGCGCCGATGCGCGCCTGCACCGAGCGCGTGTCGGGATCGATCACCGCGCCGACGTTGGTGACGGTGCCCGCGATCGGTTTGTCGCCGTCGCCCGTGATGACCGCGGCGGCATCGCCGGTTTGCACACGCGCGACATCGTCGCCGAACACATGCGCCATCACCCACATCCTGGACGTGTCGGCGATGGTGAAACACGGTGTGGTGCCGGCGGAGAGCGTTTGGCCAGGCGCGATGGATTTCGTCACGAGCGTGCCCGCGATCGGTGCGCGGATCACGCCTGCTCCTGCGGCAAGCGATCGACCTGCGCGAATATCGGCGATGGCTTGCGGATCGACGTGCAGCGCAACCAGCGTTTGCAGTGCTGCGTTACGATCCGCGTCGGCACTCGCGGCATCCGCCTGCGCTTGCGCGTTTTCGCGCTGGGAAATCGCCTGGTGCGCGAACAGGTCACGATCGTTCGACGCGACTGCATCGGCCGCGTTCGCCGCCAGCGCCGCCTTCCGGTAGGCGCCCGCGGCGGCGGTGAAATCGGGAGAAACGACTTCTGCAAGCGCCTGCCCTTTTGCGACGCGCTGTCCTTGCGTCACCAGAACCTTGCCGACCGCGCCGGAAAACGGCGCCAGCACATCGGTCGCGCGATCGTGGTCGAAATCGACCACGCCGGTGGTGGTGATCTTCGTGCGGTACCGCGCCGGCTCCACCCTGACAACGTGAATGCTGCTCTGCTGCGCCCTGGTCAACGTGACGTTGCGTGGCGTGGCGGATGATTCCTGCTGCGCCGGCTTGCCGGAGCAGCCGGCGAGCAGCACGATTGCGCTCAGCGCTCCCGTCAACGCGATGCCACGGAACACGGCAAACGGAAATCCTTGACCATGATCATTCCGGGGCGGCGCGTGTAGTTTGCGCGCGGAATCCGACTGCGTTTGCAGGATTGCAAACGCGAACGACGAAGCCGGCCCGAAGGGCCAGCGCCAAGGACGGCGCGAGTCAAGCCAGCTTTTTCGCAAAATTTGAAACAACAACCGGATTCCGGGTTCCATCGCCTTGGCCGGCGATGGCCCCGGAATGGCGAGGTTTTGAATCCCACGCCATACACGGAATCGATCGTGATTTCTTTTCATCGTGATCACTGTTTCGCAAGGTTCTTGTGATGCCACCAGCCGCCGCCCAGCACCTGGTACAGCGCGGCGGTGTCGGCGAAACGATTGGCTTCGGCCTGCACCAGCGTGATCCGCGCCTGCTGGTATGCCTGTTGCGCGGCCAGCAGTTCGAACGTGCCGATGTAGCCGTGCTGGAGTTGCAGTTGCGAAAGGTCCAGCGTGGTTTTCGCTGCCTGCTCGGCTTTGGACGTGGCCTGCAAAGCCTCGGCGTCCTGATTCAGTGCCACCAGCGTGTCGGCGACGTTCTGGAAAGCGGTGAGTACCGCGCTTCGATATTGCTCGGCCGCTTCGACGTAAGCCGCCTTGGCGGCGCGTTCCTGATGCATCAACTGCCCGCCTTCGAAAATCGGCGCGGTGAGCGACGCGGCGATGCCCCAGAAACCGGAGCCGGACGTGAACACTTTCGAGATCGCGAGCGCGCTGCTGCCGGCGCTCGCGGTCAGCTCGATGTTGGGCAGGCGTTGCGCGGCCGCGATGCCGACCGCGGCACTGGCGGCGTGCAGGTTGGCGCGCGCCTGGCGTACATCCGGGCGTTGCGCGACCAGCTTCGACGGCAGGCTGACCGGCAGGCTTTCGGGCAGGTGCAAGTCGGCCAGCGTGACCGATTCCGCCGGTGGCCGATCGGGAAACGCTCCGACCAGCACCGCCAGCGCGTGCCGCGTCGCAGCCAGTTGTTTCACCAGCGGCGGCAGGCCGGCTTCGGTTTGCGCAAGTTGTGATTGCTGCGCGGCCACGTCGAGCTTGCTGGCGTCGCCCTTCTGCAATCGCCGTTGCAGGATTGCGAGACTATGTTTCTCAAGATCAACGAGTTCGCGCGTCGCCTCCACTTGCTCCCGCAACGAAGCCACCTGAACCGCCGTGACCACGACGTTGGAAGTCAGCGTGGTCCATGCCGCGATCATCTGGAAGCGCGCGGCCTGTTCCTGCGCCTGCAGCGACTCGCGGGTGCGCCGATTGAGGCCAAACAAATCCGGCGCGTAGCTGATGGACAATTGCGGCGTGAACAGGTTGTATTGGAAGGCGTTGTTGCTGGGCACGGGCGCCAGCGAGCCGGGCTGGCGCTGGCGGCTGGCGTTGAGATTTGCCGAAATGCTGGGGAAGAACGAGCCACGCTGCGCCAGCACATCCTCGCGCGCGACACGCAATGCGGCCTGGGCCGCGTTGAGGTCGTGGTTGTTCCTCAATGCATCGGTGATCAGCACGTCCAGCGGTTGCGAATGGAACAGCACCCACCAGTCGCCGGGGATGTCTGCACTTTGCCGGAAGCTTTGCGCGCTTCCGCCCGGGACGTTCGGCGAGGCGGCCGTCGTAGCCAATGGCTGCGCGGTGTAGCTCGAAACCGGTGGCGGCGCCGGCGGCTTGAAGTCCGGACCGGCCGCGCAACCCGCCAGCGCAAACGCCAGCGTCGCGATCGGGACGGCGCGCCGCAGGACCGGTGGCAGCGATTCGACACCCATGTGCGAATGGTTCTCTTGAGGCGGGCCAGCCGGGACCGGTCCAGAGGTATTCACCCCGGCGCGCGCCATGGAGGCGGGCGACACGCGAACAGCAAAGCGCAATGTTATATCATTGCATTCCCGAAAAGTGAACCATGGCGAGCTGACCGGGAAGAGCCTTGGGGTCAGTCGTCCTTCTTCGGGCTCGGAATCCTGAATTCGTGTGGCGGCGTATCGCCAGCGAGGTAGTGCACGAAGTAATCCCAGCGCCGACGCAACACGTACGGCGCATCATTCGCGTAACCATGGTGCTGGTTCGGCAGGATCAGAAGATCGAAATTGCGGTTGGCCTTGATCAGCGCATCCACCACGAGATAAGTCTCGCCGGTCGGGACGTTGTCGTCGATCGAACCGTGCACAAGCATCAGTCGGCCCTTCAGGTTTTTCGCGATCAACTGGTTGGCCTGGTTGTCGTAATTGGTGGTGCCGTCCTTGTTGGTCACCAGCAGGCCCTGGTATTTCTCGCCCCAGTCGTTTTCGTAATTGCGGTTGTCGTGGTTGCCACTCTCGGCCCAGCCGACCTTGAAAAAATCGGGATAGCGAAACATCGCGTCCGCGGTCGCGTTGCCGCCTCCGGAATGGCCCCAGACGCCGACGCGCGCAGCGTCGATCCACGGGTAACGCTTCGCCAATTCCTTGATGCCGGCAACCTGGTCGGGCAGCGTGTTGTCGCCCATGTCGCCGTACCAATAATGATGGAACGTGCGCGAACGCCACGGTGTGCCCATGCCGTCGATCGCCACCACGATGAAGCCGAACTCGGCCAGCGCCTGGTTGTCGCCACGGCTGCCGAGGAAACTGCGCCCGCGCACCGAGCCGGTCTGCGGACCGGGATAGATGTAGTCGACGATAGGGTACTTCTTGTGCGAGTCGAAATTCGTCGGCTTGAACATCATCCCGTACAACGTGGTCTTGCCGTCGCGCGCCTTCACGGTGATCGGGATGGGCGGCACCCAGCCGGCGGCTTTCAAACGAGAGATGTCCGCGGTGGCGACCGTCGCGATGACGTGGCCATCGTTTGCATCGCGCAGCACCGTCACCGGCGGCGTGGTCGGCGTGGAATACGCATCAACGAAATACTTGCCGTCCGGCGACATTTCGATGGTGTGGTCGGCGTCTTTCGGCGTCAGCAGGGTGGTCTTGCCGCTGTCGATATCCACCTTGAAGAACTGCCGGTAGTACGGATTCACGCCCGGCGTGCGACCCACGCCCACGAACCACAGCGTGCGCGTCGCCCGGTCGAGGTGCAGCACTTCGGCGACGTTGCCCTCGCCGGTGGTGACCGGGCGTATCGGCTTCCCGGTCTTGAGATCGTACAGATACAGATTGTTCCAGTCGTTCTGTTCGGACGGCCAGATCGCCTCGTTGGTCCTAGGCAGGTACTGCCAGTTCACGCGGCCATGGCCACTCTCGTAGTAGTCCTTGGCGATGAACTCGAACGCGGTTCGCACCGCGCCGCTTTTCGAGTTGGCGATGCGGAATGTTTCGTGCTGGCGATTGCGGGAAGTTTCGACCAACGCCAGGGTCTTGCCATCCGGCCCCCACTTCACGTCACTCCACGTGTAGGGCTCGCCATCATCGCAGGCCAGCGTGTCGCACAAGGTGGACAGGCGCTGTTCCGGCGCCATCTCCAGCCGCACCATTTTCTTCGCCGCGACATCGAGCACCACCGGCTCGATCATGAATACCTTGTCGTCGCCCGGCAGCGGATATTTCCACGCATCCAGTTTCGGATGCCCGACCCGCGTGTCGACGGTGTACATTTCGCCGACCTCGCGCTGGTCCTGCCGATAGGTCGCGATCTTTTTCGAGTCGGGCGACCAGCGCACGATCGCGCCGTTGCCGTGTATCCAGCCGGCGTTCTGGGTGGCATAGCCATAGTCCTTCACTCCGTCGGTGGTGAGCTGGGTTTCCTTGCCGGTGGCGAGGTCGCGCACCCACAGGTTCCAGTCGCGGACAAACGCGAGCAGCTTGCCGTTCGGCGACAGCGCGCCGGGTTCGCTGCCGGTCTTCAGCAGCTTGTCGAGTGCGGTGCACACGCCGACGCCGGAAAGGTCGCAGCGATACCAGTCCTCGCCAAGCTGGACATCCAGGTTGCCGCCGGGCACGCGATGAAAGTCGAAGCGCCGGGGGAATTTTTTTGCATCGATTGTCTTGCCGCGCGCCTTGCCCAGCGCGGCGACGAGTTTCGTCTGGTCGAACGCGGGCGAAGCCTTGCCGGTCGCCGCATCCATTTCGAGGATATGGTCGCCCGAGGCATCGTGGTCGGTGTACCAGAAGTGCGTGGCGTCCAGCCATTTGACTCGCTGCACGTCGTGGTCGACCAACGGTTCGGTGTCCTGGGATAGAAATTTCACCGCGCGCGCGTAATCGGCATCGGCCAACTGGCGCGCATGTGCAGCGGCGCCGAACGCCACTGCGCCCACGAGCAGTGCACACGCAATCCCGCGAATCGATGACATGGCCATCTCCCGGCTGAGCAGGCTGGAACGCAACCCGCTGATCCTAGTCCTGTTCTCCTCGGCCTACCCCTGCCAGAAGTTATGGTGTATCACCGCGCGTACATCCGCCGTCGCCCGCCGGCCGGCGACAAGTCGATCAGCAGCGCAATCACGATCCCGATGATCGGAATCAGCGTCCACTGGCCGTGGAACCAGTGCTGGACCGCGGTGTACCACAGCAATGTCGTCGGCAGGAACACGAACCCGAGCACCGGCCAGAGGGCGATGCTGAAGATGCCGCTGAACCAGTGCGTGGACAACCACAACAGCACGATCACCACGCGGGGGACGAACAGCGCGAACAACACCATCAGGCAGGGCATGCCAATCCTCCTATCCGTTTGCCGCGATCAGGTTTTGCCGTGGACCCGCGAGCCAGGTATCGGCGGACCTTTCAATTCCACCACGTTGCCCTCGGGATCCAGCACGTAAATCGACGGTCCCTCGCCCTCCGCGCCGTAGCGCATGCCGATGTCGCCCACGCGCGCACCATGCGCCTTCAGGTGCGCGACGATCGCGGCCTCGTCGTAATCTTCGATGCTCAGGCAGAAATGGTCCATGTTGCGGGCTTCGGCGCCCGGTGCCGCGCCGCCTTGCTGGCCGAGCTTGCCGTCAACGTCGACGAGGTCGATCAGGGAATCGCCGGCACGCAACTGGAACAAGCCGATGCCGGGCTGGTCCAGCTCCGGCGTGCAACCGAGCACGCCGCAATAGAACCGCCGCATCGCAGCGACGTCGCGCACGCGCAGCACCACGTGGTCGAGTTGGCGCAGGCGGAAAGGGACGGGCATCACGAACTTCTTCGCTGAATGCGAACGGCGATGGTACGGCATCCTGGAAATGGACACCTGTATAATTGCCAACGTGGTGGAAGAAGCAGCCCTGCTGCTGCCGAAGGCGCAACGCCCGTAATCGCTCAGGCCCGATACCACCACGCTCAAAACTCTGGAGAGACCGGCTTTCGATGCATCGGAAGAACCGGCGCCGAAGGGGCAAGAAGCGCGATGCAACCCTCGCGCTTTCAAACTCTCAGGCAGAAGGACAGAGGGGCATATCCGTGCGATCCATGATCGCCGCATCGTTGCCGCTCGATGATCCACCCTGCCCTTCCCAGTCCACGACGATCAGAACGGCCATCCCCGGCCTGACTTCCCACAACAGCCGCTTCGAGCGAGACGCTGTCGTCGACGCTCGCGCCAAACCCGGATACCTCCATGACCCAGCACACGGCTTCCCTGCACGAACTCGAACAGCACGACGGCTTCATCAATCGCCACATCGGTCCGGATGACACCGAAATCGCGCGCATGCTGAAGGCGGTCGGTTACGAATCGCTGGACGCTTTGGTCGACGCGATCGTGCCGGCCACGATCCGCCAGAAGAACCCGCTGGCGCTGCCACCGGCCGTCACCGAAACCGAGGCGCTCGCGAAGATCCGCGCCATCGCCGACAAGAACCAGGTCTTCAAGAGCTTCATCGGCCAAGGCTATTACGGCACCCACGTGCCGCTGGTGATCCTGCGCAACATCCTCGAGAACCCTGCGTGGTACACGGCGTACACGCCATACCAGGCCGAGATTTCGCAAGGGCGCATGGAAGCCCTGATCAACTTCCAGACGATGTGCGCGGATTTGACCGGCATGGAAATCGCCAACGCCTCGCTGCTGGACGAGGCCACCGCCGCGGCCGAGGCGATGACGCTGGCGAAGCGTTCGTCCAAATCGAAATCCAATGTGTTCTTCGTCTCGAAGAACGTGCATCCGCAGACGATCGAAGTGCTGAAGACCCGCGCTGAACCGCTCGGCATCGAGCTTCGCATCGACGACGAAGCCGGCGCCGCCAACATCGATTGCTACGGTGCGCTGCTGCAATACCCCGACACCTTCGGCACGATCCGCCACTACAACTCGCTTTGCGACGCGCTGCACGCGAAGGGCGCTCTGGTCGCGGTCGCGACCGACCTGCTCGCGCTGACGCTGATCGCGCCGCCCGGCGAATGGGGCGCCGACATCGTGGTCGGCAACTCGCAGCGCTTCGGCGTGCCGTTCGGCTTCGGTGGCCCGCACGCGGCGTTCATGGCCTGCCGCGACGCCTTCAAGCGCTCCATGCCGGGACGCCTGATCGGCGTGTCGAAGGACGCGCAGGGCAACAGTGCCTATCGTTTGACCTTGCAGACGCGCGAGCAGCACATCCGCCGCGAGAAGGCGACTTCCAACATCTGCACGGCGCAGGTGCTGCTGGCCGTGATGGCCGCGATGTATGCGGTGTACCACGGGCCGGAAGGACTGGTGCGCATCGCGCGCCGTACGCACCGGTTGGCCGCGGTCCTCGCCGCCGCGCTGCGCAAGGCCGGCATCAAGGTCGGCGACGGTTTCTTCGACACGTTGCACGTCACCGGTACCGATACGCACACCGTCCACGCGATGGCCAACGCGGCGCACATCAACCTGCGCCGGATCGACGATCAATCGCTGGCGATTGCGCTGGATGAAACCACCACCCGTGACGACGTGCAACAACTCGCCGCGCTGTTCGGCGCGCGCATCGACGACATCGATGCGCTGGATCGCGACACGCCTGATGCGCTGCCCTCGACACTGGTGCGCAAGTCTGCGTTCCTGACGCATCCGGTATTCAACAGCTATCGGAGCGAGCATGAAATGCTGCGGTATCTTCGCCAGCTTGCGGACAAGGACCTGGCGCTCGACCGCAGCATGATCCCGCTCGGTTCGTGCACGATGAAGTTGACCGCGACAGCCGAGATGATCCCGATCACCTGGCCCGAGTTCGCGAGCATCCATCCGTTGGCGCCGGCCGAGCAGTGGCGCGGCTACCGCGAATTGATCGACGGCCTCGAAGCGCAGTTGATCGCGATCACGGGCTACGACGCGGTCAGC
>Ga0157370_10004808_pt1 | contig 15354 bp, 12 predicted proteins | sample C35metaG_FD_113463 | JGI IMG/M metagenome (GOLD analysis project Ga0157370, IMG submission 113463) | Corn rhizosphere microbial communities from Kellogg Biological Station, Michigan, USA - C3-5 metaG | ecosystem: Host-associated > Plants > Roots > Rhizosphere > Soil | place: USA: Michigan...
CATTTCCCGGGTATTCAAAAATCTCAAAAACTCTGATGAGGTGTTTATGACGGCAGACAGTTTGACCGTTTCACCAACATTGCAATCGCTTAGTTTGCTATATTCTTTCCAAATAACTTTTCCATTTTTATCAGGTATGGGTGAACCGTGCGGATCAACTTTTGGGTATCCAAGCATTTCGTCCATCTTCTCAAAAAAAACAGGGGATTGTATGTGTTCTATCTGTTCTGCTATGTCATGTACATCTTCCCAGCCTATGGTCATTTTATCCACTAAAAACATTTCTGTAAGCCGATGTTTCCGGATAATCAATCCGGCTTCCCTTTCTCCCTTTTCAGTAAGCTGCAGAGGCTTGTAGCTTTCATAGCGTACCAATTTTTTTTCGGAAAGCTTTTTCATCATACTTGTTACAGTAGGCATTTTTATCTCAAGCCGCTTTGAAAGTTCTCCGACACTTATTTCGCCATTCTCTTTTGAAATATTAAACAACGCTTTTAGATAGTTTTCTTCCGTTAATGAATGCATAGAGACAAATCTAATAAAAATAATTCTTTCGTGACACCCGCATAAAGTATATTTAAATAAAATTTTGTTAGATACCTCTTACTTAATACTTTTGTGCATATAATTAAACAATTAGATGAATATTAAGTATTCGGGTATTATTATGACCCTGTTGTTTGCAACCCTTCAATCTTCAGTGCAGGCACAGTATATCACGGGAACAGTAAGAGATTCCGAAACCCGGAAACCTATCAGGTTTTGTAATATTGTAATTTTAAATTCCCCGGCGGGTGTAATCGCGGATGATGCCGGACAATTTAAAATCTCCATTCCTCCCGGCAATAGTCCTGCACACTTGCTCATTTCAACTTTAGGATACGTTTCTGACACGGTAGAGGTCTTCCAAACAAAAAATAATTACGAAATTTTAATGAAACCCAAACAGGATATATTAAGTGAAGTGGTAGTTACAGGAGTTTCAAAAGCTACCGTTATAAGAGAAAATCCGGTGGCTATTGTTGCGGTTTCATCAAAGGCAATTGAGCAAACAAATGAAACCAATATAATAGATGTATTGGTGAAAAATGTCCCTGGCCTGAATGCGGTGAAAACCGGCCCCAATATTTCAAAACCATTCATTCGTGGTCTAGGCTACAACCGGGTGCTTACCTTGTACGACGGCATAAGACAGGAAGGACAGCAATGGGGCGACGAACACGCAATTGAAGTAGATGGCTATCATATCAGCCGGGCAGAAGTGGTAAAAGGCCCTGCAAGTATAATGTACGGTTCAGATGCAGTAGCAGGCGTGGTAAGTTTAATGCCGGCAATGCCTTCCGGAAATGATACAGGATTGCATGGAAAATACTATACAGAATATCAAAGTAATAATGGATTAATTGGAAATGGAATAAGGCTTACTTATTCAAAGAACGGCTGGATCTACGCTTTGCGCGGCTCATTTCGTATTGCCGGAAATTACACAAATAATATTGACGGAAGGGTTTATAATACTGCCTTTCGTGAAACTAACGCATCGGCGACAGTACACCATTCTTCGGCTGTCGGCTACTCAAATTTAAACCTTACATTGTACAATAATCTCCAGGGCATTCCGGACGGAAGCCGCGATTCTTTGACGCGAAAGTTTACTAAACAGGTTTATGAAGGCAATAATGACGACATTATGAACCGCCCGTTAGTTACCCGTGATGAATTAAATTCTTATAAGCTAAGCCCGTTGCACCAACACATTCAACATTACAGAATTTACAGCAACAACCATTACGAAATTAACAAAGGAGATATTGATTTTACCCTGGCATTCCAGCAAAATATCCGACAGGAATACAACCACCCAAGCATGCCGGACCAGGCTGGAATGTATGTGCAATTAAATACTTACAATTATGGGGTTAGATACAATGCACCCCCCATTTTAAACATAGAAATTTCGGCTGGCATAAATGGAATGTTCCAAAATAACAGAAGCAAAAGTGCAACCGATTTTCCTATCCCCGATTATAATTTACTTGATGCAGGCAGCTACATTTTTACTAAATGGAAACAAAAAAAATGGACAATCAGCGGAGGTCTAAGATACGATATACGGCATTTACGAGGAGATAACTTTTATACAAAAAAAAATGCCTCAACCGGTTTTGCGCAACAGGTATTTGCAGATACTACCGGCGCATATTTACAGTTCGCTGCTTTTACAAAAATATTTAATGGTACGTCTTTAACTATTGGAACAACTTACCAGCTAAATCGAAATATAAACCTGAAAGCAAACCTGGCCAAGGGATACAGAGCACCAAGTATTACCGAGTTTGCCTCAAATGGGCTTGACCCTGGAGCTCATATCATTTATTTGGGGAATAGAAATTTTATACCCGAATTTAGTTTCCAGGAAGATATTGGTGCAGATTTTCATTTTAAGGATTTCTCTGCATCGGCTAGCGTATTCAACAACAATATTCAGAACTTTATTTATCTGTCACAACAAACAGACGCAAGCGGAAATACTACTGAGGACGCCCAGGGAAATAAAACTTTTCAATACCAGCAGGCAGCGGCACAATTATATGGAGCTGAATTAATGTTGACCATTCATCCGGCAATGTTAAAAGGCTTTTCGTTTTACAATTCTTTTTCTGTTGTATATGGCTTTAACAGAAACAAAGTCTTTAAAGATAAAGGGCTTAACGGCCAATATCTGCCCTTAATTCCACCAATGAAATTATTAAGCAGCATCAGTGAAAAAATCAAAACTAATTTAAAAATATTGGAGGAAATATCCGCTAAAATAGAAGTGGACTTTAATGCAGCACAAAACCGTTATTTGGCATTAAACAACACCGAAACCGCAACAACAATGTATGCTTTATTGAATCTTTCAATCAATACAAAAATAAATTTGCTGAAAAATAATTCATGTCAATTTCAGATACAGGTAAATAATGTTTTTGATAAATCGTATCAATCCCATCTTAGCAGATTAAAATATTTTGAGTATTACACCGCTAAGGATCATTCCGGAATGTACGATACGGGCCGCAATATTTGTTTGAAAGCGATCCTTCCATTTTTCTAAAAATAAGTCTCTCGGTTTTAGCAGGAAGTCTTCTGTCAGTCAGATCTCCTATTCTTCCTTATACTCAAACGCCTTTATAATCTTTACCTTTTGACCCGGAAGCACGCAATATCCGTAATCAAAACAAAAAATAAATTCATTCTTTTTTATTTTAGAAATTACATGATGAGTATGATAATCAAAGTCAAATCCCTCCTTTAATAATTTCTCATTTGCCATCTCATCATGCTGCTTTTTGATAAACATTTTCTTGAGGATCCTATGATTCTTTTTCAAAATCAAATCTATCCTCTGCAACTCCCCATTTTCCATCATCTTTACCTGGTTATGAAAACGGTTTTTACAACGCTCATCACAATATAACCTGTCGGCTCTCCCTTTATCAGGATTGATGAGTTTGCCGCATTGCTTACAATATCTGTCAGGTATTTGCACAGCCAAATTTAAAAAAAATAATCGTGTATTAAACGTTTATATCCTAATCTACACGCACCTACACTCATCCCATTCTTTTCGTACTTTCTAACGCCTCTAAGTTTGAATATTCAAAAAAATATAATTATGAAATGGCTTAACAAAGTTCAATTGATCGGATACCTGGGAAAGGATCCGGTGATCCATTCACTTCCAACCGGTAACTATTTTGCCATCCTTCAACTGGCAACAAGTACCTGTTATTCCGGTGAAGATAAAACAAGAATCACTACCTGGCACAGAGTGAAATATTGGGGCACAAAAGTTTCTTACCTGCAAAATTGCTTTATAACAGGAAGTCATGTTATGGTAGAAGGTACACTTGTTTATCATAGCTATACAGATAACGATGGAATTACCCGCACCTACACAGAAATTAAAGCAGATAAACTGATTAATCTTGACAGATAAAAGTTCCCGGGTCCCTTACTTCACTGTTCAAACTTCACAATTTTAAATTTTTAAAGGAAAAACCATTTATAGGTGTTTAGAATCTGAACAGGTATTTCCTTTCTATATTCCCCGGCTTACTTTTGAATGGATATTAACGATGCCTTGTGAGAGGATATGGGCAGCCTGATCGCTGAGCGGCGAAACAAACCCGAAACCGAAGCAGATAACCAAATAAAAGCATGGATTTATTACAAACACTTTTAAATAATCAAAAAACGAAAGCCCTTTCCCAATGGTTTCCTTCAAGAAAAAAAGGAAATGCCGTAAACATCATTTATAACTTTAAAATCTTTTTATGAGCACAGGAGAAGATGAAAAAGCACTGAAGGAAATTTTAGATTTTACAAGACTGGCAGGCATCCTGGTCCTCTTAATTCATTTTTATTTTTTTTGTTTTGGAGCGTTTAAAACATGGCACCTTACAACAGAAATCAGCAATCGCCTTCTATCAAATCTTAGTAGAACCGGCCTGTTTAAAAATATTTATTATTCAAAATTACTGGCCATCTCACTTCTGACAATTTCCCTGTTTGGAGCATCAGGAAAAAAAAGTGAGCAGGTAAGCAAACAATCCATTTTGTTTTATTTGTTTTCAGGATTCCTCCTGTTTTTTGGCAGCAATATTTTACTGAAATTAACTGCCTCCATTGAATCCGTTGCAACCACTTATATGTCTGTTACAGGGATTGGTTTTATTCTTATCCTGACAGGCGGAATAAGGCTTTCACGCTATGTTCAACTTCAGCTTCACAAAGACATTTTCAATGAAATGAATGAAACTTTTCCACAGGAAGAAAGACTTTTAGAAAATGAATATTCCATTAATCTTCCCGCCCAATATAATTTAAAAGGAAAAATCCGGAAAAGCTGGATAAATATTATCAATCCATTTCGTGCAGTTCTGGTAACCGGTTCACCGGGAAGTGGCAAGTCATGGTTTGTGATCCAGCACATCATCAAACAACATTTACGCAAAGGATTTACGATGCTTGTCTATGATTTTCAGTTTGACGACCTTTCTAAAATTGTTTATAATTCTCTGAAAAAAAATAAACATGCTTTTAAAATCAAACCTGAATTTTACCTGATCAATTTTGATGACCTCTCCCGCTCCCACCGCTGTAATCCTCTGGATCCGGCAACAATGTTTGATATAACAGATGCAACTGAATCATCACGCTCCATACTACTTGGTTTGAACAGGGAATGGATAACCAAACAAGGAGATTTTTTTGTGGAATCCCCTATCAACTTTTTAACCGCCATTCTCTGGTTTTTAAAGCGTTACAATGGCGGCAGGTACTGCACTTTGCCTCATGCCATTGAATTAATGCAGGTACGATATGAAAAGCTCTTTCCTGTATTAAAAAATGAAAAAGAAATTGAAGTGCTGATCAATCCCTTTATTTCTGCTTACCAAAATAAAGCAATGGACCAGCTGGAAGGTCAAGTTGCCTCCGCAAAAATTGGGATGGCAAGACTTTCCTCACCTCAGCTTTATTGGGTGCTTGGACAAAATGATTTTACCCTGGACATCAATAATCCGGATAAACCCAAAATTCTTTGCCTGGCCAATAATCCTCAAAAACAACAAATCTTTGGAGCTATACTTTCTCTTTATGTAAACAGACTTATTAAACTTGTTAATCAAAAAAACAGGCAAAAATGCAGTCTCATTTTTGATGAATTTCCAACCATTTTTATCAATGGTATCGACGGCCTTATTGCAACAGCAAGATCAAATAAAGTTGCCACTTGCCTGGGATTACAAGACTTTAGCCAGCTCAGAAAAGATTACGGCGCAGACCAGTCTTCAGTGATCATGAACATCGCAGGAAATATTATTTCAGGGCAGGTAACCGGCGATACTTCAAAAGCACTCGCAGACCGATTCGGTAAGATTATCCAGATAAAAGAAAGTGTTTCAATTAATAGAAATGACACCTCAGTTTCTAAATCCGGCCAGCTGGATTTCGCTATACCTGCCTCAAAAATTGCAGCGCTTTCTTCCGGTGAATTTGTAGGAATGGTTGCAGATGACCCTTACCAGAAAATAAAATTAAAATCTTTTCATTGCCAAATATTAAATGATAAGGATGCTCTTAAGGCTGAGGAAAAACATTTTAAAGAATTACCGGTAATCTCTAACATTACCCAGGAAATGGTTATGAAAAATTATTACCAGATCAAAGAAGATATTCAACAATTAATTGAAACTGAAATTGAGGTCCTGGTTAATACACCGGGGAAAGAAAATCTTTTGTTCAAATAAAATTTAAGATCGTGGGCAAAGAGCAGGTCAAATTATTGAGCAGTGTATCCGCCATCAATAACGACTGCCTGGCCGGTAATCCCAAACGCTTTTTCATTTGAGAGAAACACAGCATAATTTGCTATTTCAACTGTTTTCTCAAATTGCTTTTACCAGATATGACCCTCCATTTTTATTGTCTGTCATTATAATAACACATTGCACTATCTTTTAAGTTTATAATATAATTCGGTGATTTATCCATTCGCATAAATTAATTCCATCTGGCTCATTTTTACCTTTTTCGTAAAATGATTTTCCTCTTTTCGCAAAAACGCAGTCATTAATGCCAGGTTTACTAAGCATTCCCGGCTTTATAATCTGCAGAAAATTTTCACCAAACACCAGTTGAAAAATTGGCTAAAGTTTTTGAAGAATTAACTAAAATGGATAAGGAAAAATTTGAAAAAGCAACTTCTGATAAAAACAATGAACCAAGAAATGATGAAGAATTATTAAAACTAAGATTTATTAGGTAAATAGTTTAATTTATTCATTAAATTTGTTAGCAACATCGATTCTAAAAGTATGTCGGATAAACAAGCGGCACAATAGTTGTTTTTTATTATGCCAACATTATTATTAATCAACGGGCTTAGGTTTTTCTTTTATAGTAGTGAAAATAATGAACCGATACATGTGCATGTAACAAAGGGAAGTGCAAATTGAAAAATTTGGCTTTTACCAGATATAGAGATAGCTTACATGCATGGATTCACAAACAATGAGATAAACCTGATTAAGGAAATAATAGATTCTCATTTACAAATTTTTAAATCTAAGTGGAATGAACACTTCAATAAATAACAGATACGATGCAGTAGAAAAAATCATCTTTGATGATGGACTGCGCATTTTGGCCATTGATGTTTATAAGGAATTGGACCTGATGCTTATTGTTTTAAACACATCTGCCATATTACATCAAAAAATTTCCTCCTATCCTAATTTAAAAACAGCAAGTAAAGAAGCATTAAATGAATATGAGGTAATTGCTGATGGAACAGGCATTCACTGGCCATCGCTAGATGAGGATTTGAGCCTGAAAGGATTTTTGCGGGATGAATTGCGAAATATAGTAAAAGGTACTAAAGGATTTATAGCAGCCTGACATCAATTACCTTTGTGACATGAGTAACAGACATCTAAAAAAATAAATGAGCTTCCTAAAATTAAATCCGCTTCGGCTATTTCTTTATAGGATTATGCAGATTTAAAATTTATTCGCAGGTTTTGGCCCAAGAAATCACTGCAAATTTTATTATTTCCTGTGGTTAAGGTTTTACCGGTTTACGCTTTGTTAACTTTCTCTTTAAGTATTTAATTCTTAATAGTGCTTTCTGTAATGTATCCTCACTACTAACCGCTTCATTATTTAGTCAGCCCTACTATTCAAATCTAAACCATGTCGTAAAAGTTGGGCCAATAGTTCCATAATATTATACAAATGGGATGATACCGGACTGCTCTTTTTTTGCAGAAATAACGCTGATTAAATCTTTTTTCCTTTTTTTATTTCTCAGGAAGCGCCTCCCAAATTTTTAATTCATAGGGAGCCAGGGTAATTGAAAAAACTTTACCTGGTGAAACTATATTCCTGACTGAACGGGCTTCCGGGAATCTTACATTTTGTAACCGAAATAACGTTAATTGCGTTGCCGGCAATTCAAAAATATCTTTTAGGTTCACCCTGAAAGTTTTTTTTGTTGCTGATGGATTTCTCAAAGAGAATATGCCTTTGCGTGGATTCCATGCAGCATAACCATACACCTCCCCTTTTTGCGGATCGCCGCCAATCCAATGCACGTCTTTTAAAACATCTGTATTTTCATGCGACCATTTTGCCGCAGATGCAAGACAGTCCCATACTAAAGGAGTGAGGAGATGTGGATTAATATATAATTCCTGAAGACTGGTGCCGCTGGCAAAAAAAGACCAGATTCCATCAGAAATGTTTTTCAAATCCATTTCCAAGGTTGCCGGATGACCCACATTTGTAATACAGATTCCATGAAGCATCACCGAATTCAAAGGATACAACGGCGCTCTTTTCACTACATTTTTATACGATTCCGCATCACGGTAAGTTATCCATTGCTGACGTTTACTTCCTGTTCCGGCAAAACCAAAATCATTCCCTGCACGCCAGATTGCGTCACCATAATACAACCAATAAACCGATGGCCACGTTCCTACAGTTAGACTCAAATATAAATCAGCATTGATGCTTCGCAACTTCTGAGTGAGCAGCAGCAAGGCTTCTATGTCTTTTTGATATTTTAACCCTGCTCCGCTTGCACCGTTTCCCGCTCCCACTCCATCGAATTTGAAAATCGCTACTTTATCTTTCCGCATGAAATCCGTTGTTACTTTTTCAAACCTTTTAAAATAAACAGGGCCCGCTAATGAAAAGCCATTTTCATTCGTTTCAAATGGAGGATTTTGTAAACGTCCATATTTTAATCGCTCCATTTTTGCAGAATCATAGCCGCCCCAGGGCGAAAGCCATAAACCGATTTGAGCACCGTAACTTTCTGCCAGGTTTTTCATATTGGTAAATCCGTCGGGAAAATATTTATTCACATTCCAAAGAGAGGCATTGTCATCCCAACCATCATCAAATAAAAATGCTTTTAGTTTTACATTTCTTTTCTGAATCAAACTATCGCCAAACATTTTAATGCGGTCAAGACATAAAGAATCAGTCATTTTTCTATCAATCCAGGAAAGGTCGTACCACGAATTGTAATGCAGAAAAGGCCGGTAAGGATGCGCTCTTTCTCTTTCCACATAATATAAAAACCCACGCCGCAACTGGCCTGAAGGAGTAACACCCGAAACAGTGGTGATCACCATGCTGTCTGAATGTTTCAAAATTTCCTGACGTGGCAAATAAGAATCAGCGCCCATTTTATTGATCTCATTTCTGCTCATCGGATGTTCTAATGCAAAAAACATTTCATTGGATACTAATGGTGTTCCATCTACTGTTCCCATTTGTTTTGCATTTACAGAAGGAATTTCAATCATGGAATATTTTACAATGTCCAATGAGTCTTTTGCCATGAAAGACCATTGTTGTTTAATATAATTGGAACCATCCTTTAACTGCGCTTCCCATTTGATCGTTAGTCCGGATGATTTATTTATGAGCGTTGCAGAAATAATTTTACCTTCCAATTTATCTGAATATTTTGCTGAATTTGTTTTTAATGTTACCTGTTTTATTTCAGGAAATTTTACTAAATCAAGATCTTTAGATGTAATTATTTTTCCATTTTTTAATGTAATAGAAAACCAATCTAATGGAAGAAGATTCATTTCTTTGCCATTTTCCTTATCAATAAATTTCTCAGGATGAATTTGATTTTTATTTACCTGAAAAATTATTTTTACCACATTATTTTCCAATGAAAATTTATCTGCAGAATGGAGTGCCAAAGCCTTTCCAGGCAATTTTCCCGGATAGGTAATTTGAGAAAATGCATTGATTGAAGTCATTAAAAAAAGAAAGATAAAAAGGAAAGCAGGTAATAATTTCATGTAAGTTTTATTATGTTTTAAAGAGATTTTTTTAAAAAAAACAGAAGATATTTAAAATAATTATTCGCTTTATTTTCAGTAAAAAAGTAATTAAACATTATTTCTCTTTTATACTTTAAAAAATATTTTCTTTTATGCAACACAGATTCACTGAATCAAAAATAAAACGAGCGCCGGATAATCATAATTGGTGGTTCAGATAACCCCGTTTTGCGATACCACTCCATTGACAATAGTATTGCTGTAATCAAAAAGCCAGCGATGCACTACGATTTCAAAAACAAGATAAAATGAAATAGAATTCATGCCCACAATCGCCGCTTGCAAACGTAAATGAAGAAGTTGCAATTCGCTTTATAATAGGCGTGATACTGGAAATATCCACCGCATAACACGCTATAAAAGTAATGATTCCAAAAATAATGATCGGCTTTATTTTCTCTTTCGAAAAATCATTGTAAAAAAAATAAATTACTACATTTTTCCCTTTTTCCAACCGGATATTCAGAAGTTCTGCAATTAACGAAAAATCAAGACAAGAATAGATAAGCTTTTATTACTTTCCGGTTGCAGTCATCCTATTATTTGGGGCAGAAGCCATTGCCCTTTTTATTCCACAGTCGAAAGTATTTTTTCCAAAATCCTCCTTGCTTTTCCAAGCTGATAACTGCCTGCCTTTAGATCGTTTTTTTCCTTCAAATAACTCAAAGGCTTTCTATAACTTAGTTTAAAATTCATTCTATTTTGCCATCATAATCAGATAAGGGGAATCAAATTCGTTCTATCCATGATTACCTTATGACAGGCTTATCTCTTAACCCAAACGAATAAAAAAGTTGTTCCTTTAGGTTGAAAAAAAGCTAAGTGAAAACGACGATTTTTCTTGTAAACAATCTTTAAGTTAATTTTTTTTCCACAAACAGATCCTTCAATTACTACCTTTTACTATTTTATGCTCTCCTAATTTTGCTTCAGAAAAAACAGATGCTCTAAAATCCAATTATCCAAACCGTTTTATTACGGGAAAACCAAAATTTAGAGCAGAACTACTACCCTTGAAAACACTAAAGTGATAGCCCTAACTGTCACTTTTTTTATTTTAAATAATTTCCTGATTTCCTAATCTAGAAAAAAAACTAAATGCGAACGACACCGCCATACATTCTGAAATAAAAAAAAATGAGACTCAACACAATATTTTGATAAAAATTATGTTATTGAGGTAATGTTTCCAAATTCTGGAGGCGGCCAGTTTATTTTTAAATCCCAATATCTTTATACTAATGACAAAAGCTTTAGTTTTTGCTTTTTTATTTCTCTCATCGCAATCCAAATCCCAGGCAAAAGTATCGGCAGAAACTCCAGCCACCTTAAATATAGGCGGGGGTCTGCAAAGATTAATTCGTCCTTTTTTGTTGACTGGAGTATTGGAGAATCTACAGTTATTGACACCTATTACGGCGAAAATGCATATTCGAATCTAATTGTTGGGAAAAAATGGAATGTTACCAGTGGTATCTTACAACCATACGATAAGAACCATATTATATTCAATGCTCTCGTTCCTCACTGGACTTTACAGGAAATTCGTCTTTATCCTGTTCCTACCTCTGACGTAATCTATATTGATTTTAGATCGACAACAACGGGAAAAGAATCCATTCAGCTTATGACACTTTCAGGAAAACTGCTTGCATTAAAGGAGTTTACCCAGATTGGCGGATGCCTACTTCCGTTGTATTGGAAATAATGACACTCAAATGCTCATTATGGGCACACTTTAATACGTCTTCCCATTCATCTTTTGCGATTAAAACCCGGCTTATGGCAGAAGATATAATATTCATCTGCCATTAACCATTTTTGAAAAGGACGTAAATAAACTTTTTATCGGGAAAAAATTAATCGCTTATACCAATACAAATCCAAAAATATCCCTGTAAAATTATTTTAATCGGAAAAGATTTTTCCGGTGACAGAAGCGTGGAAGTGCATTGCCATTTTGTTCTGGTAAAAGGAGTAATAATTATGATAAAAGGATTTTTCAAGAAAATCAATCTTGCATTAAAATGGTAATGTTCCCTGAAACATAACAGTCACAAAAATTTACGCGTTCAATCCCTTCATTTTCAAAATTTGCTTTTGCCATGGTAAATGAATGCGACTGAGTTCATCTCATATCGCGATTTGCGATTTGCGATATAAAATCTTATATTTGCCTTATGAAAAAGCACAGCGGAATGCGACCGCACGATATAGTAGTCTTATTGAAAATAATATCAAAAGGGAATACGCCCTGGAGACACCAGGATCTTTCCAATGAACTTTTTATTAGCCAGTCTGAGATCTCCGAATCATTACATAGGAGCCAGATTGCCGGACTAATAGATGGGGACAAAAAGAAAGTTCACCGACAATCCCTACTTGATTTCATTGCATATGGCCTTCGCTATGTATATCCGGCAAAACCAGCTGCAATGGTTAATGGTATATACACCGCCCACTCCCACCCTTTCATGCAAGAACAATTTAGATCGGAGATAAATTATGTCTGGCCAGCAGAAAGAGGGGCCGTGAGAGGACTGTCGATAGAACCACTATATAAAGAAGTGGTAAAAGCTGTTATCTTAGACGAAAAGTTATACAAAATGCTCGCGCTGGTAGATGTTGTGAGAGTAGGCAGAATGAGGGAGCTACAAATAGCCCTTGACGAATTAAATAAAACGATTATCAAATGAGCCACAGCGTTAATATCAGCCGCATCAAAGAAGTAAAAAGTGCTCTTGAACCACTAAAAGACAACATAGTTTTTGTGGGGGGAGCTACTGTATCTCTGTATGCGGAAAGAATGGCGGAGGAAGTCCGACCAACAAAAGACGTGGATATACTTGTCGAAATATGGAGCCGGTGGGAATTCGCTGATCTTGAAGAAAGAGTAAGGCAATTAGGTTTTGTAAATGATATGAACGCAAAATTTATTGGCCGTTATATCCTTGGAGACATTATAGTTGACTTAATGCCCACATCGCCAGAAATTTTAGGATTTACCAACAAATGGTATGAGGAAGGTTTCAAGGCATCTGTTAATTTCATGATTGATGAAACCACAACAATCAAAATACTACCTCCTGGATATTTCATTGCTACTAAAATTGAAGCTTTCAAAAATCGCGGACACGGGGACGGTCGTCTAAGTCATGACTTTGAAGATCTCATCTTCATGCTCGACAACAGGGATTCTATTTGGGATGAAATCAAGGGCGCAGATCAATTTCTACGAAATTATATTTCAGAAGAATTTAAAGATTTATTAAACAACCCTAATATTGAGGAATGGATTTATGCCCATACTGCCACCAGCTCACCTCCGGCGGTTGATTATATTATTAGCAAGATGGAAGAAATAGCAGGTCTTAACTAGCACGGCAATTGTAACCTGAAGATAGGTACAGGAGGGCAACAGTCATGAGTATTTCAGTGGCCCCTTTAAAGAAGTGCTTCAGTCTTTCATAGAAACAAAGAAGTCATTAGGATCCAAATATTTAAATAGTCAGCCCTTAATAATGAACGTAATCCACAGTCAGCAAGGATTTGGGGATAAAAAGGATAGATAAAATTTGCAAGAAAAATGAAATTTGTATTCCAAACCTTGCAAATTTATTTTATGATTTCAAAATCAAGATCCACCTCACAGCTTGGCTTTTACAGCACATTTGAAGAACAACTGAGCAGAAGTCATCCACTTTATATTTTAGCAAACCAAATTAATTGGAATGTTTTTGAAGAAGCGTTTGCCAAACTTTATTCAGAAGAAGGTCGGCCGGCAAAACCAATCCGTCTAATGGTATCATTAATCATCCTGAAACACATTCGTAACATAAGCGATGAGAGCGTGGTGGAACAATGGGCTGAGAATGCCTATTACCAATATTTCAGTGGTGAAAAAATGTTTGCAGCCTGCCCACCTTGTGAAGCATCGGAGTTAGTTCATTTCAGGCATCGGATTGGAACTGAAGGAATAGAATTGATTTTTAAAGAAAGCATCCGCATTAACGGAAAGGACGCTCAGCAGAAGGAAGCAACAACGGATACAACGGTTCAGGAAAAAAATATCACTTACCCGACAGACAGTAAACTGCATCGCAAAATCATCAAAAAATGTATCGCTATTGCCGACCAGGAAGGTATAGAGCTAAGGCAAAGTTACAAGCGGGTTTTGAAGAGATTATTAATGGATCAGCGATTTAGAAACCATCCTAAAAATAAAGGGAAAGCAAGAAAGGCAGATAATAAAGTAAAAACTATTGCAGGGAGATTGGTTCGTGAGCTGGAACGCAAACTACCACCGAGCCTTTATCAGAACACTCTTCTGTTGTTTAAAAAAGTATTGGCACAAAAGAAATCTGACACAGGAAAAATTTATTCATTGCATGAGCCACACGTTCAGTGTATCAGTAAAGGAAAAGAACATAAAAAGTATGAATTTGGTTCAAAGGTTTCCCTCATCACTACAAAAGATACCGGAGTGATTATTGGCGCAATCAACATAGAAAAAAACATACATGACAGCATAACATTACAACCTGCAATTGAACAACAACAAAGGCTCACAGGAATGGTTCTTAAAAATAATTTTGTAGACCGGGGATACAGGGGAGTAAAAGAAGTATTAGGAACAAAAATTATCATCCCGGATTCGCCAGGCAGGACAAGAACAAATTATGAAAAACAGAAACTTAGAAAAGGATTTAAAAGAAGAGCAGCCATAGAACCAAAAATAGGACATTTAAAACAAGATCACCGGCTGAGCCGCAACTTTTACAAAGGAATTAAGGGGGATAATAACAATATAATGCTTGCCGCCGCAGCCATGAACTTTAAAAGAATGATGAACAAGTGGAAACAAAACCCACTTTTATTTTTGTTCCATTTTTTTCAAACTATTTATCACCTGATTAAAAAAAGAAATCCTCAACTCTTCAGTTATTTAAATCCTAAGGTTGCTTTTTAAGAGTTGACTAAATAAACCGAAGTCAGGATGTTAAAACGCTTTGACAGATCTTACTGAAGACGAGTACTTCTTCCGCTAACACTCTGACCAAGGAGATCGTTTTAGCCTGTAAGGCATGAATAATTCCTAAGGTACACGAGTTCCCCTCCGGCATTATCGATTGCATCTTCAATGGATAAGGCTGGTATAAATCTTCAATCGTTTGTTTCTAAAAGATCTGTTGTTCAGAATATCATCCAGTATTTGCTGGGTAAGCCCTTTTGCTTTCATTTCAGCTCTCAGTTCACTCAAAAATTGGAGAATATCAGTTTCCTCTTTTCGGTCAATAATAGTGGCTATCTGATCATTCATCAGATTTCCTATTTCATTTTGAGTTTAAAAGAAGCTGTGCGCCATTTGGCAGCAGTAGCAGGATCAACATTAATCACAATTCGTTCCATATAGTATCTTTTCACTTTCCCC
>Ga0157370_10004809_pt1 | contig 15353 bp, 13 predicted proteins | sample C35metaG_FD_113463 | JGI IMG/M metagenome (GOLD analysis project Ga0157370, IMG submission 113463) | Corn rhizosphere microbial communities from Kellogg Biological Station, Michigan, USA - C3-5 metaG | ecosystem: Host-associated > Plants > Roots > Rhizosphere > Soil | place: USA: Michigan...
GACAATTTTACCTTTTTTACCATTTCCAGAAGATTTGATCTCTACTTTTACGTCCAAGATATCAGCGATTGTCTTCTGGGCTTTTTTATAGTTATTGGAAAGCTCCACTTTCGCTTTTTTTGCAGCGGGAGATTTTGGATTCTTCAATGCAGCAGCAGCTTGCTCTGCCTGGCGAACATTTAATTTTTCTTTGATGATAAGATCAAACAAAACCTGCTGATCTTCTTCACTTTCAAGACTGATAATTGCTCTTCCGTGTCCTGCAGAAATCTCACCACTTCTAATGGCATTCTGAATATCCGGGTTCAATCTTAAGAGTCTGATAGAATTGGTAATGGTACTTCTGTCCTTCCCTATTCTCTGGCTAAGGTTTTCCTGAGTAAGACCGATTTCCTCTAAAAGCCTATGATAAGTTAATGCAATTTCAATAGCATCAAGGTCTTCTCTCTGGATGTTTTCAACAAGAGCCATCTCAAGAAGTTCCTGATCATTCACTAAACGGATATAGGCAGGAATAGTCGTTAGTCCTGCAATTTTACTTGCTCTGTAACGTCTTTCCCCGGAAATAATCTCAAACTTTTCACCGTCTTTCCTCAGGGTAATCGGCTGGATCACACCTAGGTTTTCAATAGACTGTGCAAGTTCGTTTAATGCTTTTTCATCAAAATAAGTTCTCGGCTGCGTCGGGTTCGGATAGATATCTTCAAGCGAAACTTCTACAATATTTCCCACAAACTTATCTGCTCCTTCATCAGTAGCTGAATTGACAGTTGCTTTAGATTCTGCACTTAAAATAGCGCCCAAACCGCGTCCCATAGCTCTTTTTTTGTCCTTCATAGATATAATTGATAAATGATGTTTTATAAGTGATGACTAGCATACACTTATTGGTCATTTATTATTTATTTAATTCTTTATTAAGTTTTCGTTTCTCAAAAGAACTTCTTCAGCTAACTGAATATACTGAACAGCTCCTTTACTTTCTGCATCATAATTCAGGATACTTTCTCCAAAACTTGGTGCTTCGCTCAATCTTACGTTTCTGCTGATAATGGTTTCAAAAACCATTTCCGGGAAGTGCAGATTCACTTCTTCCACTACCTGATTGGATAATCTCAATCGGCTGTCATACATCGTAAGAAGAAGACCTTCTATTCCAAGATCTTTGTTGTGGATCTTTTGCACGTTTTTAACGGTATTCAAAAGTTTCCCAAGTCCTTCTAATGCAAAATATTCGCACTGGATAGGTATGATCACAGAATCTGCTGCTGTAAGAGCATTAACTGTAATAAGACCTAAACTCGGCGCACAGTCGATGATGATATAGTCATAATCGTCTCTTACACTGGCCAGTGCTTTTCTCAGCATATACTCACGATCCTCCTTGTCTACCAATTCAATTTCCGCGGCTACCAGGTCGATATGCGACGGAATAATATCCAGGTTCGGAGTCGCGGTTCTTTTGATGCAAACTCTTGTTTCTGCACTATGCTCCAAAAGATTATATGTAGAATACTGAACATCTTCAACACCCAGACCGGATGTAGCATTCGCCTGAGGATCAGCATCAATAATTAATATTCTTTTTTCCAATACTCCTAATGCTGCCGCCAAGTTAACAGCGGTGGTAGTTTTACCAACGCCTCCTTTTTGATTAGCAATACCTATGATTTTTGCCATTATTAGAACTTTAAGTTTCAAAAATACACTTTTTTCTTTGCTCTCGGTGAGTGAAGAAAATCAAAATTGAGTTAAAATATTGTTAATAAGCATTTTAACGATAAAAAAAATTATCCACAAAAAAAATTCTTTGTGGATAACTATTTAAAATTTGTCTTTTCGTATTAATTATCAAATTTCATTGAGATTGGAAATTTGAAATAACTTCTTACGAATTCTCCTTTTTTGTTTTTGGCAGGAATCCATTTTCCCTTGCTTGAGATGTTTTTGATTGTTCTCATTGCCTCACTGTTAAAATCGGCGTTGGTTCCATTAGCTTTTACCCCTGAGATTGTTCCGTCCATTTCTACAATAAAGGTAACTGTCGTTTTTACAACATCTTCTGATTCAAATCCTGAACCATCGAAGTTGTTCATTACTTTATTTCTGAAGGAGTCTATTCCTCCTGTGAAATTAGCTTCTACACCAAGTTCTCCAGATTCTGCAATTTTATTTTTATCCACCGGATCAGAAATTACTGGCGGAGGCGTGGTAATTACGGGACCTGTTCCTACTGATACCGTTGGAACATTGGGTGTATTGGGTGTTACCGGATCTCCTTTAAAGTTATTCACAAAGCCTGCTACAGCATCATCCGGTATAGGATCTTTTTTTACATCATCTTTAGCATCACTTGATGGCGTAGGTACCGTACTGTCAAACGTTTTCGTGTTTGGAGGCGCAACGGTTTTTACAATCTGCACAGGGGGATCTTTTTCAGGCGGTTCAACAATTTTTATGATCCGTCTTTCACCATTATCCTTAATTCTATCTACTGCTACATCTGATTTCAATATAGAAATCACAAACGGTGTAAGGGATACTGCGGCCATTAAACTCGCTCCTATGAAAAGAGCCTTGGTTAATATTCTATCTGATTCGTTTCTTAATGCATAGGCACCATATTCTTTATTGCGGTGCTCGAACAGAACTTCGTTAAAACGAAATTCCTGGTTTTGATTATGTTGTTTCATCACTACTACTATTTAAACTGTTAAAAAAAATTTGATTATTAGTTTTGTTGTTCTTATCGATAAGTAATGTTGTAATATCAAAATATCTGCCACAATTTTACCAAAACAACATAATATTAGAAAATTTTATGATAATGTTTAAATTTTAACATTTATAAATAGAAAGTTTATACAGAAAAACAAACCTATTTTTGATAAAAACAATTAAGAATAAAAAGCACAAACCACAGAACACTAGCTTAGTAGAAAGATTATATCAGTAGTAAAAGAAGGGTAAGAGGTATTAATAATCCCAGTGCATTAATAATAATCAGAATAACAGAGCTGATCTTTGTTTTCGAATAACTTTTAGCTGCAAAATAGATTGCTCCTATACTAAAAGACAAACTACAGACTATAAAAAGGATCAGTAAAAAATCCGAACTTACATTAAACGGCAGTCCTAAATAAACAATAATTAAAACAGCATAGGCAATGGTAAGATATAAACTGATCACAATATTATTCAGAAAACCTTGGGGTATTTTATTTTCTTCCATTATTTTTTATTTACACTTTTGTTTTAAGACAAAAGTAGATAAAAATTAAAGATTGAAATTCTCTCTTGATTAAAGGATGCATTCAAACAAAAAAAGAGACCATCCAATGATAGTCTCTTTGTTATTTTATTTCTAAGAATATTAGAATAATTCTTTTCTGATAATGTTCTGACTTCTTTCAGGACCTACAGAAACTAAGTATACATTAATTCCTAAGTATTTCTCAATAAACTCGATATATTTCTGAGCATTGTCAGGAAGTTCATCATAGCTTCTTGCTTTTGTAATATCTTCGTTCCAACCTGGTAAATCCTGGTAGATTGGTTCGTAATTGTATAGCTTTTCTGTTGAAGAAGTGAAATAATCAATGATTTTTCCATCTTCTGTTTTGTAATGAGTAACGATTTTAAGGTTTTCAATTCCTGTAAGAACGTCAAGCTTAGTAATAACAAGGTTGTTGATTCCGTTGATCATACAAGCGTGCTTTAAAGAAACAAGGTCTAACCAACCTGTTCTTCTTGGTCTTCCTGTAGTCGCACCGAATTCACCTCCAATCTGTCTGATTTTTTCACCCAGTTCGTTATCTAATTCAGAAGGGAAAGGTCCGTTTCCTACTCTTGTACAGTAAGCTTTTGCTACTCCGATCAGGTTTTGAAGTGAAGTTGGCGGAACACCAGCTCCTGTACAAACTCCTCCTGTAGACGGAGAAGATGAAGTTACGTATGGGTATGTACCGAAGTCGATATCAAGCATTAACGCCTGAGCTCCTTCGAACAATACATTTTTACCGTCTCTGATGGCTTCGTTCAGCTCTAATTCAGTATCAACGATTCTGTCCTGAAGCTGTTTTCCGATTGCTAAATATTCGTTGTAGATTTCTTCAACGTCTAAAGTTGGTTTTCCGTAATATTTTTCAAAAAGAGAGTTCTTAACTTTTAAGTTTTTCTCAATTTTGTCTCTTAAAATCTCAGGATTTAAAAGATCTACCATTCTGATCCCGATTCTTGCAATTTTATCTTCATAACAAGGTCCGATTCCTTTTTTGGTAGTTCCGATCTGAGTTCCTCCGTGTTCCTCTTCACGGTAAGTATCCAAAAGGATGTGGTAAGGCATGATCACATGCGCTCTTCTGCTGATAAAGATGTGATCTGTTCTTAAGCCTTTGCTCTCGATCTGACCAACTTCTTTAATAAAAGATTTAGGGTTTACCACTACTCCATTCGCAATGATACATTTCCCTTTGCATTGAAGAACTCCTGAAGGAAGAAGGTGTAGAACGAATTTTTCATCACCTACATAAACCGTGTGACCAGCGTTGTCTCCACCCTGAAAACGTACTACATAGTCTGATTTTGCTGATAAAACATCCGTGATTTTTCCTTTGCCTTCATCTCCGTACTGAAGACCTACAACTACATAAGTTGACATATTTTACTTTTGTTTTTAGATTCGTGCAAAATTACTTTTAAAAAAAATGACGACCAAATTATAGAGGATATTTATTTTGGGTTGGGATGAAAATCATGAGGTTGAATATAGCTTCATGCATATAATTTTTACTTTCATACCTATATAAAATGGATTATATTTACTCTAAAATTATACAAAATGAAATTTAAAATTCTATTTCTACTTATAATTATTCCTTTGTTTTATCTAAAAGCTCAAAATAAAGTAAATGATTATCTAAATGTTCCCGGGCCTGTTAGTTTGAACCAAAAAGAATATCATTTGGCGTGGAGTTCTCATCCTAATGGAAATTATTTCAAGCAGGAATATTTAAATTCAAAAGAAAATATCAACCACTACAACAGTATGGTTTTAATTGAGTTTGTAAAAGGTGATTTCACTCTTAAAGATGTTATTGATCAAAAAGTAGGAGAACTTCAGGAGATGAAAAAAAATAACCCTATTGTTAATTATCAGATTCTTGAAAATAATGGAGAATATATTTTAGATTTTCTTGTTAGCGAAAATTCAAAGGACGGCAAGGAGATATTGATTGCTGAACGAAATATTTACCGTTATAAACTTATTAATAATAGCAAAAATAAAGGTGTTCTTCTTTTTGCAGTAAGTGAAAGAGGATATGAGAAGAATATGGATGTTTTCTTTAATAATTTAAAAACTAATTCTTCTCAATTAATTGAAATTGTTGGAAATTATAAACTTCCTGACATTGAGATAAAATAATATAAAATCCTACTTATTATGCCAGTATCCCAAACCTCAGTCTACCTTCCATCAAAAATAAACAGTGAGTCCCAGCTATTCTGCACTCTATTTTCTCCGGAAACAGCAAAAGCTACCTTGCTCATTGTTCACGGTATGCAGGAACACAGCGGAAGATATGCAGAGATTGCCGAATATCTTGCCAGCCATGGAATTGCTGTATTGACGTATGATCATCTGGGACACGGAAAATCTGTAAAAGAGAAAAAAGAGATTGGTTTCTTCCAGCTTGAAAAACCGGATGAAAGGCTTGTTGCAGATGCAAAAATGATGGCAAATCATCTTGCAGAGCAATATCCGTATGTTCCTCATTTTATTTTGGGACATTCCATGGGATCTTTTATTACGCGCTGTCTTCTTCAAAAAGCAAGCAGTCAATTTTCAGGAGCTATCATTACAGGAACTGGTGGACCTTTGCCGGGAATCAATTTATTGAGAGGTTATTTATCATTAGCTAATGTCATCGCGCCTCGTCATCGTACTTTCTTGAATTCTGTTTTCACAAGTGTCAATAACAAACATTTTAAAAAGGATAAAGATTTCAGTGATACCAGCTGGCTGAGTGTAAACCCCAAAAACAGAAAAGCCTTTGAACAGGACAAACTGTGTGGAATTCCGTTCACTCATAATGCTTTTTATACTTTATTTACCATTTATAAAAAAGCTACAGCAAGAAACTGGGCTTCTTCTATTTCAAAATCATTTCCATTTCTTTTTGTAAGTGGGCAGAATGATCCGATTGGTGATTTTGGAAAAGGCGTAATGCATACGGTCAACAATTTAAAAGCTGACGGTTTTCAGCATGTAGATGTAAACATTTATCCCGATATGCGTCATGAGATTTTGAATGAGGAAATAAGAGAAGAAGTTTTGAATGGAATCTATAATTGGATTTCAAAAAATTAAAAAATTTCGCTGATCGTGCAGATTTAGCAGATTTATAAATAATCAAAAGGAATGATTATTTTAGGACACTGGAAAAACAAAATCAATCACCGTGACTATAGAAGAACTTATAAAAGACAAGACTGTAAAATCCAAAGAAAAGGTAGATATTATAAGCAAATGGATTATTGATGCATCTTTACCTACTGATGAACTGATTGCTTTCGCTGAAAAATCAAAAGATCCTGTAAAAGCGACCTGCATTGAAGCTTTGGAATATGCTACAAAACAAAATCCAAACCTTGCAGATGAAACCGTATTTTCATTTGTCACTCAGACGCTTACCGAAAAACCGCCCAGAATAAAATGGGAAAGTGCCAAAGTGATAGGCAATACATCACATTTATTCACTGAAAATCTGGATCAGGCCATTGCTAATTTATTCGGTAATACAGAACATGAAGGAACTGTGGTACGCTGGAGCGCTGCATTTGCACTGGGAGAAATTTTAAAGTTGAAGACTAAGCATAACACGACTCTGCTTCCTGCTCTTGAAAGCATCAGTGAGAAAGAAGAGAAAAACAGTATCAAAAAGATTTACCTGGATGCGATTAAGAAAACGAAGAAATAATTTTTAAAATTCATAGAAAATAAAATCCCGGAAATCAATTTCCGGGATTTTTTATGATAAGTTTTGGCTAAAGCCCGCCCCTATTGAATACCATTTACATTATACATTAGCAGAAAATAAATAATCAGCATTTCGCAGAAACCTCATCATATTTAGATTCCTACGGAATGACAAAGTATGAATATAGTTCTTATTCCAATAAAACCTCACTGCTCACCCCAATCTCATCCAGAAAAACTCCATCATGGGAAATCACCAGCAGAGTTCCGTGATAGTCTTTGATAGAATTGGTGAGAATTTCTACATTCTGCAGATCGAGGTTATTTGTAGGTTCATCAAGGATAATGATATCTGGAGCCTTATTGCTGATGGAAAGACCACAAAGAAGTAGTCGCAAACGCTCTCCTCCACTTAACATACCACATTTTTTATCCCATGTATCTTTACCAAACAAAAATCTGGATAGTAACGTCTTCACCTCGGATTCCTGTAATGCACTGTCATTGAAAGTCTGGACAAAATCATAAAGTGTTGATTCATGATTAATCAGAGAATATTCCTGATCAATGTAGATGCTGTTGAATTCTGCCCTGCTTATTTTTCCCTCGGAAGGTTTAAAATTCCCTAACAGAAGCTTTATCAGTGTGGTTTTCCCGGAACCGTTTGAACCTTTAATACAAATTCTATCTCCGCTTCGCAACTCAAGATTAAGATTTTCTTTCCAGAGTTTTTCCTTTCCATAATTAAAATTAATATGCTCAGCCACAACAAGAATCTTCCCTGAATGCAGATTGGAATCATTAAAGTTAACTTTCATCTGTTCGGAATTCTTTAAAGAAGAACGTAAGTCTTTCAAGTCACCTGAAATTCCGCTGATTTTCTCCGCATGTATACTTTTCAGTTTTGAACTGTTTTTTTCAGCATTATTCCGGAGGGTATTCATCATAATCCTCGCTACTCCGGATTTTTCCTGTTTTCCTTTCCCTCTTGCATCAAGCTTTTGCTTTCTTTCTAATGTTTCCCGTTCTTTTTCTTTTGCTTTTTTCAGAGCTCTTTCTTTGGAATGAATATCATTATGTAAAGCTTCCTCCTCCACTTCTTTCTGTTCTGCATAGAAATCGTAGTTTCCCCCATAGGTTGCGACTCCCTGATTACTTAATTCGAATATGGTATCAACAAGATTGAGCAAAGTCCTGTCATGACTTACAATAACAACTGTCGCATTTGTTTTGTCAATAAGATCATACAACAGCTTCCTCCCTTCAAGATCAAGATGATTAGTCGGTTCATCCAATATGATGATTTCAGGATGATTGATCTGAATTCCGGCAAGAAAAACTTTGGTCTTCTGCCCGCCGCTCAAGGCTTCCAGCTTTTGAGTTAATTCAAAATTTTCAAGTCCCCAATGTTCCAAAGCATGCTGACATCGCTCCTCAATGTCCCAGTCGTCATTGAGCGTTTCAAAATAAATTTCATCCACCTCTCCGTTGGTGATTTTTTGAAGCGCATGTAATTTCTGATCTATTTTCAGAGATTCTGCAATGGTAAGATGATTACAATTTCCGAACATCTGGGGAACATAAAAAATATCACCAAGGATATTAATATTGCCCTCTAAAGGTTGTATTTCGTCCGCGATCATTTTCAGCAGGGTTGATTTTCCCATGCCGTTACTTCCCACCAAAGCAGATTTGGTTTGAGACTGTATTGTTAAATTGATATGATTAAATAGAAGATTTCCTCCCGGAAACCCAAAGGATATATTTTGCAGTAAAATCATGATTTCTTTCTTAATAATGGTTGAACGCCAGCAACATCTTCGTTACTGTTTTTATTGAATCTGAAAGAAATTACATCCTACATGCCTGTATTTTTGGGTTTTGAAAGAACAAAGATAGTCATTTTCTGGAATATTGATTTTTCATCACTAGCCAAGACATTTATCATCCTCTCCTTATTCCTACATTTCAAACACTTGCTTTTTTAAACCGTTTCCGGCATCCTTTTTTTGGGGCTGTCACTTTCAAAAGCTTATGCATATTATTATTTAAACAGACTTCATCATCCTGTTCAATTCTACGATCCCGAAACCACCAAACTTTCAAACTGATAAAAACAGGAAAGTATTTTAACCAAAAATCCGTAACTTTGCCTCCTACTAAAAATTTTATGGAAAGCATTAAAGTTCACGACAAAACTTTCGTTCCTTATTTAAAGGATGCCGAAATTCAGGAAATTGTAAAAGAGACAGCGTTAAGAATTTATGAAGATTACAAGGATGAGGTTCCTGTTTTCATTGGTGTTTTAAATGGGGTGGTGATGTTCTTCTCAGATCTTTTAAAATATTACCCGGGGGAATGCGAAATTGCCTTCATTCAAATGAGCTCTTATGTAGGAACTGAATCTACAGGGATTGTTTATCAGAAAATGGAGCTTACTAAAGACGTAAGAGACCGTCATATTATTATTGTTGAAGATATTGTAGATACAGGAAATACGGTTGAAAGTCTTTTCAAATATTTCACAGAAACACAACGTCCTAAATCTGTAAAACTGGCTAGTTTCCTATTGAAACCAGAGATCTACAAGAAAGATTTTAAACTGGATTATATCGGAAAGGAAATTCCTAACAAGTTTGTACTTGGATACGGACTGGATTATGATGAATTGGGAAGAAACCTTCCAAATTTATATCAGTTGGAAGACGGACAAATCAACCATTAAACGCTGTTGGCTATTAGCTGATAGCTTTTAGCTTAAAAATTATATAAAGAAATAAATTTAATAATAACTTAAAAAAGCTGAAAGCAAAAGAGCAAACGGCCAAAAGCCAGGAGCCAGAAGCAAAATGCCAATTGCCCAAAGCGTATCAACATTATGATAAACATTGTTCTGTTCGGCCCTCCAGGAAGTGGAAAAGGAACACAAGCTCAGAATCTAATCGAGAAATTCAATTTAAAACAGGTTTCAACAGGTGATCTTTTCAGATACAATATGAAAAATGACACTGAACTTGGAAAACTGGCTAAGTCATACATCGATAAGGGAGAATTGGTTCCGGATCAGGTAACAACAGATATGCTGATCGATGAGATCAAAAAACCTACTGATACCAACGGTTTTATTTTTGACGGATACCCAAGAACAACTGCTCAGACAGAAGCTTTGGAGACGATCGTTAAAGAAGTACTGAATGACGATATTGACATCTGTCTTTCATTGGTAGTAGAGGACAAAATTTTGGTTGAAAGACTTCTGAAGAGAGGTGAAACCAGCGGAAGATCAGACGACAGCAATGTAGAGATCATCGAAAACAGAATTAAAGAATATTATACTAAAACAGCAGAAGTTGCCGAGCTTTATAAGCAGCAGGGTAAATATGTAGAGGTAAACGGTGTTGGAGAAATTGATGAGATTTCCCAAAAACTTTTCGCTGAAGTAGAGAAAATTAAATAATCGGGATACGGGTGCGGGATAGGAAATTTCGTCCCGTAGCCTGTAACTCGCAACACAAACTATATGTCTAACTTTGTAGATTACGTAAAGATCCATTGTAAAAGCGGACACGGAGGTGCTGGTTCTGCCCACCTTCGCCGTGAAAAGTATATTCCTAAAGGTGGTCCTGACGGTGGCGACGGAGGTCGTGGCGGACACGTCATCATGAGAGGAAATGCTAATGAATGGACTTTGCTTCCACTCCGATACACCCGTCACATAAAAGCAGAACGAGGTGAAAACGGAGCTAAAAACCAGCTGACAGGAGCTGACGGTTCTGATATTTATATTGATGTTCCTATTGGGACTATCGCTAAAAATGAAGAAGGTGAAATTATCGGTGAAATCCTTGATGACAAACAGGAAATCATTTTGATGCAGGGGGGAAAAGGCGGAAAAGGAAACGAACATTTCAAATCCTCTACCAATCAGACTCCAAGATATGCTCAGCCCGGAATGGATGGCGAAGAAGGCTATGTTGTCTTCGAACTTAAAATTTTGGCCGATGTAGGACTTGTTGGGTTTCCAAACGCTGGAAAATCTACACTTTTAGCATCTGTTTCTGCAGCAAAACCAAAAATTGCTAATTACGCTTTTACCACGTTGACTCCTAACCTTGGGATTGTAGATTACAGAAATTACAAATCATTTGTAATGGCTGATATTCCCGGGATTATTGAAGGAGCAGCAGAAGGAAAAGGCTTAGGACACAGATTCCTGAGACATATTGAAAGAAACTCTATCCTTTTATTCTTAATTCCGGCAGATTCTGAAAATCATTTCCAGGAGTTTAAAATTCTTGAAAATGAGCTGAAGGAGTATAATCCTGAACTTTTGGATAAAGATTTCATTATTTCCGTTTCAAAATCTGATCTTTTGGATGATGAGCTGAAAAAAGAAATTGCAGCAGAGTTCCCTGAAAACAAACAGCCTCTGTTCTTCTCAGGTGTTACCGGAGAAGGCCTTATGGAACTGAAAGATGCTATCTGGAAACAATTGCACGGATAAAAATACATTGATTCACGAGTTTTATTTTTGAAAAATAGAACTGCATCATAAAAAAACAGCCTTAGATTTTCTCTGAGGCTGTTTTTATTTATAAAATTAACCGTATTTTTCTACCATTCAATATTTTAAACCATTAAGAATAGATTTAAGAAATAAAGTATAGTTAAGTAAATCATGCTGATTTTTAATCATAAAGCGAGGCCCATCTTCATATTCTTAACACCTTAATACCATCTTAATGGTTCAAATACAAGGTTAAGCAGGCTTTCTATTTTATATTTAACATAAAAGGAAAAGAAGATTTTATGTTTTGGAACAATTATTGGGAGACTCTCTGAAATTGAAAAAAACTATGAAATATTTGCTAGCTATTTGTGCTTTTGTGTTTTTAACCTCCTGTACAACTTCTCAAAAAGTAAATTCAAAATATACTAAAATTGAGTACGAAGCTACTCCATGTTTTGGATTCTGTCCTGTTTTTAAAATGACAATCAGTCCGGACAGAACTGCCGTTTTTGAAGCAGAACACTTTAATTTTAATGATAAACCTTCAAAGGATGAATTTTCCAAACCACGTGAAGGAACTTTCAAGGGAACCATCAAAGAAGAAGATTATAATAAATTAATCAGTTTGCTGGATGGTTTAAATGTAAAAGGTTTAAATGACAAATATGGCAAACACAATATTACTGACCTTCCAACCTCTTATTTAAGAATCAAATTCGCTGACGGAACTTCAAAAAATGTAGAAGATTATGGAAAACGCGGAAGCGAAAAGCTTTCGGAGGTATATCAGTTTTTTGAAAACCTAAGAAAGAATCAGCAATGGACTAAAGTGAAATAGTTGTGCTAAATAATAAAATGGCTGCCTGATAGGCAGCCATTTTTATTTTATTGAACTTATTGTTTAATAAGTGGATTTACTGAACAATAATTTTCTTAGAAATACTTGTTCCTTTATCCAATTTAATAATTAGCAAATAAGAGGTCTTTGGCAGCTTCTCTACCGGAATATCTAATCCATTTCCGCTCAATACCGCTCTGCCTGAAAGATCATATAAAACCCATCCGGTAACTTTGTTATTCTCAGAATCTATTTTAACAATAGTAGAAGCCGGGTTAGGATAAATCTTTACTTCAGAAAAAGCGGGAGCCACTGCTGCTTTGGCAAAGCTAGAATTCATATTATTAGTATTACCTTCTCTATTCAAGTTTGCTATACTACAAGGGCTTATATAAGCTTTGAAAATACCATTATCTTTGCCATTTACAAAAAATCCAGGTAATAAACTTACGTTCTTTCCGGCTTTATAATTTATGGTAAGATTGGCATTAATTTTTGATGATGCGAAAATTGATTTACCTGCCTGATAAGTTTGTGAAGAAGTCACCGGCGTTGTGATAGTTAAGACATCTGGACAAGGACTAACAGCATCCTCTGAAGAAGGAATCAACTGGGGGAAAGAAAACCCGTTCATAGTTCCCTTCTGCGGAGATATTAGTGTAACAGGATTTACACTGGTATTCCATATATTGGGAGTCTTAATTACACCCCAATCATAAGAATCAGTATTTCCCAATTTAACAATTTCAGTTTTATCTATTGGATCATAATTAAGTTTAATAGCCTGAATAAGATAAATTTTGCCATTCTTAGCTCTCTGTAATGATGCAGAAGCTCCTCTTAAAATAAATGGATAATCAAACCCTGAATTGGGACCATTATTGGTATACCCTACAAGCTGCCCTGTAGAAATGTTATACATCGCCATTCCTGCATCTGTATTCGCGGCACTGCAAAGACAAGTTGTTGAAATAGTGAAATAGACAATATTACTGTCTGAAGAAAACTCTGCACTATTGACATAATCAGCGTTATCAATGTATATTACATTTGGAGAATTCGGAGCTATATTGAACTGATTGGTAATACTTCCTGACGCATTATTAAAATCATATAAAAAGACACCGTTGCTAGGCCAGCCTTTACTTATCCTTGTCAATAATTTCTTACTATCAGGCGAAATTTTAAAGAAATTTCCGTACGAAGGGGCAGGACTTATTACAGGAGTTGTATTCAAACCACTGGAATCCAATCTATAAGATAGAAAATTTCCATTATTAGCTGTTACAATCCAATATGAATTTCCATCGCTGGCTACCGTAGAAGTTAGTGCATTAGTCCCTGAATCTGTAAATAACATTCCTTTTGAAACGACTTTACCTAAACCTCCGTTAAAGGATAAATCCACAACAGCATAACCAAAACCATAGTTACTTGGAGTATTAGAGGTACTAGTCAGGAAGTTTTCATCATCATTAGGCTTTCTATTTCCATTGATAAAGAATACATAATATTTCGTAGAAGAGCCAGGTAACGGGACAATAATTGACGATTGATCAGAAGGGTTTCCTCTCAACTGATAAACCCAATTTACATTGGCAGGTCCAAACAGATGATCTCCATCCTGCATTATCGCACTATTTTTATTATAAACAGAATAACCATTTGAAAAAAAGAGCAATTCACCTGTATTTTTATCATTAATTACCGACGCGCCATATCTTATATACGGGCTTAAATTTGTTGTATGTACAAAACCATTGGTAGCAGCATTGTCAAAATGCCATTTATTATTGCCAAACAGCCAGTTATCATTTTCCCTCTGAGAAAACAAAAACAAGGGTATAACCAATATAAAAACTATATAAAATCGTTTCATATATTTATTTTTATTATTTCACTTTTTGCTCAAGAGCTTCTATTCTTCTTTGCTGTTCAAGGGTATACAGGGTCAGTTCTTCAATCTTTTTAAGCAAAAGAATGGTCATTTCCTTCAGCTCTATTCCATTTTTGATGGCCTCTTCCGTTGTAGGAACTTCTGGCAGATGTCCATTTTTATTGATAAACTGCTCTACTTCTTTCAGTGGCATTAGCTTGTAATCTTTTTCAAAAACATAATCTGCCCATCCATTATTGGCCGCAATATCTACTTTTACTTTTTCTGTTTTGATTCCGTCTTTTACAAACAATTTGTATTTTTCTCCATCTGCTGCAATTCCATCAGCCGGAAGTAGAGTTGTAAACTTACCGATCCCAATAGTTCCGTTATTTCCTATGATCCAGTTTCCGATGTTGAGTTCATTATCTACAAATGTAGAAGTAGCTTTTACCATAGAACCAATAAAGATATTATTTTGACCTTGAGATAGGTTATCTGCAGTGTGTGTTCCAATGGCAATATTATTAGTTCCATTGCTCATGGACTGCATTGCTCTTTTTCCTACTGAAACATTATTAGTTCCATTCATAAGGTTTGCCATCGAACCGGCTCCTACAGCAGTATTAGCAGCTACATTATCCGTTGTCACAGCATTATAACGAGCCAGTGCAGCTGATCCTAATGCTGTATTTTCAGTCATTGTTCCAAATCCATTCAATGAATTTGATCCCAATGCAGTATTTGAATTTACAGCCATTCCATTTATCATAGCATTGCTGCCGATGGCTGTATTGGAGCCTCCAGTTGTAATGGCCCTACCTGAATTGGAGCCAATAGCCGTGTTTGCTACACCTGTTGTATTATTGATCAGAGAGCCAAGCCCTACAGAAGTATTGGCTTTACCTGTTGTAATTTCGTTACCGCCTCCTAAGAACAAGTTATTATCCCATCCTAAGCTTGTATCAATATTCTGGAAAATAATTCTTCCTTTAGGGGTAAGCTTCATCCATTCCACATTATTTGTCTTAAATACAAGAGATTGATTATCTGTAGTCCCGATGAAATTTAAACCCGAATTCGTTCCTGCATTACCAGAAAGATTCCATGATTGTGCGTGTGCCGTTAAACCGAAAACAGCAGCAAGTAA
>Ga0157370_10004810_pt1 | contig 15352 bp, 13 predicted proteins | sample C35metaG_FD_113463 | JGI IMG/M metagenome (GOLD analysis project Ga0157370, IMG submission 113463) | Corn rhizosphere microbial communities from Kellogg Biological Station, Michigan, USA - C3-5 metaG | ecosystem: Host-associated > Plants > Roots > Rhizosphere > Soil | place: USA: Michigan...
ACCGTACAAGAATTATTAAAAGTAACAAGTGACTGACAAACAAATAACCATTGCCAGTAAAATAGTCGAAAAAATATGTGCGGCATAGTTGGATATATTGGCGATAAACCCCAGGAGTATATAGAAATTTTGATGGCTAAAATTGCTCATCGTGGACCAGATGATTCTGGTTATTATATAAATAACAATTTAGTCTTAGGCCATCAAAGGTTATCTATTCTTGATCTGACTTTAAATGGTCATCAGCCAATGTTTTCCGCTGATGGAAATTGTGTTATAATTTTTAACGGTGAAATCTATAATCATTTAGATATTCGTAAAGAACTGCTAAAAGAAGGGATTGATTTTATCTCAGAAAGCGATACAGAAACACTTTTAAATGGATACCAGGTTTGGGGAGAAAAAATATTAGATAAGTTGAACGGAATATTTGCTTTTGCTGTTTATAATATGAAAGAAAAGGAGATCTTTATAGCACGAGACCACTTCGGGGTGAAGCCGTTGTATTATTATTATAAAGAAGATACTTTTTTATTTGGATCAGAAATCAAACCTTTTTTAAACGTTGAGTCATTTAATAAAGCAATTGATCCGAAAGGTTTAATGAACTACCTGAATTATTTATGGTCTCCAGGTGAAACTACTTCTTTTGAATATACCAAAAAATTATTACCAGGGCATTATCTTAAATTTTCTGTAACTGATATTAAAATAAAACCTATAAAGTATTATGATATATCTTTTAATGGTAAATATTCTGACTCAACGGAAGAGGAAATAGTAGATCAACTGGAAAATAAATTACTTGCTGCTGTAAACCGGCAATTGTTGTCTGATGTACCGGTTGGTTTTTTTTTATCAGGCGGATTAGATTCCAGTTTATTGGTTGCAATGGTTAGACGCTTGTATCCTGATAAAAGGATACAAGCGTTTACAATAAACACTGGCGTTTTAGCAAAAAAGGAAGGTTTTGCAAATGATTTGCAATATGCGAAATTAGTAGCTAACCAGCTAAATGTGGATCTTGAAATCATAGAGGCGGATATAGATATAGTAGAAGATTTCGATAAAATGATCTGGCATTTGGATGAGCCCCAAGCAGATCCAGCACCACTCAATGTGCTGAATATTTGTAAACGGGCAAAGGAAATGGGATATAAAGTAATGATTGGCGGAGCTGCAGGTGATGATTTATTTTCAGGTTATCGCAGGCATGAAGCTTTAAATTATGAGAAATTTTTCTCTTTAACTCCTCGTTATTTAGGTAAATGGTTGAAGTATTTTTCGGGCAAGTTGCCGGCAAGTAATGCTAAATTTCGAAGATTAAGGAAGTTGATAGCAGATGTTGGCAAGACTAGTTTGGAAAGAAGAATAGGTTATTTTTCATGGTTGCCTTTATCAACCAATAAGTCTTTGTTTTCTGAAACATTCCAACAATTAATTGGTGATTATAATCCCATGGATTTTTTGAAATGTTTATTAACTAATATTCCAAATGAAAAAAATAGCCTTAATCAAATGTTGTATTGGGAAATGAAATCGTTTTTAGTAGATCATAATCTGAATTATACAGATAAGATGTCGATGGCTGTCGGAGTCGAAGCAAGAGTTCCTTATTTGGATGTGGAGTTAGTTAATTTTGCTACTACCATTCCTCCGGAATTAAAAATGAAAGGCAAAGAAACGAAGTACATATTGAAAAAAGTAGCAGAAAGATACTTGCCAAAAGAAATAATTTATCGCTCTAAATCTGGTTTTGGTGCTCCTGTAAGAGAATGGGTCACTCATAACCTTGATAATAAAATAAAAGATTACCTCTCAAAAGAAACTTTGAATAGAAGAGGTATATTTAATTCAAATACTGTATGGAAACTGATCGAAGATAATAAGCATAGCAAGATAGATGCATCTTATATTATTTGGGATTTATTAGCTATTGAATCATGGATGCGGCAATTTGTAGATTAAAAAAGACAAACCCAAACTTAAGGGGTAAAAATGAAGGAATTTAAAGAATATGTTCATGTTCATAGGTATTTGCAAGTTTCTTGAGTAAGAATAATATTTAGATGGATCTTTTAGAAATTCAATTATTTAAGACGGACAATGATCCTTTTATATAATAAGTGGTTAATATCCGAGAAATAATTTTCAAGTGAATCGATCGTGATGGCAAAATGAATGGATATGATATTTCTTTGATAATATTGTTCATAAAAATGTCTGATATTTCAATAACTGTATTAGGAGTGCAGGAAGTTATGAAGACCTTAAATTAGTTTTTTCAAGATACAAGCTTATTGGAGTTGTTTGTTTGTGTTTAAAGGGAAATACAAAGCAGTTTTAATTATTTATCCAAATAAAGAGGAAAAAAAGAATTATATCAGAATTAATTATGAAACAAATCATTCAATCTTTTAAGACAGGAAATACAATATTAGAAGAAGTGCCGGCACCTCAAATAGCAAGGGGAAAGGTTTTGATTCAGACATCAAGAAGCCTGGTGTCTTTAGGAACAGAAAGAATGTTGGTAGAGTTTGGAAAATCAAACCTGATTTCAAAAGCGAGGCAACAGCCGGAAAAAGTAAAGCAGGTCTTAGATAAAATAAAAACGGAAGGATTAATGCCAACATTGGAGGCTGTGTTTAATAAACTGGGTGAGCCATTGCCTTTAGGTTATTGTAATGTAGGGAAGGTGATAGCAGTTGGAGAAGGAGTGAGTGAATTTAAAATTGGGGATCGTGTTGCTTCCAACGGGCAGCACGCTGAATTTGTTTGTATTTCTAAAAATCTTGTTGCCCATATTCCTGATGAAGTAAGTGATGACGAAGCAGCTTTTACTGTAATTGGCTCCATTGGTTTGCAGGGTATTCGTCTTTTGAATCCGACGTTAGGTGAAACCATAGTAGTTATTGGAATGGGATTAATTGGTTTGTTAGCTGCCCAACTTTTAATCGCAAACGGTTGTAAAGTAATTGGAGTTGATCTAGATGAAGAGAAATTGAATCTCAGCAAAAAATGGGGTGTAATTCCTTTTAATCCAAACACAGGTGATGTTGTAAAATTTGTAGAGTCAGTTACAAAGAATATTGGTGCGGATGGCGTACTGATTACAGCATCTGCAAAAACGGATGAAATTATTTCCCAGGCTGCAAAAATGAGCAGAAAGCGCGGCCGGATTGTATTGATAGGAGTCATTGGATTAAATATCAGCCGTGCTGAATTTTATGAAAAAGAATTGAGTTTCCAGGTTTCCTGTTCTTATGGACCCGGTCGTTATGATGAAAATTATGAACAAAGGGGAAATGATTATCCTTTGCCATTTGTGCGCTGGACAGAGAAAAGGAATTTTGAAGCCATTCTTCATGCTATTGCCTTGGGAAAACTTTTTGTAAAAGAAATGATAACGGAAGTAGTCGATCTCGAAAATTATCAAACTATTTATGGAGAAATAGGAACAAAAAAATCTATCGCTTCTATTTTAAAATATTCTTCTGACGAAATCATAAAGCCTACAAACACAATTGAATTAAAAGCGGTAAATTTTAGCGGCTCAAAAGGCGTGATTGGTATCATTGGTGCCGGCAATTTTGCGAAGATGACCATGCTACCTGCTTTAAAAGAGAGCGGTGCCAGTTATAAGTATATTGCTAGCGCAGGAGGCGTAAGCGGGACTGCTTTGGGTAAAAAATATGGATTTTCTCAATCTACTACTGATTATAAGGAAATATTAAAGGACACTGATGTTGATCTTGTATTAATTACCACAAGGCATAATAAACATGCTGCAATCGTTGCAGAATCTTTAGCGGCTGGTAAGCATGTTTTTGTAGAAAAACCACTGGCATTAAATAAAGAGCAGTTAGAACATATCATCTGCGCTTTTAACCAATCCATTAATACTTTAACAGTAGGATTTAATCGCCGTTTTTCGCCTCATTCTATAAAAATAAAAAGTTTGATTGGTAACGCGCCAATGAATGTAATTGCAACAATGAATGCAGGAAATATTCCGGCTAACGTTTGGGTTCATGATATGCAGATTGGTGGTGGAAGGATTATTGGTGAAGCATGCCATTTTATTGATTTAATAACCTATTTCACTGGAAGCAAAGTAAAGGCTGTTTGTATGAATGCGATGGGTATTAACCCTAATGACAATACAGATAATGCCTCAATATTATTAAAATATGAAAATGGCTCCATAGGGGTAATCAACTATTTTTCCAATGGTTCAAAAGCATATTCTAAAGAAAGGGTAGACGTTTATTCACAAGGTAGAATAGCGATCATTGATAATTTCAGGCAGACAACCGGGTATGGATTTAAAGGATTTTCAAAATTGAAAACAAATTTAGATAAAGGTCATAAAACTCAATTTACTGAGTTAATTAGACGGGTAAAAACGGGAGGCAAACCGCTTATACCCTTTGATGAGATTGTAAATACTACAGAGGCAAGTTTTGCAGCTATTGAGAGTTTGAAGAAGAATTGCTGGATAGAGATCAAAAGATAGAAACAGTAAAGCAAATATTAATGGATTCCTTTTTTTTTGCATAAATAACTTGGTAGTGCCTTGTTGCGCCTTAATGTACAAACAAAAATGAACGTTACTAAATACAAAAAATGGTAATCGGAAATACAAGAGCGAACCTTGCTTGCAAGTAAATTCAACATGTTAAAAAAAATAAGCCTTCTAATTAACACTTTGAAATACTTAAAGCTATCCCAATGCTTTTTTCAAGTAAATCATCGATTGAAAAGCAAGCAAAGTATAAAAAAATACAAGGAAAAGCATCTTACGGTAAAAGATTTAGTTTTTAATAACGAAATTGAAGTAGCGCAAACCTATTTACATGATAATAATTTTTGTTTTTTAAATAAGTCTATAAATTTCAAAATTGATATTGATTGGAATTTTATTGAATTTGGAAAACTTTGGAACTATAATTTAGAATATTTCGATTATCTTCAGCAAAAAGACATTACTGTTGATAAGAAAAAAGAATTAATAAATAGTTTTTATAGTTTTTCTCTTAAAAATAAACGTCACTTAGAACCGTATCCGGTTTCTTTAAGAGCGATTAATCTTATTAAATTCTCAATAATAAATAAATCAACAGAGGAAGATTTTTTATCGTATTTATATCAGGAGTTAGACTATTTGAATAAAAACTGCGAATTTCATATACTGGGTAATCACCTTTTAGAAAATGCTTTCGCTTTATGTTTAGGAGGTGCATTTTTTGAAAAAGCAAACTGGCATCGTAAATCCATTCAAATTCTGAAAAAAGAATTAGAAGAACAGATATTAGCAGATGGCGCTCATTTTGAGCTAAGTCCTATGTATCATAAAATTATATTTTTTAGAATTTTAGAATTAATAGATTGGTATAGTAAATATGATAAAAAAGATAACGCTTTTTTATCATATTGTATTAAGAAAGCAAGTAAAATGAAAGCTTGGCTTGAAAATATTAAGTTTGACAATGGTGATATACCTTTATTTAACGATTCGGCTAAATTTATAGCATTTCCAACAAAAGTTCTTTTGTCTTATTCTTCTCAATTGAATATATCATCTGCCGATATACCACTGACTGTTTCTGGTTATAGGAGTTTTCGAAATGAAAATTATGAAATTAAGATTGATTGTGCTGAAATTGGTGCGTCTTATCAACCAGGACACGGCCATGCAGATGCTTTAAGTTTTATTTTATATTACCAAAATATCCCTCTATTTGTAGAACAAGGTACTTCAACTTATAATATTGGTGCCAGAAGAGATTTAGAAAGATCGACTCAGGCTCACAATACTGTAGAGTGTCAAAATAAAAACCAATCCCAGGTTTGGGGAGGTTTCAGAGTAGGTGAAAGAGCGAAAACAACCATTATAAAAGAATCTGTGGATTTTATAGAAGCTTTCCATGATGGATATAAAAAGTCTGGGATACTACATACCCGATCCTTTAAATTTGAAAAAAGTAGAGTGAGCATTAAGGATACGTTGTCCCAAGGTAATGGAGTGTATTATCTTCATATTCATCCTCAATTTACTATTGACCAGTTGTCGAATCAGATTTGTACGATAAGTAACGGAGTCAGAGTCAAGTTTGATGGTCATGAGAGTTTAACTACTGAATCTTATGAATATTCTGAAAGACATAACGAATATGAAAAGGGTACAAGGCTTGTAGTAGAGTTCAATAGGGAATTATTGAGCACATTAATTTTTTAAATCAATAATGAAGAATATTTTATATTTGACCTTTTATTTTGAACCTGATCTGTGCGCGGGATCTTTTCGCAATACAACTTTAATTAAAGAACTGGCATTAAAAGCTAAAGGAAAAGCAAAGATTGAGGTAATTACTACCTTCCCAAATAGATATGATACTTATAAAGTTGATGCAAAGAAAAATGAAACTGTTGAAAACATTGAAATACATCGAATTGTATTACCTGCGCATCAAAGCGGTATGAAAGATCAAATAATGTCTTTTAAAGAATATTATTTTAAAGCTTTACGAATAACTAAAAATAAAAAATACGATTTAGTCATTGCCTCCTCCTCACGTCTATTTACTGCTTTTTTAGCATATAAAATAGCCGTTGCTCAAAAGGTGCCTCTGTATTTGGATATTAGAGACATTTTTTATGATACTATGGAAGATGTTTTAAAAAATAAAATAATAAAGGCATTCTCATTACCTGTTATTAAATATATAGAGAAGAAAACTTTTAACTATGCGGCTCATATAAATTTAATATCCGCAGGATTTAAAACTTATTTTGAACAGTATAAAAGGCCAAATTATAGCTATTTTACAAATGGTATTGATCAAATATTTATTAATAACAATTCTGTTCTTACAGAAAGTAAATTGTCATTTAAAAAAATTGTTTATGCAGGAAATGTGGGCGAAGGCCAGGGTTTAGAAAAAATTATTCCAGAAGCTGCTTTAAGACTTGGAACTGAATTTCAATTCCTTATAATTGGCGACGGAAGCACAAAAGAAAGATTAATCGAAAAAGTAAATGAATATAATCTAACCAATGTTATTATGATGAGCCCTATGGAACGGAAAGAACTACTTAAAGTTTACGAGGACTGTGATTTTACATTTGTTCATTTAAATGATTATGATGCTTTTAAAAAAGTTTTACCGTCTAAGATATTTGAATTGGCTTGTTTTCCTCAACCATTGATTGCTGGAGTAGGAGGGTACTCTTATAAATTTATTTCTGAAAATGTAGATAATAAGATTCTGTTTAATCCGTGTGACGTTGATAGTTTGGTTACTCAATTAAAAAGATTTATTTATAAAAAGGAAAAAAGATCTGAGTTTATTAGAAAGTTTAATCGTACGGGTATAAACAGCCAAATGGCAGAAACAATGCTTCAATATATATGAAAATAATCGTTACAGGAGCCACAGGATTTGTAGGTCAGAATGTGATAAAATATTTAAAACCTAGCCTAATCGAAATTGAGCCATTGTCATTAAGAACGAAAGATTGGCAAAATCAGATAAATCAACATGCTGATGCAATCATTCATCTTGCAGGTAAAGCCCACGACACCAGCAACACTTCCGGTTTTGAAGAGTATTTCAAGGTAAATAGTGATTTAACCGCCAAATTGTATGAAAATTTTTTAAAATCAGATATTAAGGATTTTTTCTTTTTTAGTTCTGTAAAAGCTGTAGCCGATAAGATAGATAACGTATTAACCGAAAATATTGTTGGAAATCCTGAAACCCCTTATGGGAAATCAAAATTAGCAGCCGAACAATATTTGCTAACTCAATATTTGCCAGAAGGAAAGCGTCTGTTTATTATTCGTCCATGTATGATTCATGGTCCTGGAAATAAAGGGAATTTAAATCTATTATATAAATTAGTGGAGAGAGGAATTCCGTGGCCTTTAGCATCTTTTGAGAATCAAAGGTCATTTTTATCAGTTGATAATCTTTGTTATTTACTCAAATTGATGATAGAGAATAAAGAATTATCATCAGGGGTGTACAACTTTGCTGATGATCAAGCTTTATCCACAAATGAATTGGTTGTTTTGATAGCAAAAACTTCGGGTAAGCGGCCGAAATTATGGAATGTAAGCAAAGGATTGATAACTGCAATTACTAAGGTAGGTGACAAAATAAAATTTCCCTTGAACTCTGATCGATTAAAAAAACTAACAGAAAATTATATAGTTTCAAACGATAAGATAAAAAAAGCGTTGGATGTTCCAAAATTGCCTTTGACAGCGGAGGAGGGATTGATTAAAACAATCAAAAGCTTTAATAATAATCAAGAATGATACGTTTTTTTGATTTTGTCTTTTCCTTTTTAGGCTTATTATTTTTGTGGCCTATTGGACTTATTTTATATTTGATAGGATTATTTGATACGGGAGCACCTATTTTTGTGCAGGAAAGAGTAGGAAAAGATAAAAAGCCTTTTAACTTGTTTAAATTCCGTACGATGGCCTTAGATACAAAATCAGTTGCATCGCATTTAGTAAGTAAAGCCTCTGTAACTAAATTTGGATCTTTTTTGCGAAAATCAAAATTAGATGAACTACCTCAACTGATTAATGTTTTTAAAGGAGAAATGAGTTTAGTAGGACCCCGACCGAATCTTTTTAATCAAACTGAATTGATAGAAGAAAGGGATAAAAGAGGAATATACAATGTTTTACCCGGTATTACTGGCCTTGCTCAGATAAACGAAATTGATATGTCATCTCCCAAGGAACTTGCGATTACCGATGCTGAAATGATTGAAACTCTATCAGTAGGTAATTATTTTAAATATATATTGGCTACGGCTATGGGGAAAGGGCAGGGAGATAGAGTTGGAAAATAAGATGTATTTAGTGGAGAGTAGAAAATCTTAAGAACAGAAAATATAGAATTCTAACCATCTGCAAATAATTAAATCAAACGGGTAAACGATTTATACATTTTAATTTTGAATTGAGACTTTCATTTTTAGATTTTAATTTAAATGCAAATAGACCTTATAGCAGGCGCACGGCCCAACTTTATGAAAATTGCTCCTATTATCGAAGCAATAGAGAAAGCACAAACTGAAGGGAAAAATATAAGCTATCGCCTCATTCATACCGGCCAGCATTACGATAAAAAAATGAGCGGGAACTTTTTTGAAGAGCTTGAAATTCCCGAGCCTCACATCAATCTCGAATCTGGCAGTGGCACACAAGCAGAACAAACTGCAACCATCATGGTGCGGTATGAAAAAGCCCTGATGGAAAACCGGCCGGACCTGGTGATGGTTGTGGGAGATGTTACGTCCACCATGGCCTGTTCTATAACTGCTAAAAAACTGAACAATATCAAGGTGGCGCATGTGGAAGGTGGAATCCGTTCAAGCGATCTGAGGATGCCGGAAGAAATTAACCGGATGGTTACGGATGCGATCACCGATTATTTCTTTACCACTTCGGAAACTGCTAATGAAAATTTACGAAAATCCGGGGTAGAAGACAACCGGATTTTTTTTGTTGGTAATACGATGATTGACACTTTATTAAAGAACCGGTCGAAGTTTATAAAACCTCCAATTTGGGATCGGTTGAAATTAGAATCCGGAAAATATATTGTTATGACTTTGCACCGCCCGGCGAATGTAGATGAAGAAAGCAAATTAAAGGAATTGATGCAGGAAATTATTGATAACAGCCACGGCCTGCCCCTGGTTTTCCCGGTGCATCCCCGGACCGCAAAGATCCTCGAACACCTGGACATTAAAGCACCCAATTTGCATACTGTTGAACCGCTGGGCTATCTCGAATTCAATTACCTGGTAGAGCATGCGAAAGCGGTGATCACCGATTCGGGCGGAATTACGGAAGAAACAACGGTGATGGGAATTCCCTGTATGACGTTAAGGGATAATACCGAAAGACCTGAAACGATTACCATTGGCACGAATGAATTATTGGGAACCAATCCGAAAGCTATTAAGCCAGCGATGGACAAATTGTTTTCCGGTGAATGGAAGAAGGGGGAAATACCGGAGCTGTGGGATGGCCGGACTTCAGGAAGAATTGTTGATGCTTTGTTGGCTCTTAAGAAATGACGCTAAAATAAAAAAGAGGTATATTTCTTTATTTGTTGTGAATGCATTGTTTCAATATTGCCAAAAAATACTGAAATTATTTTGAAAAGTTACTTGAAAATGAAACTAAGTAATGGAAATGGTTGAGTGAATAATTGGTTACCTTTAATAAATTTTTAGAATTTTTTGTTTTTTAAATTAAATTACAGTTTAAGAATTCAAATGTTTTAATATTTTGATGATATAAGATAGACCTGGAGGTGGATTTTCTAAAAAATAATTTTGATAAAATGAGTTAGATGAAGAAAATATTACTGATAACAGATATTTTCAATCCCACCCTTTTTTGGGATGTTGACGTTTCCACATTGAACGCCGAGAAAAGCAGCCGTTTAATTATTGAACGTGTATTTTCTTTAGGAACAATTGATGAAATCAAAACGGTGATCGAGTATTATGGGAAAGACCGGATTGTAAATACCCTTGAAAGTCTGAATTATCTTGATCCCAAAACCCTCAATTTTGTTTCTGTTCTTTTTGATAAACCCAAAAATGAATTTCGATGTTATGTAAAGAGGCAGTCAGGCCCTCAACTTTGGAACTCCTGAAATCCTTGCAGAATCAAGCGTTCCTTGATGGATTTTATCTGGTAGGAGGAACGGCTCTTGCACTTTACTATGGACACAGGGAATCGATAGATATTGATCTTTTTACCAATTTGGCGTTTGATACTGAATTATTGCTGGAAAAATTGACAAACCATTTCTCTTTCCAATTAAGCTACTCTGCTAATCAAACTTTAAAAGGCTCTATATCGGGAGTAAAGGTTGATATCATAAGTCATGCTTATTCATATATTGGTCCGCTTTATCGCGAAAACGGGTTGTCTCTGATATCAGAAAAGGATATTATAGCAATGAAATTAAATGCGATTTCCATTAGCGGACAACGTTCAAAAGATTTTATTGATATTTATTATGCTTTAAACCATTTCTCAATAGCCGAGATTATTTCATTTTACGTTGAAAAGTACAGGCAATTCAATTCAACTCATGTACTTAAAAGTCTTATTTATTTTGATGATGTTGACCTTATTGATTGGCCTGTATTGATTAAAGATCCAGACTTAAAATGGGAGACGGTAAAACAAAGAATTAAGCGTGAGGTTATGAGTATGTTGTAGAAGCGCTTAATACCAGCAATTAGTTTTATAAATATGCAGATATAAAAAACTATTTAGAACAATAATTTTTTTTATTTATAAGTTACATTTTAAAAACACATGTTCTCACAAAAAACACTCTTGATCACCGGCGGTACCGGTTCTTTTGGAAACGCGGTTTTGCATCGCTTTCTGGATACTGATCATTTTAAAGAAATCCGCATTTTCAGCCGTGATGAAAAAAAACAGGATGACATGCGCAACCAGCTTAAAAATTCAAAACTGAAATTTTATATCGGGGATGTGCGCGATTACAACAGTATTGAAGGCGCTATGCATGGGGTGGATTATGTTTTTAATGCCGCGGCGTTAAAACAAGTTCCTTCCTGCGAATTTTTTCCGATGGAAGCAGTGCGCACCAATGTCATTGGCACACAAAACACCCTGAGAGCTGCTATTGCCAATAAAGTGAAAAAAGTGATTTGCCTGAGTACAGATAAGGCTGCTTACCCGATAAACGCTATGGGAATTTCAAAAGCAATGATGGAGAAAGTAGCTATTGCAACGTCACGCAATGTTACTGAAAATGAAACCACTATTTGTCTCACCCGATATGGAAACGTAATGGCATCCCGTGGTTCAGTGATTCCATTGTTTCTGCGACAAATAAAAGAAGGACAGCCGATAACGGTTACTGATCCAAAGATGACACGCTTTCTGATGTCACTTACGGATGCCGTGGAACTGGTTTTATTTGCATTTGAAAACGGGCACCAGGGAGATTTATTTGTAAATAAAGCTCCTGCTGCCACCATTGGCAACCTTGCACAGGCATTGAAAGAAATTTGTAATGCCAATAATGAAATAAAAACCATTGGTACGCGCCATGGTGAAAAGTTGTATGAAACGCTTTGCACACGGGAAGAAATGGCGAAGGCAGATGATATGGGAGAATTTTACCGGGTACCTGCTGATCATCGTAATCTGAATTACAACTTATATTTTTCAGAAGGTGAAACCGATGTGTCAAAAGTGGAAGATTATCATTCTCACAATACAAAACGGTTGGATGTGGAAGGAGTGAAGAAACTGTTGCTAACACTGCCGTTGATAAGAAAGGAGGTTTTTGGGGAAGATGTGGTACAGATGCCGGGGTAAAGGCAGAAGGCAGAATACTAAAGGCTAAAGGCGGAATGAAAGAAAATACAAACCTAATTCAAGGCGGCGAGTTTAATGATGCGAGGGGAAAACTGATTTTCTTCAATGATTTTGATATGAAGGATGTGAGGCGTTTTTATGTGATTGAGCATCCTGATTCATCAATTATCCGTGCGTGGCAGGGACATAAAAAAGAAGAGAAATGGTTTTATGTAATGAAAGGAAGTTTTAAAGTTGTTCTTGTAAAGCCGGATGATTGGGACAATCCATCACCGGATTTAGAACCTACTGAATTTATTTTAAAAGCAAAAGCCAACCAGGTTTTATATATACCAGGGAACTTTGCAAATGGATTAAAAGCTTTGGAACCGGAATCAAGAATCATGGTTTTTTCTTCGTTTACTGTGGAGGAATCTTCAAGGGATAATTACAGGTTTGATAAAGGTATGTGGTATGATTGGAAGTGAATTTTGAGATATATCAAAAAAACAAGCCGGAAAGTAAACTAGTTATCTATAGTTTACTTTTATTTTAAAATGTCTATTAAAATAGAAAAATACGTTTCCGGGCATTGGCAGCCAGGGATGGGGTTGTTGTTTATAAAGTAGTTAACGAAAGTGATCGGGTTTATTACATCTCTCAGATAAAATACAGAATTTTGAAAAAAAAAAAGAAATATTATGGAAGAGACAATAATTAAAGAAACAAGGTGGCTGCTTCCTTATTTTCTAAAGTATAAAACTGTAAAGTATAAAACTGTATGGTCAAACTATGATGATGAAGCAGATGTATTATATCTTCATTTTAAAAAGCCCCATCATGCAAATCGTTCTGAGATGCCAGAAGATGAAGTTATTGTTCGTTATGAGAACAATGATATTATTGGCTTGTCAATTTTAAATGCGAGTAAGAGAACTGATTTAAATATTGGTGTAATTTGAGTAATTAAAAGGGTTCAGACCGCTTTAGCGTTCCGATCCTTTCTTACACACAAAGCCACGAAGAGCACGAAGTTTCACTAAGAAAATTAGTCTTCATGTTTTCAACTCGAATACAAAAGACGAATTAAATCATTCAATGCAAACAGATCAGTAATTCAATGAAAAAGACAGGTATCACCGGACAAGCGGGGTTTATAGGTCAGCATTTGTACAATACTCTTGGCTTATTTCCTGCTGAGTTTGAAAGAATTGATTTTGAGAAAAGCTTTTTTGAAAATGAAAATAAGCTCGATGAATTTGTTTCGCAATGTGATGTAATCGTTCACCTTGCAGCTATGAACCGTCATCATGATCCGGAAGTTATTTATCAAACGAATACCGGCCTGGTAAAATCATTAATTGCATCTCTAGAACGTACCAAAAGCAAAGCGCATGTTCTTTTTTCATCTTCTACCCAGGAAGAAAAGGATAATTTATATGGCAAGTCAAAAAAGGAAGGCAGAGAATTGATGATTGAATGGGCTAAAAGCTCTGGCGGAAAATTTACCGGAATGATCATTCCGAATGTTTTCGGCCCGTTCGGGCACCCAAATTATAATTCAGTGGTTGCTACTTTTTCTCATAAATTATCACATAATGAAACACCGGTAATTGAAGTGGACGGAGAAATGAAGCTTATTTATGTTGGAGAATTAGTGGTCGAAATAATAAAGCAGATCAAAAGCGGCGATAGCAAGTATGAGGTTCGTGTTCCGCATACATCTGAAAGTAAAGTTTCTCAAATTTTGGCTTTATTGGAAACGTATAGAAACGAATACCAGGAAAGAGGAATTATTCCTTCATTAACCAAACGTTTTGAAGTTAATCTTTTCAATACATTCCGTTCATATATGGATATTGAGAAGCATTTCCCGGTTAAGTTTACAGAGCATACTGATCCCCGAGGCGCTTTTGTGGAAGTGATTCGTTTGAATGTAGGCGGACAGGTCTCTTTTTCAACCACGGTTCCCGGCATTACCCGTGGGAACCATTTTCATACCCGTAAGATTGAGCGTTTCGCCGTAATAAAAGGAAAGGCATTGATTCAATTGCGGAGGATCGGTACAGAGAAAGTGTTGAATTTTGAGCTGGATGGTAAAGAGCCGGCTTATGTGGATATGCCGGTTTGGTACACGCATAATATTAAAAATACCGGCGGGGAGGAATTATATACGATTTTCTGGATCAATGAATTTTATGATCCGGAAGATGCAGATACTTATTTTGAGGATGTATAGAGGGTGAAGGTTGAAAGTTCAAGGTTGAAAGTTGAAGGTTGTGAATCTTCCAACTCCAGACAAGTTGTCAAAACCACGCTGGTCCGAGAATAATAGCTGCCCAATTTAACGATTTACTACAATCTGTGTTATAAGTTTGAATCTTAAATAATGAAAGAGAAATTAAAAGTAATGACGGTCGTGGGAACGCGCCCGGAAATTATACGTTTATCAAGAGTCATGGCTGCTTTGGATGCTTCTGAAGCCATTGATCATACCATTGTCCACACCGGACAGAATTATGATTATGAGTTGAACCAGATTTTTTTTGATGATTTGAAAATCAGAAAACCCGATCATTTTTTGAATGCGGCCGGCGTAAATGCAGCAGAGACTGTCGGACAAATATTAATTAAAATAGATCCGTTGTTGGAAAGTGAAAAGCCGGATGCGTTTCTCGTTTTGGGAGATACCAATAGTTGTTTATGTGCGATCCCTGCAAAAAAAAGGCATATTCCCATTTTCCATATGGAAGCCGGAAACCGCTGTTTTGATCAACGTGTACCTGAGGAAACTAACCGGAAAATTGTAGATCATATTTCAGATATTAATCTTACTTATAGTGATATTGCCCGTGAATATTTATTACGGGAAGGATTGGCCGCAGACAGAATTATTAAAACCGGTTCACCGATGTTTGAAGTGCTCAATCATTATCTTCCTGCTATTGAATCTTCTGATGTTTTAAG
>Ga0157370_10004814_pt1 | contig 15347 bp, 5 predicted proteins | sample C35metaG_FD_113463 | JGI IMG/M metagenome (GOLD analysis project Ga0157370, IMG submission 113463) | Corn rhizosphere microbial communities from Kellogg Biological Station, Michigan, USA - C3-5 metaG | ecosystem: Host-associated > Plants > Roots > Rhizosphere > Soil | place: USA: Michigan...
CAAGATGGTGATCAACGCGCTCAACTCCGGCGCCTCCACCTTCATGGCGGACTTCGAGGACTCGCTCACGCCGACGTGGGAGAACGTCGTGCGCGGGCAGATCAACCTGCGCCAGGCGATCGATCGCACCATCGGCTTCAAGAGCCCCGAAGGCAAGGTCTACGAGCTCGGCGAGAAGACCGCGACGCTGATCGTGCGTCCGCGCGGCTGGCATCTCCTCGAGCGCCACATGCTGGTCGACGGGGAGCCCGTCGCCGGCGCCTTCTTCGACTTCGGCCTCTTCATGTTCCACAACGCGGAGAAGCTGGTCGCGAACGGCAGCGGCCCCTACTTCTACCTGCCGAAGATGGAGAGCCATCTCGAGGCGCGCCTCTGGAACGAGGTGTTCAACGAGGCGGAATCGCGCCTGCATCTCCCCCGCGGCACGATCAAGGCCACCGTGCTGATCGAGACGCTTCCCGCCGCGTTCGAGATGGACGAGATCCTCTACGAGCTGCGCGACCACTCCGCCGGCCTCAACTGCGGGCGCTGGGACTACATCTTCTCGTGCATCAAGAAGCTGCGCCGCCACGACTTCGTGCTCGCCGACCGCGGCCTCGTCACGATGACGAGCCCGTTCCTGCGCGCCTATTGCCAGCTGCTGGTGAAGACCTGCCATCGCCGCAACGCGCACGCGATGGGCGGCATGGCGGCGCAGATCCCGATCAAGGGCGACGCGGCCGCGAACGAAGCGGCGATGGCGAAAGTGCGCGCCGACAAGGAGCGCGAGGCGAACGACGGCTTCGACGGCACCTGGGTCGCGCACCCGGGCCTCGTGCCGATCGCGAAGCAAGTGTTCGACCGCATCATGCCGCAGCCGAACCAGCTCGATCGCAAGCGCGAGGACGTCAAGGTCAAGGCGGCGGACCTGCTCGACTTCCAGCCGCAGTCGCCGATCACCGAAGCGGGCGTGCGCACCAACATCAACGTGGGGCTGCAGTACATCGGCTCGTGGCTGGGCGGCCAGGGCTGCGTGCCGATCAACCACCTGATGGAAGACGCGGCCACCGCGGAGATCTCGCGCACGCAGATCTGGCAATGGATCCGCTCGCACAAGGGCGTCCTGGACGACGGCCGAAAGGTGACGCTCGAGATGTTCCGCCAGATGCTCGCCGAGGAGCTGCGCAAGGTGTGCGCGCTGCCCGGATCGTTCGGCATGAAGTACGACGAGGCCGCATGGCTGCTCGACAAGCTCGTCTCGAGCGACGAGTTCATCGAGTTCCTGACCGAGCCCGCCTACGACATGGTGAGCCAGCCAGCGGCGCCGCAGCAGGCGATGGCCGCCTGACCGTTTCCCGGGGTTTTTTCGCCTATGGGCGCTATTCCACCTCGATCACGGCACTCGCCTGGCGTTTGCCCGCGTAGTCCCAGTGCGCCATGGTCTTGCCTTTCTTGACGCCGCGGATGTGGCCGCCGTGCGGATTGTCGAATTTCGCGATGCCCGGGTTATCCGTATAGAAGCGGCCGGCCTTGTAGGTCGCATCGTCCTGGATCGGATGGCCGTCCTTCGCGATGTTGAAGTACCAGTTGCGCGAGTTCACTCCGATGCCCACCTTGCGCGAGGCGGGCTGGAACGTGTACTTGATCGGCGGCGGCGCAGGCACCTTGCCCGTCGGCGGCGCCACGGCGCAAGTGGAGTGGTCGAGATAGAAATGCGTGTCGTCGCTGGACTTGATGCACACCACGGACCCGGTCGAGTCGCTGCCGATCGCGCCGAAGATCGCGGCCTGCCCCGCCTCGTCGATGCCCCACTCCGCCGCGCATCCCGCGGCGGTGGCCGGCGTCGCGGCGCACTTGAGGATCGACCCGAGCGAGTGCAGCAGCTCCACGATGTCGGAGAGCGTGAGCTGCGGGTTGATCTCCATGCGCGTGTCGAAGATGTTGGCCACGTCCGGCGGGGTCTTCTGCAGCCTGCCTGCCTTCACCTCGTAGCGCACGTGGTAGAAGCTGCCGCATAGGTACGACTGCGGCGTGGGCGCCCCGCCCGCGTGCCAGGCGCGGCCGCTGTGCGGCCCGACCCAGCCCCAGTCGAGGTGCTGCACCTCGCCCACGTCGTAGATCGTGATCCAGACCCAGTGGTCGGTGGGATTCAACGTGACGATGGTTCCGCAGCCGGCGCGCGCGGGCGCCGCCGCCATCGCGGCGACGAGGGCGGCCATGACGGCCACCACGCGGAGCACCTTTCGAGCGAAGAACCGGACCCTCATGGCATTGCCTCCGGGACGAAACCACTCGCACGATACCGGGTGCGAGCGGCTGAGCGCATCGGGCAAAGGTCGCAGTCCGCGGCGAGACCGAGGTCGGACCGCTCGCGCTGGCCGGGCCGCAATCCCCGGCGTACAGTGCGCGCGATGGGGCGGGCGCGCGCCCGGGGGAGGACGCCATGGCGAAGATCCGCATCCTCGCATTGGACGGCGGCGGCACGCGCGCGGGCATCATCGCGCGTGCGCTCGCCGAGATCTACGGCGGGGACGTGGGCGGCCGCCAGATCCTGCGGCGGTTCGATTACGCGGCGGCCAACTCGGGCGGCAGCATCGTGCTCGCCGCGCTGTGCTGCGACTGCACGCCGCGGCGCATCGTCGAGCTCTTCGACGATCCGGCCACCGTGCGCCGGCTCTTCTCGCCGACGTGGGTGGCGCGCGTGCCGGGCCTGCGCCGCATCGTTCCGCCGTATTCCTCGGAAGGGAAATTCGCGGCGCTCCAGCGGATTCTCGACGAGAACGGCAAGGAGGGCGAGGCGCCCGCGTCGAGCATCAAGCTCGTCGACTGGCCGAAGCGGATCGGCGGCGACGTGAACCTGCTCATCACGGCGTTCGACTACGATCGCCAGCGCGCGGTGTTCTTCCGCTCGAACCGCGCGAGCCTCGCGCGCAGCTCCGCGCCCTCGGTGGAGCCGACGCTCGCCGAGGCGGTGCACGCCTCGACCAACGCGCCCATCGAGTACTTCGACAAGCCCGCGGCCTTCGCGGGGCGCCGCTACTGGGACGGGGCGATGGGCGGCTACAACAATCCGGTGCTGGCGGCGGTGATCGAGGCGCTCGCGAACGATCCCGAACGCTTCGAGGATTACCGCGTGCTGAGCATCGGCACCGGCACGAACGTGCGCCCATTCACCACCGAAGGCGCGCGGCCGCCGCTCGGCGAGCGGCCGCCGGACGAGGGCTGGTTCACGGCGCTCGAGACCGCGGCGATGGTGATCATGGACGATCCGCCCGATGCGGCGATGTTCGAGGCGCACATGGCGCTGCGCCAGCCGCTGCCGCCGCGCGACGGCGCGTTCTCCGACGGCACCCTCGTGCGCATCTCTCCCCTGGTGCGGCCCGAGTGGGACGGCGTGCAGTGGACACTTCCGCGCGGCGTATCCGAAGACGACTTCCGCGCGCTGGTCGACCTGCGGCTCGACCCGATGGCGCGCGCGGAGCTGGAGATCGTGCGCCTCATGGCGGAGCTGTGGATCGGCGGCACGCTACGAAACCAACCCATCCGCATGGGCGACCGGTTCCGATGCGAGATCGGGCACGACCGCTTTGCCGAAGCCGTCGAGCACTGGCTTCGCATCGCTTGAGATCTGGCACAGGAAGCGAAGCGCCGTGCGGCTCGGCATGAAGTAGTACCCGCCGCCCACGACCGTCACGAGCTGAGGCAGGTCCGGCAGCGCGATCGGTCCGTAGCGGGTCGGGACGGTGAACTTGTGCGCGCCTCGACCGAGCAGCGGATCCACCTCGCCCTGCAGTCCGTTCATCTGCGGGTTGAGCAGCCATGTTCTCTGCACGAACTCGAACTGGCGCTCGATGTCGGCGTTGAGGCACATGAATACCAGTCCCTGCTCCTCCCCGCGGTTTCCATACGAGCGGCCCACGCGCAGCAGCCGATGGCGGTTGGTCGCGTCGATCTCCTCGCTCGAGCCGGGGTAGCGGGTATCGCGCGGATTCGCGCGCCGGATGTGCGCACCGAACGGGCACGCGATCGCGCTCGGATCCTCGACGTAGGTGAAATCGTTGTCGGGAGTGCGCTCCTCCTTCGCCTGCGCGGCATGCGCATGGCGCACGAGCGAGCTGCCGTCGCGCCAGCGGCCGATGAGCTTCGCCGCGAGCGCATGGCGCGCCGCGTCGGGCGGCGGCAGGGCGGCGACGGTTCCGCCCGGCAGGGCGCCTCCGGGCGGCGCCACCGCGTCCGCCTGCGCGCGCAAGGCGTCCTTGAGGTCCGTCTGCGCTGGAGAGGAGGCGATGCTCTGCAGCGCTTCCTCCGCGGCGGCCGCGACGGCTTCGGCGCGCGCGACGTTCGGACCGCGCAGCGTGACGACCACGGGCTCGCCCTGCAGCGGCTCCCCGCCGCCGCGTTTGCGGATCGCCCAGTCGATGCCGCCTCTCTGCGCCAACTGCTTGATGGAATCGTCGAGCCAACGGTCGAGGCGGTCGGTGTGCTGCCGGAGGTGGCGCACCACGAGGAAGGTGCCGTTCATGCCGATGTCGCGCCACCCGCTTCCCTCGTAGGAAGAGGCCTCCGGGCGCTTGCGCAGCGAATCGGGCCCCGCATCGGCCAGAATGTGGGTCGGATCGCACCATGCCGGTACGAGCGGCGACGGCGGGATCATCTGCGTGTTGTCGGGGTAGCCGTGGATGAATTCGCCCGCCTCCTGAAGGTCGTTCGGATTCGGCCAGCGGTTCGCGCGCAGCGTGCCGCGAATGACCGGCTGCGAGACGCCGTCGGCGAATCCGAACGATTCGCGCGCGGGCATGGCATCGCCCGTGCCTTCCGGCAGCTCACGCAGCGGCTGCTGAAGCCAGATCGTGTGGCCGCACTCGCGGGTGACGCGCTCGAACGCCGCCTGCAGCGTCGCGAGGTCTTGCTGCGTGGTCGCGTACAGCACGACGATGGCGTGCACCTCGTGTCGCGTGTTGCCCCAGCGCCAGCCTTCCGGGTCGTTGGTCTCGACGTCTCCCAGCATGCGCGAGCGGTGCTCCATCGTCATGCCCTGCTGGAACGCGACCGGGAAGGTGGCCAGTCCCTGGGGCGGCACGCCGATCCGGTCCAGGGCCTTCGCATTGAAACCCGCCGCGACCGCTGTATGCGCGGAATTGCGCGCTTCGCCGAATGTGGCGTGGTCGCGAATCCACTGCATCCACGTCTTCACCTTGGCGCCCCCCAAGGCGACGCCCCAGCACGCGGCGTAGCGGAAATTGGAAAGGCCGCCGAAGACAAGCGTCGGCAGCTCGGGCGCATCGAGCGTACGGCCGGGCCGCGGCGTGGAGCCGAACAGCGAGAGCCAGTCCGCGCAATCCTGCTGCGACTCGGCGCTCGCGATGCCCTGGCGGATCGCGGCATTGGTGCGGATGCGCGCGGTGGTGAGGTCGCGATAGCGCTGGTACCAGAAGTAAGTCGGATGCTGTTGGCGCCTCGCCCAGCGCACGAGCCGGTCGCGGTCCGCGGCGCCGCCGCCGAAGAGCGAGCGTGCGCGCGGGAAGCCCACGCAGTTGCTCCAGATCGCCGTGACCCCCGAAGGCGCGTCGGCGATGAAGTCCGCGACGTACGATTCCCACGTGTCGTCGTAGTTCGACCAGAACGCGAGCTGGTTCTTGTTGGGAAGGCGCATCCAGCGCGCGAAATGGATCACGCCGTTCTTGCCGAGGAAGCCGGGCCGGCTCACGAGCGGGCCGGTGCCGACCACCGTGAAGGCGAGCCGCAGCGTGAGCCGCCGGAAGAGCCCGGGCTTGAGCCGCGAGATGGAGGCGAGATGGTTCTGGCCGCCGAAGTTCTCCACGGCGAGGAGGTCGCGCACCTGCGGCTCGGACGGTGTCCGGTCTTCGACCGGATCGCGTTTCTCGAGCTTGCGAAGGTGGAGGTACAGCGCACCCATGACCACGAGCGCGCCGGTCGCCGTATAGCCCAGCACGTGCAGCGACCAGAAAATCGCGGTCAGGACGTCGTGGACGTTCCAGACGTACGCGAACCAGAGCGCGAACAGCGGGATGAGCAGCGCATAGAACGGCCATGCGAGCCCATGGAAGATGCGCCATGCCGCCATGCGGATCTGCGGGTTGGCCGCGGAGAGCTCGTCGGGAGGCGAATCGCCCAGGCAGGGCGCCGGCTCCGGCACGAAAGCCCATTTCCAGTTCGTGTGCGCGTCGGTCCACAGCCAGTCGCGCATCGCGTCGAGCCGTTGCCGCGCCGACATCTCGTGCCACTTCGCCGCTTCCGGGCTTCCCGGCGTCAGCTGCATGCGGCGATCGATTTCGGCGCTCACATGCTGCGCGAGGGCTCTCTCGCCGAGGATGCGATCGGCGCTTTGGCCCGGCGAGCCGCAGTGCACCTGGCCGAGGGCGCAGGACCACGACCACATGGACGAGATCCCGAGCCGATGGTCGAGCAGGAACCGGAGTACGCCGTCCTCGCTCTGCCGCAACCCCGCAACCGTCAGCAGCGCCCGCGCCTCGTCCGCGAAACGCGCGACCAGCTGCGCGATCGTCTCCTCGGGGCCGAGATCCGACGAGATCTCGATGAGCAGGTGCGCGTCCCCCTCCCACTCGGTGTCGCCCCCCTCGTAGAACTCCGCGGGGCACTCCGGCCTCGCGACGGTGATCGAGAGGTAATGCAGCCCCGGGACCTCGTCCAGCCGCCGCGCGAGGCCCGGGCAAGGCGAATTGCCGAGCAGAGGGTTGATGCGGCCCTGCAGCCGCCGATCGACGGTGCTCGCCCATTTCCGATCGAACGGGATGACCACGTTGACGAACGAGGGCGGCTTCATGGTTCGTACCTCACGGTGAGGTGGCGCGGAAAGCCGATCACGGGGAAGTCGCGGCGCAGCTTGCCTTCGCTGCCCGGCGCACGCGCGAGAATCCGCTTCTTCAGGAGCGGCTTCAGCGTCTGCGTGATCTGCGCGCGGGCGATGAACGCGCCCACGCACCAGTGCATGCCGAAACCGAAATGCATCAGGTTGGAGGCGGGTCGGCCGGGCACGAAGAGCGCCGGATGCTCGACCGCGGTGCGGTCGAACATCGCGGAAGCCGTCGACGCGAGGACGTAGCGGCCGGCGCGGATGCGCGTCGCGCGCGAGGTGCCGCCGGCGATCACGAAGTCGCGCTCGCAGCGGCGGAACGGGCCGCAGTTGATCGGCATGAAGCGCAGCGCCTCGAACAGGCAGTGCGCGAGGAGGTCGTCGTCGCCGGTGGCCGCGGCGGCTTGCGCGGCCTCGAGCATCTTCGGGCGCCGCAGCAGCACCTCGAGGATGTTGCCGCCCGCCATGGTGTTCGTCGGCACGAATCCCACGATCATGCCGATCAGGATCGCGCGGATTTCCCTCGCTTCCAGGGCGGGCCCGTCGGACGGACGGCACAGGCGCGCCACGACGGTGTCCTCGCCCGAGGGGGAGCCGGTTTCGTCCTGGATCGCCCGGTCCACGGCGGAGCGCACGATGGCGGCCTGGCGATCGACCTTCGGCTCCACTTTCACCGGCGGAATCCCGAACAGGTGGCCGCTTACGCCGAACGCCGCGTCGATGAATTTCTCCGGCTCCTCGATCGGCACACCGTAGTATTCCCGGCAGATGTCGAGCGGAATTCGCGTCACGAGATGCTCGATCGCGTCGAGCTTTCCCGACGCCTCCGCCACGATCGCATCGGCCCGCTGGGCTGCGAAGGGCGCCACGCGCCCGGCGATATCCTCGCGACGGAACGCGCGCATCACCGTGCCGACCTGCGCATCGTGCGCTTCGCGATCGTCGATGCCGAGGATGAACGGCGTGCCGGGAGCCTTGCCGTCATTGAGCCGCGCGATCTCCTCGGCGAATGGCGCCTTGAACACGTCGGGGCGCGTGAGGACCTCCTGCACGTCGTCGTACCGGCTCACCACGGTGAAACACGGCAACGGCGCGATCGGCCGGAAGCGTCGCAGCAACCCGAACAGGCGCTGGGCGAACGGCATGTACCGGTCGGGACGCCCGATCCTCGTCGCGCGCTCGTCCTCGCGGCTTCCGGGCGGATTTGCGAGTCCCAGCCAGTCGCTGAGGTACGACATGGCGCCTCCCTTCTTGTCAGGCGATCGGCGCGGCGACGAGGAGATCGGAGAGCGAGCGCGCCGCGCGCTGCTCCCAAAGTCGCGCGCCCTGCCGCGCGGCGATCGCGCAGGCCCGGCGAAGCGCGCGTTCGGCGCCCGCCTTGTCGCCGCCCGCGCGCAGGATCACGCCGTGCACGCGTTGGATCTCGGCCGCGTCCCAGCCTTGGCCCGTCGCCTGCTGGATGGCCATCGATTCCTCGATGGCGCGCAGCGCTTCGGGGATGCGGCCCGCGCTCGCATGCGCTTCGGCCGACATGCGCAGGAATCCCGGCAGGTACAGCACCGTATGCGTCGCCCGGTACGCGCAAAGGCCCGACTCGAGGAGCGGCAGCGCCTCACCGAAGCGGCCCTGCGCCGCGAGGCACCAGCCGCGGAAGATCGGCTGGACCGCCTCGTAGTACGCGATGCCGTTGTCGGCGAGGATCGCGGCGAGCTCGTCGAGGCGCTCGAGGCCGGCCTGCGGCGTGTCGATGGTGAGCGCGACGAACGCCGCGCCGTTGAGCGCATGGGCGAGGGTGTATGCGTGCGCCGTGCCGCGCGCATGGCGCAACGCTTCCTCGCTGCGGGCGGCGGCCTCGCCGAGGCGACCGGCGCACATCAGCGACCATGAGAGATAGACGAGCATCACGACGCGAGCGTCGTCGACGGTCATCGCGGCGTAAGCCTCGGCCTGGGCGGGATCATAGAGCTGCAGTCCGAGCTCGAGATGCGCGATCGCCTCGTCGAAGTCGCCCATGGGATGGAGCGTGACGCCGTGCAGCCGATGGCCCATGAAGCGCCACATCGGGTCGCCGCGCGACTCGCCGCGCTCGAGGATGCGCTCCGCCTGCTCGCGCGCGCTGGCGAGGTCGCCGCGCATGAGCGCATGCGTCCATAGCCCATGCAGCGCGGTGAGGAGCGCGGGCGGCTCGCCCAGCCGCTCGCACAATGCCCGTGCGCGCGCGAACGTCTCGCCGGTGCCCGTCACGGCGTAGCCCTGCGTCGCGGTCTGCGCCATGCCCGTCGCGATGGTGAAGGCGAGCTCGGTCTGCAATCGCCATGGCGACTCCTCCGCCCGGCCGAGCACTTCGAGCCCGCGCTGCAAGTGGTTCAGCGCCTCGCCCATGGCCGAGCGCCGCAGCGCGTTGCGGCCCGCCCTGAGCCAGTACTCCACCGCGCGCTGCTCGGCGCGCGCTTCCGTGTAGTGCCATGCCAGCACTTCGGGCTGCGTCGCGGCCGCGTCGGGAAAGTGCGCTTCGAGCGACTCGGCGATGCGCAGGTGCACGCGCCGGCGCTTGTCGCGGCCCATGAGCTCGTAGGCGGCATCCCGAATGAGGGCATGCTTGAAGGTGTAGCGCGAGCCGCCGGCGTGGCGCGTCACGAGGCCGGAGGCGACGAGCCGGTCGAGGAGGACTGCGAGATCGTCGCGCGGGCCCGCGACGCGAAACAGCAGATCCGAAGCGAATTCGCGGCCGATCGCCGCCGCCGCCTCGAGCACTTCGCGCGCGCGGCCGAGGCGGTTGAGGCGCGGGAGCAGCGCCGCGCGCAGCAGCAGCGGCAGGGCGCCGGGCGTGCCGCGCGCGACCGCGGGCGCGCCGCCCTCGATCGCCGCCTGCGTGAGCTCCTCGAGGAAGAGCGGAATGCCGTCGGTGCGTGCCACGATGTCGTCGACCACGCCCGGATCGAGCGAGCGATTGCCGGCCAGATGCGCGACGAGCGCGGCGCTCGCGTCGTGCGCAAGCGGATGCAGGCCGAGGCGGGCGATGCCGCTGCGTTGCGCCCATTCGCCCAGCGGCGCGGGGCGCGCGAGCACGAGCAGCAGGATCGGCACGCGCGCGATGCGCTGCACGAGGAGCCCGAGCAGCTCCCGCGAGCTGTCGTCGCTCCATTGGGCATCCTCGAACACGACGAGGCTCGGCACCTCGAGCGCCGTGCGCTCGAGAAGCGCGATCAGCGCGAGCATGACGCGCCGGCGCTTCGCCTGGGGACCGAGCGACGGCGTGGCAGCCGCGCTCCCCGGGGGAAGGTTGAGAAGCTCGCGCAACAGGCCGCGATCGTCCTCGCCGAGCGCCGCGATCAACGGCTGCACCTTCGCGAGGCGCGCCTCGACGCGATCGCCCGGGGAAAATCCGGCCGCGTGTTCCAGGTACTGAATGAACGGATGCAGCGAGGAGCCGCGGCGATAGGGCGCGCAGTAGCACCGGATCGCGGCGCACGGGGCGTGCCGCGCTTCCTCGAGCAGCGCCGCCGCAAGGCGCGACTTGCCGATGCCGGCATCGCCGGTCACCAGCACGACCTGGCCGCTTCCCTCGCGCGCTTTCTCCCACGCGCGCACGAGGAGCTCGCGCTCCACATCGCGTCCCAGCAGCGGTATTCGGGAGCGCTCCCGCAGCGCATCGAAGCGGCTCGCGACCGTCTTCGCGCCGAGGACGCGCCACGCGCGCACCGGCTCCGCGAGGCCGCGCAGCGTCAGCTCGCCCTCATCGCGGATCTCGAAGAGCTCGCCCGCGAGCCGGCGCGTGGCGCCGTCGACCAGGACCGCATCCGCGTGCGCATGGCCCTGCAGGCGCGAGGCGATGTTGGGCGCGTCTCCCATCGCGTCGTGCTCGGCGAAATGCTCGAGGTCCGCGATGACGACGATGCCGGTGGCGATGCCGATGCGCACATGGAGCGTGCGTTCCCCGGCGACTTCCAGCGACTGCACCGCGTCGATCGTGCGCAGCGCCGCATGGATCGCGCGCTCGGCGTCGTCCTCGTGCGCCTCGGGATAGCCGAAGTAGACCAGCGTGCCGTCGCCCACATGGCGCTCGACGCGCCCGTCGAATTCGAGCATCGCCCGGCTCACCGCCTGGCGATACGCGACGAGAATGTCCTTGTAGTCCTCCGGATCCAGGTCCGCCGAGAGCGCGGTGGAGCCGACAAGATCGCAGAAGACGAAGGTGATCTGCCGGCGCTCGACCGCGGACGGAACGTCGGGATCGCGTCGTCCGCCGCCATCGCTCCCGGCGAGCCGTACGCCGCACTGGCCGCAGAACCTCGCCAGCGGATCGCGCAACGCGCCGCAGGATGGGCACTTCACGACCGCGTCTTCGCTGTCGTTCGCGCAGTCCGGTCCCGACTCACCTTGACCTCCTTCGCTCTGGCGGCTTTCGGGTCGTGATGGGCCGACGCGGGAGCCGGACGCGTGCCGTGCGCCGGGCGTCGCGGCTCCCGATGAATCGCGGTTAGTTAACTCCCATCGAGCGCGGGGCGTCAAGGCGGCATTTGCCGCATGGGCGGCGCGGAAAATTCGGCCGGCCGCGGCGTCGCGCCTGATCCGTCCGGGCGTTTGAACTAGGACGGTTCCGGCCCTATTTGCAGGGTACAAAGCGGGTTTCCGGAAGGGCCGCCTTTTACGCCTAGAATAGAACCCGCTCCACCCCTTTTCGCGCCCGCCCGGCGCCGCCCCGAGCCGATGAACGACCTCTCCGCCGCCCAACCCGGCGACGCCGCCGCATTGAACGACGAACCCCGCGAAGCGATCCGCATCCGCGGCGCGCGCCAGAACAACCTCAAGAACCTCGACGTCGACATTCCGACCGGCGAGCTGGTCGTGGTCACGGGACCGTCGGGCTCGGGCAAGTCTTCGCTCGTGTTCGACACGCTCTATGCGGAGGGACAACGGCGCTACGTCGAGACGTTCTCGCCCTACGCGCGGCAGTTCCTCGACCGCATGGACAAGCCGCAGGTGGACGCGATCGAAGGCATCCCGCCCGCCATCGCCATCGACCAGACGAACCCGGTGCGCACGTCGCGCTCGACCGTCGGCACGATGACGGAGATCAACGACCACCTGAAGCTGCTCTTCGCCCGCGCCGGCCGCCTCTTCTGCCGGCGTTGCGCGCAGCCCGTGCGCCGCGACACGTCCGAGACGATCTTCGCCGAGCTCGAGGCGCGCGCGAAGGCCGCCGACGATCCGCGTCTCGTGATCGCGTTCCCGGTCGACGTGCCCGCCAACTTCACCGAGGAGGAGATCACCAAGCTTCTCCAGGCGCAGGGATACACGCGCATCCATCATCGCGAGGGGCAACGCCTCGAGGTCGTGCAGGACCGCGTGCGCATGTCGGGCGCGGAGAAGGCGCGCGTGGTGGAAGCGCTGGAAGCGGCGCTGCGGGTCGGCAATGGAAGGGTGAATGTATTCGTGGGGGAAGACGAACCCTCATCCCGGCCTTCTCCCAGGGGAGAAGGAGCACTTGCCTGGCGCTTCTCCACGGACCTGCACTGCGCCCACTGCGACATCCACTACTCGGATCCCACGCCCGCGCGCTTCTCGTTCAACTCGCCGATCGGCGCGTGCGACGCATGCCGCGGCTTCGGCCGCGTGATCGGCGTCGACTACGGCCTGGTGATCCCGGACGAGTCGAAGACGCTCGGCCAGGGCGCGGTGAAGATCTTCCAGTCGAAGAGCTACGACGAGTGCCAGGACGACCTCGAGAAATTCGCGCCGAAGCGCCGCGTGCCGCTCGACAAGCCGTGGCGCGACCTCACCGCGCCGCAGAAGCGCTGGGTGATCGAGGGCGACGACGACTGGGTGAGCTGGAAGAAGTCGGGCAAGACGCATTGGTACGGCGTGCAGCGCTTCTTCGACTGGCTCGAGACCAAGGCGTACAAGATGCACATCCGCGTGCTGCTCTCGCGCTATCGGGCCTACACCGCCTGCACGGCGTGCGATGGCGCGCGGCTGAAGCCGGAATCGCTGCTCTGGCGCGTCGGCACGAAGGAGGACGCGGACGCGGTGCTCACACCGGCGCAACGCTACCTGCCGAAGGGCACCGAATGGACGCGCGACCAGCTCGCCGCGCTCCCCGGCCTGTCGATCCACGACGTGATGCTGCTTCCGATCGAGCGCGTGGCGGATTTCTTCGCGCGTGTGACGCTGCCCAAGCCGCTCGATGAAGCCACCGGGCTGCTGCTGGCCGAAATCCGCTCGCGGCTCGGCTACCTGCGCGAGGTGGGCCTCGCCTACCTCACGCTCGACCGGCAATCGCGCACGCTTTCCGGCGGCGAGGTGCAGCGCATCAACCTCACCACCGCGCTCGGCACTTCCCTCGTGAATACGCTCTTCGTGCTCGACGAGCCCTCGATCGGATTGCACCCGCGCGACATGGGCCGCGTGATCGAGGTGATGAAGCGCCTGCGCGACGCGGGCAACTCGCTCGTCGTGGTCGAGCACGACCCGCAGATCATGCTCGAGGCCGACAAGCTGCTCGACATGGGTCCCGGACCGGGAGAACACGGAGGGCAGGTGGTGTTCTTCGGCCCGCCGGAAGAGCTCAAGCGCGCCCACACGCTCACCGCGGAATACCTCTCGGGGCGCCGGCGTGCGGATGCGCGCCCGCCCGAGATCGAGGTGCGCCGCCCCGGCATGCAGATCCCGAACGAGCTGGGCCGCGATCCGCTGCACGGCACGGTGTGCCTCGGCGTGCGCGCAGCGACCGAGCACAACCTGAAAGCCATCGATGCGGATTTCCCGCTCCATCGACTCGTATGCGTGACCGGCGTCTCGGGCTCGGGCAAATCCACGCTGATCCAGGACGTGCTGCACCCGGCGTTGCGCAAGCGCCTCGGCAAGCCCACGGAAACGCCCGGCGCCTTCGGCGAGCTGGTGAACGCAGAGCGCGTGAACGACGTCGTGTTCGTCGACCAGTCGCCCATCGGCCGCACCACGCGCTCGAACCCGGCGAGCTACGTGGGCGCGTTCGACGCGATCCGCGAGCTGTTCGCGAATGCGCCGGATGCGAAGGCGCGCGGCTACACCGCGGGCACCTTCAGCTTCAACTCGGGCAACGGGCGCTGCCCCACGTGCAGCGGCAACGGCTTCGAGCACGTGGAGATGCAGTTCCTCTCCGACGTGTACCTGCGCTGCCCGGATTGCAACGGCACGCGCTATCGGGAAGAAGTGCTCGAGGTGAAGGTCGACGGCCGCAGCATCGCCGACGTGCTCGAGCTCACCATCGAGCAAGCGGTCGCCGTCTTCCCGAAGGACTCGGACATCGTGCGCCGGCTGCAGCCGCTCGTGGACGTCGGCCTCGATTACCTGCGCCTCGGACAGCCGGTTCCGACGCTCTCGGGCGGCGAGGCGCAGCGCCTCAAGCTCGCCGGACACCTCGCCGAAGCGTCGGGCCGTTCCATCTCGATGCTGCCGAAGCGGCCCGGCACACCGGGCACGCGCCTCTTCCTGTTCGACGAGCCGACCACCGGCCTGCATTTCGACGACGTCGCGAAGCTGCTCGCGTCGTTCCGCAAGCTCATCGCGGCGGGACATTCGCTGATCGTGATCGAGCACAACCTCGACGTGATCCGCGCCTCCGACTGGATCGTCGACCTCGGCCCGGAAGGCGGCGAAGCCGGCGGCGAGATCGTCGCGTGCGACACGCCGGAGCAGGTGATGGGAAACGAGAAATCGCACACGGGTCGCGCACTGGCGCAGTACGAGAAGGCGCTTGGACCCTCTCCCCGGCCCTCTCCCAAGGGAGAGGGAGAGCATCTGTGTTCATCCGTGTTCATCCGTGGTTCCAATGAAGTTCGTGAGCCGCAAGCCCCGACCCTTACCCCAACCCTCTCCCAGGGAAAAGGGGGAAAGTCGATCTCCGTGCGCCACGCGCGCGAGCACAACCTGAAGGGCATCGACGTCGAGATCCCGCGCGAGAAGTTCACGGTGGTGACCGGCGTCTCGGGATCGGGCAAGTCGACGCTCGCCTTCGACATCCTGTTCGCCGAAGGCCAGCGGCGCTACCTCGAGTCGTTGAACGCCTACGCGCGCCAGTTCGTGCAGCCGGCGTCGAAGCCCGACGTCGATGCGATCTTCGGCATTCCGCCCACGGTCGCGATCGAGCAGCGCACGAGCCGCGGCGGCTCCAAGAGCACGGTCGCGACGCAGACCGAGATCCACCACTTCCTGCGCCTGCTCTTCGTGAAGCTGGGGACGCAGTACTGCCCCGAATGCGACGTGCCGATCGAGCCGCAGAGCGTGGACGCGATCGTCGCGCGCCTCATGAAGGAGCAACGCGGCAAGACCATCGCGGTCCTCGCCCCGCTCGTCACGAACCGCAAGGGCTTCTACACCGACCTCGCCAAGTGGGCGCTCGCGAAGGCGGTGTCGCACCTGCGCGTCGACGGCGAGTACCTGCCGACGAAAGGATGGCCGCGCCTCGACCGCTTCCGCGAGCACACCATCGAGCTTCCCGTGGCCGAGGTGAAGGTCGAGCCGCAGGACGAGAAGCAGCTGCGCCACGCGG
>Ga0157370_10004815_pt1 | contig 15345 bp, 10 predicted proteins | sample C35metaG_FD_113463 | JGI IMG/M metagenome (GOLD analysis project Ga0157370, IMG submission 113463) | Corn rhizosphere microbial communities from Kellogg Biological Station, Michigan, USA - C3-5 metaG | ecosystem: Host-associated > Plants > Roots > Rhizosphere > Soil | place: USA: Michigan...
TCAATGCGCACCTGGGCGCCCATGCGCGCCAGCTCCGGCACATGCATGAAGCGGTTCTCGAAAATCTTCTCCCGGATCACCGAGGTGCCGTCCGCCACTGTCAGCAGCGCCATGATCTGGGCCTGCAGGTCGGTGGGAAACCCCGGATAGGGGGCCGTGGTAACGTCGGCGGCATGTGGCCGGCCGCCATTCATGTGAACCTTCATGCCGCGCGCTGTGGTGCTGACCTCGGCCCCGCTCTTGGTCAGCAGCGCGGTCAGCGAGGCGATGGTTTCCGGCAGGGCGCCGACCAGTTCGACCTCGCCGCCGGCAATGGCCGCGGCGATGGCATAGGTGCCGGTCTCGATCCGGTCGGGCATCACCCGATGGGCCGCGCCGTGCAGCTTCTCCACCCCCTCTATGGTGATCTCGCTGGAGCCTAGGCCCCAGATTTCCGCGCCCATGGCGACCAGACAGTTCCCCAAGTCCGTGATCTCGGGCTCGCGCGCGGCATTGACGATGCGGGTGCGCCCCCTGGCCAGGGTGGCCGCCATCATGGCGGTTTCAGTGGCGCCAACCGAAACAAAGGGAAAGACGATATCAGCCCCCTTCAGGCCGTCCGGCGCGGTGGCGGTGACATAGCCTTCGGCCAGGTCGATCTTCGCCCCCATCTGCTCCAGCGCGTTCAGATGCAGTTCCACCGGCCGGGCCCCGATGGCGCAGCCACCGGGCAGCGACACCTTGGCCTTGCCCATACGGGCCACCAGAGGCCCCAGGACCTGGAAGCTCGCCCGCATCTTGCGGACCATGTCGTAGGAGGCGAAGACGCTGGTGATGTCCTTGGCCTGAAGGCGCATGGTGTCGCCCTCGCCGAACTGGCCGGACAGGGTCACCTGGATATTGATCCCGAAGGCGGCCAGCAGCTCGGCCATGGCCCGGACGTCGGCCAGCCGCGGCACATTGGTCAGGGTCAGGGGTTCGGGCGTCAGCAGCGACGCCGCCATCAGCTTCAGGGCGGCATTCTTGGCGCCGCTGATGGGGATTTCCCCCCTCAGCGGGCGGCCGCCGCGGATCCGGATGCGGTCCATGACTTATCCAATGAACGGAGATGGGGTTGTAGCCGGGGGCCCGGCCCAAGGAAAGCCGGGCAAAAGGCAGGACTAATCTCAGTTTTTCAGGGGCGTTTTGGGGCCTTTTTGGGCGCCTCCGCCGGCTTTTCGGAGCCGGGTTTGGGGGCCTTGGGAGCCGGGGCTTTTTTGCGCCGCTTGAGGTTGGCCCTAAGGGCCGCGGCCAGCTTTTCAGGCGAGGATCGGACCATCGAAACCCTTTGGGGGAAAAGCGGAAACGGCGCTTTCCTTCGTGGAATCCTTACGTTATAGCAGCGCACCCTTGAGGACGCGCGGCCCAAGCCGCAGAATCCGTTAAGGCCCCGCCACTTATATAAGTGCGGAATACCACGGTTGCCGTAGTAGCGTAGTGGTAGCGCAATCCCTTGGTAAGGGATAGGTCGTGAGTTCGATTCTCACCTACGGCACCATTCCAATCCGCCCGGACCGGGCGGATTGGAATGACAAGCGGCCCCGCGCGACAGCGACTGAGGGCGGGCGCCTCAGGCGAAACACCGATCCTTCTTTAAAATCCCAATGCCAAGGCGCTGGCCGGGGCCCGATGAAGACCAAGTTCACCAGGACGGCGGCCTTTAACCTTGCGCACCCTGTCTAGCCGTCCACGAACTGGATGTTGATGGCGAGCGAAATCCGCTCATCCGGCTCGTGATGGGGGTGCACCATATGGTCGACAAAGGCCGGAAACATCACCAGCATTCCCGGCTCGGGCGCGAACAGCATGGGGTAGGCGCTGAACAATGTCGTATGGCCGTTAAAACCGGCCGCCGGCCGGGGATCACGCAACTCCAGTAGACCGTCACGCGCACCCGGGTCGGCGGGGGGCGATGCCTTCACATAATAGACCGCCGCCAGATGCTGCTGCGGATGGTTGTGCAGGCTGTTGTAGTGGCCGGCCCGGTTCACATTGGCCCAGCCGGCCCTGCGGATCGTCAATCTGACAGGGGCGGCCTGTCCGAAGGACACGAACTGCTGGATCGCGCGGTCCAGTTCAGCGGCAAGCTTCCCCACTTCGGGCTCCCGCCAGTCGAAGAGGTCCGGCTCCGACTGCCAGCCCCCGGTGTTGCTGACCTTAACGCCCGGCTGTGTTGCTGCGCGGGCCCGAACCGCTTTCTCCAGGCCCGCATTGGTGACGGGATCGAGAAACTGCTTTCGCACAAACAGCTGCGTCCCGAACATGACGGACAGGTCCGCGTCGAGCTTCACCAACATTGCCGGACATCCCCAAAGCCGCCGCCGATACCATCCGCCAGCGATCGCCCCCAAGGCAAGGGGCACCTACAGACCGCATTTTCCGCCTCGATCGGCTCTGCTATCCTGGCGCCCGGCCATATGTGGGGAGCGACATGGACGCAGCCGCCTGGACCATCCGCGCGATGGAATTCTCCAATTGCAATTGCGCCTATGGCTGTCCCTGTCAGTTCAACGGCCTGCCGACCCATGGATGCTGCCAGGCTGTGGTGGGGTTTCAGATTCACAGCGGCCATCATGGCGACACCCGGCTCGACGGGCTGAAGGTCGCGGGCATGTTCTCCTGGCCGGGCCCAATCCATGAGGGCCATGGCGAAGCGGCGATCATTGTCGACAAACGCGCCGATCCGGCGCAGCGCGAGGCCTTGCTGCGCATCCTGAGCGGCCAGGACACCGAGCCAGGCGCCACCATCTTCAACGTCTTCGCCACGACGCTCGACAAGGTGCATGAACCGATTTTTGCCGACATCGAATTCGAGGTCGACATGGACCGGCGCCGCGCCCGCCTCGTCGTTCCGGGCTATATGGAATCGCATGGCGAGCCGATCCTCAACCCCATCACCGGCGCCGAACACCGCATCCGCATAGACAATCCCAACGGATTTGAATTTCATCTGGCGGAGGTCGGGCGCGGCTGGTCGAACACCAGCCAGCCCCTGGCCATCGCGTTGAGCGACAGCCACGGCCATTTCTGCCAGCTCAATCTTTGCCAAAGCGGCGTGATCAACTGAGGCATGTCCTCGATTGAAGCCGCGTTGCGGCGCGACCGCTTCATCATCCTGGCCGCCCTGCTGCTGCTGATTGCGGCGGCGTGGGCTTATCTGTTCCGTCTGGCCGCAGGCATGGCGATGCCTCCGCAGGCCCCACCGATGCCCGGCATGGATATGGGCGCCGCCATGGCGCCGGCCGCAAGGCGCTTGGATGTCACCGACATGCTGCTGACCTTTGTCATGTGGTTTGTGATGATGGTCGGCATGATGGCCCCCGCCGTGACACCCACCATCCTGCTTTATGCCCGGGTGGGCCGCATGGCCGCACTTCAACAAAAGCCCTTTGCACCCGCCGGCTGGTTCGCCGGCGGCTATTTTCTGGCCTGGTCGGGATTTTCCTTAGGTGCGACCGCGGCGCAAATCGGCCTGCGCGATGCCATGTTGCTGACCGCGATGCTGAAAAGCGCCAGCGATCTGTTGAGCGGCATCGCGCTGATCGTCGCGGGACTTTACCAATGGTCGCCCTGGAAGAACGCCTGTCTTGAGCATTGCCGCGCGCCCCTGTTCTTCATTCAGCGGCACGGCGGCTTTCGTCCGCAAGCGGGAGCCTCACTATTGCTGGGGGCCCGCCACGGGCTTTATTGCATCGGCTGCTGCTGGGCCCTGATGCTGCTTCTGTTCGTGGGCGGTGTCATGAATATCGCCTGGATTGCAGGGCTCGCCACTCTTGTGCTGGCGGAGAAATTGTGGAGCCGCGGCCGGCACCTGTCCCGCGTGGCGGGGGCCGCGGCCCTTGCTGGCGGCCTGTTCCTTATTGTCCGGTATTTCGGAGTCTGGTGAAGGCGATGAACAGATCCAGATTTTGGCGCGGTTGCGTTCTGGGCTTCATGCTTTTTCCAGTCGCCGCGCGCGCCGACCAGACCGCACTGGACAGTTTTGCGGACCATCTGGGCTACCGTTTCACCGTTCTCAGCAACCACGCCGCCTGCCCCGACCAGCCGGCACCGCAAGTTTGCTATTCCGCGGCGCTGGATCTGGCGATACCGAGGACCATGCCCGATGGCGACTGGTCGCTCTATCTGGGATTTGTCGAGCATGTGCTGCCGCCGGACAGCGACGCGTTCACTCTCACAAACATCAATGGCAGCCTCTATCGCCTGGCGCCCAAGCCCGGCAGGGTCAAAGCCGGCAAGACCTACCGCCTGAAGCTGACCGGCCCGTACCATTTTTTCTCGCCCTTTATCCTGATGCCGAACGCCTATGTCGCGCAGGATGGGCTCAAGCCGCGCATCATTTCGGCCACCCGGCCGAAACGCGATCCAGAGTCGCATCTGGAAGAATTGCCCTTCGTCACGCCCTTCACCGACGAGGCCCAACTTTCGACCCAGCAGCCGGATGACGCCACGGTGTGGCTGACGCCCGAACGCCTGTTTGAACAGGACCTGCAGCGCCACGTGGACCTCCCGGCGCCGGAATTCATCATCCTGCCGACGCCGGCGAAAGCCGTGCATATCGAAAGACCTGCTCTGGATCTCACCAAAGGCGCACGCCTTGAACTCCATGGCATCGACGCAAGCGATATCGCGCCCGCCCTTGCTGCGCTGGGCCGCAGTGTGCGGCTGCGCAGAACCGGCGTGGAGCTGTCGATATCCTTGGACGCGGCGATGAAGCCGGAATCCTATCGTATCCGGGCTGGCAGCGGCGGCCTTGCCATCACGGCCGCCGATGCGGCCGGCGCCTCTTATGGCCTGCGCTCGCTGGCCCAGGAGGCGGCGTATGAGAAACTGCGCCCACGGCCCTTTGAGATCGAAGACGCACCCCGCTTTGGCTTTCGCGGCCTGATGCTGGACATCGCGCGCAATTTCCATCCCAAGACGCAGATCCTCGCCGTCATCGAACAGATGGCGGCATTCAAGCTCAACAAGCTGCATCTGCATCTGGGCGACGACGAAGGTTGGCGGCTTCAGATCCAGAGCCTGCCGGAATTGACCGCGATCGGCGCCCGCCGTTGCCACGATCCGGCCGAGGAGCGCTGCCTGATGCCCTTTCTGGGGTCCGGCCCGGACGTGGCGGCCCCGGGAAGCGGCTATCTGACCCGGGCCGACTACATCGAGATTCTGAAAGCCGCCAAGGCGCGCCAGATCGAGGTCATCCCCTCCTTCGACATGCCCGGTCACTCGCGCGCCGCGATCCTGGCCATGAAAGCCCGCGCCCGCCGGCTGATCGCCGAAGGCAAGCCGGAAGAGGCAGCGCGCTATCGGCTGGACGAGCCGGGCGACAAGACCGTCTATTCCTCCATCCAGCACTACAATGACAACACGCTGAACGTCTGCCTGCCTTCGACTTATGCCTTCATCGGCACGGTGATTGACAGCCTGAAAGTCCTGCACGACGAGGCCGGCTCGCCGCTGCGCGTCTATCACATCGGCGCCGATGAAACCGCCGGGGCCTGGAAGGACTCGCCCGCCTGCCGCGCCTTCATGGCCGCGGAACATCTGACCTTGGCAGAGCTTGGCAATGTCTTTCTGGCGCGCGTCGCCGGGCTGCTGCGCGACAGGGGGATCGAGCCTGCCGGCTGGAGTGACGGTATGGGCGCCGTGGATCCGGCGCAGATGCCGGCCAAAGTGCAATCCAACAGCTGGGGTGGGCTGTTCAATGGCGGCGTCGCCGATGCCTACGCCCAGGCCAATCAGGGCTGGGACGTGGTGATGTCGACGCCGGAGACGCTTTATTTCGACATGCCCTACGCCGCCGATGGCTGGGAACGCGGCACCGATTGGGCGTCCCGCGCTACCGACCTCTACAAGGTGTTCAGCTTCATGCCAGAAAATCTTGGCGCCAATGCCGCCATCATGACCACCGCCCGGGCCGGGGGCGCCACCATTGCCGACAGTGTGCCGCTGGCCGCGGGACGCCGCATCACCGGCATGCAGGGTCAGCTGTGGAGCGAGACCGTCAGAAACCCGCAAATTGCCGACTACATGCTGTTTCCCCGCACCCTGGCGCTGGCGGAACGCGCCTGGCACCGGGGGGCTTGGGAGCCTGCTTACGTCGCCGGCAAGAGCTACAGCTTCGCGGACGGCAGCGTCGATACGGGGGCGCTTCTGGCCGACTGGAACGGCTTTCAGGCCAGGCTGATCCCGCGCCTGGCCGAGCTCGACCGGCAGAACATAACCTACCGGTTGCCCGTGCCGGGCGCGCGGGTGACCCATGGGATCCTCCAAGCCAATGGCCCGCTTGCAAGCCTGAAAATCCAGTACCGCACGGCCGCGGCACCGTGGCGGATCTATCATGGGCCCGCCGCCGTGACAGGGCCCGTCGCGCTGCGCACGCTTTCACCGGACGGCCGCCGCGTCAGCCGCACGGTCGGCATAAACTGAGCTGGCGTCCGGCGCGGCTTGAGGAGGCTCCCCGGAGAGCGCTAGCCTCGGTCTGCAGCGCAAGCCCGCCATTCGAGACAGGCCATGACAGAACCCAGAATTCGCAAGGCGGTCATCTCCGGTCGGGAAATCTTCATTTGCGACGACATGATCGATCCCATGATGGTGAAACAGATCGGCGACGGCGTGCGGGCCCTGCCCTATGTGCGCAAGGAAAAAAGCCGTCCCGACGTACCCGGCCTGGCGGCCGTTTCCGACATTCCACCGGAGAAAGTCACCGTTGATCCCTTTCTGCGCAACCTGCGGCACCTGGTCGAAAAAGCCTTTCCGCACGAGCGGTTTTCGGACCAGCGCGTCTATGTCAATTGCAGCGTCCATGGCGACAGCTACTTCGTGCATCGCGATTGCCCGGCGCACGAACGGCACGTCACCGCGCTCTATTACGCGAACCTGGAATGGAAGCCCGACTGGGGCGGCGAGACCATCTACTACAATGATGAGGAAGAGGCCGAAATCGTTGTCATGCCGCGTCCCGGTCGGCTGGTCATCGCGCGCGGTGCGGTCCTGCATCGCGGCACCGTTCCCACGCGTACCTGCTATGAGGAGCGTTACACCCTGGCCTACAAGCTGAATTCATCGGGTGCGCCCCAACCATGACAGACCGTCGGTTTCGGAACCGAATTTCATGAACCGCAAGCAGCGCCGCGCCCAGGGACAGGAGCAGCGCAAGGCGGGACGCGCCGCGCCGGCGGCTCCCGATCCCGCCCTCTTGCATGACGCGGGCATCGCGGCCTATCGCGCAGGCCGGCTCGCTGAGGCCGCCGATCTGATCGGTCAGGCGATCAAGGCGAGCGGTGCGGTACCGGAATTTCACTACAATCTGGCTGTTGTGCTCAAGGCGACGGGCCGGCTGAAGGACGCGGCCGCCAGCTATGAACGCGCCATCGCGCTCAAGCCCGATCATGTCAACGCCCACAACAATCTGGGCAATGTGTGGAAGGCGCTCGGCCAGACCGGCAAGGCCCGCGCCAGCTTCACGCGGGCCCTGGCATACAATCCCGACAATACCGACACCCACTACAGCCTGGGCGTCCTGTGCGGCGAGCTGGGAGAGCGCGACGCGGCCGCACGGCATTTGCGCCGCTGCCTTGCCGGCGACCCGCAGGACAGCAGGGGCGCCGGGATTCTCCTGGCCCATCTGGGCATGGGCGAGGCTCCCGAGCGGACGCCGGAGGCGCAAGTGCTGAGTCTCTATGATGTCCGCTCCCGGTTCTGGGATCAGGAAACGTCCTACTTTGCGCCGCAGCTGGTGGCGGACGGGCTTCGGCGCCATGCGCCGCATACCGGCATGGACATACTGGATATCGGCTGCGGCACGGGACTGGTGGGCGCAGCTGTGCGCGATCTGGCCGGGCGGCTCCACGGCGTGGATCTCTCTCCGGCCATGCTGGAAAAGGCCAAAGCCAAAACCGTCTATGATGGACTGTTCCAAGCCGATCTCACGTCTTTCATGGCGGGGCGCGCGGACGGCTATGACGCGGTCCTGGGAGCGGCGACGCTGATCCACCTTGGCGACCTGCAGGCGCTGTTTCGGGCCGCTGCCTCATGCCTGCGCGCCGGCGGCCTGTTTGTTTTCACGCTCTTTCCGCATGAAGCCGCTCCAGGGAAGGATTACGCCGTCGCCGCCAGCACCCGGCTGGCCCAGAGCGGCTGCTTCAGGCACAGCATCGCCTACGTACAGCGTCTGGCCGCGCAGACGGGGTTTTCCGTGGCGGAACTGGAAGAGGCCGTCCATGAACATGACCAGGACGATCAGCCTGTTGCCGGCCTCCTCGTGGTGCTGAAGCGATAGGGCTGTGTTCCGCCCACAGATGTGAAAAGGCCGGGTGTCGCCACCCGGCCTTTCCTTTTCCGCCGCGCGGGTCTGGGTTCAGCCGCCGTCGAACCGCACGCCTATGCGGTAGGCGCGCCCGATGCAGTCATAGAGAGTACAGTTAAAGCCACCGCCGCCAATACCGGGAATGTTGGGCGGCGGCGTGTCGAAGGCGTTGTCCACCGCGCCATAGAGCTGGATGCGGTCGCTCCACTGATAGGAAGCGCGGAAGTCGCCATAGACCACCGCCGGCACGCTGTTGTCGTCTATGCTGGTATAGATGTTCTGGCCCTGGGTCAGGTTATTGGTGAGCACGGCCGAGCCGGTGATGCGGGCCTGGGCGGTCAGCGACCACGGACCTTCGGTGTAAGTGTCGGCTACCACGATATGGAACTTGGGCGTGGTGAAGCCGCTCAACGGATTGAGCGCACCGTCGCCGCTGACCGCACCGGCACCGTCCACTGTCACCCCGATCGAGGTCCGGGTCTTCTCATCGGTATAATTGCCCACCACATGCCAGGCCAACGTGCCGTCGAACAGCTCGTGCGAATAGTCCAGCTGGAAGTCGAGACCCGAAACAGTCTCCCGGTTGGCGTTCACCGGACCCTGATAGTAAGCGTTGAACGCACCGGGGCTGTCGGCGAAGAAGGTCGCGCCCCCGATCAGGGCTGCCGGCGAATTACCATTGGCATCAATTTCCGATGATGCAATCCCGCCATTCAGGGGACCCTGGCCGAAGAAGACGAACTTGCAGAAGTTCGGATCCTTCAGGATCGCGCACTGACTGAAGATCTGACCGCTCGACGGCGAGAAAATGCCGCCATGCAGGGTGATCGAATACCAGTCGAAGGACATGGACAGGTTTTCGATCCAGTGCGGCGTCAGCACGATACCGCCCGACACGGTGGTGGCCTGTTCCGGCTGCAGCAGCGGGTTGCCCGCCTGGAGCTGTTTCACACTGAAATTCGGCCCGCCGGGGGGATAAGCCTGGGTCTGGGTGCTGACCAGGACCGGCGACAGGAACAGTTCGCCGATGCCCGGGGCGCGGATGTCCGACGACAGGGTGGTGCGGAGCCTGATGTCCTCATTGATCTGGCTGGTGGCGCCCAGCTTCCAGGTCTCCACCATGCCGCTGGTGGAATAGGAGGTTATGCGCCCTGCCCCGTTCAACTCCAGCGAATCGACGAACTGGTTTTTGAGGACCGGAACCGTCACTTCGAGGAAGCCTTCCTGCACATTGTACTGGCCGGCGAATTCCGAGAAGTTGCCTGATTCGAACACACCGGAGGCACCCAGTTCCAGCGGATCGCGCTGGTTGCGCTGCTGCTCCAGCCGGTCTTCCGCGCCAAGCGCCACCGCGATCTTGCCGGCGGGCAGGCCCCAGGGCAGCGTGCCGTTGGCCGAGACCGAGAACACCGACTGGCTCATCAGGAAAAGCCCCTGGTCCATGACCGCAAGGTTGCCGGTTCGTCCGGGGGCGATGTAATTCAGCGCCGCCTGGCTGGCGGTACCGTCGCCGAACAGATTCAGCGGCACGCAGCCCGGCATCAGGCCGCCCGCCGCGAGTGTGTTGAAGCCGGTGTTGGGGTCGACGACCACGCCATAAGCGGTCTGGGTCAGGGTCGAGCGGCAGGCGACGCTGCCCACCGCCGGGACGGGCACGCCCGAAGCCTTGAGGATACCGCTGATCTGCGCCCCCAAGGCGGCGTTGCCGCCGCCCAGCGAATTCGGTCCGGTCGCCTGGACCACGACCGCGTCGATCGCATTGTTGAAATTCTTGTCAAAGGTGTTGTAGGGGTTGCGCTGGCGCTCGCGCACCGAACTGTTCTGCGCATAGGCGTTCCAGGACCAGTCCTCGCCGAAGAGGTTGAGGGCGCCCGTCAGGGTGAAGACGCCGCGATAGAGCTGGCGATAGTTCTGGACGTAGTTCTGCGCGATGGACTTGGACAGGTTGAACATCGAGACGTCTCTGCGATTGGTGAGATTCTCGATGGCCCCGGTGCCCAGCGAGATGCTGGGAATATTCTGCGCGATCATCTGCTGGCGGACCGCGTCCGGAATGAAGGCGTTGTCCACCGCAATGGAGCGCGTAGAGGCCCGCCCGTTATTGGCGATGTTGTTTTCCGCCTTCCAGCCATAATTCAGCATCACGGACGCGGTGATGCTGTCCGTGAGCTTGTAGCTGGTGTAGCTGAACAGATTGTAGGCGTGGAACGGCACCGCGGTCGGCGATTGGTTGGTGACGTTGCTGTCGGGATTGCCCGAGCAGTTGAAGCAGTTGGTACCGACCGCGCCGGTGCCGGGCGTGATATTGGCCACGCCAAAATTGAAGGGTATGGCCTGGGCGTTCGGCCCCACGAACTGAATGCCCCTGAGCGCGTTGGCGCCCGCGGACGTGCCCAACCCGAAGTTTGCATATTGGGGGCCGGCAGCCCGAATTGCGGCTACGGTCGCCGCATTGGTTGTGCCAGCCGCACTGGCGTTGATCAGGCCGGCATTGGTGAATGTGTTGGAATAGACGCCGGTGGGTGTATGGCACAGCGATCTGGCGGGGCCACCATTGATCACGGCGCAGGAATACAGCGCCCGATTGTCATGATCGTACCAGGAGCGGGTCCAGTTGTACGCCGTGTCCGGGCTCATCGTGTAATCGGCCGCGAACTCGGTGTGCGCACGTCCGCCCAGGAAATCGGTGCCGGTGACGACCTCGAACTTGTAGGCCTTGTGGTCGTTCAGGGAGTCGTTGCCGAACGTCGCGTTGGCCTTGAAGCCGCTGAAATTCTTCTCGATGATCAGGTTGACGACGCCGGCCACGGCGTCGGAGCCCCAGGCGGCCGAGGCGCCGCCGGTCACCACATCCACGCGCTGGATGATGCCGCTGGGGATGGTGGAAAGATCGACGCCGCCGATCGCCGGCGGGCCGCCCGAATTGGGATTGGAGGTGACGATGCGCTGGCCGTCGAACAGAACCAGGGTGCGGACCACGCCCAGGCCGCGCAGATCGACGGTTTCCAGACCGGCGTCGCCTTGGGAAGAATTGCCGGAATGGGAGCCGTTGGCCAGTGAGTCGCCCCTGCCGCCGACGGCGGGGAGTTCGCGAATGGCGTCACCGATATTGACCTTGGCGTCGCGCTGCAGCTGCGCCGCGCCGATCACCGTGACCGGGGTCGGGGCCTCATAGCCCTGGATCTGAATGCGAGACGCGGAAACTTCCACGTTTTCGACCGGCGCCGCAGGTTCCTGCGCGTTGGCCGCCGAAGTGATGGCGGCGAGCATGGCGGCCATTGAGCCGCCCAGCATGAGTTTCTTGCCAAGGCTTTCCATAAAAAATTCCCCCTGATTTGATCTGAGGGTGTCGAAAGTGTGCGAAAATGCTCCCCCCGGAGCCAAATTGGTACGGTCTTGAGAGTATCTGGCCGCAAGGAACTTGGCCCCGTCAAGCTGTCCCGGCGCATCATCCGTACTCGGATGAACTATTCTGCGATATTCATGAAAATTCATTGTGGTGACTTTATCGCGGCGCACACTGCCGCTTCCGGGTTACAGCCCTATCCATGTTAGAGCCAGAAACTTCACGCTATTTCGCGTTGTATAGAACAAGTTGTCAGTGATAATATGTTGCACTGCAGAAGACAGCTTTTGACTGTAAAGCCACTGACACATTTTTTTTTGAAATGACCCGCCGACAGGCAGCCAAACCCCGCCTCGCAAACACAAAGGTTATCCCTGGCGCACGGGACCCGGATAATGGCGGAATCACTGCAAAAACGAACATCTCTCCGACATATTGGGACAAGCCGCTTTCCGTGGACGCGGGCAAGCCACTTTCCCGGACAGCGCCGGCGACGCTAGGCTGAGGCCAGCGGCGCACCGCGGACAATTGGGGGAGAAGCAGCATGCGGATTTCCAGGCCGGATAGGGTTTCCTGATCAGGACCGCTCCATGACCACCCATCTCCTCGACATCAACCGGTCCGCCGCCCTGGGCTGGCAGCTTCTGCAGGCCGGCAATCTTGCCGCCGCGGACGAGGTTGTGCGGCCTTTCCTCATGCAAAGCCGCAAGGACGAGATCGTGCCGCTGATCGGCGCCATCCGGCTGCAGCAGGGGCGCTTCGCCGAGGCCGCGCCGATGTTCGAGCGGGCCCGCATGCTGCATCCCGGCGAACCGCGCTTTGCCTTTCTTCACGGCACCGCCCTGGCCGGCATGCAGCAATTCGCGCCGGCCATATCGGCTTTCCAGGCTGTCATCAAAATGGCGCCGAACATCCCGGACGCCTATCTGGCGTTGGGCCAGGCGCATCGAAAGCTGGGGCAGCCGGAGGACGCCCAGAACACCTATCGCAAGCTGCTGCGCATCCAGCCGGAGAATGTGGATGCCTACATCTCCCTGAGTTCGGCCCTGGCGGAAACCGGAAAATTCGAAGAGGCCGAGGCGCCCCTGCGCCGGGCGCTCGATTATGCCAAGGATGCCAAGAAGCAAGCCGCGATCCGCAATAATCTGGCGATCATCCTCAGCAGCCTGAACCGGCATGCCGAAGCGCTGGAAAATCTCGAACATACCCAGTCGCTCGCGCCGGAATTGCCGGACCTGGATCAGCGACGCATCGACCGGCTTTACCAACTGGGGCGCTATGAGGATTGCCTGGTCCTGTACCGCAAGCTCCTGGAGCGCAATCCTGCCGACCTGGCTCTGCACAAGGCCTATAACAGCCTTCTCTACAGGCTTGGCCGCATGGACGAATTCCTCGCCTCCTATGACCGGGCGCCGCAGACGCGCGAGATCCTGCTGGGAAAGGCCCACTTCCTCTCTCTGCAGAAACGCAGCGACGAGGTAGGCGCCATCTTCAACACGCTTCTGGCGCGCGATCCGCTCGATATCGCGGCAATTTCAGGCTGGGCCAACAATCTGATGGCGCTGGGCCGTCACCAGGAAGCCCTGACCGCCCTGGAGAGCGTGCTGGCCCGCCCCGGCGCGACGCCGGGGGTTTTCAGCGCCGCGGCCAGCGCCGCGCTTATGACCGGCGATCCGCAAAGGGCGGAATTTCTCTGCCAATCGGGATTGCGCCTGGCTCCCTTCGATCAGACCTGCCTGGCGCTTCTGGGCACGGCCTGGCGCCTCAAGGGGGATGAACGCGACGAGGCCTTGAACGGCTACGATAATTTCGTCCGCGTCTTCGATCTCGATCCGCCCGAAGGCTTTCCCAGTATGGAAAGCTTCAATGCCGAGCTGGGCGCCTATCTGGATGGCCTGCATCCCAGGACCGACGCCTATCTGGAACAGTCGCTTTATGGCGGCACCCAGACCGAAGGCATGCTGTTCGGCGCCGGCCATGCCCTGGTAGAGAAAGTCCGCGCCCGCATTGAGCAGGCGATTTCCTCTTATATCGCCGAGTTCAAGACCGACGCCGCCCATCCATTTCTGGCCCGCCACAGCAGCAAATTCCGCTATGCCGGCGCCTGGTCCTGTCTGATGCGCGGCCAGGGCTTTCATACCAACCATCTGCACCCTGAGGGCTGGATCAGCTCCTGCTATTATGTGACGGTGCCGGCGGAGACGGACGATCCCACGACAAGGAACGGCTGGATCAAGTTCGGCGAACCCTCACTGGCGCTGCCGCTGAAAGACCCCATTCGCCGCGCCGTGCAGCCCGTGCCTGGCCGGCTGGTGCTGTTTCCTTCTTATATGTGGCATGGGACCATCCCGCTTCAGGCCAGGTCGCCGCGCACCACGATCGCCTTTGACGTCACATCGCAATAGCAGCTCTTCCGCGGATCGATGGGAAAATAGGCGCGCAATCTTTCGCGATGGCTGATTGCGGCTAAGCCGGTGATGGGCCGACCGAGTTCAGCTTGTATGCCAAGGTATAACGTTCTTCATAACAGCCACGTACGGGCACATTGCCCCGATGGAGCAAGGCGCCGCGCGCGATCACCAACCGTCCGGGACGGGGCGTGATGGCAAATTCGGCGTCCTCGTCATCGTTATAATAGATGGTTTCGCCGCCCCAATCGGCCTGCCACTCCAGATTTGCATAATAGAGCGCCGTGACATGCCGCTCGTGCGCCGCGCAGTCGCGATGGATGTGGTAAGCGTCCCCATAAACGCTGCAATTGACATAGGCGCGCTGATCGGTGAATTGCTCGTTCGGGAACAGCATTTCCACGGTCTGCCGCAAACCGCGCAGAAAAGTGTCGCCGGCAATCGTTTCCGGCGCGATATCGCAAACCGCGACATAGCCTGGCACGCCGGCCCGGCTTTTCTCCGTTCGCACATAATGCATGGTTCTGACAAGGGCGCCGATCTGCTGCACCAGCAAGGGCTCAACCATGTTATCGCAAACAAAGAGCTCGCGGCCTGCGAGCATGGATTTGCGGATTTTGGGTTTGGTCATGTCTGCTCTGCGTGGCGCTTGCCGATGGCCGGATACTGTTTCAGGGGCCTGCTTTGATTGCAACGGCTGTTGGCGCGAGCTGTTGTCGCCGGCGAATGGATAAAGCACACTCGCGAATAGCTGCCTGGGAGAGCGCCATGCGTCCGTTATTCGGTCGGGGATTTGCCGGGTTTGTCGCAATGTTTCTTGCATCCGCCGCGCTGGCGCAGCCGCCGGCCGTCCAGATACCTGCAGAACGTGCGCCCGATGTCGCCGACATCGCCGTGGCGCAGATCGACGATCTGGGCACGCCTTTCGACCTCAAGGCCCATCTCTACCGGCCGGCCGGCGCCAACGACGTTCCGCTGGTGCTCTATATCCATGGCAAGGGCGGCAGCTACAAGGACTCGCGCGACCAGGTGTTCAGCCGCGTACTGGCGGGCCTGCTGTCCCACGGCATCGCGGTGGCGCGGATGGATTACCGCCGAAGCGGCCGCATGCCCCAGATGCTGATGGACACCAAGGCCTATATCCGCTTCTTCCGCGCCCATGCGCGGGAATATCACCTCGATCCCCACCGCTTCGGCATCTGGGGCGTCTCGCGCGGCGGCAACCTGGCCGCGATGCTGGCGGTGACCGGCGACGTCAAGGCGCTGGA
>Ga0157370_10004816_pt1 | contig 15343 bp, 29 predicted proteins | sample C35metaG_FD_113463 | JGI IMG/M metagenome (GOLD analysis project Ga0157370, IMG submission 113463) | Corn rhizosphere microbial communities from Kellogg Biological Station, Michigan, USA - C3-5 metaG | ecosystem: Host-associated > Plants > Roots > Rhizosphere > Soil | place: USA: Michigan...
CGAAGACCTGGCCGGGTTCGCACGGCAGAACGGCTGGCGCCCCACGCGCTGAGCCGCATCAACGACCGGGCGGGCTGGGGGTAAACCCTCTGGCCCGTCCGGTACCGGTGTTTCTAGAGGGGTTCTGTGGACAGAACCAGAAGACCAGAACGGACAAGGTGAGTAGACAACTATGAGGAGTGCGGTAGTGGATGAAGTGAAGGCGACCGGGATCGGGTGGGAACGCCCGTCTCCGTCGCGGCACGGGTATGACTGGGACAGCATCGCCGCTCAGTTGAAGGCGCGACCGGGCGAGTGGTTGAAGATCTTCGAGGGTGGTCCCACCTCGGTAGTGAACGGGATCCGGAACGGCAACGTGAAGGCGCTGCGTCCGGTCGATGGATTCGAGTCGACGACCCGGAACAACAAGAAGGCGGAGCCGGGGAAGCCGAAGACCTGTGACCTGTATCTGCGGTACGTGAAGAAGGGGAAGAAGTCATGAGAGACCTCCCGCTGATCCACATGGAGGGCACGTTGGTGGCCGACCCGGAACTCCGCTTCTCCCCTTCGGGGGTGGCGGTGGGTTCGTTCCGGCTGGCGGCGAACGGACGGAAGTTCGACAAGGACAAGAACGAGTGGGTGGACGACAAAGTTCTGTGGATGCGGGTGGTCTGCTTCCGGCAGTTGGCGGAGAACGCGGTCGAGTCGCTGCGCAAGGGTGACCTGGCGGTGGTGATCGGGAAGATCAACACCGATGAGTGGGAGGACGCCGACGGGAACAAGCGGTCGGCGGTGCAGTTGGTGGCGGATTCGGTGGCGGCGTCGTTGCAGTTCCGGACGGTCACGCATGGTGAGGGCCGGGCGTCCAGGTCAACCGGTTCTGTGGACAGAACCGATGATCCGTGGGCTAGTGGTGCACCGGCGGACGAACCCCCTTTCTGAAGACCCACGTTGACAGGACCGAAGAACACCCAAGCGGATCAGACAGGACCAACGTGGATACAAGTGGCAAGGATGAGAAAGAGCAGGGCATGGCCCTCGCTCTGGACGCTGCCGCCGAGTGGCGGGAGGCGGCGTACGAGGCGATCCGGGGCCTCGCCAGTACCCGCCGTCCGTTCACCTCGGAGGATGTGGTGGCCCAGGTGGGGCTGCCTGCTGGTGGAGTGCGCACCAACCGGAACAACGCGGTGGGTGCGGTGATGAACGCCTCGGCGAAGCGGGGCTGGATCGTCAAGACAGGGCGGCATGTGACGGCGAAGCGGAAGCAGTTGCACGCCGCCGAACTGATCGAGTGGACAGGCAATGGCGGAATCTGAGTAGCGAAACCAACCCCCCTCCATAGACGACCTCCTCAATCGGGGAGGCGAACACAAGAGGAATGGAGCAACAACATGGCAACACGTATCTCTGGAACACAGGACGCGGACGACCCGCGTGAGTTCCAGTTCATCCGAGTTGGCAATCTCACCATCAACCAGACGGTGCAGCGTGCGCTGCGCTCGAACCAGGTGAAGGCGATCTACGACGACTTCAACTGGAATCTGGTCGAGGTGCCCACCGTGGCCCCGGACATGACCGTGATCGAAGGTCAGCAGCGGGTGTCTGCGATGCAGCGGCTCGACCCGGACCGGGTGATCCTGGTTGCGATCATCCCGTCCGCCACCACCCTGGCTTCCCAGGTGGGGATCGCCCGAGGTATCACCAAAGGGCGTACTCCCACGAAGGGTTACCAGGACTGGCGGATGAGGGTGGCGATCGGCTACGAGCGGGAGGTGATGACCCGTGATGTCTTGGAGTCGCGGCATCTGTCACTGAACGAGTACGACGTGGCTCGTGGTTCCACGATGGTGCTGCACGGGGTGGCCGAGATCGACGCGGTCGCTCACTGGCGGTCGTTGGGTGAGGCACGGATCGCGATCGAGAACATCTTGGACCTGGTGATCGCGACCTGGCCTGAGACGTACCAGCAGTACCGGCGCTGGGACCCGCGTCTGTTCAAGGCGGTGTCGAAGGTCTTCACGTCCAACCCGGGCGCGACGGTCGACATGGATGCCTTGTCCACGGTGTTGATCCGGCGTACTCCGGAGGAGTGGGTCACGTTCTCGAACGAGACGTACGCACCGGGTGGTCCGACGAAGGCGCGGTTGATCGGGGACGAACTCCTCGATGGGTACAACGCCTGCTCGGCTCCTGGTTCGACTCACCTGTACTGGGAGGGCCGATGAGTAGGGAGTGGCAGGACAACGCCGACGAGTTCGGGGCGTTGACCAAGCAGGGTAAGGATGTGCGGCTCGCGCTGCTCGTCGCCTGCTCGGTGGAGAAGGGTAGCCAAGGTGGCGATACGAGCATGGGTCAATTGACCCATGCAAACGGCAAGACCTCCGCTCGCCTGTTCGCGGAGCGGGCGGGGATGCCCGAATCCTCGGGGCACAAGCGGGTGCTGCGACATCTGGCTGCCTGGGATGCCTTCGCCACCGAGTTCGGTCTGCCGTTGGCGGTCGACCTGCTGCCTGACGACGCGCTCGACCTGGCCGTCTCTGAGGAGCAGGCCGAGGCGTTCGGCAAGATCCGGATCACGCCTACTCCAACGCCTGCTCCACCGCCGGTTGTGGTCGAGGAGTCGCAGCCAGCGGCTCCGGTCCAGGTCAGCCTGCAAGGGTCGCGGCGTACGGGTGGTCCAGCCGAACAGTCTCGGCCTCGGGTCGGCGGGTGGAACCTCACCCGGTCGGAGAAGGAACGGATCGGTCCGGACATCGAGGACCTGTATGTCAACGAGGGGTACTCGATCAGTGAGATCCAGCGGGCGTACGGGTTCAAGTCCAACGCTTCGGTCAGGGCGATCCTGAACGAGCGGGGGGTGATGACGAACCTGGGTCGTTCTCGGGGGGAGGATCCTCCGCCGGTGAACTGGCGGGGCGAGCCGACCACGGTGGTCCGTTCGGAGTCGAGTGAGCCGGAGCCTGCTCCGGTCACGCAGATCCCGCATTGGCGCAACAGCACCCACGTCAACGCCATGAACCACATGGCGGGGGTGTCGCGGGCGGACAACGGGCTGAACTACATGGCCTATCTGGTCCGGGATGCGCTGGTGGCTGAGGATGCCGAGTGGTTGGTGGAGACGTTGGCGCAGGTGAGGTTCCTGAGTCAGCGGTTCGCCGACTATGTGGCGATCTTCGAGGACCCGGAGTTCCGTCAGCGGTGCATGACGGACCCGGAGGTGCGGGATGACTGGCAGGCGATGATCGCGTCCGAGAACCCGGAGCGGTGATCTGATCGGGGGGTGTTCGGGCACCCTCCGGTTCTGTCCACAGAACTAACTAGACCAAACAAGACAGGAGTAGGAAGGCAATGACGGCAGAGGAGCAGGCCGAGGTGGACCGGGACCAGATCATCCGGGCCTCGTACACGGCGGCAGGTGCGCGGCTACGGGGCGCACACCATGACGAGTTCATCGGCTACCAGATCGAGGAGTGCAAGGCTCGGGGCCTGGACTGGAAGCCGAGGGAGACCCCGGAGCAGCGGGCGGCGGCGGAGTTCGACAGACTGTTGGTGGAGTACCCGTTCCTCCGGGACCGGCTGCCGATGGACACCGAGCCGAAGGCCGCTGAGAGCGCCTGACTCCCCTCCCAGGAGCCTGGAAGGGGGCGGGTGGATCACCGTGCCACCCGCCCCCGGACAGGGCGAGAGGCCCCCGTTGTGTGGACGCCAGGGGCCTCTCGGGACGAGGAAGCGGAGCAACCAGTTCGTCGTCGACAGCAGGCTAACGCACCAGTGGACAGTCCGCGTGTGTGAGGCGTAGGTTCGCAGAACCTCAGCAAGAGTTGAGCCCGGCATCTGTGGCAAGCAGACCCGGGCGCGGTCGCTGAGGAGACTGCGAGGTAACACTCAGCAACAGGCTGAGAGTACCTCCTCTCTATGACGAGAGGAAACCGGTATGCACCCACCTGTTACATCCGCGCGAGCGCCGATGCTGCCCGAGCATGAGGACGCGAAGACCGCGGCGAGAGGGGACCGGCTGACCCCCGGTTCTAACACTCGTTGCAGAGGGCAAGTCCGTGGTCGGGATGGACTCCGACATGTAACAGCGGGCGGTGAGCGGGTCTTCGGACCGAGGGTGTCGGGATACCCATGTCCGGGTGTAGACCAGTCGGATCACCCAAGCCGAGAGAGGGGCAACGCATGAGCGCGCTCGACAAGGTCCTGGAACACGTCGAGCGCGGCAAGCAGATCGGGGAACAGGCATGGATCGCATCCTGCCCCGTGGCAGGACACGGTCAAGGAAGGGGAGACCGCACCCCCTCGCTGTCCATCGCGTACCGAGACGACAAGGTGCTGCTCAACTGCATGACCGGGTGCCACGTACAGGACGTACTGATCGCGATGAACCTCGACTGGTCCGACCTGTGGGACACGCCGTTCTGTGGACAGAACCCGGTCACCGTCGCCTCGTGGACGTACGCGAAACCCGACGGGTCGCCGTACTTCACCGTCGAACGGCAGCAGACCACGACCGGGAAACGGTTCGTACAACGGGTGCCAGGGCGTGACCGTCCCGGATACCCAGCCGGGTTCAAACCCAGCATCTACCGGCTGCCAGAAGTGCTGGCACAGGCGAAGGAAGGAGGCGACGTCTACATCGTGGAAGGAGAGAAGTGTGTGCACGCCGCCGAACACCTCGGCCTGGTCGCGACCACCGCACCCAACGGTGCGCACGGGTGGCGGGACTACTACTCGACGTGGCTGGTCGGTGCCCGGGTCACCATCGTCTGCGACAACGACGACGCCGGACACAAATATGCAGCCCAGGTCGCGGTCAGCCTCCGGTCCAAAGACATTCCGGTGCGGACCGTGAAGGTCGCGGTCAACACCCCGAAGGCCGACCTGTACGACCACGTCCTCGCCGGGTTCGGGGTCGACGACCTGATCCCGTTCAAGGTCAACCGGCTGCGACCCGAAGGGGCCACCACCGAAGTGCTGCTGTCCACCGTGTACCCGCCCGTCACCTGGGCGGTCAGGGGTCTGATCCCCGCCGGACTCACCGTGCTCGGTGGACCACCGAAAGCACACAAGTCGTTCATGGCGCTCGACCTCGCAGTCGGGGTCGGGGTCGGCGGGGTCGCGATGCGGCACCTCGAATGCGAACAAGGCTCCGTGCTGTACCTGTCCCTCGACAACGACTCGGAGCGACGGCTGCAATGGCGGCTCCGCAAGATCCTCGTCGGGTCCATGTACGCCACCGTGCCCATCGAGTTCCACTGTGAGTGGCCGACCGGATTGGCCGCGATCGGCGCCTGCCAGGAGTGGGCCGACGACGAACGCGATGCGGGTCATCGGCCACTCCTGGTGGTCGCGGACACACTGGCCCGAGTGGAACCCGGGTTCGAGGGCGACGGCAGGGAGTCCTCGTACCTGGCATCAACGAACTGCCTGTCCGCATGGAACAGATTCGCCACCACCAACGACCTGGCGGTGCTGGCGGTACACCACGACAAGAAGGGAGCAGAGGACGACTGGCTGAACAGGTTCACCGGCTCACGCGGGATCACCGCTGCAGCCTCAACCCTAATGATGATCGACCATAAGCGTGGCGAGGATGTGGGCCTGCTGCGGGTGGCGGGTCGGGACGTCGGCACCGCCGACTACCCGATCGAGAAGCAAGGCCCGTGGTGGTGGCTAACCACCGAGGCGGGCGCCGAAGTGGACGCAGAGATAGAGAACAACGAGATGTCCCGACGGACAGCAGGACTGCACCTCGTGTAGTTCTGTGGACAGAACAGGAGCAACCATGAAGTACGCGATGCGGGTCCTCGGCATGGCCGGGATCTACTACAACGCCGCCGAGATGGAGGCGGTCGGGTTCGATGACCCGTCCTACATCCAGAGTTACGACCTGAACTACATGGGCGGTCGAGGCCAGGCGATGCTCACCAGCGACGTCACCAAAGCCGCCACCTGGGACACCGAGATCGACGTGTTCAAGGCGTGGCGCACCACCTCCACCCTGATGCCGGTCCGCGAGGACGGCAGACCCAACCGTCCGCTGACCGCGTACACGATCAGCGCAGAGGCGGTGGAGTGATGCCCGGTCCGAAGGTCAACGAGGGCGACCGGGTCCAGGTGGTGCGGTGGGCACCGTCGCCGTCGGTCGACGACAACCTGACGGTGCCGCCCGGAACCGAAGGCACGGTGCAGGGCTACTTCCCGTCCGTCGACCAGGTGTGGGTCCAGTGGGACAACGGCTCCAACCTGTGCCTGGTGATGTCGGTCGACCAGTGGGCGACGGCATGAACCTGACCGACACCCAACGCGAGACGCTGGCTGAGTGGATCGCTCCGGGCAACTACCGCGCCTGGGATGCTGTGGAGGCGATTGTTGCGCCCTACGTGGAAGCCCTCGCAACCGAGCGCCGGATCAACGAGGGATTCACGGCTCGACTCACCGCCGCGCTGGAAGCCCTCGCACGAGTCGAAGCCCTCGCCGACGAGTACGACAGCGTGGGACGTGCACCTACCGTCGCCCACCACTTCCGCGCTGCTGCTGCCCTGGCGCCTGCGACGACCGAGGAGGGGCGATGAGCGAGCACACCGCCGAGAACGCACCCTCATGGGACATGGGGTGCGGGCACTTCGACTCGTACGGCGACCCGAACCACGACTGCTCCACATGGACGGACCAGGAGCCCTGCTCTTGGTGTGCGGGTGATCTAGATGACGGAGAGGAGCACGGAGAGAACATCTGTGGTGGATGGCTGTCCGGCCCCGATGGGTAACTCGATCCCCGACCGGTCCCGGATCATCGTCAAGCAGCGCGCTCACTGGCGGTGCGAACGATGCGGCGTCCCCAACCCCAGCGGGGAAGTGCATCACCGCAGGTCGCGCTTGGTCCGCGACGAGCACCAACACTGTCCGTGCTGTCTGGTGTTCTTGTGTGGCACCTGCCACCGATGGGTGCACGCCCACCCGTTCGAGGCTAAACGGTACGGGTTCATCGTCAGCAAGTTCACCACCGAACCAGCCACCATCCCCACGCTGCGCGAACTGTACGGGGAGACCTACTACGACTGCACGGGAGGAACCAACCCCTAGGAGCAACCATGGCCGACCACAGATACACCGTCAGCGGACAGATCAACCTGTCCGACGACGACGACGAGGAGGAGAAGAGGACACCCGGCAGACCCAACGCCTGGTGGGCCGAACACAAGAACGACGTCCAGGACGCAGGCGAGGCAGCCGCGACCTACGACGGCGCCGTCACCGCCACCCGACAGGGCACCCACGGCGGCGAAGTACACGTCAGACGCAAGGACGTCACCGGCAGCATCGACTACTGCTGGTGCGGACTGCCGTACGACCACGACTGGCCCGGCAAAGACAAGGGCCGTAAACACCCGAGAGAGGCACCTACCGTGACAAGTACCAGCAGCACCGAACAGCGCATTGAACGCAGGCAACTGCGCGCCTACAACGACGACCTGGTCGACGTGATCGTCGAGGCCGTGAACGGCTATCACGCCCGCTACCGGATGCAGAAGAACGGGATCGTCCTGTTCCCACCGGACGGAACCCAGGGAATCACGCTCAACGCAAGGGCTTCCGCACGTCAGGTGAAGTCTGCGCGACTGTGGTTCCTTCGACACTGTGTGGGTGTCGGCGAAGACGGCGAACCCACCAACCCGCTGGTCGCGGACGCCACCGTGCTCGCTGAGGACCACGATCGACGGGTCGACAAACTCAACGAGGAGCAGACCGCTCGGGGCCGTGAGTCTGTCACCGAGATGAAGAGGGAGGCAGACCGGGTTCTGTCCACAGAACCCGAGGTGTACGACGTTCCCGAAGAACCGTGGGTGCCGTACGTCGGCAGCGACGGTGAGGAGAACGAGTTCTTCGAGACCAACGGCACCATCTTCCGATGCAAGGTGTGCCTCGACACCGACGCCCACTATGAGACCGAGTCCCCCCGTGGCATCGGTGGACACATCCGCACCAAGCATCGCGACACCGCTGACCTGCACTCCCAGGAAGCCCGAGCCAAGGCGACCGAGACCAAGCGGCTCAACCGGCTCACCACCCAGGTACGGGACGCGGTCGAGATCCTGGGCAAGTCGATCGGCTACACCGCGCCCGTCGACACCGCACAGATCGAAGCGTTGCAGGCGGAGAACGCGGCACTCCGGAAGCGGGCCGAGGATGCCGAGGCGAAACTTCAACTGATCCGGGAGGCGAGCGGACTATGAACGGCCTCCCCATGTCCGAAGCCCAATTCACCAGCGCCGTCATCGAACTCGCCAAGTACCGGGGCTGGAAGGTGACTCACTTCCGTCCCGCCCGCACCACCCGTGGCTGGCGCACCCCCGTCGAGGGAGACAAAGGATTCCCCGACCTGGTCATGGCCCGGAACGGGACCGTGATCTTCGCGGAGTTGAAGATCGGGAAGGCGAAACTCCGCAAGGAACAGCAGGAGTGGGCCGAACATCTGCCCACCCTGTTCGTGTGGACGCCCGCCGACCTGCGGGAAACCATCGCCGCCGTGCTCCGATGAGCAGGGCGGACCGAGACTGTCCGGAGTGCCGGGGTCAAGGCGAGGTCGCCGTCCCCGGAACCTACGGGCCAACGATCAGTCCAGAGCGTCTGGAACTGGTGCGGTGTCCCCGGTGTGAAGGCACCGGGGAGTACCGGGAGCAACGAGAGGAAGGGGATGAACCGTGAACTATCTCAGAGAGCACGTCGGGTTCGTGGTGATCGCGGGGGTGTTTGTGGTCGCGATCATCCTGCTGTTCGTGAGCGGGTGAGACATGAACAAGGTGAGGTGCCCGGACTGCGACATGGATGGAGAGGTTCGCAGGAGAGGCGGCGGCTACAAGACGTGTCCCCGCTGTCGAGGGACCAGAGAGATCGACAAGGACTACGAGGCCCAGGCCAACGAGGAGCAACCAGATATGAACGAAGAGACGCTGTACCGGTGGCTGATGATCAGCGCCGCCTGCCTAGCCGCGATGTGCGGCCTGGGTGCCGTATCCCTGGTGGTGCTGTGCGCCACGGACTTCTCGTGGGGAGTCCTACTGTGCGCCCTGCTGTTGGCGGGCGGTGCGATCGGGTCGGGGTATGTCACCGTCCTGTTCTCCACCAAGACCACCGTGCCCAAGGTGTTCAACAACGCCGACGAGCGCGAGGTCCTCACCATGAAGCAGCGGAAAGAACTCCGCAAGGCACGCGGTGAGGTGGTGATGGAGAAGGCGATGATCGAGGTCGAGCATGAGCGGGAGAACATCATCCACAATCTGGAACTGACCGCCTCCGATCCGGACAAGCCACCGCACGAAACCAGGTGGTCGCTTCCGGACAAGGTGAAGCAGATCCGTGGCCCACGCATCTACTTGGAGGACGAGTGACCACCTACGGCTGCCCGTTCTGCGGCGACCCCGACTACCTGGGCCACGAAGTCCTCGGCGTCTACGACGGCGTCCTGTACTGGGTGTGCTCGAAGTGCAACTACGCCTGGGCGCGGTTCACCGACAAGCGGCAACGGCTCGCTCAACTGAGCCAGGAGTACGCCGCCAACTACAACGAGAGGCACGAGGATGAAGTACATCGAGGCGCGCAACGGGGACCCGCCGGTAGTGGAACTGACCAGGAGGAATCTAGTGAGCCTGCTCGCGAAACTCGATGATCCACTGTCCTACCGGACCCTGGTCGACGGCGAGCACAAGATCGCGGTCCGGGCCGTCGAGGACGACGAGCACTACGACGAACGCCCGCCGGGCACCATCTACATGCCGAGCACGAGGGAGTACCGATGATCGGCGCGACCGTGGTGGTCATCGCCCTGGTCGCCGGTGCGTTCGGCGGGTTCATGATGTCGGCGTTCATGGAGGCGTACTACGGGCGCCGCGCTGCCGATGAGGTCGGCGAGTACGACCAGTACCGGTGACCGGTTCTGTGGACAGAACAGGCTGGGTCCTTCTGCTGCTCACCGCAGCCTTGGCTGCGTTGGCCTGGACCTGGCTGATCACCTGGTTCATCAACACCTACGGCAACTATCGAGAGGAGGATCTGGAACCACCGCAAGACCGCACATCAACCGAGAACAGGAGCAACCATGAGTAGGGAAGCAGTAGCGGTACTGGTCAAGGCGCGGGGCTACGTCGAGCAGGGCTGGGTCCAGCACACCGGCAGGATGGGTGACCGGCGGTGTGCCGGTCAGGCGATCGACGACGCCCTGCACGACCTGGACAAGTACGGAACGCACGACACCGTCAGGTGGGAGGTGATGGAGACGTTCCATCAGGTGATCGGGATCTACAACATCCCCAACTGGAACGACGACGCCTGCCGCACCAAGACCCAGGTGCTGATCGCGTTCGACAAGGCGATCGCCCTGTTGACCCCACCGGAGGCGGGCGAGAAGGTCGTGGTTCCGAGAGTCGACGCCGAGTTGGCGGCGATCATCGACCAGGCCAACACGAAGATCGAGTACCAGGTGATCCCGGTCGAGGCTCCGGGGGTCTCGATGAAGCAGAAGGTCCTCGACCTGCTCGGAGTCTGACCCGGTAGGAAGGGAGTGGCCGGAGGGTTCAACCCCTCCGGTCACCCCACCGGACCCCGCGTCCACGCTCGTTGTTCTCCCGCCGGGTCATCGCCATGATCCGTTTGTGGGAGTGCAGACCCAGGGCTTCGGCGGCGTCGAGCCGCTGTTGCAGGCGGGCGTCGTAGTAGGCGCGCTGCCATTCGGGGTCGAGTTCTGCCTTGACCTGTTCCATCACACCGGACAGCCAGAGCAGCCGTTCGAGGGCGTCGTGGGGCAGGTCAGACAGATCCAGCATCCTCTTCTTCACGCGCCTACACTAGCGCGGCCTATTCGCAATACGGTAGAGGAAACGGTAAACTGTCGGTAGTCCATGGTTCTGTGGACAGAACGACAGGAGCAACATGAACGGTCAACTCTCGCTCGCCCAAGTCGGCATCCTGATGCAGCCCATCCGAGGCGCCCGGGTCGCCAACCGACAACAGGGCGGGAAGACCCTCTCGTACTTGGAGGCGTATGACGTCCGCGCCCACCTGATCCGGGTCTTCGGGTTCGGCGGGTTCGACGCCGAAGTCCTCGACTACGACCTGGTCTTCGTCCGCGACTACACCAACAACGACGGAAAGGACATGCAGGAGATCGCCTACAAGGCCCGGGTCCAGTTGACGATCCGGGACCGGACCGGGCAGGCGGTGTCCCGGTACACCGAGTGCGCGGTCGGCTCCGCATCCGGTGGCTCCGGGTTCGGCGACCTCCACGACAACGCCTTGAAGACCGCCGTCTCCGATGCGTTGAAGCGGTGCGCGATCAACCTCGGGTCCCAGTTCGGACTGGGCCTGTACGACCAGGGGAGTCGGGCGGAGGTGGTCCGGCAACTGGTAGAAGATCCCCGTGGCGAGCAGTCACAGGAACTCTCAGAGCAGCAGCGGGCTGCCCTGAGCAACAGCCTCGGAGCAACCGAGGTAGAGGAAGGGAGCAGCAATGGAGTTTCAGAATCAGCCAGCGAGCCCGACGGAGTACCTGCCGCCGAGGGATGACCAGGGTGTCATCCACGAAGCCGAAGTCCGGGCCGTCGACATCAAGGCCCGGCTACACCAGGACATGCACACCACGTTCGTCACCACCGGTGTCGACAACCCCGACATCGGCGGCGGCAGCACCGTCCTGGACCTGCTGGTCCTCGACGCCATGTTCCAGATCGAACACCTGCTGGTGGAGATCGAGGCCCTGCACATCAAGGACCGGGCCAAGTCAGGTTCTATGGACAGAACCGAGTGGCACCGTGACTGAGGTTGAGGACCTGCGGGCTGCGACCCGCGAATGCCATGAGGCGATGAAGGACATGAAGTTGCTGATGCGGGACGCCCGGGTCCTGATCGCCGAGATCCACGACGCTGCCTACCAGGAGGTCAACACCATCGTCGGCGTCTTCGTCCGGGAAGGCATGGCAGCCCACCAGCGGGCGATCGAGGACGCGATCGAGGAAGGCACCGCGATGGTCTACAAGCGGTTCGCCGAGTTGGGCGACATCCTGATGGGCGAAGACCGGGGCTCGAAGAAGTCGGGTAGTGCGATCAAGGAACTGGCTCAACAGTGGGTGGCTGAACGGTCATGATCAGGTGGCGGCAAGCCGCCCTGCAGTACCCGTGTGAAACCTGTGGAGCGGCCCCCGGTGCGAAGTGCATCAGCACCGGGGGGAGACGGAAGTACGAGATACACCAGTACCGGACCAACCGAGCAGAAGCCGACGGATGGAGGTTGATCGACGATGACGACAGACCTGGACCTGGTGGAACCAGGCCCGGATCGCTACATGAACGAGGACGAGGCTGAACTCGCCGACCAGGTGTACCAGGCGGTGCAGAAGTCCTCGAACTACTCCGAGCGCAGCCAACAGTCCGCCGACTTCCGGATCGGGATCAGCGACCTGGGGTTCTGTTCGGAGAAAGTACGGCGGATGCTCGCCGGAATACCGGAGCCGGTGACCGACAAGACAGCGGCGTTCATCGGGACCGCACTCGGGGATCACATGGAGCGGGCGTACCTGGCGGTGCACCCGGAGATGATGGTGCAGCGGGAAGTCACCCTCACCTTGCAAGGGGACTCCGGTAGGTCCTACACCTTGGTCGGCCACCCGGACATCGTGGACCCGAGAGGTCGGATCATCGACTTCAAGACCACCCGGGGCCTGTCCATCGTGAGACGCAACGGCCCCTCCCAGCAGCAGCAGTTCCAGCGGCATTGCTATGCGCTGGCCGCGTTCGACCTGTACGACGAGGACGTCACCTTGGATCAGGTGCAGGTGGCGAACGTGTGGTTCGACCGGTCCGGGGACGAGACCTACCCGTACGTCCACATGGAGTCGTTCTCACCGCAGGTGGTGGCGGAGGCGGGGATGTTTGTGGACGACCTGGTCTACGCCTACCTGCACGACGAGCCCGCCCGGAAGGAACCACCCCGCGAAGTGTGCGCCAAGACCTGCGGCCACTTCCCCGACTGCAGGGCGCTCGACACCGACGTCGAGGGCCTGCTCACCGACCCCGACATCCTGACTGCGGTGGACTTGCATCGGGAGGGGATCGCGTTGGAGAAGCAAGGCAGGTTGTTGAAGGATCAAGCAAAGGCTGCGTTGCTCGACGTGTCCGGATCGACCGGGAAGTTCACGATCCGCTGGGTCCACGTCAACGGTGCACACGTCGAGTTCGACCGCAAGCCGTCCGATCGTCTAGACATCAAAGAGATGAAGTAGGTGGGACGATGACACGTCGGCCACCTCACCCCCCGCGAGGAGTCGGCCACTGGTCCCCGGCTGTCGACCCCCCATGTTCAACAGCCGGGGGCCAGACCGAGGAGCAGCCATGAGCCTGTTCGACCCGCCGATGGTGGCGATGACCAACCTGACCACCGACCAGAAACAGCGCGCTGCAGCCCTCCTGGTGGCTACCAAGGCGCATCCCGGGGGTACGGTGACAGATCTGGTCCTGCTCGCCCAGTACGTCGTTCAGGGGCTGATCACGCCCGACAACGACCCACCTGTGGAGCGGGCGTTCAACCCGATGGAACTGTTCGGGAACCGGCAGATGGACCTCGATCCCGTGCACCGTCTCCCCAACTTCGGGGAGACGACAACGGGACCGGGTCCGAGTGGCGAGGACGACGGCCTTGGCTGACCACTACCTGATCGTGCCGCCCACTGGACTCCTCGAAGTGATCCACGCCGACCATCCACTGGACCCCGAGGTCGCGATCCGAACCAGGGAACGACATGGCGAGTTCATCCGGTTGACCGCCGGTGCGGTCACCGCATCTTGGATGTCGTCGGAGTCCGGCTGGATGAACCCTCGGGCTCGCCAGGTTTTCGCGCGAATTACGCGCGTCCACCTGGTGTTCACCGGACCGGTTCTGTTCGAGGGGATCGAGGAGAACCTGATGGGAGAGATAGTCGGCCTGCTCTCCCTCACCGATACCGCAAGAGATGGGGCCTCGTGAGCGCATACCCTTCCGCGCTCTCCCGTCTCGTCGGTGCCCTCGGTTGCTCCGGGGTACCGAGCGGCTTGGGGGGAGGGTTCGTCACGGTTCCCCTCCCCCCAAGGAAGGACACATGAGCAACCACAAGACCAAGTACCAGCGGTACGGCGACGAGTTCCGTGCCGAATGCTCGTGCAAACAGAACTCCAAGTTGGGCACCCGGCAGGATGCCGAGGACTGGATCAGGAAACATCACGAGCAGGTACAGCGGGCACGGGTTCACCTCCACGGCACCCCGTCCCTGACCAACCAGTACAACTACTACCGCCGACAAGAACAGGATCCCCGGATCAGCGAGAGCGACCGGGCGCTGTGGAAACAACTCGCCGACGAACTACAACCGCGTCTGCCGTCGGACTACTCCGACGACCTGACGCTCTGGTGAAAGGAACACCATGCCTCGCCTCGTCCCCGCCGCCCAGCAACTCCTCAACCAAGTCGGGGAGTCCCGCACCTCGATGAAGAAGGTCACCCTCGGTGACCCCGACGGGCTGGGCCGGGTCAGGTCCATCACCTTCGATGCCGCCACCTCCCGGTGGCTGTCGCCCATCCTGAGCGCGATCGGCGACGACCGGATCAAAGACCTGACCCATGCCAGCAAGTCCCGGCTCACCGTCACCTTCGTCTCCGACTACCGGGCAGACTTCAAGACCCCGTTCCCGCTCGACGAGATCGACCGGGTCCTCAACGACTAGGTTCTGTCCACAGAACTCAGTACAGGTAGGAGTCCACCAGGCCCGTGACAGCCGCACCCACCAGGGGGGTACCGTCGACCAGGCTGAACGCCTTGCCCAACACCTGCCCGCCACTGGTGGTCAGCACCACCTTGAACCCGGTCGTCCCCGTCTCCTGCATCTGGCACGACAACACTCCCGCCCGACCCGTCAGGTCAGCGGTCGACAACACCGTGAACACCCCGGTGCCGTCGGTGGTGGCCGTCAACGGACGCAGCATCCGGGTGATCGGGGTCAGCCCGTTGTACGGACCGGACAGTTGCAGGAACGCGGTCGAGACATTGAACGTGACCAGGTCCAGCAGCGGCGCCCACTTGGTGCCGTCCCAGTAGTCGACCCGACCGGGCACCGAGTCCAGCATCGTCAACGTATTCAACGCCGGACCCGGGACCATCGCGTTCCGGGCGGTCGCATCGGTGAAGTGCCGGGTGACCGCCCGCATTCCCGGGTCGGACAGACCGACCCCGGTGGCCGCGATCTGGACCAGCCGGGCCGAGTCCGGGACCACCGCCAACGGGGCACCCGCCGACCCGTCGCCGACCAGGGTCGGGTCATGGCTGACCGCACCAGCCGGAGCA
>Ga0157370_10004818_pt1 | contig 15340 bp, 11 predicted proteins | sample C35metaG_FD_113463 | JGI IMG/M metagenome (GOLD analysis project Ga0157370, IMG submission 113463) | Corn rhizosphere microbial communities from Kellogg Biological Station, Michigan, USA - C3-5 metaG | ecosystem: Host-associated > Plants > Roots > Rhizosphere > Soil | place: USA: Michigan...
TAAAATGATTCAAAAAAAATTGTTTTAGAAAAATAAGATTTGAAATTGATACAAATTGCATCCATTTGACTTACGGTTGTTCTGCCCCATTATTTCGTTACAATCGTTCCAATCGTGTCAATCGTCCCCCTCGTCCAACGTTCAACCAAAAAATTACCCCCTTGTTATTACAATCCTACCATTAAAATCACCCCCCGGAGTGTATGAGTTATGCATGAGTTTCATATGAGGAGTGCAAGAAGAGTGTATGAGAAGTTCTGAAGGAATGTAGGTGCAATGTATGAGGATTATATGCCCGGTTTATGACCAGTCTATAGGAAAGCCTAAAGAAAGGCTGGGGAAAGGTATGGGAAAGGTATGGGAAAAGCATGGATAAGGTATCCGGACATCCGGTAGGGTAGCCCTACATGTGTAACTCAATCGCTTTCTGTGCGGCTTTCCCTCTTGAATTGACGTCAAGTTTAAAAAGAATGGAGGAGATATGATTATCGACAGTTTTAGGAGAAATAAAAAGACGGGAAGCAATTTCCTTATTCCTAATCCCTTCTTTGATCAATTGCAAAACATCCATTTCCCGCCCGGTTAGTTTTGCCGGGTTCTCACTGGTTGTTTGTCTAAGTCCGCGGGGAATACCTTTAATTCCGTCACATTTCATTTCCCGCTTTAGCTTCTCAAGTACCGGCACAGCGCCGAGTTCCCGGATAATCCCAATAGATTTTCTTTTATCATCTTCGTTGCCATCAAATAGGGCCAGGGCATATTCGTAGGGTGAGCCGATCTTCGCCCAATATTCAGTTGCCGCATTTCCGCTGCCTGTTATCCCGGCATCATTCATTACTCCAGGTAACAGAAATTCTTTACCGGTTTTTTTCAACCAAAAATAAAACCGGCTCCCTTCCTTTCGGAATTTTCCTAATTCTATCATGTGGCTAATAGTTTCCGACAGTAATCCTGTCTCAATCTGAGGTTCACCTGTCAACCACTCATACTCCAGAAGAGCCATAAATACGGGAATAATTCTTACCAGCTCTATCGTCTCAAAAGCCATTGATTTAGCTTCCATCAGTAAAGGAATGGCCCCGTTTTCACCTCTCCTTATTTTCAGGGTTGCCACCACACACAAAGCAATAATTTTGGCAGGAGGCGAAATGCTTTTATTTCTTAAAACCTCCAGGCCGGTGTCTAAAGCCTCTTCCCATTTTCCGGTTTCCTTGTATAATCTTGATTTCCAAGCAAGCATATAAAGCTTCAACGAATCCAGGTCCCTTTCTTCACAGTAGGCTATACCTTCTTCAAGGCTTTTTTTTGCCAGCTCATATTTTTTAATTGTGACCGCGTTGGTCCCAATGGAACTATAGGCGTTGGCCACATCCTCATGAGAAGAATTTTTTAAAGCCAATTGAAGGCTTTCATGCAAAAAAGCTTCCCCTTTGGATCTTGATGAGCCGTTTAACATCAGGGTCGTTCCCAAAGAATTCAAGGCATCAGCAATCGTGCGTTCATCAAAAACTTCCTTTGCTGTTACTACTGCTTTCTTTCCCCAATAAATACATTCAGCGGTTTCATCTGACTGCATTTTCAGGTGCGCCATATTGCTGTAGGCCATTGCTTTTGCCTTTGAAGATGGCAGTTTATCCAGCACATCTATTGCTTCCCTGCCGAAACTTTCAGCAAGCTTGCGGTTGCCGCCAAACCACCAGAGCTTTGAAAGAAACCGGGTACAATTGCCTGTTTTTTCATCATCACTTCTGCCTTGATACAGTTCCAAAGCTTTTTGCTGGTGGGCAATAGCTGCTTTTATTTTACCGGTCAGATAACACTCATAGGCATAACCCTCGTGCAGGGAAGGCAATTCAGCATCATCATTTTTCCCGGAATACTTAATAGCCGTGAAATATAGTTTGCACGCTTCTGTATGAGCACCAACAGAAGAGGCCTGCCGCGCTGCAATGGGAGCATATTTTTTAACCAGATTATTTTCATGTGCATGTTTGGCGTGATGCACAATTCTTGCGATCTGCCCGGATTCTTCAAATTTTATCAAAAAATGCTGCAGGATGTATTTATTGAGGGGAATCCTTTTTGATTCCGGCAGGGATGATTCTATTGTCCTCCGGTATAATTCGTGCTTAAAAAAGATAAACCCATCCTTCTTTATCAGGATTCCCGACTCAAGGTTATGCTCGATAGCAGCATGGTAGGAAGGAAACATCTCTTTAAGATATTTTATTTCAAAATAGTTAGGAATTATAGATAACAATTCCCAAATCTGTTTTGTGTTTTCCTCATGGCGGTTATAAACTGACAAAATAGAATCTTTAATTTTCTGAGGAACCCCCTGGCTATAGCTGGCCAATATTTCATGTACATAAAATGGATTGCCGCCGGTAAGCCGGTACACCTCATCGCCATTATATCCTCTTTCTTCCGCCAACTGTTCAACGATCTTTTTTGAAAAAGGAGCCAGTGTTAATTGTAAATAGAAATCCGGTGACAATTCACCCGGCAGATTCTTGAGCGCATGTTGTGAGTGGACTTCGTTATCACGAAAGGTGCAAAGAAAAAGGCAATGGGTTTGGGAAATGCGCCTCGTAAAGAATTTTATAAAATCAAGGGTGGCTGCATCGGCCCAATGAATATCTTCAAATAAAATGATTACCGGCCATTCATGATTGGCGATGGTATGGAAAAACTTTGCAAAAAGGACAGAACGGTCTTCGGTATTTCTGATGTCCTCCGGTAAATTGTTACCCATCTGCCACGCGATATCATGCAAGGGAGCCAGGGGGCCTGGGGTAAATAAGGCATCACACGTTCCGGAGTAAATAGTAGATTTATTTCTTATTCTCCTGCAAAACTGCTGCACCAGTGAGGTTTTCCCAATGCCCGCTTCCCCGCTGATGAAAACGCAACAACCTTCATCACGCGTTCTTTCAAACTGTGATTGAAGTGAAGAAAAATAGGATTCTCTTTCCAGAAGTTCCATACCCAAATTTTTAAAATAGGGAAACTCTATTGCTAAGATAGGGTATTTCCCTTACTACTTTTAGCAGAATTGATAATTATTTTGCATGAGCATTTTATCGTCAACTCTCTAAAAACTTTATCATGAAACTTTCCTATCCCCTTGCTGTTTGCGCTGTTTGTTTCTCTTTATGTTTGCATGCCCAAAACAGCAGCAATCATTTATACATTGATGTGCATCACCTGGGACCCGGAAAGGTAACTACTGAAGGTGTTGCTAGTGCACATGCAAAAGACCTCGCTACTGAAGACAAGTATGGAGTTCAATTTATAAAGTATTGGGTGGACACCGCCAGGGGTGACATATATTGCCTTTCCTCTTCACCAAACACTGAATCGATCCGTAACACACATGCTGAAGCACATGGGCTTTTACCCGACAGCATTTACATGGTAACATCAGGGACAGAAGCTGCTATGGAGGGAGGAAAGAACTTATATCTTGATATCCATGAATTGGGGCCAGGAAACGTAACGGCAGCAGCAGTTGCAGAAGCTCATAAAAAAGACCTTGCCGTAGAAAAAAAATACGGGGTTAATTTTTTAAACTATTGGGTAAACGAAAAAGATGGTGTTATCATGTGCCTTTCTGAAGCGCCGGATTCGAATGCAGTAATAGAAACGCACAAGGAAGCCCATGGGTTATTGCCGAAGTACGTATCTCAGGTGGATCAGGGGCAATAATTTTCATGCGATTGTTTTTAAAAAAGACAACAACTGGTAGTCGTGTTATCAATTGCTATTTGAAGTCCCTTATTCAATTTTATTTTTTTCACTCTTAATAAAACAGAAACATGAAAAATTCAGCTATCAGCCCATTATGCGCCGGGAAAAAGGTTTTTGCCTTGAAGGAATTCACGCATACTGCTACTTTGTTTCTTTGGACAATTTTGGCAGGATTTTTATTTACCTCCTGTGAAAAGCAGGCATTAGAAACCCAGGGTACCGAACCCGTCATTACAAGTAATGCGAAACAAATCACTCCTGACAACACTGCCAATGCAACAGACGGGCAAATTTTAAACATGTATAGCGGCCTTAGCAATCAAACCATGTGGGAATTGCAACAGGCACGGGCTGCCACTGCCCGCTACAGGGATATTAAAAACGCGATAAAAGATGGCTATTCGAATATTAATGTAGATGTACCAAACATGGGCCATCATTTTATGAAAACATCCTTAGTTGATGCAACATTCGATATCAGGAATCCGGAAATACTGGTGTATAACGGACTTGAAACAGGAAACCCTGAATTGGTAGCGGTGGAATATGCAGTCCCGCTTACTTTACCAATGCCCGAAGGTTTTACGGGGTCTGATGACGTTTGGAACGGGACTTCAGGTTTTCCTTTCTGGCTGGTACATGCATGGGTCTGGAAGTACAATCCTGACGGTGCTTTTAACTGGACCAATCCCACTGTTGATCTGGATTAAGGAGCCTTTCTGCTTTAAGTCCGGATTTCTTAAATTCCAGGTCTGGTATGTCAATGCTGATTGTAACCGGGTTGGTGGCAGAATTTTAATGAAAACGAATATTTTTGAGTTACGGCCGGTTGATATTCCGTCTGCCAGCTTTTATAAAGACCGTTGTCAGGGGCGGTCCGTTGCAATCCGGTTGGTTTAATTAATTCCAGTTATCAATCTTAATATCATTGGGCGAAGGCCTGCCCTTTCCGGTTTCAACAAGTTCCTTCAGACTTAGCATAAAGATTGCCCACTTCATGCTGCAGTGCGCGGTAAACTCAACTTCCTCTTTCCAATTTCTGTGGCCAAAGAGGACGATGGTATAATCCTCTTCCTGGTGAAGGTCAAATGTTACTTCTGTGCCAATCCATTCATCGGGTCCTGCAGTAAATAGCCAGTGAACTTTTTTCCCTGGTTCCAATGCTTTTACTTCCATATTCATGCTGCCAATTTCCTTTCCTTCAGCAGAAAGAAATCGTGCGACGATTGTTTTTCCTACTTCAGCAATACCGGAGGTTTGTTCTGTCCACCAGCCAGAGATTCCTTTTACTGTTGATAACGCGTCATATACTTTTTGCAATGGAGCTTTAATGCCTACCCGATGAATGATGTTTACCATGTTTCTGTTATTGGTTTTTGATTCTTTTTGTCTGAACCGTTGCCAAATTTATATTTAAAAGTTATTATTATTACTATCGTTTAATAAAGTTTTTTCAGACCGATGTTGCTGCTGTAACCTGCGCAAGCTAATTGTTAGCACTTCAGCAAGAATTGCATGCATCTGTTATGGGCAGGCCTTCTCTTCTAGTTTTCCGTAAATTGTATTATCAAAGTCTGATGGATTTTTACCATATTCAAGTCTTATTATTTTGCCACAATTGACTTGTAATACAAAAGCAAAATCATTCATTGATGCCATCATGTTACCTTTTCCATTTTGAATATTGTCAAGATAACCAGGTAACAAACTTTTTAAAGATTCAATATCATCGCCAACTTTAAATTTTGGAATGGTTTGCGCAATAATTTTATCCTGTATATGATCTGGCATATAGCGAAAGACCAAAGATGGAGCAATCATTGGTAACACCCATAAAAAGAAAATAAGAATTACCGCTGGTGATAGAATAATCGCAACCTTAAAAATTGGTCGTTTATTTAAAAAGTCAACTAACTTGACTGACTTGATGAGCAACGAATATGTAAGCCCAAATATTAATCCTGCCAATAATGCTAATGGTAAAAACATCGTTATTAAATCCAGGCTCTGAAATAGTCCACCAATAATGATTGAGTATGTTAATGCGCCATAAACTGTTGTAATAAATGGAAAGATAACTGGTTTAAATATTTGTCTTGAATGGTCGAGTTTGTGTAATGGATAAATAATGAAAATTGCCCAAGCAATGATTATAAAGAGTCCGGACCAGAAAATAATTACCCCGATGTCATCCGCTTTTCCGTCCTTAAAGGCAAGGTAGATTGAATAGAAGAAATTCATCAACAACCAGGCGATAATCATCGAGAAAAACCCAAACGTTTGCTTTACTCTATTTATTTTGATGGTTGTCATTTAGCCTTTCCGATAACGGCTACGCATTTATGCACGAGTGGAATTAGAATTTCATCTGCGGATCCGTTGCCAAATTTATAATTAAAAAGTTCATTGTTATTACTGTCGCTTAATAAAGTTTCTTTTCCCAATCCCCAAGGGATAGTTTGTTTATAGAAATTGCAAACCTTATCGGGAACGATTGCATAAAAATAGTTTTTGAATATACTAAAAACCTGAGAAAATATTGTTATCCTTGGGATATTAAGATAAAACTGGTTTCGTAAATAAACAAAAAAGTAATTATGAATACTCAGAAGAAAACAATTTTTAAAAGAAAATCATTAAAACAATTGGTCATTTTGACTTTGGGCATACTTACTTTTTGTTCTAATATCCAAACCTCACTTGCTCAGAAAACTTCCAAAAAAGCAACCTCTTCAATCAAAAAGGACATTACGAAAAGCAAGCCTAATATTCTCTGGATCACAACTGAGGGACTTCCACTGAAAGTATTAAGTTGTTATGGCGGGACATTACTTAAAACACCCAATATTGACCGTATTGCAAAAGAAGGAATGTTATTTCAAAATTCTTTTTGCACCAATGGGCTTTGCGCACCCAGCAGAGCTACACTGCTGACTGGTAAATACAGTCACCTTAATGGAATGCTTACCAATCCCGGAGGCGTTACAGGTGTACAAAAGAATTATTTTGATGCCAAACAGGAAACCTTTTCCAGGATTTTGCAACAAAACGGGTATAAAACCGGCATAGTTGGAAAATGGCATTTGAAAGATAAAGATGGAAAGGCTACCAACCCGGGAGAAGCAGGATTTGATTATTTTGTTTTTAAGAATGGTGCAGGAGGACCCTATTATAATCCAAAAGGATTTCTTCAAAATCCGAGTCTGGGCAGTAAAGAAATTGAAGAAAAAAGTTACGAAGGTTATATAACAGATAATATTACCAGCCTGGCGATAAAAGGTATTGAAGAAATGAAAGACGGGCCTTTTATGATGGCAGTACAATTCTTTAATGATCATCGTCCCTTTGATCCTCCTCACAAGTATGAACATATTTATGACAGCATCCGTTTTCCGGAACCAGGCACATTTTGGGATGATTATGATACACGTTCATCTGCAGCCAGGCAGGCGCACCAGGGAATAGGAGATATGATGGATTTCAACCCTCCCAAAGATCTTACAGCGCGTCAGCGTAAGCAATGGAATTACCAGCAACTAATGCGGCACTTTTTGGCTACCCTAAAAGCCCAGGACGATAATATTGGAAGGCTGCTCGATTACCTGGACAAGTCAGGATTGGCTAAGAACACCATTGTTGTATTCACAGGAGACCACGGCTTTTTCCTCGGCGAGCATGGCTGGTTCGACAAGCGTTTTATGTATGAGGAAGCGCTAAGGGTTCCGTGGCTGATACGTTATCCTAATGTGATAAAGCCGGGAACTGTTAGTGATGCATGGGTAGTGAATATTGATAATGCTCCCACAATTTTGGATATGGCAGGTATAAAAATACCCGCCGAAATGCAAGGCAGGAGTCTTATGCCAATCTTTAAAGGACAACTGCCTGAAGACTGGCCGAAATCGATGTACTACCATTATTATGAATTTGGGCCGCCACATTGGGCGATGCCTTGTTACGGCATTCGCACTGAAAGGTATAAACTCATTTATTATTACACGATAAATCAATGGGAACTTTTCGATCTTCAAAAAGACCCTGATGAAATGGAGAACCTTTGCCTGAAAGGAGGAATGGAAATAAACTCCGGATATGAAGCGGTTTTTAAGGAACTGTTGGATGAATTAACCCGGTTGCGAAAGTACTACAAAGATGATTCAGGTAGCCCTGTAAGGGTTTGGGATAGAAAGGATTATAATTAATTAATAAGGGTTTTAAATAAAAAAAACGACTTTACTGTAAAATTGAATTTGGAATGGAAAATACAATAGAAACAAGAGAAGCTTGCAGTGCCCGTGAAACTGCTACAATGAAAACCGAGGAATTACGTGAAAACTTTTTAATACCAAAAATTTTTGTTGAAGACGAAGTCCGATTGACTTTATCTTTTTATGACAGATTTATTGCAGGTGGCATTATGCCCGTAAATACGCTGATTAATCTGCCTAATCCGGCTAATTTAAAAGCAGGCTATTTTCTGCAAAGAAGAGAAATGGGCATCATTAACGTTGGCGGAAAAGGAATGATTGAAGCTGATGGACAAACATTTGAACTGGATTTTAAAGAAGCGCTGTATATTGGTAAAGAAACAAAAAACGTGAATTTTGCATCTGCAGACAAATCCGATCCGGCGAAATTTTATATTAATTCGGCGCCGGCTCATCAAAAATATTCCACTATAAAAGTTACCAAAACAGAGGCGGAAATTGTTACGTTGGGTTCATTGGAAAACTCAAATCACCGGACGATCAACAAACTTTTGGTGGCATCGGTAATTGAAACCTGCCAGCTACAAATGGGAATGACCGAATTAAAACCTGGAAGTGTTTGGAATACTATGCCTGCACATACGCACGACCGCCGAATGGAAGTGTATTTTTATTTTGAAGTCCCAAAAGATCAATCTGTTTGCCACTTCATGGGCGAGCCCCGTGAATCGAGGCATATCTGGATACAGAATGAACAGGCGGTGATTTCTGCTCCGTGGTCAATTCATGCGGGTGCCGGAACTTCCAATTACACTTTTATCTGGGGGATGGCCGGTGAAAACCTGGATTATGGCGATATGGATCTATGTCCAATTACCGAATTGAAATAATTTTCCGGAAAAGTTCTTTTTACGTAAAACTTTCTTTAATGAAAAAATACCTGCTGGTTGTTTTATTTTTATTCCTCATTATTTTTCCTCAGGAATTACCAGCACAATCTGCTGTGACGGCTGATTCCACTTTAAAAATAATGAAAAGAGTGGCTGACTGGCAATTGAAAAACTGGGAAAGAAAGGGAATGCAATGGCCAAAATCGGACTGGACGAATGGAGCCGCTTATACAGGAGTTATGGCTTTAAATAAAATAGCCAACGATTCAAAATATATCAGCAAAATGTATCAGATTGGTGAGGACATACAATGGAATACCGGCCCAAACCGAACCCATGCCGATGAATATTGTGTGGGGCAGATGTTTTCTGAAATGTATTCGCTGTATCATGAACCAAAAATGATTGCCCGTTTCAAAGGATTGGCTGATTCTATTATTGCGATGCCACATACAGAATCGCTAGAATGGAGAAACGGCATATCCAACCGGGAATGGGCATGGTGCGACGCCTTATATATGGGGCCTCCTGCATTGGCGTATCTTTCAACGGCTACCGGTGAAATTAAATATCTGGATATTGCTTCAAAACTTTGGTGGAAGACAACCGATTATCTTTTTGATTCTTCTGAAAATTTATACTATCGCGATAGCCGGTATTTCAGTAAAAAAGAGGCAAACGGGAAGAAGGTATTTTGGTCCCGCGGAAATGGCTGGGTTATGGGCGGCATCGTCCGGATGCTTGAAAATATGCCTCAAAACTATCCTGACAGACCCCGGTTTATTAGCTTATATAAAAGAATGGCTGATAAAATTGCTACACTTCAATCGCCTGATGGAAGCTGGCATGCTTCTTTGCTGGATCCGGAAAGTTACCGTGTAAAAGAAACCAGCGGAACCGGTTTTTATTGTTATGCCCTGGCGTGGGGAGTTGACCACGGATTACTTTCTTATGAAAAATTTAATCCGGTGGTTGAAAATGCCTGGAACGCCTTAACTTCCTCTGTTCATCCTGATGGTATGTTAGGCTATGTACAGGAAATTGGTGCTCAGCCTTCATCGGTCGACAGCAACAGCACAGAAGTGTATGGCGTTGGTGCATTTTTATTAGCAGGATCTGAAATGGTAAAGGTTTCCCTTAAGCATTCTGAAACCCCAAATATTCTAACTTTGTCAAATCCGACTGGTTTGGTCAGAAATAAAGAAGTGGTAGAAGTGCCTTGCTCAAATTTTAATTCGGAAATTAAATCGGCCGCAAACGATCCCTTTAAAATTACCAATGCTTTAACGGGTGAAGAAATTCCATATCAGCTTGAATACAGGGGGAATAAAAAGCCCCTTAATGTATTACTTGAGATTTCTCTTTCCCCGGGGTCCGAAATATTTTCCCGCGTTTCTGATGAAAAGCCTTCTGATTTTGCACCAAAAACTTACGCCCGTTTCGTGCCGGAAAGATATGATGATTTTGCCTGGGAAAACGACCGGATTGCCTTTAGAGTTTATGGAAAGGCGCTGGAAAAGGTGCCTAATGAAATGGCATATGGATTAGACGTGTGGGCAAAGAAAACATCAAAGCTTGTCATCAATGAATGGTATAAAAAAGCGGATTATCATGTTGATCACGGTGAAGGCATGGATTTTTATGACGTCGGATATAGTCTTGGCGATGGAAGCAGCGCCCCTTATATTAAGGATTCAATTTATTATTCTAAAAATTACCGTAGGTATAAAGTTCTCGATAACGGCCCTTTGAGAAGCACTTTTCAACTCGTTTATGATAACTGGAATGTTGATGGGAAAGCAGTAAGAAAGAGAGAGACTATATCGTTGGACGCCGGTTCTCAGCTGAATAAAATTGAAACTGTTTATTCTTTTAAAGATGAGAGCCTTCCTGTTGCCATTGGAATTGTTGAACGAAAAGGGAAAGGAACGGTCTTATTGGATGAAAGAAATGGTATCATGGGCTACTGGGAGCCGGTTCATGGAAAGTCAGGAACACTGGGTACAGGCAGCATCATCCCTGCTTCTTTGTCGAACATGAAAACAGGGGATAAACACTTGCTTTCTCTAATAAATGCGACTTCAAACGTTCCATTTGTCTATTACAGCGGTGCTGCCTGGGACAAAGCCGGAAGGATTACCAATTCAAAGGAATGGTTCACTTATTTGTATGACTTTAATCAGCGATTAAAATATCCTGTGGTGGTAAGATGGTTGATGGAATTCAATGATATTGGGAAGTGAGGGAAGTTTGAAATAAAGAGGGCGGTTTTATTTGTACTCTTGTTTGAATTTTGATAAATAACACACTTTAAATAAATGTATCAATGACAAAAAAAACTCTTTTTGACCTTGACGGAAAAACTGCACTGATAACGGGAGTTTCTCGTGGAATAGGAAAAGCAATGGCCCTGGGGCTTGCAGAAGCAGGTGCGGATATCATAGGAGTATCTTCTTCACTTGAAGCCGGAAGTGATATTGAAAAAGAAATCACTGGATTGGGAAAATTTTTTGCCTCCTATAAAATTAATCTTGAGAATAGGAATGAGATATTGGATTCTGTCACAAAAATAAAATCCGCGCATCCTGTAATTGATATTTTAATAAATAATGCAGGAACGATAAAAAGAAATCCTGCCGTTTCTTATACAGATGATGATTGGGATTCTGTTCTTAATATCAATCTTAATTCTGGATTTGTGCTTGCCAGAGAATTTGGAAAAGAAATGGTGCAGAGACAAAATGGAAAAATAATTTTTACCTGCTCGTTACTTTCTTTCCAGGGCGGAATCAATGTGTCTGCATATACTGCTAGTAAGAGTGCTGTTGCGGGTTTGGTAAAAGCGCTTGCCAACGAATGGGCATCAAAAGGAGTAAATGTAAATGGAATTGCACCGGGATATATTGCGACAAAAAATACCCAGGCATTGAGAGAAGATGCAGAAAGAAATAAAGCGATCCAGGATAGAATTCCGGCAGGTAGATGGGGCACTCCTGGAGATCTTATCGGGCCGGCTGTGTTTTTAAGTTCTGCCGCCTCAGATTATGTACACGGAGAAATACTGACTGTTGATGGAGGCTGGATGGGCCGATGAGTTTATTTTGAAAAGAAAAATTAGTAAAAATTTTAAGAAAAATATGAAATTATCACGCTATACTCTAAAAAATATATCGTCTGAAAAAGTGGTTGTTCCGGATAAGGAAGTTTTTGAATTACCCGAAAAAGTTTTGCAATTCGGAACGGGAAGATTGCTCCGTGGTTTGCCCGATTATCTTATAGATAAGGCAAACAGGCAGGGCATTTTCAACGGCCGCACAGTTGTAATAAAAACGACGCCGAGAGGCGATGCTGCTGCATTTGACAAACAGGATGGATTATATACTTTATGCGAAAGAGGAATTGTGGATGGACAAAAAATTGAAGAAAATATAATTAGTTCTTCAATAAGCCGGGTACTAATTGCACAAAAACACTGGGGTGAAATTTTAGAATGTGCACACAATCCCGATCTTCAAATAATTATTTCAAATACCACTGAAGTAGGCATTCAACTGGAGAATGATGACATTCGCCACTATCCTCCAACTTCTTTTCCCGGCAAGTTGCTTGCATTCTTGTATGAAAGATTTATTGCTTTTAGCGGAAGTCATGAAAGTGGTTTAGTAATTGTTCCAACAGAATTGATTACTGATAACGGGAAAAAACTGGAGTCAATTGTTTTGGAGCTGGCTCATTTGAATTCTTTAAGAGATGAATTTATTGAATGGCTGGAGAAATGTAATTTTTTCTGTAATTCTTTAGTGGATAGGATTGTAACAGGTATGCCTGATGAAAAAATAAAAAATGAAATTGAAAATGAAATTGGCTACAAGGATGATTTGATGATCGTGAGTGAAGTGTATAATTTATGGGCGATTGAAGGAGATGAAAAAATAAAAAGCATTTTATCTTTTGCTGAAGCTGATGAAGGAGTGGTGATTCAGCCAAATATCGATTTGCATCGTGAATTGAAGTTGCGTTTATTGAATGGCACGCATACATTGACTTGTGGTGTTGCTTTTCTGGCAGGTTTTAATACGGTGCGGGATACAATGAAAGATGCAACTTTTTCCCCCTTCATTACAAGTCTTATGAGAGATGAGATTGCGCCCTCTATTCCATATCAAATTGATGAAGAATTGAAACAAAATTTTATTTCAAAAGTGATCGACAGGTTTGCCAATCCTTACATCAATCATTTATGGAAAAACATTGCATTGAATTATACTTCAAAGATGATGTTGCGTTGCATTCCTTTGTTGCTCACTTATTATAAGCACCATAATACCGCTCCTCAACTATTCGCTTTCGGATTTGCTTCTTACCTTTATTTTATGAAAGCAGTTAAGCAAGATGGTAAAGAGTTTTTTGGAGAATTTAATGGAGAATTTTATTTGATTGATGATGAGTTGGCAGAAAAATTTTATTTGTTATGGAAAAATAATCCGATAGAAAGAATGGTAAAAGAGACCCTTCAAGATGTTTCTTTTTGGGGAGAAGATATTTCACATCTTCCCGGTTTTCAACAAACAGTAACGGATAATCTGAATAGTATTATAAATCAAGGGATGAAAGCAACTTTAGAAAAAGTTCATCCAAAAAAAATTGTTGCCTGATATGAAACACAAAGTGACGAAGGTACATCCTGATGATAATGTTTTGGTAGCCTTAACTGACCTCGCTTTAAATGAAACAGTTGAATATAACGGTGATGCTTACACGCTAACTGACCGGGTTCCCGCTAAACATAAATTTGTAACACAAACAATGCGACCGGGAGATGAAATTATTATGTATGGGGTGTTGGTTGGTAAAGCAGAAAGCCAAATTCAAAAAGGCGGAAGAATCACTACAAGTAATGTAAAACATGCTGCAAGTGGATTTGAAGCCGGAGAAAGAAAAGTGGATTGGAATAAACCGGATGTTTCGAAATTTATCAACAAGACTTTCATGGGCTTTCATCGCGCAGATGGAAAAGTAGGAACAGCCAATTATTGGCTGGTCATTCCATTGGTTTTTTGTGAGAACAGAAACATTGAAGTACTGCGTGAAGCATTAGTAAATGAATTGGGTTACGGAAGAAATCAAAATAAAAAAGTGGAAGTTTCCAAACTCGTGGACCTTTATAAAGAAGGAAAAAATATAGATGAAATTTTAAATGCTGATACTTCTGTTGAAACAGAAGAAATAAAAAAACAACGGGTTTTTGCAAATGTGGATGGAATTAAATTTTTATCTCATGAAGGTGGCTGCGGTGGAACAAGAGATGATGCAAAGGCATTATGCGGTTTACTTGCAGGATATTTAACTCATTCAAACGTTGCAGGGGCAACGGTTCTAAGCCTCGGATGCCAGAATGCACAGGTGGGAATTTTGCAGGAAGAAATAAAAAAGCGTGATAAAAATTTTTCAAAGCCCTTATATATTTTAGAACAACAACAAATCGGACTTGGCTCTGATTTAATTTCAAAAGCCATCAAACAAACATTTGCAGGACTGGTTCAGGCAAATGAAATTGAAAGAAAACCCGCGCCATTAAGTAAACTTTGCATTGGCCTGGAATGCGGTGGTAGTGACGGCTTCAGCGGAATTTCGGCAAATCCTGCAATTGGTTATACATCAGATCTTCTTGTTGCTTTAGGCGGTTCTGTTATTCTTTCTGAGTTCCCTGAATTGTGTGGTGTTGAACAAAATTTAAGCGACCGCTCAGTTACAAAAGAAACTGCGATCCGGTTTGGCGAATTAATGAAAACTTACAATAACAGAGCGAAAGCCGTTGGTTCCGGGTTTGACATGAATCCTTCGCCGGGAAATATAAAGGACGGATTAATTACCGATGCGATCAAATCTGCAGGAGCGGCAAAAAAAGGCGGTACATCGCCGGTTACAGACGTTTTGGATTACCCGGAAATGGTTACAAAGCCGGGATTAAATTTGCTTTGCACTCCGGGGAATGATGTTGAAAGTACAACAGCCGAAGTTGGCTCCGGAGCTAACATCGTTTTGTTTACGACAGGACTTGGAACACCAACCGGAAATCCAATAGCACCGGTAATTAAACTTTCGACCAATACAGCTTTATACAAAAAAATGCCTGATATCATTGACATCAATACCGGCACAATTATAGAAGGTGAAGAAACAATTGAACAGGCAGGAGAACGAATTTTAGAATATGTAATAAAAGTAGCGAGTGGAGAGATTGAAGTTGCTGCAGTAAGACATAAACAAAATGATTTTATTCCGTGGAAGAGAGGAGTGAGTCTTTGATAGTTCATAGTACAAGATTGAAGGTTGAAACAGGACGTTTGGCTTTGACGGCCTGAACGTTGCGTGTATGGTTGAAGGTTGAAAGTCGTCCGAAAGACCCCTTTTGGGAAGGGGTGAAATAATAATAAACTTACCGAAAAATATGAAACCATTTTTAGACAAAAATTTTTTGCTTGAAACAGA
>Ga0157370_10004819_pt1 | contig 15338 bp, 13 predicted proteins | sample C35metaG_FD_113463 | JGI IMG/M metagenome (GOLD analysis project Ga0157370, IMG submission 113463) | Corn rhizosphere microbial communities from Kellogg Biological Station, Michigan, USA - C3-5 metaG | ecosystem: Host-associated > Plants > Roots > Rhizosphere > Soil | place: USA: Michigan...
TAAAAAACGCTGGTGTCCACTTTTTTTATTATCTGTCCATACACATACATATCATTTTGCTTGGTATAGGTACTTTTTGTAAAACCCTTGTCAGTTCTCATATTATACCTTATACTATCGCTTTCAGAAGTGAAATCGCGCTGCACAAATTTTGGAAATGCAATTACTTTGCCGGTGCTATCGCGTTTTAATGCAGCGGTAATGTCGCCGGTTTCCTGGTTTAAAGTAATAGTTGGTGCGGTAAGATTATTGTCTTTGTATTGTGTAGTAGCTTTGGTGCCATAGAGTGTAATCGTTTTACCCGGAATATCCACCACCATGGAGTCTTCTGCAGTGTAGGTGATGGTTGTATCAGGAGCATTTTTAGAAATCTTATATTTAATAGTGTCGGTATTTCTTGTTAAGAGTGTGGTATCTTTTTCGCGAAGCGAATCAATTAGGTGAATTGTATCACTCCTTCCTACAATTTTTTGGGTAGTAGTGTCGTTTTCAGATTTTAGCATTTTTTCAACAGTATTATTTTTTTTCTTTGCTAAAATGCCGGTGTCCGAAGAAGATGTGCGGGGAGAATGAATTTTGCGGTGCGTGGAATGCGAGGTTCTGCATTGAACCATTATGATAGAAACCAAAGCAGCGGCCATTAAGGTAAATGTGTGTTTTGAGTTAACTTTGTTTGTCTTGTTCATAGCAGTACCAACAAAAATAGAGATTAACACTCTAATGAAGTGTGAAGATTATAATCCAAAATTACTGACAGCCTGTTAAAACCAAATTATTCATGTTCGTATTTAAAAAACCATTTCATTTTTTTCTCCCCGTTTCTTTGTTTATCTTATCTCTTTCGGCAGCTAATGCGCAGGTGCATAAGATAAAAACCATTATTGTAGATGCCGGCCACGGTGGCACTGATGATGGCGCCCGCAGCGAATATGAGGGTTCATTAGATTCAAAAGAAAAAAATATAACGCTTGCCATCGCCATGAAACTCGTGGATGAGTTGAAAAAAGAAATGCCCGGCGTAAATATTATTCCCACACGGACTACGGATGTATATCAAAATCCCAGGGAAAAGGCGCAAATAGCAAACGATAATCATGGCGACTTGTTTGTATGCATTCATGCCGATGCAGTGCATTTGAAAACTGCTTCAAGAATTATCGGCCATCATCGCGAAACATATTATACCACAAGGTATGTAGGCAAAGGAAAAAACCGGAAAAAAATTCGTACAAAACATTCGCATATTGTTCCTACAAGATATTATTACAAACTACCCACCAGCAGAAAGGGTACCAGCACGCTGCTTCTTGCTTATGGTAAAACGGACCTGAAAACAAATTCAATGGAAGAAAGCGATATGGGTTTTGATATAGGAAGCAATGACAGCACACTTAATATTAATTATGATAGCCCTGAATGGAAGGCAACTGCATTGCTATACACGCAGCATTATTTTAAAAGAAGTTACGCCCTTGCCACAGATATTCAGAATGAAATTTCCACCATGGGTAGGGATGACCTTGGCGTATGGCAACGCGAAAAAGGTATATGGGTATTGGAAGCCACTCAAATGCCCGCGGTGCTTGTGGAAACAGGTTTTATTGATAATTACCAGGACGAGCGTTATTTGAATAGTCAAAAGGGCCAACAGGAAATTGCAGAAGCAATCACCCGCGCACTGATAAAATATAAATCGCAGATAGAAACCCCTAAAACTAACGGAAGCCAGGATGTAATAACTAATTCCAAATAAAAATTAGCAACTTTTTATTTCATCATCTTTCAGGCAGCTATTTCGGGAAGCGGCGAATAAGATATGCCCACCCGTAAAGATTTATTATTTTCGCAATGATTTAAAAAATTATTGCTGAGTGTACGATAGCATCATCACCCAAATAAAAAAATATGACAATAAGTAATGAAATGAAAATTGGCATCATGGCGGTGGTAGGCATAGTGCTGCTCGTATTGGGATTTAATTTTTTAAAAGGCAAAAATCTTTTTACCAAAAAAAGATTGATTTATGCAAAATACCAGGATGTGCAGGGCCTTGCCAAAGCAAACCCGGTTGTGATAAACGGGTTGCAGGTTGGCAGAATAGAAGACCTCGATGGCGGCAAAGCCATGAAACAAATCGTAGTTACTATTAGCTTAAATAAAGATGTAAATATTCCGGATAATTCTCTTGCAGTAATCAATCCAAGTATTTTAGGAGGCAGCGCCACATTAGAAATTCAATTGGGTAACTCTGCTAATTATTTAAAATACGGCGATACGATTATGACATCATTGAGCGGTGGCGCATTCGACCAGGCATTGAAAGCAATAAACCCTGTGCTCTACGAAATGCGGCTTGCAGTAAAAGCCCTTGACTCCACGTTACAAATTATTAATAGCGTCATTGATCCTACGGCAAAGAAAAACCTGCGTAGCATGATTGCTAACCTGAATACTACTACTGCTTCATTTACGGTATCGTCTGCATCGCTGCAGAAAATACTCAATACACAAACGGGCGCGCTGACAGCCACGCTGGAAAACATGAAAAAATTTACGGGTAATCTTAATACCAATAATCAAAAACTCGATAGCATTTTTGATAATGCAAAAATTATTTCGGCAAAACTTGCTGAAATGGATTTTAAAAAAACGCTCGATACGCTGAATGTGGTGCTGGATAATTTCAAAACCGCTTCCGAAAAAATCAACAGCAAAGATGGCTCCATCGGCCTGCTGCTGAATGATACAAAACTGTACGATAATCTTCAGTCAACGGCAAATAAACTGAACATCCTGCTTGATGATATTCGCGTTCATCCGCGCCGTTATGTAAACGTTTCTGTTTTTGGTAAAAAAGATAAAGGTAATTATATCACCGCACCTTTAAAGGACGATACCACTCACTGATTGCAGCTAAAAAATAAAAATGCTCCCTTCTGCAAAAACCGGTTTCATCATTTTTTTAATACAACTCAGTTGTTATTCTTTTGCGCAAACCACAACGCCGCAGCAGGATACTGTAAAAGAATTTGAAATCATCCGCGGGCCAAGCATGCGCAGCATTTATATTGATTCATCCACTACCCTGCAAACAATTGCCGGAGGCGCCATCGTAAAACAAGGCACCACCACTTTTTATGCAGATAGCATTGCCATCAATCCTACGCTTCATACTGCAGAAGCATTTAAAAATGTACACATCAACCAGGCAGATTCTGTTCAGACGTATGCAGACTATCTCAAATATTATGGCACAGAAAAAAATGCCGTTCTCAATAACAATGTAAAATTGTATGATGGAAAGTCAACTTTGTTCACGCAAAATCTCGATTACAATCTCGGATCAGGAATTGGCAACTATCATAATGGTGGCAAAGTGATCAATGGAAAAACAACTATTACCAGCATGGATGGCACTTACTTTGCCGATACAAAAGATATTTATTTCAGAAATCATGTGGAAGTAATACAACCCAAAAATCATGTAACTACCGATTCATTATTGTATAATATGCAAACGCAGAACTACAACCTGAATGGCGCCACACATATTAAAAACGATGAAGCAGAAATATTTACCACGCAGGGTAATTATGATTATAAATCGGATTATACTCTGTTTACCAGCCGCACCAAAGTAATTGACACAAGCAACAGGGTATATATTGCCAACAATATGGCACTCGATAATAAATCGGGCAATGCACAATTAGAAGGTAATGCCCTAATCCGCGATTCTGCAGGCGGATATACCGCACTTGCCAATCAAATTTTTTTGAACAAAAAAAATAATTCATTTCTCGCTACACGCAAACCTGTATTAATTATAAAACAAGACAACGACAGCATATATGTGGCTGCCGATACAGTGTTTTCGGGCTTTTCTGCCTCCATCCGTGAAAAACAGTTCCGGGTACAGCCCGATACAACGGCAAATGATTCTGCACAAATACATCAAAGCAAAGATTCATCAAAGATGAACCCCGGTAATAAGAAAGAAATAGATGTGCCGGTAAAAAAAGATTCGATGTTGAAAATAAAAATGCCGGATAAAGAAAAAAATTTTCAACCGGATACGTCCAGTGCATTTTATAAAAAATTATACCCGGTAAAAAAAGATACCATTGCTGCCGTTCAAGAAAATGATGCGGTGAAAATAGGTGAACATGATTCTTTACATATAAAAAAACCGGATGAGGCCATTTTAAAAAGAGATTCTGCTGCTTTTAAAAAACCCGATTCTTTAGTTCATAAAGAAGGAAACGTGGAAAAAATAATGGTAAACAGGGATTTATTGAGTAGCCGTAAGGATTCATCACTAACGATGAAGGATATACGAAAATTGGATTCATTAAAAGCCCCTGCCACCGATAGTTCCAAATCGGATTCTGTCAGGTATTTTCTTGCATTTCATCATGTAAAAATTTACAACGATTCATTGCAAAGTGTTTGCGACAGTTTGTTCTTTTCTGCAAAAGATTCAGCCTTCCGGTTGTTTTATCACCCGGTTATCTGGAGCGGACATTCTCAAATTACCGGCGACACGATGTTTCTTTATACAAAAAATAAAAAGGCAGACCGGTTGTATGTTTTCGATAGCGGTTTCATTGTAAGCCAAACGCCCGAAGGTTTTTTTAACCAGATTGCAGGTAAAACCATCAACGCATATTTTAAAGATGGAAAAATTAATTATGCACGTGTAAGAGGCTCACAGGCAGAAAGTATCTACTATGCGCAGGATGCAGACAGCTCGTATCTTGGCATGGACCGAACGACAGGCGATGTGATTGACTTATATTTCGACAGCAGCGATTTGAAAAAAGTTGTATTTATAAACCAGGTGAACGGAAATTTTTACCCGATGAAAAAAATACCGGATGATCAGAAATACCTGAAAAACTTTATCTGGCTCGATAAAGAAAGGCCTAAAAATAAATTAGAGTTGTTTGAATAATATGATAAGCATTGTCATTGTTGTAAATTTAACCGTTAACAATTAATCCTTATTTAAAATGTTCTCTCTAAAAAATAAACATGCAGTAATTACCGGTGGCGGCAGCGGCATCGGGCGGGCTACATGTTTACTATTTGCAAAACAAGATGCTTATGTGCATGTGCTGGACATTAATAAAGATGCAGCGGAAGCTACCGCATCAGAAATAAAAAAGAACGGAGGCATTGCTGTTGCTCATATATGTGATGTCACCAATCAATTAAATGTGGTGGAAGTATTTAATCAAATTGGTTCCATAAACATTTTGGTAAATAGTGCCGGTGTATCGCATATTGGTAATGCAGAAAATACCACTGAAAAAGATTTCGACCGGGTGTATCATGTAAATGTCAAAGGTGTTTATAATTGTTTGCATGCTGTTGTTCCTGTTATGAAAAAAAATGGCGGTGCAATTGTGAATCTTTGTTCTGTTGCCGCATGGGCGGGCTTATCCGATCGCTTTGCTTATTCCATGAGCAAGGGCGCGGTGAATGCGATGACGCTTTCTGTTGCCAAAGATTATATTCATAATAATATTCGTTGCAATTCAGTTTCACCGGGGCGCGTGCATACGCCATTCGTAGATGATTTTCTTGCAAAAAATTATCCCGGTCGCGAAAAAGAGATGTATGATAAACTGGCGAAGACACAACCCATTGGGCGAATGGGAACGCCTGAAGAAATTGCTTCAGTCATTTTATTTTTATGCAGCGATGAAGCAGCATTTATCACCGGAACTGATTACCCGATTGACGGAGGGTTTTTAAAATTAAATACATAAACCCCACCTCTCCCCTGAAGGCAGGAATAAATTTATTTAAAATAAAATTTTGAGTAATGAAACTAATCAGATTTGGCGAATTGAATAAAGAGCAAACAGGCATTGCAATTGGTGATAAACTTTACAGCACTGCTGCATTTGGAGAAGATTATAATGAGAATTTTTTTGAAACGGATGGATTAAACAGGTTGAAAAAATTTTTAAATGAAAATAAGGCATTGCCTGAAATACCCGCCGGCAGCAGGCTTGGATGCCCTGTTGCACGCCCGTCAAAGATTGTTTGCATCGGGCTGAACTACGCAGATCATGCAATAGAAACCAATGCCACTCTCCCATCGGAACCGGTTATTTTTATTAAATCAACTTCTGCAATTACCGGCCCTAATGATAACATCGTAATACCCAAAAATTCTGTAAAAACAGATTGGGAAGTAGAACTTGCGGTGGTGATTGGTAAAAAAGCAAGTTACGTGGCAGAAGCAGATGCCATGAACTATGTTGCAGGATATGCTTTACACAATGACGTAAGCGAACGCGAATTTCAGATTGAAAGAGGCGGCACATGGGATAAAGGAAAAGGTTGCGATACTTTTGCACCAATGGGCCCTTACCTGGTAACGAAGGATGAAATAAACAATATAAATAATCTTCGTCTATGGCTTACCGTTAGTGACAAACTGATGCAGGATAGCAATACGGCAAACCTGATTTTTAAAATCCCCCATCTCATCTCTTATACCAGCCAGTTCATGACTTTATTGCCGGGCGATATTATTTCCACCGGAACGCCCGCCGGTGTTGGGCTTGGAATGAAACCACCTGTTTACCTGAAACCGGGAGATGTGGTAGAACTCGGTATTGACGAGCTTGGAACAGCAAAGCAAAGAGTAGTAGGTTATAAATGATCCATTAGCTTCTTTCTCAAAAAATAATTATTGCCAATGAGGATTGATTCCCACCAGCATTTTTGGATGTACGAAAAACAACAACATGCGTGGATCAATGATGCAATGCATATCATTCAAAAAAATTTTATGCCGGCGGATTTACAACCGGTATTAAAAAAAAATAATATTGATGGATGTGTGCTGGTGCAGGTAGATCAAACGGAAGATGAAAATATTTTTCAATTAAAAAATGCATCCGGTTACGATTTTATAAAAGGAGTTGTGGGTTGGGTTGATTTGCAGGCAATGGATATAGGCGAAAGATTACAGCATTATCAGCAGTTCAAAAAAATGAAAGGCTTTCGACATATTCTGCAAGACGAAAAAGATCGTGCGCTGATGTTGAGGCCTGCCTTCAAAAGAGGAATTGGTTTATTGAATGCCTATAATTTTACTTACGATATTCTCATTCTGCCGGATCAATTGCAATATAACCGCGAACTGGTAAAATCCTTTCCTGATCAGCGTTTCGTGATAGACCATATTGCCAAGCCGGACATAAAAAATAAAAAAATTAATGACTGGGAAAAAGATATGCGCGCTTTAGCTTCCTATAAAAATGTGTATTGTAAAATTTCAGGAATGGTAACCGAAGCAGACTGGCACCACTGGAATATAAAAGATTTTTTTCCTTACCTTGATATCATTGTACAAACTTTCGGAACTAAAAGAATTATGTTTGGCTCCGACTGGCCGGTTTGCCTGGTGGCAGCCTCTTATGAGCAAATGATGGCGATAGTACAGGAATATTTTTCATCATTTTCTGAAAATGAACAAAACGATTTCTTTGCAAACAATGCAATAAAGTTTTACAACTTATAAACTACAATCATGGATTTACAATTAAATAATAAAGTAATTATCATAAGCGGCGGAGCCAAGGGCATCGGCAAAGGAATTGTGAGAGTGTTAGCCGCAGAAGGCGCCATTCCGTTTATTATTGGCAGAAATGAAGAAGATAATTTAAAAACCGTCAATGCCGTAAAAGCTGCTGGTGGTAAAGCCTTTCAAACAGTTGCAGAATTAACCGATCCTGCCGCAAGCGAAAAAGCAGTGAAAAAGGTAATAGAAATTTGTGGCCGGATAGATGGATTGGTAAACAATGCCGGTGTAAATGATGGAGTAAATCTGGAACACGGCACTTATGAAAAGTTCATGGCATCGCTTCACAAAAATGTAGTGCATTATTATTTGCTGGCGCACTATGCATTGCCGGAGTTGATTAAAAGTAAAGGTGCCATTGTAAACATCTCTTCAAAAACAGCGGAAACCGGCCAGGGCGGCACTTCCGCTTATGCTGCATCCAATGGCGCACGCAATGCACTCACCCGCGAATGGGCAGTGGAATTATTAAAATATAACATTCGCGTAAATGCAATTATTGTTGCCGAATGCTGGACACCATTGTATGCAAACTGGATAAAAACGTTATCCAATTCCGAAGAGAAATTGAAAGAAATCACTTCAAAAATTCCATTGGGAAAACGGATGACTACTGCAGAAGAAATTGCAAATATGACGGCATTTCTTTTATCAGAAAAATCGAGCCATACTACCGGCCAATTGATTCATGTAGATGGTGGTTATGTTCATTTGGATCGTGCCTTGTAAAGCAACGATATTTTACATTCATTAAAATGTGTACAGCATTTTATTATATACATTACTCATAAAACCATTCATAACTTTACCGGAATTTTTTAATGAAATTATCAAAAGAAATATTATCCGGAATTAAACGAAGTGATATTTCAGTACCATCCGGTACTATTTTTTTATTGCCCGAAAAAATATTACAGTTTGGAACCGGTGTATTACTTCGCGGTTTGTGTGATTATTTTATTGATAAAGCCAACAAGAAAAATATTTTTAATGGAAGAATTGTTGTTGTAAAATCAACGGATAAAGGTGATACTGCTGCTTTTGATACACAAAACGGCTTATATACCCATATTGTAAAAGGAATGGAAGGTGGAAAAATATTGGAAGAAAAAATCATCAATGCTTCTGTAAGCCGCGTCCTTTCTGCAAAACATGATTGGGAAAAAATTTTAGAATATGCATCCGGAAAAGAAATGCAGATCATTATTTCTAATACTACGGAAGTGGGAATTGCTTACGTGGAAGAAAATATTTTTGAAAATATTCCCCAATCATTTCCCGGGAAATTGCTCGCCTGCCTTTACAGGAGGTATGAAATTTTTAAAGGTGATGTAAATGCAGGAATGATTATCATTCCAACAGAGTTGATAACAGACAATGGAAAAAAATTAAAAGAAATACTGTTGCAACTTGCTGCATATAATCAACTCGGCAATCTATTTATTGTTTGGCTGCAAACAGCAAATCATTTTTGTAATTCTCTTGTGGACAGAATCGTTCCGGGAAAAGTTATTATTAAAGAAAACGAATTTGGTTATACCGATGATCTCGCTATCATGAGCGAAGTGTACCGGCTGTGGGCAATAGAAACATCCAATGAACAGGTCAGAAAAAAACTTTCATTTGCACAAGCTGATAGCGGCGTGATAGTAGCTCCTGATATTTATAAGTATCGTGAGTTAAAACTTCGTTTATTGAATGGAACACATACGCTATCCTGCGGGCTTGCCGTATTGAGCGGGTTTAAAACCGTGAAAGAAGCAATGAACGATAAAAATTTCAGGAACTTTGTAACGAGAGTAATGTTAGATGAGATTGCGCCAGCCATTGCCGGCGAAGAGATAAGTGATGAAGAAGCAAAAAATTTTGGCGAAAAGGTGATTGACCGTTTTTCGAATCCATATATCGAGCATCAGTGGTTAAGCATCACACTTCAATACAGCAGCAAAATGATGATGCGCGATGTACCTGTTTTATTAAAGCATTATAATAAAAGTAATACAGTGCCCGTGCTAATGGCGGTTGGTTTTGCAGCATATATTGTATTTATGAAAAGCAGGAAAAATAAAAAAGGAGAATTTGTGGGCAATGCAAATAACACGGATTACATTATTAATGATGACAAAGCCTCACTGCTTTACGAGCATTGGAAACAGAAAAATATAAATTTGATAGTGCAGCAAATTTTAGCAGATAAAAATTTGTGGAATACCAACCTCAATGATCTTAATAACTTTGCTGACGCAGTTATAAAAAATGTAACGGTGCTGATGTATAAAGGAGCAAAAACATTTATTAAAACGATTTGAAAAAAAATAACAATGAAAGAACGCATATTAAAAGTGCATCCGGCAGATAATGTAATTGTAGCATTAACCAACCTTGCAAAAAATGAAGTGATTTCATTTAACGGCCATCAGTTTCAATTGCAGAGCGACATTCCGGCTAAACACAAGTTTGCCGCAAAAGATTTTAATGAAGGTGATGAGATTACCATGTATGGAGTGCTGGTGGGCAAAGCGCAGGAGCACATTGCAAAAGGGTCGTGGATGAATACGCGGAATGTACATCATGCTGCAAGCGCTTATAACATTGGTGAAAGAAAAACAGCATGGGCAAAACCTGACATTAGTAATTTTAAAAACAAAACTTTTAAAGGATACCATCGCAGCGATGGAAACGTGGGCACTGCCAATCACTGGGTGGTAATACCCATGGTATTTTGCGAAAACAACAATCTTGAAACTTTAGAGGAATCATTAGTAAATGATCTTGGTTACGGAAAAAAAGATTTATTTAAAAAACAATCGAAACAGCTTATTGATTTATACAAAGCCGGGAAAAGTGTAGAAGAAATTATCAATGCCGATATTCAAATTGAAAATGAAATAACCGCTCAGCAACGTTTATTTAAAAATGTAGATGGCATAAAATTTTTACGACATGAACTGGGCTGCGGCGGAACACGGCAGGATGCACAGGCGTTATGCGGATTACTTGCGGGATACATTACTCATCCAAATGTGGCAGGTGCTACGGTGCTGAGCCTCGGATGCCAGCATGCACAGGTATCCATGCTTGAAGAAGAGATTGCAAAACGTTCTCCCCACTTCGACAAACCATTGTATATTTTAGAACAACAAAAGATTGGTGAAATAAATGCAATGCTGTCGCAGGCTATTAAAAAAACTTTTGCAGGATTAATGATCGCCAATCAAAATGAAAGAAAACCTGCACCATTAAGCAAACTTTGCATTGGCCTTGAATGTGGCGGCAGCGACGGCTTTTCGGGTATTTCGGCAAACCCTGCAATTGGTTACACATCGGATCTGTTAGTAACTCTTGGCGGCTCGGTTATTCTTAGCGAGTTTCCTGAATTGTGTGGTGTAGAACAAAACTTAAGTGATCGTTGTGTGGATAAAGAAACCGCTCAGCGATTCGGTACATTGATGACTATTTATAATAACAGGGCTATGGAAGTTGGATCAGGTTTCGATATGAATCCTTCGCCGGGTAATATTAAAGATGGATTGATTACCGATGCAATAAAATCTGCGGGCGCTGCAAAAAAAGGTGGCACATCGCCTGTGGTAGATGTGCTTGATTATCCTGAAAAAGTTTACAAGCCCGGGCTTAATTTATTATGCACCCCCGGCAGTGATGTGGAAAGCACCACCGCAGAAGTAGCAGCGGGTGCAAACATTGTTTTATTTACTACAGGATTGGGGACACCTACGGGTAATCCCATTGCGCCGGTAATTAAATTATCAAGCAACACGCGATTGTATAAACGAATGAGCGATATTATAGATATTGATACCGGTACTATCATTGAAGGTGAAGAAACCATTCAGCAGGCGGGTGAAAGAATTTTTGATTATGTGATAAAAGTGGCCAGTGGTGAAACAGAAGTAGCTGCGATAAAAAATGATCAGAATGATTTCATTCCATGGAAAAGAGGCGTTAGCTTATAAGTTTTTGTAGCTCCATTCCGGTATGCTGATACCATTCACATATATTTTTAAATAGCTTCCACTATTAATCGGGTAAATTACATAACAAAGTTGTTTGATAATCTCCATGACAGAACATGCACTAAAATATACCGGAACATTGCTGGATCATTACCTGGCTATGGGATGTTACAGAATGGGGCAATACATTTTTACTACTAATTCTATTTTTCACAATGAAAAAAACTATCCGGTCTTCTGGCTGCGTTACCCGTTACAGAATTTTTCATTTAGTAAAAAAGCAAAAAAACTTCTTTCTTCAAACAATCATTTTAAAATTAGCCACAGAGTTTTCAGCATTAATGATGAGATAGAAAACTTATATCGCATATATTCAAACAAAGTAAATTTTGATGCACCTGCAACTTTATATGAATACTTGTATAGCGAAGTGATACAGGAAGAAGAATTACAAGGCACATTCGATTCGGAAATGATTGAGGTAAGGGATGGTGATAAACTGATTGCTGTGGGCATTTATGATAAAGGTCTTCACTCCATAGCCGGCATTATGAATTTTTATGACCACGCATATCAAAAGTATAGCCTGGGAAAATATATGATGTTGCTGAAAATTCAATATGCCATGCAATGGCAAATGCAATTTTATTACCCGGGCTACATAGCCTTCGGATATACAAAGTTTGATTACAAATTATTTCCTAATGCTGACTGTGCACAAATATTTGATGCTACCAGCAAGGTGTGGCTGCCTTATAGCAAAGAACTTTTGATGCGGTTGATATAATTTTTTTATTAACGAATCAATGAAATTATAAAAAAGAGGCCTTCGTTCGAAGGCCCTTTATTTCCACAGGGAATTTATTTTTTGTAAAAAGGTTTTATTCGCAAAGTAAATAAAACCCCGCCGGAGCTAAGCTTTACCTTTCCGGCGCCTACGCCTGCAAGTGGCATCTTCAAATATGGTTCCGTAATCAGTGAAGTTCTTTTGTTGAAAAAATATTCGTATCCTGCAGAAAGATCAAGCAAAGAAAAATAATGCTGATTTTTATTTGATATAGACCATGTCTTTTGATCAGTATATCCTCCCGGGTATTTATACAGGTATTGATACGTTTCTTTTTTCATCAGGTAAGAAGAAAGGCCTGCTGAGGCAAACCATTGATGATTTTTTATTTTTTTGAAATTATAATTTATCGCAAGTGGAATTTCATACACAATACAATTGGCATTTATATCCGAAAGGTAAGTGCTATTGCCCCCGCCGGGAACCGTATATTCGTTTTTATTGGCTGAATAAATTTTATCAGAAACATAAAAACCGGAGTGAAGCGTAAAACGATTTGATAAATCATAGCTGAATCCAAGCCCGTAATTCAAAGCAAGTCTCCCTATCTTATTCAAAGCAACAGCGCTTACATCAGGCCCGGCAGAAATATTTATACCAAACCTTTTTCCAAAACTGTTATCTTTTTTTTGCGGCTTTTTTTCTGAAGGCCTGTTTAAGTTATTTTTTTGGGTATCATCCTGTTTTGCTAAGGTTGCCGGTTCATGCTGTTTTATGTTGTCTGAATTTGATTTCAAATCAGTATCAGTATTTGTTACCGAAGAATTATTATTGATAGTTTGATTGGGCTTGCTGCTATTATCAACTGCATCCGTCGAAGTTTGATTATTGTTTGCATCATTATTTGAAACAGTTTGGTTATCCGCGGAACCACTTACAATTTTAGCAGTTGTTTTAGATTGTCCTGAAATTTTTTTATTTGTATTAGCATCCGAATGCTTTACAGGTGCTGGCAATGATCCATCCTGTGTTATAATTGCTGTTTGATTCTGTTCCTCCGAAGTCAGTTGATCCGGTTGCGGCTGTGTTTTTTTATTTACCGGTGAAACGTCCTGCGCATCCTGCGTTGACTTAGCGGTATTCGTTGATGTAGCTATGTTTTTATTTGCAGATGCAGGAGTGGTTTTAATTGTTGATTTATTACCATTTCCCGGATAGAGCACATAAATACCTGCAGTAAGCAAAAGCAATAAAGGAAGAAACAAAAGATACCGTCTTTTTTTCTTTTTCTCCCTGGGCATTTGCTCATCCAGCTTCGCTTCCATCTTTTTCCACGCGCCTTCTTCATAAGCAGGATGGTATTGCTCTGCAGCCTCTTTAATCTTTTTATTTAATGCATCATCCAACATTTTTTGAAAGTAAAATTTGATTATCTTTTTTTAAAATTTTTTGCAATTGAACCCGCGCCTTCGAAAGGTTCGATTTTGAAGTGCCTATCGCAATTCCTAACTGATTGGAAATTTCCTCGTGGCTGAAACCATCTACCACAAACAGGTTAAGAACCGTACGGTACGCCGGTGAAAGTTCCCTGATAGCATTAATTATTTCGTCATAAGAAATCATGTCGTAAGCGCTGGCTTCTTCCGCGGGCAAATAAATAATAGATTTTTCAATATCAGCAGTAAAGTCATGTTTAAAATATTTCCGGTTATGATCAATAGCAGTATAAATCATAATCTTCCTGATCCATCCTTTAAATGAATTCACCTCATCTGCGTACGATGGCGAGTAACGATGAATCTCCCTGAAAATTTTCAAAAAGCTGTCATTATAAATTTCTATTGCATCTTCTTTATGCCGGGTGTACCGATCGCAGATAGACATACCATAGCTGTAGAAAGAGTTGTACAATTTTTTTTGACTCTTCCTGTCGTTCAGGACGCAGCCCCCGATGATCATGCTAAGTTCTTCTGCAGAAATCAATTGCATTAGTTTCTGTAAGGTAAACGAAATATTAAAAAGAAAGGTTGCCGGTGGAAAAAAAATTTCGCGGGTATTTTCGTGCTGGAATTTAGCATGTTACAGAACCTTTTTCTATTTATTTTTAAGTTTGTAAAATAAAAATAGGGCTATGGCTTACAATGAACAACTTGCAGAAAAAGTGAGGCAGGCATTCAGCCACTTGAAAAATGTGCAGGAAAAAAAGATGTTCAGGGGTATTACTTTTATGCTCCACGACAAAATGTGCATCAGCGTAGGCGATAATGAAATGATGTGCCGGATTGATCCTGCATTACACGATTCTGTTACCAGGAAAAAAGGGTGCAAAACAATGAAGATGCGTGGCCATGAGTATAAAGGATGGATACTGGTAAGCGAAGAAGGAATGGAAACAAAAAAAGATTTTGAATACTGGATACAGCTTGCACTTGATTTTAATAAAAAGGCAAAGTCGTCGAAAAAGAAATAGCGGCTATCCATTTATAAAACTTCAAATACCCGGGACCGTTAGATACTGCTAACATCACCAACAATTATGTAAAAAGCAAAGAATATTTATTAACCTTTTTATTTTCGTTTAGCCGTTACCGTTATTTTGTTTGCCGGCGCAAGAAGGCTAACTCACTTGCCCGCTCCCTCATATACTAATATATGCAAACTATATTTTAAATTTGAGAGCGAACACCTACGGAGGCAAAAAAATGACCAATCGAAATTTTACACCCTTTCCGATTTTGACAACTGAAAGGCTAAGTCTTAGACAATTATCAATTGATGATCAGCAAAACATTTTTGCGTTGCGTTCAGACAAAGAGATAAACAAATACCTTGACAGACAAGTTAGCAAGAAAATTGAAGACGCTATAGACTTTATCAACAAGATTAATGATAACATTGAAAAAAATAACTCAATTTACTGGGCAATAACCTTGACAAAGACAAGAACCTTTGTTGGGACAATCTGTCTATTTGA
>Ga0157370_10004821_pt1 | contig 15335 bp, 15 predicted proteins | sample C35metaG_FD_113463 | JGI IMG/M metagenome (GOLD analysis project Ga0157370, IMG submission 113463) | Corn rhizosphere microbial communities from Kellogg Biological Station, Michigan, USA - C3-5 metaG | ecosystem: Host-associated > Plants > Roots > Rhizosphere > Soil | place: USA: Michigan...
GATCAGATCGCTCGCGATCTCCATCTCACCGACAACGCCGTTCGCGCGCATCTCGCATCACTCGAGCGCGATGGGCTCGTGGAGCAGGACGAACCCAAGCGGGGCTCTGTCGGAAAGCCGGCGCACACCTATCGCGTCACCGACGAGACAAACCAACTACTGTCGCGCGCGTATGTCGTTGTGTTTGCGCGCTTGATCGATGTGCTGTCGGAGCGGATGACTCCGACCGAGCTCCAGAGCCTCATGCAGACCGTCGGGAAAAGGCTCGCCGAAGACAAAACCCGAGTGAGCGGAACGCGGCGCGAGCGTGTCGAGCGCGCTGCGCATCTCCTCGAGGAGTTGGGCGGCGCGACGTCCGTGGAAGCGGATAACGGTGTTCTGCGGATTCGAGGCTACGGCTGTCCGCTCGGCGCTGTCGTGCGCGGTCATCCGGAAGTTTGCGGTTCGGTCGAAATGCTGCTCAGCGAAGTCGTCGGTGCGCCGGTGCGAGAATGCTGCGACCACGGCGAGCGTCCGCAATGTTGTTTCGAGCTTGCCATGGAATAGGTCGCCGAGCGCGCGGTCAGAGACGATGTGCTCGATTCAGACGGCCCGTCCACAGTCGTGGACGGGCCGCTGGTTTTTTTTCTCGCTGCCGTAGCACGTGCCTCGGGCGACGGTGCGCGATAGTTTCCGATTGTTGCGTGGCGCGGCTGGATTCGACTAACGACCGCCACCGCGCCATTCGATTGCGCGATTCGAAGGAGTTCAGTTGATCGTCATCCCCGCGCTTAACCTGCGCGACGGCGCCTCGGTACAACTCGCCGACCCAATCGACCTCGCGAGATCGTGGACCGCGATGGGGTTCGGTCGCCTCCATGTCACCGACCTGGATGCTGCCTCAGGACGCGGTGACAATGCGGCGGTGATTACATCGTTGCTCCACAGCGTCGACGCCGCCGTCCAGGTGGGTGGCGACGTACGCACTATCGACGAAGTCGATCGTCTTCTGCAGGCGGGAGCCGACCGTGTCATAGTCGGCGCGCGCGCCCTCGAGGCGGCGAGCTGGCTCGGCGATGTCGCCTCGCAGTATCCCGGCCGCGTCGTGGTGGCCGCGCTCGTGCGCGACCGAAGAGTGGCGACGCGGGACCGCCGCACCATGTCGCGCGACGTACTGAGCGTGCTCGAGGATTGGAACGAGTTACCGCTCGCCGCGGTGATCGTGACTGTGGCGCAGCGCGAGCGGCAGATGCGCGGGACCGATCTGTTTCTCATGGAAGACCTGACCGAGCTGTCGGTCAATCCCGTGATCGCGGCGGGCGGTATTACGACCCTGTCCGAGCTGCGCGATCTCGAGGAGCGCGGGGTCTCGGCCGCGATCGTGGGTTGGGCGCTCACCACTGGTGGGCTCGATGCACGCATCTTGGCTGACCAGTTCTCTCGGCAACAATGACACGCCCGCCGGGCCCTTCCTTCGTACGTTAGGCAAAGTAGAGACCAGGCGCGCGGCGCTCGGAGCGATCATGTTCGACCTCTCGCAACTCGATTTTTCCAAGGACGCCGGCTTTGTGACGGTCGTGGCCCAGGACGCGAAGACCGGCGACGTCCTGATGGTCGCCCGCGCCGATCGTGAGTCGATCGTGCAGACGTTGGCGTCCGGCGATCTCCAGTGTCACACCCGGCGGGATGGGCAGTGGCGGCCGCACACCGGCAACCGCCAGCGCGTCGTATCCCTCGAGTGCGATTGCGATGGCGACGCGCTCTTGGCGCGCGTGGCCCGAGCAGGGCCGGTCTGCCACACGGGAGCGTCATCGTGCTTCACGCACCCTGAGAGCGGTGACGTAGGCGCGCCGGACGCGCGCCACGCGGCGGACGTCGACGCGGCGCGGTCCCGCCTTCGCGAGTTAGGCGAAGAAGCGGCCCGAGCGATCACGAGCTGTTCTTTCGAAAATCTGTCCGCAGCGAGCGAGGAGGTTGCAGGTCTCGTGCATCGCGCACTGGTCGCGCTGTGCGCGGCGGGCGGAACGCTCTCCGACGTGCAGCGCTTGCTCGGTCAGCTCAGCGCACCCGCATCCGCCAGATGATGAGCGGCGCATGGATCGCGTACACGTGACTGGCGATCCGTCTCTCCCGCTGATTTCTTGGTTCTCACCATGACCCGCACCACATCGTACGCCGATGCCGCCGCGCGCCTGACCTCGTGTCTGGGACCTGCGCGCATCCGCACCGATGTCACGCTCGCGCCCTACACGACGTTCAAGATCGGCGGACCTGCCGATCTCTTCGTCAACGCGCAGAGTGCCGACGAGCTGGCGCTCGCCGTTTGCACGGCGCGCGAGATCGGGATCCCGTGGTTCGTGCTCGGACTCGGCGCCAACATCCTGGTCGGCGATGGCGGATTTCGCGGACTCGTCATCCGGAATACGGCGTCGCACAGCCGATGGTTCGACGACGGACGTGTGTGCGCCGAGAGCGGCACGATCATGCGGGACCTGATCATGGACGCCGTACGGCGCGGATGGTCGGGTCTCGAGCACTACGTCGGGATCCCCAGTTCGTTAGGCGGCGCGGTGTGGCAGAATCTGCACTTTCTGTCGCCCGCGCCCGAGCGTTCACGAACGATGTTCCTCGCCGAAGTGTTCGACTCCTGCGAGATTCTCGCAGAAGATGGATCGCGCCGTTCCGTCGACGCGTCCTACGTTCGATTCGGATACGACGACACGATCTTTCACCATCGACGCGACATCGTGCTCACTGCGACGCTGAAGCTGTCGCCCGGCGATCCGGCAACGATGCGCCGTGTGATGGAAGAGAATCTGAGTTGGCGCGGTGCCCGCCACCCGTGGCTGGACTGGTTTCCCAGCGCCGGATCGATCTTCAAGAAGATCGAGGGCGTCGGCGCCGGCCGCCTCATCGATCAGTGCGGGCTCAAGGGCTACCGACACGGCGACGCGCAGATCTCGACGATCCACGCGAACATAATCGTCAACGTTGGCCACGCGACCGCAGCGGACGTGCGCGCCGTCATCGCCACCGCGCAGCAGCGGGTGCAGGAAACGTTCGGCTACCGCCTCGAGCCGGAGATCGGCTTCATTGGCGAGTTCTGACGCCGCACCTCAGTCGTCGTTGGCAATTTCCTCCCACCTGCCGACCGCGGCATCGAGCTCGCGCTTTGCGGAATCGAGCTCGGCGCTCAACTCCCGAGCGCGCTCGATGCCCGTTGGAGAATCGTAGAGCGCGGGATCCTCGAGCAGCGCGGTGAGCGAGGCGACGCGCGCATCGAACCGCATGACATCCGCTTCGGCGGCTTCGAGCGCGCGCCGCGCCGCGCGACTCGAGCGCGCTTCGACGCGACGGTGTTCTCGCTCCGCGGCCTCGCTGCGCTCCTCACGTGTTGGCCGCGTCGATTCAGCTTTCGCGCGCGAAGCCGCCCGGTCCCGCTCCTTGGCCCACTGCTCCCAGTCGGCGAAGCCGCCGTCGAAGTCACTGATCCGTCGATCCTCGAGCGACCACACGCGCGTCGCGAGACTTCGCAGCAGCGCACGGTCGTGGCTCACGAGAATGATTGTGCCGTCGTACGCCGATATCGCGTCCTCGAGTGCTTCGATCGACTCGACATCGAGATGATTGGTTGGCTCGTCGAGCAAGATCAGATTTGCATGCGCGAGCATCAGCATGGCGAGCGCGAGGCGCGCGCGTTCGCCGCCCGAGAGCGTGTCGGTGCTTCGCTGCACGGTATCGCCGGTGAACCCGAAGCGCGCGAGATGGCTGAGCAGCGCGCCGCGGCCCCAGAGGGGGCGGAGCGCCGCGATCACGTTCAGCAGCGATCGACCGGGCGGCACCTGCGAGAGCTCCTGCCGATAGTAGGCCGCAGTAACGGATCCGCCTAACCGAATCGTTCCGCTCTCGAGTGGGAGCTCGCCAATGGCGGCGCGCAAGAGGGACGACTTGCCGGCGCCGTTGGCGCCCACGAGACCGATGACGTCGCCGCGACGCACCGTCGCCGAGAAGTCCTCGATGAGCGTGCGGCCGCCCTGCGCCACGGCCGCCCGTTCGGCGACCACGACTTGATCGCCGCCACGCTCACCGGCAGACAAACGAAACGCCATCACGTCTTCTTCGCTCGGCGGCGGGCTCAACCTCGGCATGCGATCGAGACGCGTGCGCCGTCCTTTCGCTTGGCGGCTGTTCTGGCCCGCGATGTTCCGGCGAATGTAGTCCTCTTCGCCTGCGATGACGCGCTGCTGCTGGGTGTACGCACGCTGTTGCGTGAGCCGGCGCTCGTCGCGTTGCCGCACGAACGCACGATAGTTCCCCGTGTAGGCGAAGGCGCGGCCGTCTTCCAAATGCAACACGTGGTCCACGACGCCATCGAGAAATGCGCGATCGTGGCTGATCACCAGCACCGTCTCGCCGGCGTCTCGCAAGTATGCCTCGAGCCACGACGAGGTCTCGAGATCGAGGTGATTCGTCGGCTCGTCGAGCAACAGGACATCGGCCGGCGTGACCAGTTGACGGGCCAATGCAACGCGCCCGCGCTCGCCGCCACTCAGCGTCTCGACCGGCTGCGCACGCGCTTTTCCCGGGTCGAAACCCAGTCCGTGCAACACCGCGTCGACGCGCGACGAATAGGTGTACCCGCCGCGATGCTCGAATCGCTCGAGGTCGTGCGCGTACGCGTCCAGGTCTTCCGCGGTCACGCGATCGCCCAGCGTACCGATCCGCTCGGCTTGTTCGCCTAACGAATGCTCGAGTGCGATGAGTGGTTGGAACGGCGCGGCCACCGCATCCCAGACGGTGCGCGCATCGCCGAAGTCGCGCAGCTGCTCCAGGAGCGCCAGGCGCAGGCCGCTCGCCCGGCTCACGGCGCCCGTCGACGGCTGCATGGTTCCCATGATCAGCCGGAACAGACTCGTTTTCCCCGAACCATTGCGGCCGATGACGCCCCACCGCTCGCCGGCGTCCACCGTGAACGTCACGTCGGAGAGCAGCTTCTCCGCTCCGAACGTGATCCCGACCTGGGCCATCGACAGCTGCGTCATTCCGTGCGCGAACGATCGATCACGAGGAGGTTATCCACGACGCCCACTCGGATTCGGCGAGGCCCACCGACAGTCGTTGGTGGTATCGAACCAACGGCGTTCGCAGCAGCAACGGTTCGTCGACCAATAGTGCCAACCACCGCTCATCGGATAGCCGTGCCGCGCGGAGTCCGAGAGCGGTGTAACGCGGCGATTCGACGTCGACCAACGCCGACACGCCGAACCGTTGCACGAACCGCGTAAGCTCACCGCGCGATGCCGCCCGCTCGGCGAGGTTCACGAAATGCGCCCGCACGCGGCGCTCCGAAAAGAACCGTTGCGCCTTTCGCGTGTCCGCGCACTTGCGCGTGCCGAAGATCTGGACTTCCATGCGTGGCCGTCGGGGAGCGAGAATATGTGCGTGCACGAAATCTATATGGTCGACACCTCGCGCTCAGCCGCGTGAGCACTCCTCTCCGGTATCGCGCCGCGTGGTGGGTCCCGGGCGCCCACCTCCGCACGCTGTGGGGCAAGATGATCCGCTTGCGGCACCACGTTGACACCCGACGCGAGCGATGGGACACGCCGGACGGCGACTTCCTGAACATCGACCGACTCGATGCGCGCGCTGGACAGCCACGCTTGGTGATTTTGCACGGCCTCGAGGGCTCATCGAACTCCCACTACGCGCGCGGCCTTCTCGCCGCCGCACGCAGTCGAGGATGGGCCGCCGACGTTCTGCTGTTCCGATCGTGCGGCGGCGAGCCCAACCGACTGCTCCGTTCCTATCACTCGGGCGAAACCGGCGATCTCGATTTCGCGCTCCGCAAACTGATCGCGGCCCAACCGAACCAATCGATCGTCCTAACGGGCGTCTCCTTGGGCGGCAACGTCCTGCTCAAGTGGCTCGGCGAGCAGGGCGGGTGCGCGCCACCTCAGATCGTCGGTGCGGTCGCCGTCTCTGTGCCGTTCGACCTCGCCCGCGGGTCGATGCATCTGCAGCGCGGGTTCTCCAGACTGTACGAGTCCTATTTTCTGCGCAGCCTGCGCAAGAAGGCGTTAGCAAAGGCCGCCCGATTTCCCGGTCGCCTCGACCCGGTCGCGATCGCGCGCTCGTCCACGCTTTGGGACTTCGACGATGCCGTCACGGCTCCCATCCATGGGTTTCGCGACGCACGCGACTACTACGAGCAATCGAGCTCCATCCGTTGGCTCGAACATGTCCGTGTTCCGACGCTCCTGCTCAATGCAGTCGACGATCCGTTTCTCCCTGCGTCCGTACTCGATGAGGTGCGCACGATCGCGCGAACGAACCCCGCGTTGCACATCGAGTTCGTGGACAAAGGCGGACACGTTGGATTCATCTCGGGCGTCGCACCCTGGCGGCCCCTCTACTACGCGGAGGCACGCGCGATCGAGTTCCTCGACCGAGCTGTGCACCGTGCACCGGCACAACCGTGACGGCCGCGCCTAACGAAAGCCCGCACGGAACGCCCGCCGACTGGCACCGCGAGCGCGCGGAGGAGAGCGCGAGGCAGGCCGCCCTCGTCGCCGCCGCGGCGCGCCGCATCGGACGCTTTCGCCTAACCGCGTTTGCCCTGTTCGTACTGGCGTGCGCGTGGGCCGTGACGCCGGCGGCGCCGCTCCCATGGGCATCGTTGGTCTTGGCCGTCGTCACGCTCGCCGCGTTCGCGCTGCTCGTCCGCCGCCACCGGCAGAATCGAGCCGAGTTCACTGCTCTCGAGCATCGTCGCATCTATCACCAGCGCGCCATCCACCGGATCGCTCGCGAATGGACCGCCCTTCCGGTACCACACAGCCCGGCTGACACGGCAAACCACCCGTATGCATCCGACCTGGCGATTACCGGGCCGCAGAGCCTGCTCCAGCTGCTCGATGTCGCATCATCTGCTCCGGGCCGCCCGACTCTCCGAGCGTGGCTGCTTGGCCCGCCGGCATCGGCAGACACCATCACGGCGCGCCAGCATGCCGTTCGCGAACTCGCTGGTCGAGACGATGTCCGCGTGGCGCTCGGCGTCCTCGCGATTGGAGTAGGCGAGCTCGATCCCGCGGCGCTCGAGCGCTTTTTCGTCTGGTGCGAGACCGAAGGCCCGCTCGCCGACCGACGCACCTTACTGTGGGTCGGACGAACGCTCACCGGCTTGATCGTCGCCGCGATAGTCCTGCAGGCGGCTTCGGTTCTCGCCAATCCCTGGTGGCTCGCCGTCGTGCTGGTGGCGCGTCTGTTCCGTGTTGCCGTCCGGCGCAGCGCCAAAGACAGCAGCGCGATTCCAGGCATCTCCTTCGCTGCGTTAGGCGGGCACCGCGCCATGCTCGCCGTCATCGCTGGGGCGACGTTCGACGCGCCGCACCTCGCGACCCTCGGCGACGCGCTCCGCGAAGCGCCCGGCGCTGCGACTGCGTTGCGCCGCGTCGAGCGCATCGCGGCGTGGGCGGAGGTCCGCCAGTCGCCAATGCTCCACTTCGCGCTCGACTGGTTGTTCTTGTGGGACTTCCATGTGGGTGGGGCCTTCGACAACTGGAAGCGAACCGCCGGTCGACACGTGCGTGGTTGGCTCCTCACCCTCGGCGAGTTCGAAGCTCTTACTGCGCTCTCGACGCTCGCCCACGACCAGCCGCGCTGGTCCTTCCCCGAGGTTCACGACGACGCGCCCGTGACGATCGAGGCTGCGGACCTCGGGCACCCGCTCATCGCCGACGCTCAACGCGTCGCCAACGACGTCACCGTCGGCCCTCCGGGTGCGTTCCTCCTCATCACCGGATCGAACATGTCGGGCAAGAGCACGCTGCTCCGCGCCATCGGCGTCAACTGCGTCCTCGCGCAGGCCGGCGGACCTGTGTGCGCGTCTCAGTACCGCTCGCATACCCTTCGCGTCTACGCGAGCATTCGCATCGAAGACTCGCTCACCAACGGCGTTTCGCTCTTCATGGCCGAGCTTCGTCGCCTCAAGAGTGTCGTCGATGCAGCGCGCACAGACATGCCAAGGCAACCACCCGTCCTCTATCTTTTCGACGAGATGTTGCACGGCACCAACTCCTCGGAGCGACGCGTTGCAGCCCGCATCGTCCTGGAACATCTTCTCAAGGCCGGTGCGATCGGCGCCGTGACATCGCACGACCTGTCCCTTGCTTCCGTGGAGCCAATCCGGAGTGCGGCACGCTGCGTCTCCTTTGCCGATTCGATCGACCACACGAGTGGCACACCGGTGCTGCACTTCGACTATCGACTCCGTCCGGGCCTCGCAACGTCCTCGAACGCCCTTGCGCTGCTCGACCTTGTCGGGCTTGGTCCCGATGCCGAGTGACGCAGCATCACGCCAGCATCGGCGCACCACTCAATTTTCGTAATTTGTGGCATCTATGAGCTCACTCTTTCTCTCGTTTTTCATCGCCGGTCTCGTGCTCGGTGTCGTCAGCATGATCGCCGGTATCGACCGCGAGCAACGTCGTGGCCGCTGGGTCAAATACCTGAACCTTCCGACGCTCGGTACTGCTGCGGTGCTGTTCGGAATCGTCGGGTATCCCCTTGCCAAATACACGTCGATTCGTCCGGGCGCGCTCGTCGGCATTGCGGCTGCTGCTGCTGTGGCCGGTGGCGTCGGTATGGTCGCAGTGATCGCCGGTTGGGCAGTACCGAGTGCGGCGCGAGACGTTCCCGATGAGCGCTACGTGCTCCAGGGACATCTGGCTCGCGTCACTCGACCAATCGGCGGCTCGCAGGCAGGAGAGATCGCTTTCGAGGTCGAAGGTCGACGTCAGATAGCGACCGCCACGAGCCTCGACGGAACACCCATTGCCATGGACGCCGAGGTAGTGATCGAACGCTTGGAAAATGGCGTGGCGTACGTCGAGCGCTGGACTACGATCGCGAAGCAACTCGAGCTGCCGTCGTAGCGATCGTACACAGGCGCCGCCCACGCAGCCGCTCGCTTGCGCGCTCAGCCGGCACTCCGTATATGGTGCATCACGAGGTGCGCCCCATGTCGGATGCGTTGGTCTTTGGGATCGTCTTCATCGCGTTTGTCGTCCTACGCATCGTCGCGGCGACCATTTTCTTCTTCTGCCTGCTCCCGGACGGCGATCGCTGTCCGAATTGCGACACGCCGACGCTGCGCATCCAGTCGCGTGGATGGAACCTCCTCTTGCCCTGGTTCCGCACGAGCTGGTGCTATGCGTGTAATTGGGAAGGTCTGCTGCGCAACGGCGCGCTCTCACCGCAACCGGAGACGCAGGAGCAGACGCGTCACAACGTGAAGACTTGACGTGCGCTCAGCGTGCTCGTCGCCCCGTCACCCACACGCCTAACCACGCCGGCCAGTTGCCGCTCATTTCGACGAAATCGTCGAAGTAAACCAGCCCGGACGCTTCGAGGTGTTCGCTCAGCGCGGCAATCGCGTCGTCCCCATGAAGCGGCCCGATGGCGACGATGTCGCCTTCGACGCGAAACTCCTCGGGCGTGAGCGCGAAGCGCTCATCGATGGCGCTGCGTACCAGGCCTGAACGCTCGAAGGGCTCCCTGCGAATGAGCATCGTGGGCACATCTGATGCGAGAGGAAGTGGCATAGCCAAAGTTTGTCGCGGCGCCACCGGCCTGTCCACTCGACCGGCTGCACCGTTGCACGAGCCGATTACCTTTCGCGCATGAGCGTGCAATCGGCCCCTTCCACACAAGCAGCGGAGCTGGATCTCGACGTCATTGTCGTTGGCGCTGGTCATGCGGGCACCGAAGCCGCCGTCGCCGCCGCGCGGCTCGGCGCGACAGTCGGACTTATCACCGCGGCGCTCGAAACGATCGGGCAGATGTCGTGCAACCCCGCGATCGGCGGCATTGCAAAAGGGACCGTGGCGCGAGAGGTCGATGCACTCGGCGGCATCATGAGCCGCGCGACGGATCTCGCGATGCTGCAGTTCCGCATGCTCAACCGGAGCAAGGGGCCCGCTGTCTGGGCACCGCGGGCGCAGTGCGATCGGGGACTCTACCGGCGCGCGGTGCGATCGCTGCTCGAGCATCATCCGACGCTGCACACGATTCAAGGCACCGTCGCGCGACTGTTGCTCGACGCAGACTCGCGCCGCGTGTTAGGCGTCGAGACGCTCGAGGGCCGCCGTTTCACGGCGCGGAGTGTCGTGATCACGGCGGGGACGTTTTTGCGCGGTCGTATCCACATTGGCACCGACACGAAGCTCGCCGGCGGCCGGGCCGGCGATGCACCAGCCATCCATCTCGCACAGCAGCTCGAGGAGCTCGGCCTCGAGGTCGCGCGATTCAAGACGGGCACGCCACCGCGCGTCGACGGACGGTCAGTCGATCTTTCTCGGTTGCTGAGGCAGGAGAGCGAAGTCGATGCGTTCGACTTCTCCTGGTCGCATTTTTGGACGACGCCGCGTCGCACCGAATCCGAGACCAGGCATCCGGCTCAATTGCCGTGCTGGATCACGCACGCCGGCGCTGAGGTGAAGCGGATCATCAGCGAGAACATCGACCGGTCCGCCATGTATGGTGGAGCGATCGCGTCTCGCGGCCCAAGATATTGCCCGAGCGTCGAGGACAAGATCGTGAAGTTCCCCGACGTCGAGCGTCACCAAATCTTTCTCGAGCCGGAAGGACACGACACCGCGGAGCTCTACGTCAACGGCCTCTCGACATCGTTGCCGGCCGACGTGCAGCTGCAGTTCTTGCACGCGGTCCCTGGGCTCGAGCACGCGCGCATGACGCGCGCCGGCTATGCGATCGAGTACGACTATTATCCGCCGGTGCAGCTCGACTCCGCGTTGCAGCTCAAGGCGCTCGGCGGCGTATACCTGGCTGGCCAAATCAACGGTACGACCGGCTATGAGGAGGCCGCGGCGCAGGGTGTCGTGGCCGGCGTCAACGCGGCACTCGGCGCGCGCGGCGAGGGGCCGTTCGTCCTTGGCCGCGAGACATCGTACATCGGTGTCCTCATCGACGACCTGGTGACCCGCGGCGTCGACGAGCCGTATCGGCTGTTCACATCGCGTTCCGAGTTTCGCCTAACGGTGCGACAGGACAACGCGCTGCGCCGGCTGTCGCCGCGTGCTATGGCGCTCGGCATGCTTTCGGAACGAGAGATTGGCGCGGTCGAGCGGCGGCTGGACGACGAGGATCGAACCCTTGCGCTGGCGCGCGACACGAGCGCGGAGCCGGAGGTCGTGGATCCGCTGCTGCGCGCGGCGGGGAGCGCCCCACTCGCGCACGCGGTTCGCGTGGCCGAGTTGGCGAAGCGGCATGGTGTGTCGCTCGATGCACTGATGCGGTCGACGGGCATCCGCGGCGACCTGTCGCCGGAGGCTGTGGCGTCGGCCGAGCTGGAGCTCAAGTACGCCGGCTACTTCGAGCGGGAGCGGGTCCAAGCGGCGCGGCTGCAGCGCATGGGCGACTTTGCGTTAGGCGCCGACATCGCATACGAGGTGATGCGGTCGCTGTCGTTCGAGGCGCGCCAGAAGTTGGGCATGATTCGCCCATCGACGCTGGCGCAGGCCGCGCGGATTCCCGGAATCAGTCCGAGCGACCTCCAGAACCTGGTGCTGGAGGTGACGAAGCGTCCGCTGTCGCGGGCGGCGGCGGGGGAAGCGCGCGACGTAGCGGCGACCGCGTCCGATGACTGACGCTCGATTTATTATCTCTTTGCTGCTTGATAGGTATTCCGCTGACAAGCGAGCTCATCACCGGAGGATGCGATGAGGGTCGTTGCCGTGCTACTGGGGATTGCGATGGCGTGTCCGCTGCGCGCGCAGGACACGAGTGCTGCGGACAGAGGGAACCCTGGAGTGCCGACGATCACGGCGACCGGGCGCGGGGAGGCGCGGATGACGCCGGATCGGGCGACTCTCGCGATCGGTGTTCAGACGAAGGCTGCCACCGCCGCGCAGGCGAGCGCGGATAACGCGCACAAACAGCGGGCCGTGATCGACGCGCTCAAGTCGTTAGGCATTAGCGATCAGCAGATTTCGACGGTCGAGTACAGCGTGTATCCCGAGAGCGCGCCGACGACCACGAGCGAGCGCACGCCGCGGATCATCGGCTACACCGTCTCGAACACGGTGCGCGTCGACGTGCAGCACATCGATCGACTGGGCGCCATCATCGATGCCGCACTAGGCCACGGCGCCAACGCGATCAACTCGTTGGACTTTTCGTCGTCGAGCGAGGATGAGGCACGGCGCGCTGCGTTAGCCCTTGCGGTCCAGCATGCGCGCGGCGATGCGGAGGCGATGGCGCGGGGCGCAGGCGGTCGGTTAGGCGAGTTGGTCGATCTGACGTCGGAGGCGGGCGCGCGGCCGATTCAGTTCGGTCAGCGGCTGGCGATCGGAGCGGCAGCGGCCACACCAATCAGCCCTGGCAGCGAGACGGTGACCGTCGAAGTCGCGGGCCGATGGCGCTATTTGCCGCAGTAGTCCATATTTGGCGCCCTAATGGCGCATTGCCGGCGCATAACTGTTGTGGTAAATGGCTGACCGGCTTGGCCGCATTTCATGTGAAACGTGCGTGCTCGTCGCAGTGCGATGTTTCACGTGAAACAAGAAGATGTCTTTCGCTGAACAATCAATGATTATATTGGCGGCGCGCGAAAGACTGTCTCCGACCCTCAGATGGATGGAAGCGACTGGTGGCTAGGGTCATCGCGATTGCCAATCAAAAAGGTGGCGTGGGGAAGACAACCACAGCCGTCAATCTCGCCGCGAGCCTTGCTGTTGCAGAACAGCGAACTTTGCTCGTAGACGGCGACCCTCAGGGCAACGCGACGAGCGGCGTAGGGCTCGACGGCGAGCGCATACGGCGAACCGTCTATAACGCGCTCATTGGCGAATGCTCGCTCTCGGACGTCATTCTCAGAAGCATCCAGTTCGCGCATCTCGATGTCGCGCCAGCCACGCCGGATCTTGCGGGCGCTGAGGTGGAACTGGTCGATAGTCCGAGGAGAGAGCTGTCAATGCGCGAGGCGATTGCGTCCGTCCGCTCACGCTACGACTTCATTCTCATCGACTGCCCGCCATCACTCGGTCTTCTCACCGTCAACATGCTGGCGGCGGCTGATGCGATACTAATACCGGTTCAATGCGAGTATTACGCTCTCGAGGGACTCTCGCAGCTGCTGAACACGGTGCACATGATCCAGCGCGGCGTGAACGCAGATCTCGCCATCGACGGCGTGCTGCTGACTATGTACGACGCGAGGCTGAACCTTTCGCGCCAGGTCGCGGCAGACGCGCGCGAATACTTTGGACCCAAGGTCTTCGACGCCGTCATCCCCCGAAACGTCCGGCTCGCCGAAGCGCCAAGCTTCGGCAAACCCATCATCCTGTATGACGTTGCCTCTGCCGGCGCACAGGCTTATGTGAGCGTCGCTCGCGAGCTGCTCGAGCGGTACCGGCGCAGCGGCGACTTCACCCCGGCTGCCCTGCTCGTGAAGCCGCCGGCATCAGACGTCGCCAGAGCTGATTGAATAGTGCCGGAGCCGTCCTCACCGCTCCGCGCTCAGACGAGCCCTTTGCATTCGAAAAACAGAGATCCCGAGGCTGACATGACTGCGTTCGGCGCCATCCTACCACATCCCCATCATGTCCACTGAAAAGCCGCGGCGATTGGGCCGAGGGCTCGAAGCGCTGCTCGCAAGTCGCCCGAATGCAGGTGCTGGGGATGCTGCAGCTCGCCAGGCCCTCCAACGAATCGCGGTGGCCCGCATCCACCCGAATCCCTATCAGCCCCGTGTCGAGTTCAAACCGAACGAGCTCGCCGAGCTCGAGGCGAGCCTGAGAACGAATGGATTGCTGCAACCAATCGTCGTTCGCCCTCAGCCTAACGGCGACGGCTATGAACTGATCGCCGGCGAGCGCCGGCTGCGTGCAGCGACGAGGATTGGTTGGGACGAAATTCCAGCTGTCGTGAAAGAGATCGATGACCAAATGCTGCTAACGCTAGCCCTGGTCGAGAACCTTCAGCGATCGAACTTGAACCCGATCGAAGAGGCGCAGGGATATCAGCGTCTGATCAGTGACTTTACATTAACGCAACAGCAGATAGCCGACCTCGTCGGGAAAGATCGGACGACTGTAGCTAACATACTGCGGTTATTAGCTTTACCAGACTCCGTCCGCCGCACCCTCCAAGACGGACACATCACGCTCGGACATGCCCGTGCGCTTCTCGCCATCTCCGACGAACGGCAACTCACCACCCTCGCCAATGAGATCGTCGCCCTTGGCCTCACGGTCCGCGACGTCGAAGAGCGCGCCCGCGCCGGCCAAGCCTCCCGTCCCCGGCCACGCGCGCGCCGCGGGAAAGCGAAGCCTGAACCCCCCGCAGCGGTTCGACACGCGGGCGAAGAGCTCCGTCGACACCTACAGACCGACGTGTCGATTACACAACGCGACTCGGGACGCGGCGCCATCGAGATCGTCTTCTATTCCGCCGACGATCTTGATCGATTGCTCGATCTCATTCTAGGAAGCAAACGAGACGCGATGTGACGAAAGAGCCCAGCGAAAAAGTGTCTGGACGCGGGTACGGCAATATCTACACGCCGCACGCTGGGTCGATGATCATCCAGGTGCAGCGAGAAAGCGGGCTGGCGAATCGCACGATCATCCTCACGCAACGCCAGGTACGTCTCCTCCGGACCGGCGCGTACGCCGCCGGAACCACCCTCGTGATCGTCGTGCTCAGCTGGTTCTTCCTGGCCACCCAAGCCGCACGGGTACCCGGATTGACCCGTCGCGTCCAAACACTCCAGCAGGATGTCACCCGCCTCGACACGCTTCAGGCAGCACTCACGGCGCTCGAGGGCAGATTCCAACAAGTGCAGCACATGCTCGGCGCCTCGCCGCCCCAAGCCGCCAATGCCGCGAGCGCTGCCGCCGCTGCGCCAGCGGCCGACACGGCGCTTAGCTCGATTCCGAGTCAGTGGCCGCTTGCTGTCGCTGGTACCATCGTCGCGCGCGACGACACCACCTCATCCACGCACGGCATGGACATAGACGCTCCGGCCGGAACAGAGGTTCGTGCCTCGGGCGCGGGTTCGGTCGTCGAGGTGAGTGTCGATTCGTCGGGGACCGCCACGGTTCGGATCGCACACCGCGACGGCTATGAAACCACGTACGCCGATGTGCGCAATGTGCGGGTGACACAGAAGAGTCACGTCGCGGCCGGCGCCGTGCTCGGTGTGTTAGGCAGCCCAACCAGCACCCTTCCGGCGCACCTTCACTTCGAAGTGCATCACAACGGCTCGAGCGTCGATCCCATGTCGCTCATGAAACAAGGACCATCGAATGGCGATCTTCAATAAGGACGCGCGC
>Ga0157370_10004823_pt1 | contig 15334 bp, 8 predicted proteins | sample C35metaG_FD_113463 | JGI IMG/M metagenome (GOLD analysis project Ga0157370, IMG submission 113463) | Corn rhizosphere microbial communities from Kellogg Biological Station, Michigan, USA - C3-5 metaG | ecosystem: Host-associated > Plants > Roots > Rhizosphere > Soil | place: USA: Michigan...
AGTATGTCGCTCCGGAGATAAGACGCGGTCCACGGACAAACCACGCGAAGCGCACCGACGTCCGGTCCGGGAGGTAGATAGCCAGCTCACAACGCATATCATCAGACGTATGATGTTTCCAACACGGCCAGTGCTAACCCTGTTCGTGCTCTTGGTATTTGGGCGGATCGCCAGCGCCCCTGCTCAAGGAATGAACATGACAGGGATGAGCGACTCGACAATGCGCATGGCTGGCGTCCTTGCAATCCCGATGAGCCGCGACGGTTCGGGCACATCATGGCTGCCCGATGCGTCGCCGATGTACGCCGACCATTTCTCGGCAGGCAGGTGGGACCTCATGTTCCACTACCACGCCTTCCTCTATTACGATCGGCAGAACGATGCCGAACACGCTCGGCGCGGCGACGACCAGTTCGGTAGCGTCAACTGGGCAATGCTCATCGCCGGTCGCAATATCGGCCGCGGTCGCCTCGAGCTCCGGAGCATGATGAGCGCCGAGCCATGGACCGTCGGGGCGGGAGGCTACCCGCTGCTGCTCCAATCGGGCGAGTCCTATCACGGCCAGCCGTTGCATGATCGACAACACCCGCACGATCTCTTCATGGAGCTGGCGGCGATCTACGCCCATCCGTTAGGCAATGATCTCGCCTTCCAGGGCTACGTCGCACCCGTCGGCGAGCCCGCCACCGGGCCCGTCGCGTTCCCCCACCGCCCGTCGGCCTCGGGCGACCCGTTCGCCCCGCTCGGCCACCACTGGCAAGACGCTACCCACATTTCCTACGGCGTCATCACCGCCGCCCTCTATTCTCGCTCCTGGAAACTCGAGACTTCGATCTTCAACGGCCGAGAGCCCGACCAGGACCGCACGAACTTCGATTACAAGGGCCGGCGTCTCGACTCCTACTCTGCTCGCCTGACGACCAACCCGACGGGCACGTGGAGCCTCAGCGCCTCGTACGCCTACCTCAAGAGTCCTGAAGTGCTCGATCCGTCTGTCTCTGTACAGAGAATCACGGCGTCGGCACTGAACACTCGGCCAATTTGGGCGAAGGGCGAATGGGCGAGCGCGCTCATTTACGGCGGAAACAAGGCCGAGGACACTGACCGGTGGTCCAACAGCGCGCTCGCGGAGTCCAACCTCGCCTTCGACGCTTGGAACTCCGTGTTCGCCCGCGTCGAGTACGTCGAAAAGAGCGCGGCTGACCTCGATCTCGTCGACCGGCCGGCCAACGAGCGCTTCGATCTCGGATCGCTTGCGATCGGATACGTCCGGGAAATCGCCCGGTACCCTGGTGGATCGTTAGGCGTGGGAGGTCGCTTCGCGATTGACCTCGTCCCCGCCAGCCTCACGCCGGTCTATGGCTCGCGCACGCCAACCGGATTCGCCGTCTATCTGCGCCTCCGGCCGCGCCGCATGTCCTCGAACGCCAAGCCCGCAAAGGGCGCGTCCACTGACCACCGCGTCACTCCATACTGACCGGATGTACAGTCGGGCTAGACCGCGAGTCAGATCGGCCAAGGCGACCGGTCACTGGACCCCTTCTTGCAAAATTAGAGGGTGTCGCCCATGGCCCGGGTCGGAAGTCTAATTCCGCTGCGAGGGCATCCGACCGGCCTGCGAGGTGCACCCGGAATGTCCCTGGAAGTGAACGAGCCGAACCCGTCGCGCGCCGCCCAATCGTCGAAGACGGCGCCGTTCGTTGTCGATCCGTTCGTCGGTGGCGGGGAGATGGGCGCCGCAATGCGCTCCATAGACTGGTCTCGTACACCCATCGGCGCGGTCGAAACCTGGTCCGACAGCATCCGCATGATGGTCAGGTTCCTCCTGGCCAACAGATTCCCATTGCTGCTCTGGTGGGGACCGGACTACGTCCAGCTGTACAACGAGGCCTACCAGCCGGTGCTTGGTTCCAAGCATCCGCGCTCCATGGGCCAGCCGGCCCGCGACTGCTGGTCGGAAATCTGGCATATCATCGGACCTCTCGTCGACGCACCGTACAGCGGTGGTCCATCCACGTGGATGGAAGACATCGAGCTCGAGATCGACCGGCACGGATTCACCGAAGAAAGCCACTTCACCATTGCGTACAGCCCGGTGCCTGATGTCACGGCGCCAAGGGGCATCGGCGGTGTGCTGGCAACGGTTCACGAAATCACGGAGAAGGTCGTCGCCGAGCGCCGCGCGGCGCTCTTGCAGGACCTCGGCGCTCGATCCGTAACCGCTGCGCAGACGGCCGAGAAAGCGTGCGAGGTCGCCGCCGACATCTTATCACGGCGTTCGCGCGACGTGCCGTTCGCCCTCCTGTACCTGCTCGATCAACGGGGCGAGCGAGCGGAGCTCGCCGGGTGTGCCGGCATCGAGCCAGGCCTGCTGGTGAGTCCTCGCGTAGTCGACCTCGCCGACTCTGCCTCCGGCGATTTGTTGTCGGCGGTGCGACGAGCCGTCGCCACCGAAAGCATGCAAACCGTCGGGGACCTCTCCGCAGGACTCGGCCCATTGCCGCCCGGTCCGTGGAAGGTGCCGCCGAGGACAGCCGTCGTACTGCCGATTCCATCCAACATTGCGGGCCAGCCCGCAGGGGTGTTCGTCGCCGGCGTGAGCGCGCTGCTTGCCCTCGACGATCAACACCGTGCGTTCTTCGAGCTCCTCACGGCGCAGATCGCGACCGTCATCGACAACGCACGCGCCTACGAGGAACAAAAACGACGCGCCGAAGCACTCGCCGAGCTGGATCGGGCGAAGACCGCATTTTTTTCGAACGTCAGCCATGAGTTCAGAACGCCGCTCACACTGATTCTCGGGCCGTCCGAGGATGCGTTGGGAGCGGGACTCGCGGACGCGTCGGCACGCCATCGCATCGAGGTCATCCACCGGAACGCGCTACGCCTCCTCAAGCTCGTCAACAGTCTGCTGGACGTCTCGCGCATCGAAGCGGGCCGCATCGACGCGACGTACGTGCGGACGGATCTGGCCGCGTTCACGGCGCAGCTCGCGAGCACGTTCCGGTCGGCCATCGAGCACGCGGGCTTGCGCCTAACGATCGAGACACCCGAACCCGCCGCGCCCGACCGGCCCGTCTACGTCGATCGCGACATGTGGGAGAACATCGTCCTCAACCTCGTCTCGAACGCGTTCAAGCACACGTTCGAGGGCGAGATCGCGATCGTTCTCGGCCGCACCGCCGATCGGCAGGCCGTCGAGCTGGTCGTCCGCGATACTGGTGTCGGCATACCCGCCGCGCAGATCCCGCGACTATTCGAGCGGTTCCACCGCGTGCCTAACGCGAGAAGCCGGACGCACGACGGCACCGGCATCGGCTTGGCGCTCGTCCAGGAGCTGGTCACGCTGCACGGCGGCACGATCGTCGTATCGAGTGTCGAAGGCCAAGGGTCCACCTTCACGGTGCGGATCCCGACGGGATCGGCGCATCTGCCGCAAGACCGGGTGCACGACACCGGCGACCCGAGCCCTGCGTTGTGGAGCGGGGTCCGCGCGCGCACGGTGACGGCCTATGCCTCGGAAGCGATGCGCTGGCTGCCGGATGCGGATGTCGGCCTCGCGTCCATCGACCCCGGTACGACGACGCCAGCGTTGCCGGATGCGACCGCCGGCGCGCGCATTCTTCTCGCCGACGACAACGCGGACCTGCGCGACTATGCCGGGCGCTTGCTCCGTCGCCGCGGCTGGGACGTCGATGCCGTCGCCGACGGCGCCGCGGCTCTCGCTGCAGTTAGGCGCCGCGCACCGGACCTGGTGCTCAGCGATGTCATGATGCCCGGCCTGGACGGGTTCGAGCTGCTCGGCGCGCTGCGGTCCGACCCGTCGACGTCGACGATCCCCGTGATCCTGCTCACCGCTCGCGCCGGTGAAGAAGCGAGGATCGAAGGTCTCGATATGGGCGCCGACGACTATCTGGTCAAGCCGTTCTCCGCGCGTGAGCTGTTGGCGCGAGTGAGTGCCCACCTCACGCTCGCGCAGGCGCGCACCCGTGCCGTGGCCGAGGCCGAGGCCGCGCGAGAGGACCTGGCCCACGCGAACGAACAGCTGCAACGGCAAGCCGTCGAGCTGGTGTCGACGAACGCGCGCCTGCAGGACCAATCCATCGAGCTGGAGGCGCAGCGCGCGGCGCTCGAGGAGTCGGCCGAAGACGTGCAGCGAGCGAGCGATGCCCGCGAGCATGCCGTTGGGGAAATCATCGCCGCGGAGGCGCGCTATCGCGCGCTCGTCGATGCGTCGGCGCAAATCGTCTGGGCTCGAGGGCCTGATGGGTCCTTCGTCTCCGAGCAGCCGGCCTGGGCGGACTACACTGGTCAATCATTCGACGAGTGTGCGGGATGGGAATGGATGAACCGGGTGCATCCCGACGATCGCAGCCGCCTAACGGCAGCGTGGCATCGCGCCATCGCAGCGCGTGCTCCGTGCCACATTGAGTATCGGCTGTGCCGCCACGACGGCAAGTACGAATGGTTCGAGATGCGTGCGGTGCCGGTGTTCGATGCGCACGGCGACGTGCGCGAATACGTCGGCGCCGAGACGAACATCACCGTCCGGCGCAGTGCCGAAGCGGTGCGCCAGCAGTTCGTGTCGCTCGTCGAGAACAGCGCCGACTTCGTCGGGATCGCCGAGCTGGACGGCTCGCTGCTCTACCTCAACGCCGCCGGCCGCCACCTGGTTGGCCTACCCGACATCGCGCCCGCGCGCGCCATGCAGATCGCCGATTGCGTCGTCGGCGCATCGAAGCATACGCTGCTCGAAGTCGGGATGCCCGCGGCTCTGCGCGATGGGGTGTGGCGCGGCGAGATCGACCTGCGCCACGTTCGCAGCGGACTGCCGATCGCCGTGGATCAGGTCATCTTCCCGATCATCGATCAGGAGAGCGGCGCGCCCATCCGCTTCGCGACCGTCGCGCGCGACATTCGCGAGCGCAAGCGCAGCGACGCCGAGCGCGAGTCGCTGCTTGAACGCGAACGCGCCGCGCGCGCCGAGGCCGAGGAAGCGCGGACGGCAGCGCAGACGGCGAATCGCAGCAAGAGTGCGTTCCTCGCGGCCATGAGCCACGAGCTGCGTACGCCGCTCAACGCGATCGCCGGCCACGCCCAATTGCTCGAGCTGGGCGTGCACGGCGACTTGACCGCCGCGCAGCGCGAAGCGCTCCGCCGCATTCAGCGCAGCGAGCAGCACCTGCTCGGGCTCATCAACGACGTACTCAACTTCGCCAAGCTCGAGGCGGGTCGCGTCGAATACGACATCGAAGAGGTACGCCTAACGGACAGCGTCGCCGAGGTGCTGGCTATGGTGGAGCCGCAGCTCGGCGCCAAAGGGATCAGCGTGGACGTCGACCTGGCGAACGACCTCGTCGTGCGCGCCGATCGAGACAAGGTCGGGCAAGTGCTCCTCAACCTGTTGTCCAACGCCGTCAAATTCACCGGCACCGGCGGCCGCGTCTCGATCGATGCACCACGGCGCGCCGCATCACACGCCGATCAGGGCCGCGCAAGTCCCGACCCGCTCGCGTCCATGATCTTTCTGCGCGTGTCCGACACGGGCGTCGGCGTGCCACGCGACAAGCAGGGCGTGATCTTCGAGCCGTTCATTCAGCTGCAGCGGAAGCTCAAGCGCCCAACGGAAGGCACCGGACTCGGACTCGCGATCAGCCGTGATCTCGCGCACGGCATGGGCGGCGACCTACGCGTGCGGAGCACGCTCGGACGCGGCTCGCGCTTCACACTCGCGCTGCGACGGGCGACCGCGCCGCCGAGCCGAGCACAAGCCGCCCGCGACGACGCACCGGGTGCGGCCGGCGAACCGGCACAAGCCTAACGCAACGCCGCGCCCCGGCTACAGCGCGCCTGCACGTCCCGCGAGCGCACGCCACTCACGCGTGATTCCGTGCAGCGGAACAGGCGGGAAGCATCGCGAAAAAATCGTGAGAGGCGCGGGCCGGAATCGAACCGGCGAATAGCGGTTTTGCAGACCGCTGCCTTACCACTTGGCTACCGCGCCGTGACTGCGACGTAAGGTATTGCCACGGATGAACATGAACAAGCGGTGATACGCTTACGGCCCTCGAATCCCCCCGTCCGCCGCAACGCGACGCCCGCCTAACAACTCGCCCCGCGGCTCGCAGCCCGCGCGACGCGCCACGACGAACCCCACCGCCACCGCCGCGCACTGCGTCAACAGGTCCGTCACGTCGAACACCCGGCTCAAGACGACGATTTGCCCGGCCTCGAGCACGGCGGCCAGATACAACCCGGGCAGCACGTTCGCCACCCAACCGCGATACCGCAGCGGCCACACGGCCAACACCACGCCGACCGACACGTACAAGAAAAACTGCTCGGCCACATCCATGACGCCGAACAGGTCGGACGTCGTGCCCAGCATGCCTAACGGAGTGAGGTGCGGCGCCGTCATCTGCGACCGCACCGCCTGCCACGATACGCGCGGCAGGAACGGACGCCACGCCCACGCCACCAACAGCAGCCCCAGCCCCGCAGCGAGTAGGCATGCCCGCCGCCGCTGATTTCCTCGCGACGCAGCGGACGGACCGAAGCACCACGCCAGCACGGCGCCCAACGCGATCCCGACCGAATGCCCGATGATCGCGCTCAGCTCGATCGGTTGACCGGCGATCCCATGGGCAACCTCGACGCCTCCAGAGAACACGGCGCCCGCGACCGCTACCAGCCAGGCCGCCGCGCCGTTGCCCATGCCGAGCTCCACCAGCGAAACCTGGATCACGGCGCCACCCGGAGCGAAGAGCGCCATGTCCGTGAGCGACGCCCGCTCCACCGTGAACGGCTTCACGTACCGCAGCGCGTTCGCGAGCCGGTTGGCGATCGAACCACCAGCCCACGGGTTCATGCCGTGCCGATAGAGCGGCGAGAACATCTCGGCTCCCATCGCGCACCAGTACGACAGCGCCACGCTCAGCAGCGGCACGCCGGTCACGGCGGCCCGTCGGCGCAGGCGCGCCAACACGTGCGTCATGACCACGACCCCGGCCGCGCCTAACAGAGCGCCGAGCGAGTTCGTCGTCACGTCGTTCACGCTCGAGGTCCGCGATGCGGAAAAGAGCTGCGCCGTTTCCACGCACGTGCTCAGCACACATCCGACGAACGTGATCCACACCACTTCGCGCCACGGATGCCACCGCGGCGACGTCACGAGCCACACCGCGCCGAAGCCGGCGAACAGCAGCACGTTGCGCGCGGCGTCCACGACATCGGAGCCGGATGTCGCGAACACCAGCGCCCGGTGCCACCGCAACGCCACCATCGCCGGATCAGGATCGAACTGGAAGTGCGTCAGCGTCGCGAGCAACACCACCAGCACGTAGCCGCCGCGCGCGGCATTGCGCACCCACCGGTGCGCAGTCGGGTCGAACGTCACGTCACGGTCCGCGCAATCGCCGCCGCGGCGCCGCGGAAATGCCTAACGGACACCACCGGCACCCGGCGCACCACCCGCGCGCTCAACGATCGCCGATCGAAATCCCGACGCCGACCAACCAGTTGCCGCCCTTCAGGAACACTCGCGATAGCGCCACGTTCGCCGTGAACCCGTGCGCCAGCATTCCCACCCCGGCCGCAAACGTGAATTGCAGGCCGGCCTCGGTGCCGCTGTCGGGCGACACCAGCCCCACGCCGACGCCCGGCGCCACGTACGGCACCAGCCGCAGCCCTCGCGCCGCCGGTACTAACGACGCGGGCAGCGACACCGAGCCCGACACCAGCGTCGTGTCACTCGGCCTCGCGTACCCGAGCTGCGCGGTGAGTCCCAGATCGAACGTCGCCCGCTGCTCGCCGCGCCCCGTCGGAATCGCCACGAGATTCTGCGCCACACCCACCGACGCCATGAGGTGCGAATTGCACGCGTTGTCCGTACAGTTAGGCCAGTAGTACCCCCCGGTCGCCGACACCGACGCGCTCCCCACCGGCACCACCACGCTCAACCCGAAATCGTGCGTGTATTCGTGGGAGTCGAAGCTCATGATGCCGTAGCGTACCTGCACGCTCGTCGACCGCGCCCGCTCGCCGGTCACGCTCACGTCGAACAGCGGGCCGAGTGCGCCCTCGGGCGTCTGAGTCAGCGCGCGATACGCCGCCGAGTCGCTCGCGTCTTGCCCCCGCGCGGCCGGACAGATGACCACCGCGCACACACCGAGAGCCGCAAGACGACGAGATAGGCGCGACATGAGTCCCCGAATAATCGAAGCCGCCGCGCCGCCGAAAGGTGCCACTGGCGCGAAAAGTCCTTCAAGATGCCCGGGCCCCCGATACCGGGGAAGCCCTCGCGCCCCCTCGGCGGCGAGCATCCGCTCTGGTCGCTAGACTCACCCAGGCATGTCCAAGAACGACCATCCTGCGTATCTTGGTTGTGGCCGTCGGGAGACGGTCGTCTGCCGCCGGGTTCGCAACCTCCGTCCCACTGTTGCAGACAGTTGAAACACCTCGTCTCATTCTGCGGTCGTCCGTTGTCGACTCATCAGCGAACTGGACGCATGGTTCACCCGCCTCTCTGCGCCCCGCTGACGCCCACAAGAGCCCCGAAGAGCGCGTGAACGCCCCGGCCAAGACCTGCCCGCAATGCGGTCAGACGTATGACTTCGAGCAGCGCTTCTGCCCGCGCGATGGCTCGACGCTGCGTGCGCCCGCCGGCAGCAATCTCGTAGGCTCCGTCCTCGCCGATCGCTATCACATCGTCCGCCGCATCGGTGAGGGCGGCATGGGCCAGGTTTACCTGGCCGAGCACGTGAAGATGCGGCGCCGGAGCGCGGTCAAGGTGCTCCACCAGGGGATGGTCAACGACCCCGATGCGATCGCCCGCTTCAATCGCGAAGCGTCTAACGCCAGCCAGATCCAACACCCGAACGTCGCCGCGATCTACGACTTCGGCGAGACGGAAGACGGCCTCATCTACCTCGCCATGGAGTTCATCGATGGCGAGCCGCTCCGCAAAATGATCGAGCGGCAGGGGGCCCTCACGGCCGTGCAGGCCGCCGACATCACGCGGCAGGTCGCCGACGCCCTCGAGGCCGCGCACGAGATGGGCATCGTGCACCGCGATCTCAAGCCCGACAACATCATGATCGCGCGCGGCCGCAGCGGTGAAGACGTCGCCAAGGTCGTCGACTTCGGCATCGCCAAGGCCACCACGGGCGACGATCAGAAAGTCACGCGCACGGGCCTCGCGATCGGGACGCCCGAGTACATGTCGCCCGAACAGTTGTCGGGCGACACGCTCGACAACCGCACCGACATCTATTCGTTAGGCCTGGTGGCGTTCAATATGCTCACCGGCCAGTTGCCGTTCCCGGCGGTGTCATCGCGCGAGGCCATGATCGCCCGCCTAACGGAACGGCCGCGTACGCTCGCCGAGATCAAGGACGACGTCGCATGGCCCTCCGAGATCCAGACCGTCATGGACCGCGCGCTCGCCGGCCACCCGCAGGACCGCTACGCGCACGCCAGCCAGTTCGGCCGCGACCTCGTCCGCGCGGTGGCGGCCATGCCGCTGAGCGCATTCTCGAGCACCGGCACCCTGGCCATCGCCGTTCCGCACCCGAACGCACCGACGGTGCAGCGCCCGGTCGCACCGGCGCCGACCCCGTCTCCGACGCCGGCGCCCACGCCGCCGGCCACACGACAGGTCAGCCGCCGCCCAACGCCGCTCATCGCCGGCGCGCCAACGCAGGTCGACGGCGCCGGCGCGGGCCGCGTTGTGCTGACGGCATTCATCGTCTTGGCGATCATCGTCGGGGGCGGGGCCGCCTGGTTCGTGTTCACATCGCGCATCAAACCGGCGCCGCCCGCGGTGACGTCGGCCGCTGCCACGCCCAGCACGACGTCGCCTAACGGGACCTCGCCGGCCGCGTCAACGCCTAACGCGCCGGCCTCCCCAGGCCGGGCCGCGGCCCTCGCCGCCCGCGACAGCACGCGCCACGACTCGACACCAGCCCGCTCCGACAGCTCGAGCACCAAGTCCGCCGCCTCGATGACCGCTTCGGCGACTGTTGCCAACTCGACCACAGTCGTGCCCACGGCATCGGCCGCCGCGCCCGACTCGAGTGCCGCCAGTCAGGCAGTACCTCCACCCGCCGACCTGGACTCTGTGCTCTCGCCCATTCGCGACAACATCGAAGTCGGCCGGTCGCGCATGTCCGATGGCGAGTACGAGGGCGCCCGGGTGCGATTTGCCCAAGCCACAGACCAGATCCGCCAACTCGGCAAAGAGTACGCGACGACCTCGCAGGCCGCCGCGCTCCGCCGCGACCTCTCACACGCAATCGACGCCAACCGCGCCGCCTGCCGCGCCGAAAAACAACTCGACGAGCGCCGCGGCCAGACAGGACCGGATTGCCCCTGATGCCTATGCGCTCATCAATTGGTTCCCGTCGCACGCGTCGCGCGCTCGCCGCCGGCGCATTGCTCCTCGCCCTGCCGGGTCTACCCGCCCTCGCGCGCGCCCAGTCCGCGAATTCGTATTCGCTCTCCGACATCACGGACCTGGTCAAGAACAAGGTGCCGAGCAAGCGCGTTCTCGCGCTGGCCAAGCAGAACTGCGTCTCGTTCAGCTTCGATGACGACGCCAAGAGCCGCCTCCGCCGTGCCGGCGCCACCGCGTCGCTCATTACCGACCTCTCGTCCGTCTGCGGACCGGATCACCCCAAGCCCTCGGCCGAAGACAGCGCTAAAGCCGCCATGCCGCCCGCGCCGGTTGTCGTCGCGCCACCTCCCGACACGACGTTCCCGGTGAAGATTCGCGCCGCCGTCGTCGGCGCCGATCTCGCGGTGCGACCGGTACCGCAGATGGACCTCTTCATCATCGGCCCGCACGGCGATACCACGCGCACGTCCACCGATCTCGATGGCTCGGCGGACGGATCGTTCAAGGAAGGCGTATACCGCATTGAGAGCGCGCGCAGCGTGACGATCGGCAATGCGCGCTATCGGTGGGCGTTCTACCAGACATTCTCGAAGGACATGCGGCCGATCGAGCTCACGCAGCGGAACGCGATGATCGACACGCTCGCGGCCGCCGCCGCTCCGCCGCCAGCCGCGACGCCCACCGGTGCCACGGCGGGTGCATCGACCACGCCACCCTCCGCCGACAGTGCGCAGCCCGCGAACAGCGCCGGCCCAACCGACAGCGCCGCCTCGCCCAAGACGCCGGCCAAGGCCGTTAGGCACGAGAACGTCGAGCGCGAGATTTTCGCCAAGTACAAGAGCGGCGTGTTCACCGTGTTCGGCACCGGGCGCGGCACCGGGTTCCTCGTCGACTCGACCGGGCTCGTCGTGACCAACGCGCATCTCATCAAGGGCGCGGACGAAGTGCGTGTCCAGATCGATTCGGCCACCAAGGTCTACGCCAAACCGCTCGTCAGCGACGAGGACAAGGACGTTGCGGTCCTCGCGATCAACATGAGTCACTGCGGCGCGTGCGCCGTGCTGCCGCTCTTCGACAGCAGTAAGAGCACCGCGCCGACCGCCGGCGACCGCGTACTCGCACTAGGCTCACCGCTCAACCGTCTGTCCGTCCTGTCGATCGGCATCGTGAGCTCGGCCGACGACCACGCGATCGTGAGCGACGCCGGCGTGAACTGGCTCAACACCGGCGGTCCGCTCATCAATCTCGATGGCTACGTGATCGCGCTGAACAGCACACGTGAAAGCCAGTTGGCGCTCTCCGACGTCAGCGCGGGACCACGCGTCGCGTCCTCGACTCCGGTTTCGTCTGTCGTCGACGCCCTGCAACGCGCCCGCACCGCGCTTCCATCGTTAGGCGCGGCGGCGCCCACGGATTCGCTGCTGCCGGTGTTGCCGCCCGATCCGTTCCCCAAGGCGCCGATCGATGCCGTGAGCGCCCTGCCTCGACTGGACCTCGACGTCTATCGCACCGGCGGCGGCCCATTCCGCGTGCTGGTCATGACGCCGCAAGTCATGGCGTGGCGCCAGGTCCAAGCGGACAAAGCGCTTGCCGCGCGCAAACACGACGACCCGCGAAAGGCGGCGCAGTGGCGTCGCATCGATCCGATCGAAGGGTGGCGCGATTGGCGGGATTATCTGGATGATCGCCGCGCCGTCGTCATCGTGAACGCGATGCCCGAAGCGGCCGCGTTCCCATTCTACGAGGCGGACAAGCTGCAGAACTTCGACGGCGGCAACTTCAAGTCGATGGTGATCACACGCGATGGTGTGCCCATCGTGCCCGTGGAGAAGGTGCGGATTCCCGCCGTGCTCAATGTCGATGAGATGCGTGCGACCGGACGTCAGGTGCCCATGCAAGGCATCTATGTGTATCGCATTCGCGACTTCGCACCTCGTGCGGTGGGAACGACGGCCACCTATGCGGTGCGCATCGTCGACGCGGCCCAACCGGACAAGCCCGTATCCATTCCCATCCAGCCTGCGATGATCGAGCAGCTCTGGAAGGATTTCACGCCCTACCGCTTCCCGTGACATCAAGGGCGACGGGAGTACGTGATCCCGTCGTCCTCTTGCCCCTACAGCATCGGTCTAGAGCGGTCCGGCACTGTCCGTAGGTGTCCGGCCTTGTTCGCCTGTCTAGAAGCGCGCGCTCGCGCCGTTGCTCGACGAGCCGTTGCGCCGCGCGGCACCGCGGGCTTCGCCGCCCTTCCGCCCAATCGACGACATGTGATCGCGATCGCGGCTCACCGCCATGCCGCCCTTGCGTCCCGCTTCGCGTGCTTCGTCGGGCGAGAACTCGTGCGCGGTTCCTTGTGCATGCGCGGCGCGTCCACCCTTGCTCGCGATCTCGCGCTGCTTCGACGTATCCATTGCCGCGAAGCCCCTGTTGCTCTTGGTCATGTGACTGGTGCTGGCCATCGTTGATCACTCCTCCAAGTAGGCTGTCCTCTCATCGCCTTCGCCGCAAATCGCCGCGCCGACGTCGGCGACATTCGTTTCAAGCCGACTCCCGTTGTGCATCATCGGGACTACGTAAACGCGTGCAATGCAGAGGCCAACTTACTTTATGGGAGCCAATAAGGTATACGACCTCGGCCATACAATTTTCTTTGTCAAAGCGACCGGTTCGGGTCTGTTTTTTTTACACGCGCATGCCCAACGAAGCGTGTCACGATGCGGGGAAACACACCCGCGCGACCGCTGGTGACCCGAACGCAACCCCAACGGTCCACTACTCGGAGAATGTCGCGTTCTCGCTCCGAAGGAGGACCCATGTCGCTCCACGCCACACCGTCGCGCCGCCCATCGCTCCGTTTGTCTCGCATCGTTCGAGCGCTCGCGACGGCCCCCATGCTGCTCGCGGCAGTCGCATGTCACGATGCCACCCTATCCGGCGGCGCACTGCGCGTGATGACACGCACCACGGGCGTCGATCTCGCCGTCGATCCGTACACCGTGTCGCTCGATGGCAAATCGCCTGTCGCCCTCGGCGACTCCTCACTCTATGCATTTACCACGGTCGAGATAGGCCGTCATAGCGTCGGCATCGGCAACCTTGCAGTCAATTGTGTGCTCGACGGCACGAGTCCCGTGTCGGTCGCCGTCGTCCCCGTTGGTCTCGATACGGTCACGTTTCACATCGCCTGCGCGGCGCGTCCGCTGACATTCGTGTCCGAACGCGCGGGCCCGGACGAGATCTACGCGATCGAGAGCGACGGCAGCGGCGTCGCGCGCGTGAGCGACGGCACCGCGAGCGACCTCACGCCCGCATGGTCCACCGATGGCTCCCGTGTTGCGTTTGCGAGCAACCGCGGTGCAGGCGGGAACTTCGAGATCTACGCCATGAACCGCGGTGGCACCGGGATCCACGCCGTGACGAGTGCGGGTGGCTTCAATTGGTTCCCCGCGTGGTCGCCCGACGGATCGCGCATCGCGTTCGAGTCGGCGCGCGATGGGTTCCTCGCGATCTACGTCATCAACGCCGACGGCAGCCGCCTAACGCGCCTAACGGCAGACTCCTCCGGCGATGAGCACCCCAGCTGGTCGCCCGACGGATCGCGCATCGCGTTCGCCAGCGCGCGCGGCGGCTCGGCCCAGATCTACACGATGGCGCCCGATGGCTCCGATGCGCACGCGCTCACGCAATCCGCGGATCCCGCCACCGCGCCGGTGTACTCTCCAGACGGCTCGCGCATTGCGTATGTCGTGGTGCCCGCCAGCGGCAACGCGCGGCTGCACGTGATGGCCGCCGACGGCTCAGGCGACATCACCGTCACCGATGGCGCCGACTTCTCGACGTTCCCGACCTGGTCTCCCGACGGCCGCAAGCTCGCCTTCATGGCCCAGCACGACGGCGCCTGGCAGGTCTACATCATCGGCGCCAACGGCGCACGACTCACACCGCTCACCACCGACGCCGGCACCAACCTGTTCCCGGTGTGGACGCCCGCCGCGCCCTGACGATGCACGACGGCCCAGCGCCTAACGGTGCCGGGCCGTCGCAGTCCGCGGTTCCCGCGACGCCTCACTCTTTGGTCGCGTATCCGTAGTAGGTGGCGTAGCCGTAGGTGTCGTACAACGGCACCTGTTCGTTCGGATCGTTGAGCACCGCGCCCAGGATCCGCGCATCCACGTCCTGCAGCTGCTGCACCGCGAGCTGCGCCGCGCGACGATCCGTCTGACCGGCGCGCACCACCAGCAGCACGCCGTCCGCCAGCGACGCGAGAATCGCCGAGTCCGCGACCGGCAGCACCGGCGGCGTGTCGAGCACGATCACGTCGAACGTTTCGCCTAACTTCTCGAGGAGCGAGCGCATGCGCGCGCTGCCCACCAGCTCCGGCGGGTCGGGCGGCAGCGGTCCCGCCGTGATGAGCGACAGATTCTCGACGCTCGTGCGCCGGCCCGCGCCGGGAATCAGCTCGTCCGACGTCAGGAGGTCCGTTAGGCCGGGGCGGCTCGATACGCCGAAGACTTCGTGCTGCGTCGGGCGCCGTAAGTCGCAGTCGATGAGCAGCGTCCGCATCCCGTGCTGCGCGAACGTCGTCGCGAGGTTCGCGGCCACCGTCGACTTGCCATCCTGCGCGAACGGGCTCGTCACCACGATGGTCTTGAGCGAGCTCAGCGCCCGCGAGAACAACAGCTTCGTGCGCAGCGTGCGGTACGCCTCGGCGCCGACGGAGCGCGAGTCGTTCAGCGTCACGAGCTTGGCCGATACTTGTTTCGACGCGCCGTTCGTCGAGCCGTTCGAGCTCGACGTCAGCGCCTTGCGGACGCGCGTCGGCAGCATCGCGTTGTCCAGTTTCGGAATCACCGCCAGACCCGGCAGCTGCAACGTCGCTTCCACATCGTCGCGGCCGCGGATCGACTGATCGAGATGTTCGATCACCAACGCGAGTCCGGA